>Ga0306925_10003114_pt1 | contig 14551 bp, 12 predicted proteins | sample flu12Cox44000176_FD_203755 | JGI IMG/M metagenome (GOLD analysis project Ga0306925, IMG submission 203755) | Lab enrichment of tropical soil microbial communities from Luquillo Experimental Forest, Puerto Rico - flux8day.12C.oxic.44.000.176 (v2)... | ecosystem: Environmental > Terrestrial >... | reverse complement strand
TGAACATACGCAACGCGCATTATCCCTTATCAGCGACGCTGCTCAGCTTATCAGCGACATGGAAGAGCGCGCCATAGCTCTACAAGAACACGGGCCGAGGAGGCTGAAAAAGCCCTCGTACAGGTTGAGGAGGCGATCCGTACTCAGCTCATTGGAAAACGAGCCGCTCCCAGCAAACGAGTGGCGGCAGCTTAGCAGAGACCACTTCGACCTAAAGACAATCCGCCGTTTTCGCGTTTATGTCACCTCCGCCGGCTGCGGACATATCCGCCTAGCTCGGCTTCGGCGCATGCGCCCAGCGATAGACCCGCGGTAAGGTCCGAACATCTTGTAGGGGATCAGCCTCTGGTCGACGTTCCTCGGCTAGCTCGCGATCTTCACGAGTGGAATCTCACGATCCGGCATGTTCAGGTAGAGGTGCTTGTTTTTGTTCGTGGCCTCGCTCGTTCTCCGAATAGCTTCGTTCTTTGTCCTTGATCACCGCAAGGAAGCAGCGTGCAGCAGTGTCGTATGTCCGGTGGGCCCGGAGCTCCTCTTTGAGTTGTCGATCAGTGAGAAGGAATTTCACGACATCGAAGACATCGTCCGGCAGTGGGTCGGCGTAGCCATCGACGCGTCCGCAGACCAAGGCGATCCGCACGAGGTATCGGTAAACGTCTCCTCGCTCAGGACTGCCAAAGCTCCAGCGAATGTACTCTCTCAGAGCCTCGAAAAATTCGTTGGCCAGTTTCCGGCTAATCGGTGATGAGAAAGACTGGCTCTGCTCTGTCTGCCGCCCCATCATGACCCGCCTCCGCCGCCACCCGCATAAGGCCGACTTGGGGGCGGTCGGGTGAAAGAACGCCGGCCTATTCAGCGGGGGAGCCGAGGTTTCTTTTTTTTGACGATGACCTTGGCTGCGGGACCTGCGCCTTGCCTGTGGCGATCGCTCTCCAATCACGGGACATCTGGAAAAATCGTTCGCGCATGGCAGGATCGGCGCTGAGATGGGCAAGACGGTCGCATTCGCGCGCGTACAACTCAGCCTCATCGTTCAATGATGCCATGACACTCTGCCGTTCAGAAGCGAACCAACTAATATAACACCGCGCTTCAGGCGTTCTCCGTCAGGGCTCACTCAATTACCTACATATCCACACATTTTCGAACGGCGCTGCTGCCGGAGAGGGAGTTCGGAACAGGAGCGGGCACTCAATCCGGCCCCGCTTTCGTTCGTATTTCATTCGAGCCTCGACTCAGAGCCGCGCTACCCGTTCGCCCTGCTGCGTCATCACTGCCGCGCCAGTGATATTGCCGCCTGGTCGCTGGAAGCTACCGACCCCACGACAGGAATGATCGATGTCGCAGCCTTGGCCGCAAATGCCGCCTGTTCGCCGCCGTGACTATAAACGCTACCGGACGCGACCAAATCGGCCGCCATGGCCGGCAGGATGGTGAGCGAGGGGCTCCCCGCTAGTCCTGCCTACAGAAAATTAGCAATAAAGATCAAATGCTTATGATTCATCTTGACGGACGCTTGCGACTGCGGAATCCTGAGAACAAAGAGGGAACAATACTGATACCCCTTCCCCTTATTCCTGATGATGATTCCTCCGCCCAGCATCCCCTCGGAAGTATTCGCATTCTCCGCGACGACGTCGCGCATCGAGGAGCTGCGGCAAAGATTGTCGGCAGCCGAGCGGGCTGCCGGGCTCGACGGCGGATGCGGTGCTCCCGTTGCTCTCGGAATTGCGGAAATCGATGCGACGCTTGGCGGCGGGCTTGATGTCGGCACGCTGCATGATGTTGCGGCCGCGCGAGCGAGCGAAGCTTCAGCCGCAACCGGTTTTGCGCTGGCGGTGGCGACGCGTTTTGCATGCGCACGGCGACGTACCGCTCAAACGAGGACTTCGGCAACTGTCGTGCTCTGGATTCTGGAAGATCTCCTGATGCACGAAAGCGGCGCTCCTTACGGCCCGGGATTAGAGCAAGCCGGAATCGCTCCCGAAGAGCTGATTACGGTCGCAGCCACGCGCCCGCGCGACGTGCTGTGGGCGATGGAGGAGGCGCTGCGCTGCCGTGCCGTGGGCGTGGTGATCGGCGAGACAACCGCGCGCGGCATCGATCAAGTGGCGATGCGGCGGCTGTCGCTTGCCGCAGCAGCCGGCGGCACGCTCGGCCTTCTTCTGCGTACGGAACCAGACGATGCGTACTGCGCCGCTGCAACGCGCTGGATCGTCGGCGCCGCACGTTCGTTTGCGCTTTCCACCTCGCAGCGATGCCGCGGAGTCGGGCCGCCGCGCTGGGCATTGCGCCTTATGCGCAATCGACGTGGCCGCCCCGGAGCATGGATCGTGGAGTGGAACAGTGTGGAGCAGCGTTTCGAGCTCGCAACGGATATTGAGCCTGTGGCTCACGCGTCTTTCGACCGAGCGCATCGCGCAGCAGTGGCATGATGGACGCGTCGCATCCTCTCCTCTTGTCATCTTCGCCAGGCGCGGCAATCTCGACCTCGTGGTCGCGGTCAATACCACAGCGGAACGCCTTGGCCTCTCTCCGGGCCTGGCGCTCGCTCAGGCCCGCGCTATGCATCCCGCTATTATCGCCATGCCGGAGGATCGTCCGGCCGATACGCGCCTGCTCGCATCATTTGCCGACTGGTGCCAACGCTATACGCCACTGATCGCCGCCGAGCCGCCGGACGGCATCCTGCTCGATATCGGCGGCTGCGCGCACCTCTTCGGCAGCGAGACAAAACTTCGCGACGACCTGCTCGCCCGCGTGCAACGCCTCGGCTTCTCGGCCCGCGCCGCCATCGCCTCGACCATTGGCGCAGCCTGGGCGGCGGCGCATTTCGGTGCCGCCGAAAGTACGCCAAAAGGCGGCGAGCGCGAGTTGCTCGTGCCGCTGCCGCTTGCCGCGCTGCGGCTGCCGCCCGAGATGGTTGCCGCGCTCGCGCGCCTTGGCCTGCAGCGTATCGGCGACATTCTCGACCTGCCGCGCGCACCGCTTGCAGCGCGCTTCGGCAATGATCTGTTGCGCCAGCTCGATCGCGCGCTCGGCCGCGAGGACGAACCGCTCACGCCGCGGGTGCCGGTTGCACCCTACAGCGCGGAGAAGAGCTTTCCCGACCCGATCGCACGCGAGGAGGACGTGTTGACGGCGGTCGAGCGGCTCGCAGCCCGACTCGAGCGCACACTCGCTGCTCGCGGCGACGGCGCACGTAGCCTCGAGCTCGCGCTGTTCCGGACCGATGGCGCGGTCAAACGCATCCTCGCTGGCAGCTCGCGCCCGCTGCGCCAGCCGGCGGCTATCCGCTCGCTGTTCGTGGAGCGGCTTGCCGCGCTTGCCGACGAGGTGGATCCCGGCTTTGGCTTCGACCTTGCGCGACTGTCGGTCGTGATCGCCGAGCCGTGCCCGGACGAGCAGATCGGGCTTGCCGACGGCGTGGACGGGACCGAGCTCGACCGCCTAGTCGATCGTCTGAGCGCACGCCTGGGGCGCACGCGGGTGGCGCGCCTCATCGCGCAGGACAGCCACATCCCCGAGCTTGCCGGACACAGCTTGCCGGCGCAGCTGGCGGCGCGAGGCGAGCCCGGCTGGGACGCGTTCCGGCGCTTTCGCCGCGAAGCCGGACTGAGCGCACGGCCGCTGCGGTTGCTGGCGAGACCCGAGCCGATTGCCGATCTCCTGGCGCTCGTGCCCGACGGCCCGCCGGTGCGTTTTCGCTGGCGCCGGGCCTGGCATGAGGTCATTGCTGCCGAGGGGCCCGAACGCATTGCCGGCACCTGGTGGAACGAGGAAGGCAATACCGGCACCCGCGACTATTTTCAGGTGGAGGATAGCGCGGGGCTGCGCTTTTGGTTGTTTCGCGCCGGCCTTTATCGCGAGATCGCGCCCGCGGCCCCGCGCTGGTTCCTGCACGGGGTATATGCGTGAGATATATCGAGTTCGCCGTTACCTCGAACTTCTCCTTCCTGCGCGGGGCCTCGCATCCCGAGGAGCTGATGCTGCAGGCGGCCCATGTCGGACTCGACGGCATCGGGCTGTGCGACCGCAATTCGGTGGCCGGGGTGGTGCGCGCCCATCTCATCAAGCGCGAAAAAGAGCTGCCGCTCGCCTACCATCCCGGCGCGCACCTCGTCTTTGCGGACGGGACGCCTGACATCCTCGCTTATCCACGCAATCGCTTGGGCTGGGGCCGGCTGTGCCGGTTGCTCACGCGCGGCAATCTGCGCGCTAAGAAAGGCGACTGCATCCTCCATCGCGCGGATCTCATTGACCACATCGATGGGCTCGAGCTGATCGTGATGGAGGCATCCACCCGGGATCCCGAACCCGCTGGCTTGCGGGGAAAGCCGCAGGTTGATGCGAGCTCGCAAGAGGAGGAGAAGTCAGACGCCAAGCCGAGGTTGCGGCTGGTGGCGAGCGAAAAGCCAGGCGCGCATGCCATCCCCCTGCTCTCGTTGCTGCGCGAGGCCGCACCGGACCGCGTGCGGCTCGCTGTCAGCATGCTCTACCGCGGCAATGACCGCTCGCGCCTGATGCAACGCGCGCGTCTGGCGGCGCAGGCGCGTCTTCCTCTCATCGCCGTCAACGATGCGCTCTATCATCATCCCGACCGGCGGGAATTGCAGGACGTGCTCACCTGCATCCGCGAGCACCTGATCATCGACCGGGCAGGCCGGCGTCTTGCCGCCAATGCCGAACGCTATCTCAAGCCGCCGGCAGAAATGGCGCGCCTGTTCCAGGAAGCGCCTGCGGCAATCGACGAGACGCTGGCGCTCGACAAGACGCTGACCTTCTCGCTCGACGAGCTGCGCTACGAATACCCCCATGAGCAGCGCGCAGGTTTCGCGAGCTCCCAGGACGCGCTCGTCCATCTCGCCTGGGAAGGCGCCGCCAGCCGCTACCCGGAAGGGATCCCGGACAATGTCCGCCACGCGCTCGATCATGAGCTCGCGTTGATCGGCAAGCTCGATTACGCGCCCTATTTTCTTACTGTTCATTCCATTGTCGAATACGCACGCAGCTGCAACATTCTTTGTCAGGGCCGCGGCTCGGCCGCGAACTCGGCAGTGTGCTATTGCCTGGGCATCACCGATGTCGATCCGCGCGACGGGCGGCTTCTGTTCGAGCGCTTTATCTCGTCCGAGCGAGACGAACCACCTGACATCGACGTCGATTTCGAGCACGAGCGACGCGAAGAGGTGATCCAGCACATCTACCGCCATTACGGCCGCGACCATACCGGCATTGCCGCGACCGTCATCTCCTATCGCGGCCGTTCTGCCATCCGCGAGGTCGGCAAGGCATTCGGCTTGTCGGAAGACACCATCGGCGCGCTCTCCTCCTCGATCTGGGGAATGGGCGGCGGCGCCGTGCGCATCGAAGCGCTCAAGCAGGCCGGCATCAACCTTGCGAGCGCGCGCATGCAGAAGATGCGCGCGCTTGCTCTCGCCATCCAGTCCTTCCCGCGTCACCTCTCCCAGCACGTCGGCGGCTTCGTCATCACGCGTAGCCCGCTCGACGAGGTGGTGCCGATCGGCAACGGCGCCATGGCGGAGCGCACTTTCGTCGAGTGGGACAAGGACGACCTCGATGCCCTCGGCATACTCAAGGTCGATGTGCTCGGACTCGGCATGCTCACCTGCGTGCGCAAGGCATTCGAGCTTACGGAGAAACACTACGGCGTCTCGTTCCGCGCGCGCAGGACAGGGAGCGTTCCATCAGGAGGGTTTTTCACCCTCGCAACCGTCCCCAAGGAGGATCCCGCCGTCTACCGCATGTTGCAGCGCGCCGATTCGATCGGGGTCTTCCAGGTGGAGAGCCGCGCGCAGATGTCGATGCTGCCCCGCCTCAAGCCGAAGGAATTCTATGATCTTGTCATCGAGGTTGCGATCGTGCGGCCAGGCCCCATTCAGGGCGATATGGTGCATCCCTATCTGCGCCGGCGACAGGGCCTGGAGCCAATCTCCTATCCATCGAAGGAGCTGGAAGCCGTTCTTGACAAAACTCTCGGCGTACCCCTGTTCCAGGAGCAGGCGATGAAGATCGCCATTGTGGCAGGCGGCTTCACGCCGGGGGAAGCCGACAGGCTGCGCCGCGCCATGGCCACCTTCAAGCGCACGGGCACCATCGGTACTTTCCGGACCAAGATGATCGAGGGAATGGTGGCGCGCAATTATCCGCGCGATTTCGCGGAACGCTGCTTCGGTCAGATCGAGGGCTTCGGCGAATACGGCTTTCCGGAAAGCCATGCGGCGAGCTTTGCGCTCCTGGTCTACGCCTCGGCCTGGCTCAAATGCCGGTATCCGGACGTCTTCGCAGCCGCCCTGCTCAACGCACAGCCGATGGGCTTCTATGCGCCCGCGCAGATCGTGCGCGACGTCGCTGAGCACGGGGTCGAGGTGCGCGCAATCGACATCAATCACTCGGATTGGGATGCCACGCTCGAGCGGCAGGACCATGCGGCACCGCGCGCGCATGCGCGTCATCGCGAGATGGCGCACGATATCCTGAGCACGCACGCGCTCCGTCTCGGTTTTCGCCAGATCAAGGGCTTGTCCGAGCAAGAGGCACGCCGCATCGTTGCCGCGCGCCATTCATCCTACACCTCCGTGCGCGACCTTTGGCTGCGCACGGAACTCTCTCCCCGCATCATCGCGCAGCTTGCGGACGCGGATGCCTTCGGCTCGCTTGATCTCACGAGGCGGCAGGCCTTATGGGCGGCCAAGGCGCTCGGCCGCGTCGGCGAGCGCGAGGACGACCTGCCGCTCTTTCGCAGGCTCGTCAATTTCGGCGAGCCGCAGCAAGCTGCGTATTGCCCGGAGCCCGCGGTCACGCTTCCGCTCATGCCGACCGGTGAGGAGGTGGTGAACGACTATCGCTTTCTGTCGCTGTCGCTGCGCGCGCACCCCGCCTGCTTCCTGCGAGCCGATCTCGACTGCCGCGGCATCATTCGCAATGAGGAGCTTGGCACGCGCCGCTCAGGCGAGCGCGTTGCGGTCTCCGGTCTCGTCACCATCCGCCAGCAGCCGGGAACCGCGAGCGGGGTCATATTCATGACCATCGAGGACGAGACCGCGGTCGCCAATATCATTGTCTGGCCAAGAACCTTCGAGCGCTTCCGTGCCGTCGTGCTGGGCGCACGCTATATCGCCGTCACCGGCGAACTGCAGCAGGAATCAGGCGTTATCCACGTGGTCGCGGCGAGGCTCGACGATCTCACGGCCCTGCTCGCGCGCCTGACCGACAAGGATCCCGCCATCGAGTCGCTTGCGCGCGCCGACGCTGTCAAGCGGCCGCATGACGAGAACATCGACAGCCGCGCCCGCGGCCGCCGTAACCCGCCTTCCATCGCAGCGCCCAAGCGGCTGCCCGATTTTCTCGCGAGTGACCTTGACGTGCCCGCGCACGGCTCGGCACATCGTCCCACACGGCGGCGCGGCACGACAACGAGCCGATAACGAGCTGCTGACCGCCCGTTGCGTGAGGACCTGCACGAGCGCGGGCCACAAGCGCGTCGTGCAGGCGGCTCAGGCCTCCTTACATCGGCGGCGTGATGCCGTTGCGGCCAACCGAAACAGCGGCTGCCTCGAGCGTGCCGTCATCCTTCTTGTTGGCGGCGGCGATGAAGATCTTGGCGCCCGGCTTGAGCTCGCTCTTGTCACCCGGCACATAGGTCACAATCACGGTATCGGGCGCAACCACGATCTTCTTTTCACCCTCCTTGTATTTGAGCGTGATCTCATCGCCCGAGACTGCCTTGACCATCTGCGCCACAGTCGCATTGGTCATGGTGCTGCTGGGCTGCAGATCCCACGGCCGATGACCCTCCCCGGTACCGCGCATCGCCTCCGGGAAAATGTGGATTTCCACGGCCTTCTGGCTCCCATCCGCCTGCGGCATGCCGGTCACGCCGATGAAGGAATTCTCCTTGATGTCGGAGAGCGCGGCCTTGACTATCCCGCGCACGGCCGCGTTGTCAGTCAATTTGACCTTGAGCGTCTGTCCATCCCGCGCTTTGACGGTGATGACCGGTCCGTCCGCGGCTTCGACGGTGCCGCGCACCCTAACGGTCTGCGGTTGCTGGGCAAGGCTTGCGGACGCGCTAAGCATCAGGCCAAAGGCAGCGGCACCGATCAGGCGCCTGCTCGTAACGTGCATGATCGTCCTCCCGAATTTTGGGTCACTGCACGCCCATGAGACCAGCCCGCGCGGGCGCGCGCAAGTGAGCAGCACGCCTCAATAGAGCCCCGGCGTCGATCCTCCGTCCACCGCAATCGCCGTGCCCTGGATGTGACGCGCACGCTCTGAGCAGAGAAACAGGGCAAGCGCGGCGATATCCTCGGGGGTCGCCATGCGACGGACACCGCTTTTCTCCAGCATGGCGGCGCGTACCTCCTCCACCGCTTTGCCCAGTGCCGTTGCGCGCTGCCGGACAAGCTGCTCGGTACGCTCGGTCGCCGTCTGTCCGGGGTGTATGGCATTAACATGGACGCCGTCGCGCATGCCCAGGCGGGACAATCCCTTGTTGAAATTGGCCGCTGCCGCGTTGACGGCACCCCCAATGAGGAACTCCGGCTCGATGGTGCGCGCCGCGCCGCCGATGATGCTCACGACGTGTCCCTGAGCGGCCTTGAGCAGGGGCCAGAACAGCCTTGTGATCCGCACCGCGCCGAAGAATTTCAATGCAAAACCATCGAGCCAGGTCTCATCCGGCAGATCAAGAAAGTTGCCGGCTCGCGTCGCACCGGCATTGTTGATGAGCACATCGCATCGGCCGAAGCTCTCGTTTACCTGCCGGAACAGCTGCTCGCAGGCGGCAAGGGTACGCAAATCACCCGCGACCGCGAGCGGCTTTGGCCCGTGCGTGGCAATCGTCTCTGCCGCCGCCGCGAGATTTTGCGCCGACGAGGACGCAAGCACAGTCTGAGCGCCCTCACGCGCGAACGCCAATGCCACCGCGCGGCCAATGCCGCGGCTGCCTCCTGAGACGACCACCACCTTGCCCTCGAATTCGCCCGGCATTTAACTCCTCCAGTCTCGTCGGCCTGTCCGGCGCGTGCGGACAACCCAGTCATGAAATCGATCTTCATCGATTGCAACAAGCAGCTTGCTCCGGTTTTTGCCGCCGTGGCACGGCCGGACGATCCGCCGATCGTCATCCACGGAGAAGCATTTTCCGCTCCCGATCTTCCCCGCCTGCTGGCAGGTTATGGCATCTGTCTCGACGATCATTCCTATATGCCGACCGACGCGTTGCGCGAGTGCCGCTCGCTCAGGCACATCGTGTTTCTCGGCACCGGGGCTTCGAGCTACATGGATGTCGCGGCGCTCGCCACTCTCGGCATCAAGGTGCACACCATCAAGGGCTACGGCGACACCGCGGTGGCCGAGCACACGATCGCGCTCATGTTTGCCTGCTGCCGCGATCTCGCACGCATGGACCGTAGCGTCCGGAACGGAATCTGGGATCCGCTGGAAAGCATGCAGCTCAAGGACAAGACGCTCGGGCTGATCGGCTTAGGTGGGATCGGACGGGAGGTGGCGCGCATTGCCCGCGGTATCGGCATGCAGGTAATCGGCTGGAATCGCACCGCGCGTCCTGATGCCGGCGTACCCCTGCTCGACCTCGATACGCTGATGACACGTTCCGACGTGATCTCGCTGCATCTTGCGCTTACTGAGGAGACGCGCGGAATGATCGGCACGCAGCAGCTGGCGCGTATGAAGCCGGGCGTCATTCTGGTCAATACGGCGCGCGCGGCGCTGGTCGACGAGCCAGCGCTGGTGGAGGCGTTGCGCAGCGGCCGCATCCGCCATGCCGGCCTCGACGTGTTCCATGCGGAGCCGCTGTCACCCGACCATCCGCTGGCCCGGCTCGAGAACGTCACGCTCACATCGCACGCCGCCTTCCGCACGCTCGAAGCTTCAATGACCCTGATGCGGCGGGCCGTCGATATCGTGCGCGGCATCATCAAGGATTGACGCATCGTGTGCCACTGCGACAATGTTCAAAACGCTCGCGGGAGGGCAGCTTGAAGCCGGCGCCATTCGCCTATGCCAGGGCTCGCTCGGTTGCCCACGCCATCGACCTGCTGGAGCAGGAGGAGGCGCGGCTGCTTGCCGGCGGCCAAAGTCTCATTGCCACCCTCAACATGCGGCTCGACCGTCCGACCACGCTGATCGACATCAATGCCATTGCGGGGCTCGATGCGATTGTCGTCACCGACGGGCAGGTCGAGATCGGCGCGCTGGTGCGGCATGCCCAGGCCGAGCGCTCGCCCGACATTGCACGCCACGCGCCGCTTATCGCGCTCGCCATGCCGCACATCGGTCATCCCGCGATCCGCAACCGCGGCACCATCGGCGGCTCCATCGCCTTTGCCGATCCCGCGGCCGAGCTGCCGGCCTGCCTGGTCGCGCTCGCCGGCGAGCTTGAGCTATCCGGACCGCAGGGGCGCCGCAGGGTGAAAGCCGATGATTTCTTCACGGCGCTGTTCGAGACTGCGCTCACCCCGCACGATATTCTTACGTCGATCCGTGTGCCCGCCGCGACCATGGCAACGCGCGTCGGCTTTGCTGAGTTCACGCGCAGGCACGGTGACTACGCGATGGTCGGCCTCGCCGCCTGCGCGCGTGCCGATGGTGGCGAGCTCGCCGATTTGCGGCTGATCTATTTCGGTGTCGGCGTTACTCCCGTGCGCGCGCGTGGAGCGGAGATAGCGCTCGCTGCCGGCGATCTCGACGGCGCAGTGGCCGCGCTCGAGCTGGATTTGCACCCGAATGATGATGTCCACGCCTCAGCACGGTTGAGAAAATATCTCGCCGGTGTCCTGCTGCAGCGAGTGGCCGGACAGCTCAGGGAGCCGCGGCCATGAGCGAGCGGTTCCATGACATCAGTCTCGAGGTGAACGGCGAGGAGGTATCGGAACGCGTGGATGCGCGCACCACGCTGGTCGATTTCCTGCGTGAGCAACTATCGCTCACGGGCAGCCATGTCGGCTGCGAGCACGGTGTGTGCGGCGCCTGTACCGTACGCGTTGATGGTGTCGTCGTACGCGGCTGCCTCATGCTTGCGGTGCAGTGCGACGGCAAACGGGTGCACACCATCGAAGCCTTGGCGGGCACCGCCGAGATCGCGGACCTGGCACAGGCATTCATCGCGCGCAACGCGCTTCAATGCGGTTTCTGCACGCCCGGCATGCTGCTCACGGCGCAGGAGTTGCTCGCCGCCGGCGGGATCCCCTCCCGCGCTATGATTCGTGCCCACCTTTCCGGCAACTACTGCCGCTGCACCGGCTATCAGGCGATCATCGATGCGATAGAGGCGGTGGCGCAGGCGCGTGCATCAGCCGTCGCCGCAACGGAGCGCAAATGAAAATCGCCGAGGACTCGCCGCCGACCGTAAGCACGCTCGATCGCCCCAACTCGTACATCGGCCGCTCGGTGCCGCGACCCAATCTGGGACGCCTTGCGGCGGGTCGCGCCCAATTCGTGAGCGATCTTGTCCTTCCCCGCATGGGACACGTCGCCTTCGTACGCTCACCGCACGCGCACGCCCGCATCAGGCGCATCGACGTCGCTGCCGCGCGTCAGTCAGCCGGCGTCATCGCGGTCGTGAGCGGGGCGGAACTTGCACCGGTGATCAGCCCGTGGGTTGGCGTGCTCACCCACCTCAAGGGCATCAAGTCGGCGCCGCAGCATGCCATAGCCGTCGACCGCGCCTGTTGGCAGGGCGAGGCGGTTTGCGCCGTGGTCGCGCGCTCGCGCGCACAGGCGGAGGACGCCTGCGAGCTGGTCGAGGTCAGTTACGAGGAGCTGGCCGCGGTCACCGACCCAGAGACCGCGCTTGAAGCCGGCACCCCCGTAATCCATCCCGAGCTCGGCGACAATCTCACCTTCGAGCGGACGCACACCGCCGGAGATCCGGAGCAGGGCTTTGCGAGTGCGGATGCGATCGTGGAAACGACTTTCGTGTTCGGCCGCCATACCGGCGTGACCAACGAGCCGCGAGCCATTGTGGCGGACTGGAACCCGTCGGAAGCGCGGCTCACCGTCTATCAGGGCACGCAGGCGCCGCACATGATGCAGAATCTGTTTGCGCGGCATCTCGGCCTCGCGGAACACCAGGTGCGCGTCGTCACCAAGGACGTGGGCGGCTCGTTCGGCATCAAGGTGCACGCCTATGCGGACGAGATGGCCGCAGTCGCGCTTTCCAAGCTGCTGGAGCGCCCCGTCAAGTTCGTCGCCGATCGCATCGAGAGCTTCGTCACCGACATTCATGCCCGCGACCACCAGGTCAAGGCGAAGATCGGGGTGAGGAATGACGGTATCATCACGGCCTGGGAGATCGACGACCTCACCGGGATTGGTCCCTATTCCGTCTATCCACGCACCTCCGGCATCGAGGCCAACCAGATCGTCAATCTTACCGGCGGGCCGTATACCTGCCCGAACTATCGCGCCCGGGCGCGTGTCGTATTCCAGAACAAGAACGTCATGTGCCAGTACCGCGCGGTGGGGCATCCCATTGCAACCGCGGTGACCGAAGGACTGCTCGAGCTTGCGGCAGCGAGGATCGGCATGGATCCGCTGGAGATCCGGCGTCGCAACCTCATTGCCGACGATGCGCATCCTTCCAGCGGCCCGTCCGGGATCAAGTTCGAGGCGCTCTCCCATCACGCGTGCCTCGCGCACATCGATGCGATGATGAACTATGCCGGGTTGCGCGCCGAGCAGCAGCGTCTGCGCGCCCGCGGCGTTCATCGCGGCATCGGATTCGCGAGCTTTATCGAGGTTACCAATCCGTCGGCCGCCTTCTATGGCATCGGTGGAGCGAAAATCTCGGCCCAGGATGGCGTGACCATGAAGCTCGACGCCCAGGGCGCCATCATCTGCCAGACCGGGGTCACGGAGCAGGGCCAGGGCGCTGAGGCGGTCATCGCGCAGGTCGCCGCCTCATCGGTGGGGGTGCCGATCGAGCGCGTGCGCGTGATCACGGGCGACACCGACAATACGCCTTATGGCGGCGGCACCTGGGCCTCGCGCGCGGCCGGCATCGGCGGCGAAGCCGCGTGGCAGGCGGGCAAGGCGCTGCGCGCGAACGTGCTCGCCTGTGCTGCATCGATCCTGCAGGCAAAGCCTGGTGAGCTCGATATCAGGAACGGCGCCATCGTCGATGCCGAGAGCGCGAGCGAGCGGCTGTCACTGGCGGAGCTCGCGCGCATTGCCTATTTCCGCCCGGATACCTTGCCGCCGGACTTCCAGGCCGAGCTCGTCGCGACGCGCCACTACGTGCCGCGCAAGTGGCCGTTCGCCTTCACCAACGGCATCCAGGCAAGCTACCTGGAGGTTGACGTGGAGAGCGGCTTCGTGACCCTGCTCAAGCACTGGTGCGTCGAGGACTGCGGCACCGTCATCAACCCGCAACTGGTCGACGAGCAGATCAGGGGCGGCGTGGTGCAGGGCCTCGGCGCAGCCCTGTTCGAGCACTGCGTGTATGACGAGCGCGGGCAGCTGCTCAACGGCAACATGGCCGACTATCTCGTTCCCATGGCCGCCGAGATGCCGGATATCGAGGTCGGTCATGTGGTGACGCCGACCACCGACAGCGAGCTCGGCGCCAAGGGCGCGGGCGAAGCCGGCACTGCGGGCGCGCCGGGAGCGGTGATGAACGCCATCAACGATGCGCTGCGCCCGCTCGCCGCAAAGCCGCTCACCGAGATGCCGTTCAACCCCGGCCGCATTCTCGTGGCGCTTGGAAAAGTGTAAGGCGCAAGCTCACCTAACTAGCGGCGAGCGTGCCGGAACGGGAAAGGCCATTCATCAGGCGCGCCACGGATCCACGACCGGCACGGTGAGATCATCGAAATGCCGGACGTTGCGGGTGGCCAGTGTCGCGCGCTGGGCAAGCGCAATGCCGGCGATCATGGTGTCGCGCGGCTCGACCGAACGGCCAGCACGGTGGCGCGACGCCATCAAGGTTGCCGCCTCCTCTGCCGCTGTCTGGTCAAATGGCAAGATGCGGTTTTCCAGATCTTCAACAATTACCTGACCGAAGGCAGCCAGGCGCTGATTTCTTCGCTGGCGCATGGGCATAACGGCAAGTCCGTATTGAATTTCTAGAATTGTGACGGCTGTAGTCCACAGCAAATCCCTCCGCTGCAGGTCTAACCAGGCGATAATCACACGGTCGGGCTCTTCGCGCATAAGAGCCGACACGATATTGCTATCGAGAATGATCATTCGTCGAAGTCGATCCGCTTCAACGGAAAGCCCCGCAACTCGGGAATGTCCTCCTCAAGTCCGATACCCTTGAAGCGAGCGGCAATTGCACTGCCAAGACCGCGTTCGGGACGCCCGTCGTCTTTCACCGCGTTACGAAGAATCTCCCGGACCTCTTCCTCCATGGAATTCCCATGGCGCGCCGCGCGCCGCTTGAGCTTGCGCTTGACCGACTCTTCCAGATTTCGAACAATCACTTGAGCCATATCGACCCCCTGCTATCTTGATAGCAGGGGGGATCGAGAATTCAAGCGAAGGGAATCGCGAGGAAACAACAATG
>Ga0306925_10003113_pt1 | contig 14553 bp, 15 predicted proteins | sample flu12Cox44000176_FD_203755 | JGI IMG/M metagenome (GOLD analysis project Ga0306925, IMG submission 203755) | Lab enrichment of tropical soil microbial communities from Luquillo Experimental Forest, Puerto Rico - flux8day.12C.oxic.44.000.176 (v2)... | ecosystem: Environmental > Terrestrial >... | reverse complement strand
CTTTGTGTCTCACAACATGCAGCAGGTCACAGAGCACTGCGATCGCGTCGTCTTGTCGACAAAGGCACAAATCATCTCCGATGGCGATCCATCCGAGGTTGTCAATTTCTATAAGAGCTTGACGCTGCTGGAACTGGCTGCAACCCATTAGAAGCTGTTAGCTGTCTGATAGATCGGTTTTAAAAGGACACGGCTTCAGCCGTGCCGCCTGGAGCCCACGAGACACGGGCTTTAGCTCCTGAGGGACTTCGGCCTTCATGTCCCGCCCATTTATGAGACGAGTCCTAGTCTAGCCCGACTAACTAAGCAGTTCTCCAAATGCTGCCTTGTTGTGTGCTATGGTTTTCTAATGAATCTCGAAGAGAATTTGCGTGTGTGGCAACAAGCCTACGACTGGTCGGGCACTGGGGAGGAATGGTCCGCGCCATGGGGCTCAGCCGAAGTCGAGTGGTGTTGGACTATCTTGCCCCGTATTCACAGGTACGTACCTTGCAAAAGCATCCTCGAAATTGCGCCGGGATTCGGTCGGTGGACTCAATATCTCCAGTATCTTTGTCAGCGCCTGGACGTAGTCGATTTAACACCGAAATGCATTGAGCACTGCCGGTCTAGGTTTCGCGATAGTTCAAACATTACATACCATGTGAACGATGGCCGGACGCTCTGCATGATTGCGGATGACTCACTTGATTTTGCTTTCTCCTTCGACTCTCTCGTACACGTTGAAGCCGATGTGATCGACAGTTATTTACAGGAGTTGTCGCACAAACTGACCACAGACGGCATTGGATTTCTTCATCATTCGAATCTCGCCGGATGCGAACGCGAAGAAGCACCCAGCGCACTTCGAGCAGCTTCGGTGTCGGCAGATGGATTTCGCGCTTCATGCGAACGCCACCGCTTAATCTGCATTTCGCAAGAGCTAATCGATTGGGCTGGGCAGCGTTCCCTCGACTGCATCTCAGTCGTTACTCCAGAAGGATCAAAATGGACTCGTCCCACGATGATTGTTGACAACGCCAATTTTGCGAGCTCCGTCGCGATGATACGGGTGACTGCCGCTTTGTATTGACCACAGATATGCTCAGCGTCCTAGCGGTCCTCTCTTCGCGTCGCCGTCCCACAGTGCAGGACGGCGACACAAGACCCTTTTTGGATGCTGAGAAATCAAAACGGGACCTACCTGGAGGGATTGGGATACAGCTCCGAAGTGCCCTGTAGCAGGCTGCGTTGCTGGTCATTGAGACCGTTGGGAACTCATCCGAGGTGAAGTACTGCGCCTGATGCTCAAGGCTCATCTTCTGCAGCTATTTGTAGCCTTGCGAAACGTGCGACTGCGATCAGGCAGCAGCGCGCGATATTGCTGGAACAACCGGTCCGCCTGCTTCTGCTGTGCAGGCGTCAAGATGACGACCTCGCGGCGCAGTAACCAAGCTAAGCTCCGATGGTAAGCGAACCAGAAGTTACTCGGCGAAATTCTTCCTCGGATGCACCCAAATTCCTGAAGTAAATACTGGGCAAGAACACGCAGCCACGAGAACTCCGCCTCTCTTTGGGTTTTCAGCCAAGACACGAGCATAGTTCCACTGATTGCCACGTCGCGAGGGCGGTCACTGCAGGTCGGTACTGCTACCAGAGGCTGTGCGCGGTAGTCATGTGTGCCGCCAGCTGGTTAAATGGGCACTAGGTAAAGTCAGTTTGTCGCAGGCTCAACCTTGGGTTTCTGGCAACACGCATACCATGGCGGCAAAGTCACTTCCCAATTCCGGAAGGAGCAAGTCCTCAACTTGGAACAACATGTCAAGCCACGGTTTTGCTTCGTCGTTCATGAAATTGCCGGCAGTCAGAGCCAATAACATGTGCAGAATCGTTCCACCGTAAGGCTTGTATTCGACAATCGTAAAGTTGTCCCTGGCAAGCTTAACAATCTCGTCCGATCGAATCGCTTCAGAGGGATCCATTTTGGCGACTTGTCTCGGTGTGCAGCGAATCACGTTATCTCTGCGGCGTCCCTTCTCGACATTCCGGTTCAAGCTTTCGGGAAGCACATGAATCAGTCCGTTTATGCACTCCAGTTGTCGGTCACTCCATTGAAATCGGCGAGGACCAACATATTCGTCGAAGACAAAAATGGCTCTTGGTTTCATGCACCGCTTGATCCGATGGAAAAGTCCCTCCAGGTTCAGAACGTGGTGCAGTGACTGGTGAGCAATGACTAGATCGTACTCACCTTCGCCTAGCTCACAGGTGTTTAGGTCGTCCTGACGATACTGAATGTGGGGAAATCCTGCTGCCTGCTCTCTGGCAAGGGCAACCAACGGTCCAGAAATCTCTACGCCAACATGGATTTTCGGGATGACATACTGCGCGAGACCCCTCTCCAGCTCTCCCCCGCCACTGCCCAGAGAGAGGCAACTCTCCAATTGCCGCTCCGTGGCCTTGAAATAATGTTCAATAACGTAACCAAACAGGTCCTTATTGCACTCACCCGAGATCTTCTCGTTAATTCGGGCTCTTACGGCAGGGACTTCGGTCCAGTGCGTGTGTCGACCAAAATCGTCGTGATGCTCTGCCCAGTGTTGGCTTACCTGGGAAAGCTCCTTCGTCGTCAGTGTAGAGTCGCTGTTCATAAACCACGAACGTCGAGACATCACGACGTCACGACTCATTCTTCACTCCACTCTAAGAGGCCGTGACACTGGCACCTTCATTTTGGGGCCTGATTTGCGGAGCAATCCCGGTTAGATATTCCCTTGCAGGAGACATTATCACCCAACACAACCAGCAAAGTCCCTGCAATGAGCGAAAAAACACAGATTCTGAACATCGCCAATACCACACCGCTTTTCCTTTGTAACGGTCTACGCCGTCATCCGCCAACTTGCCAGCGCGGTCGGCTCGGCACAAAAGGTATTTGATTCTGAGGAGGGACACCCTCAATTTCATTTTTTTACAGCGGTAGTTCTCACGCAACCCGCAGGCATTGCCTACATTGGCTATGCTCGAGTGAAGCGGACAGCTTTGCACGTACATCTGTTCTACCCCGAACTCTGCCGAGACCTGGTGGCTCGCCTGGAGCGAAACCAAAGCCGTTGTGACCTGTTCTTCACTACTGACAGCGCGGACAAGGCTGAGGGAATCCGTCGATAACTCTCCACCCCTTTGTTGGGTCGTGGGGACGTTCTTGTGGTGCCAAACCGTGGGCGAGACATCGGCCCATGCTTAACCCGGCTTGGCTGACGACTTCCAGCATTACGACCTGATTGGACATCTGCACGCCAAGCAGTGGGTGAAAGGAAAACCGCAAGAAGCTGTTTGGGGTGAACGGTGGCGAGAATTCCTTTGGCAGAACTTGGTCGGGGGACTTCACCCCATGCTGGACAGAATCGTGGCCGCCTTCGAACAAGACGACCTCCTCGGTCTCGTCTTTCCTAGCGACCCGCATTTGGTCGGATGGGACGAAAACCGCCAAATAGCAGCAGTAATCGCAGCCAAGTTCGGGTGGGAAGGGGCGTTGCCGGAGCACTTTGATTTTCCCCTGAGAAATATGTTCTGGATCCGGCGGAGTGCATTACAGCCACTTCTGGATCTCCGATTGACCTGGGATGATTATCCCGAAGAGCCGGTTCCCTACGACGGCACCACCTTGCATGCCCTGGAGCGCCTCTCTCCGTTCGCCTGCCAGGTTGCAGGGCTCACGTTTCATGACACACGTTCGGGGAGTGTCATGGTCACCAGCCTTCGGTTGGTCTGCACGCCGCAAATTTGAAGGTCATCAGGAGATATCCGGGAGCCTTCCCTCCCATTGCCAGTGCCGCCCCTAGCTGGTCGGATTTGTTAACATAAAAGTCAGAGCAGTTTCTCTTTCTGGGCCATATTTGCGGGTCGCCAGATGCTGCGGAGAATCCGAACTTGCTGGACTTGATCACAGGCACCTACCGGTATCGCGCTCTGATTTTGGAACTGGCCCTCAAAGAGCTGAGGATCCGTTACAAACGCTCGGTGCTCGGCTTTCTATGGGCGTTGCTCAACCCGGCTCTCATGATGGTGGTCCTGACCATCGTCTTCTCGACCATCCTCCGCTTTGGCATTCCTCACTACGCCATATTCCTTCTCAGCGTACTGATGCCCTGGACGTTTTTCTCGCAATCGCTGAGTTACGCTGTCGAGTCCATCGTCGGCAACGGAGACCTCATCAAAAAGGTAGCGGTTCCGAAGTTGGTCTTTCCAGTCGCTGCCGTTGTGGCCAACATCGTCAACTTGCTGTTGTCGCTCATTCCCTTGGCGCTGTTGGTCGCTCTGATGGGACACCCCTTTTATTGGACTTGGATTTACCTCCCGATCCCCATTCTCGCGCTAGTGATCTTCACACTCGGTGTAACGTTCTTGCTCGCCGCAGCGAACGTGTACTACCGCGACGTTTCCCATATTGTGCAGGTGGTGCTTTCCGCGTGGTTTTATTTCACGCCGATCATCTACGCCCTCGACTTCATTCCTGCTAACATGCGTTGGCTGTTTAAGCTCAATCCCATCATCTACGTCATCAATGGCTTTCGCCTCGCGGTGTACTACGGCATGCTGCCGCGCTGGACCTCCATCGCGGCCTCGTTCGTCTGCGGCTTTGTGGCTCTGGTGATTGGTTACTCCGTCTTCCGCAAGTACCAGGACGATTTTGTCTTCTATGTCTAGTTCCCCGCACAATTCGCGCCCCATCACCGTCCAGCTCGAGGACGTGACGCAGCGATTTCGCGTGATTCACGACCGTCCGGACAGCATGCGCGAACTCTTCGCGAATTTTTTTCGGTACGAGACCCGCTACCACGACTTCTATGCTGTGAAGCACCTATCACTGGAGGTTCCCGAAGGGCAGATGCTCGGCATCATCGGCGCGAACGGCTCCGGCAAGAGCACACTGCTCAAGATCATCTCCGGCATCTATCGGCCCACGGCCGGAACCGTTCACGTGTTCGGCAAGCTGGCTCCCCTCATTGAACTCGGCGCCGGCTTTCATCACGAACTTACCGGACGAGAGAACATCCTGCTCAGTGGCTTGCTGATGGGCCATTCCCGCGAGCAAATGAAGGAACGCGAGCAGCGCATCATCGATTTCGCCGAGATCGGCGACTTCATCGATGCTCCCATCAAGCAGTACTCCTCCGGTATGCATACGCGGTTGGCGTTTGCCGTCGCCACCGAGGTCGATCCCGACATCCTCATCCTCGACGAGGTCCTCGCCGTCGGCGACATTGGCTTTCAGAAGAAGTGCTTCGAGCGCATCAGCATGTTCCGCCGGGCGGGCAAGACCATTCTTTTCGTGTCCCACTCGATGGAGCAAGTGGTCGAGAACTGCGACCGCGCCATCCTGCTCGAACGGGGCTCAATCATCGCTGATGGCGATCCCCGCGATGTCAGCGCCCTTTACAGCGGCAGCATCGCTCACGAGCTCGCACCCGCCCAATAGTCGCAAACGGACGCTGGGTCTCCTCCGGCACTCATGAATTTTCAAGGGAAGAGAAGCGCGAAGGTCACTTCGCTGGGTTCGGATACAACTCCGACATGCCGCGCAGCAAGCTGCGTTGCTCTTCGTTCATGCTGTTGCGAAATTCATCGGAGTTGAAGTATTGCTCACGCTGCTCCGGAGACATCTGATGCAACTGGCGAAACGCCTGCGACACCTGCCCCTGCTGGTCCGGAGGCAGCCCGCGATAGCGCTGGTACAACGAATCCGCCTGCCTCTGTTGCTGCGGAGACAGGTGCTCGTAGGTCTCCATTCGGTTCAGCACCTGCTGCTTCTTAGCGGGAGACATGCTGTTAAACACGTGCAACCGGTCCAGAAGTCTCTGCTGCTTCTCCGGGGTCAAGCTGCGGAATAGCGGATCGTTTTCCAGCTTTTTTTCTTGCTGTGCCGGAGTAAGCGTCCCATTCTGCCGCAACCAGTCTCCCTTGTGCGGACCCGGACCGTTCAGGTGCTGCTTGGGCACACTGCCTGGATTCACCGGCTGAGCCTGAGGGGCCATGTGGCTGGCCGTCGGAGGAGGCGCCGCCTGCCGCTGCGCTGGCGGACGAGGAACGTTATGCTGCTGCCAAAACGGCTCTGCTTTTGCCGATACGGTTCCCGCCACCAGTATTAAAGCAGCCAGGATGGTGTAAGCAGCGCGCATCGTCCTTAGTTCGTTTCCGTCTGATCGTCGTCTAGAGCGTCGAAATCGGCAAACAGATCAGCGTGGTTGTCCAGATATTGCAAGTCGGTCACTGCAGCGCTGGTAGGAACTGTCTGCGAAACATTGTGGGCTAGATTTTCCGGGTGCGTTGACTTCCAGTGGAAGCCCTCCAGCATCCCGACGCCCACCGCGATCAGCCCAACCGCCGCTGTCACAATTGCCGGACGCCGCAGCCACGCCCAGAACCCCCCGGGCTCATGCGTGCGCTCGTCTCGCATTCGCGCCCGCATTCGTGGCAAAAAATACGGCGACGGCTCCGGAGCCTGCCATTCGCCCAACAACTCCATCGTACGCCGCAGCGACGCCACTTCGCCGGCACATGCCGCACAGGTAGCCAGATGTTCCTGCACTGCGGGGTTGGCCAGTTCCGGCCCGCTGAGCACCGCTTCCATCAACTCTTCCCGAAGTTTGCCGCACTTCATAACCACACCTTACTCATTACAGTTTATTGCTAAATGAACTCTTTCAACGTCTCGCGCAACGTCTCGTACGCGCGAAACAGCAACGACTTGGTGGCCGACTCACTCAGTTTCAGCACAGCCGCAATCTGCTTGTAGTCCATGTTCTGGTACTTGTGCATGATCACGGCAGCCCGCTGCCGCTCCGGCAGCGCTTCAACATGTTTGCGAATCGCCGCCAGACGTTCCCGCCGCAGGATGACCTGCTCGGCATTCAAACTGCGGTCCGCTACATCGACGGTTAATCCGGTTTCCGTATCCGGTTCGTCGATGTTGACCGTATTCTCCGCCCGTTCGTGCTTGGTATCGCGCGCATGGTTCACCGCCAGGTTCGTCGCAATCCGATATAGCCAGGTGGTGAACTTCGCGCTCGCCGCATAGCTCTGCCGCGAGCGATATACCCGCAAAAACACTTCCTGGGCCAGCTCTTCCGCCACCGCCTGATTCCGCGTCATGCGGTACATGAAACTGACCATCGGTCGCCGGAACTTCTCCACCAGATAATCGAATGCGGTGTCGTCACCTGCGGCCACCCGCAGCATGACCTCGGCATCGCTCAGCATCTCCAGCACAGGAGCCTCAGCCGGCGATAATGGCGCCGACATCGCGGGTGTGGTTGGAACGCTAACAGTCCCCACCGCGCCTAGGATCGTGCCCTGGTCCACAGCGATGCTGGCCACATCTCCTGTAACCCTCGCGTCCCCCGAAAGTTGTGGCTTTACGGGCCAAACCCTGACCGGCTTTTTGAATCTCTCCATTGTTACCGTCTACCCCAATTTCCTTGTGCGGGTGGAGCCATTTCGCCCATCCCAGGTCATCCTCAACCGCAAGGTGGGGTGCGAAAGCAGTGTAAAACAGTATTATGCAGAAGTCTCCTACCTCTCGAAAATGGCTTGGTGGGGTTCCTCTTCGCCACCGGCGTAACTTGCTCGTGCTCGCCTTGGCCGTGGCTTTTGCTTCCCTGCCCGGATTTGTCCCTGCCCAATCCTCCGGTACCAATCAGGCTCAGCGGCCCGCGAGCTCAAAGGCAACCGCAGACCAGCCGTTCGATCTTGCCGACGAAGTGGCGCGCGATGTCCTCAGTGGCTTTCAGCGTGGGGTGGAAAGCCACAGCCTCAGCCTGGTACTCTCCGTGTTTGATGCGCAAGATATGACGGACTACGATGACTTTCGCGAGCAGATGGCGGCGTTCTTCCGTGCGCATGACAACATCAAGTTCCGCTACCAGCTTCTCCAGGTCAGCGCCGACAAGGATGCCGGGTTCGCCATTGCCGACGTAGAAATGGATCCCGAGCCGCGCGATATCCTGCCCACCGAGCACCGACGCAGCGCGCAGATGCGCTTCGAGCTTAAACGCACTCCCGCCGGATGGCGCGCCTTAGGACTCAAACCAATGGACTTCTTCACCCAGTAACGAGGTGGACAGCCCATTATTTAACCACCTTGGTAGATCACTTGTTCCGAGAGCAGCCTTAGCCTGGAATCTGAAAAGCCGAGACCTAGAGCCTGACGGCCGAAACTTGAAACTCGTGGCTGGCCAACATCTCCCTGGTTTTGGGAAATGTAGGTGATAGCGCAAACTTAAAATTCGAAACTTCTTCCATGAGGCGCCTCTACCCCGAACAACCAATCATCGGCGTCGGAGCGGTGATCGTTGACCACGGCCGCGCCCTGCTCGTTCGGCGCAACACGGAGCCGCTCAAGGGAGAGTGGTCGGTTCCTGGCGGAGTGCTCGAGTTGGGCGAGAAACTCCGCGACGGGGCCGCCCGCGAAGCCCTAGAAGAAACCGGTCTGCACGTCGAGGTCGGCGAGGTTCTCGATGTCTTCGACAGCATCTTCACCGACACTGACGGTCGCACAGAGTACCACTACGTACTGATCGACTTTCTTTGTCGACCAATCTCCGGCGATGCCCGCGCCGGCAGCGACGTCAGCGAAGTGCAATGGATAACCTCCGCCGATCTCGAACAGTTGCGACTGCGTGCTTCCATCGCTCAGGTTCTCCGGAAGGCTCTGAGCCTCGGCTTAGGCCATTAGCATTGCTTGCTCCCCAGTCGCAGCAAGGATTCAAGGTTGACTTTTTTCACATCTCGATGACATTTCCGATTACGAGTTGAGGCATTGTCGACGTTGCCAAGCGGACTGGCCTCCGTGTGACGAACGATCCAAGAGACGCCACTGTAACCCAGGCGATCTCGCCGCACTCCTCGTAACGGATCGAGTTCGCCGCTTGCCCCCAAGGCAAGAACCCCAACGGAGGACGTCCATGACGAGAACAAAATCGCTCATCTTAACTCGTAGTGTCTGTAGCTATCTTGTCGGTAGTGGCTCTGGGACCAAATCCGGCGGTGGCACAGTCGGGACAATCGGCAGTGTCGGGACCAAGTCTCAACTGGACAGGAAACAACAAACTGTTTGCTTCACTGTCAATGAAGACTAGAAAACAACTCCGGTGCCCGCACATTCTTGACTTTGGAATGTGCGGGACACCGGGGTCCCCGAGAGATAGGTCTGTTATGGGTTACGTTTCAGCCGCCACAGGGTTCGCGCTGCAAGCGAGCTCGCTGCGGCAATCAGCAGCGTAATCGTTCCCGGCTCGGGCGCCGGTGCGATTTCGCCGAACAATCCACCCATCTGATTGTCGATGCCGGCGGTGAAATAGAGTGCATTGGTGCTGATCATTGGTCCGGCGGTGCGGAACTCCAAAGACCAGAGAAAGTCGTTGACGATAGGCGTTCCATTCTTGCCGTTGAGGGTGCCGAGGAACGCATCGGTGACCGGGTCATAGGCGAGGATCTCTCCGTTGCCAAACTGTCCGATCAATAGATCCCCCGAAAACTGGCCGAACCTGCTGGGCGCCAGCGTGATTCCCCATGGAGCAAACAGTGGACCATTGGTCGCTATCCGCTTGATGAAATTCCCGCTGGTGTCGAACTCATCCACGAAACCGCCTGGTTGTCCAATAACCCCTTTGAGCTGGGCGTACATCACATAAAGGTTTCCATTGATGTTCTGAATGCCAAACGGAGTGAACCCCGCCACTGGGCTGGGATCAACGAACTTGCCTGCAAACGTGGTGCTGGTCACATTGGTGAAGTTCGTGTCGAACACGTTGATGTGCCCGGCTACGTCAGCCGCATAGAGATAATTCGCCATCCCCACGCTGCCATTGGCCAGGCCGGTATAGATTGCACCTGGAGTTGTGGCCACCGTGATCGCAGTGGTCCCAGTCCCCCCGTTCCAGGCATCTAGTGTCCCAGCCAGGGTACTGAAGAGGAACAGCGCAGGCATGGCGTCCGGCAGACCGAAGCTGGAGGTGGGGTTAAATACTTGGCCGGTTGGACCGGGTGTTGGCCCAACTGAGACGACCAACGATTTAATGTTGCCCGCGCCATCATAGAGCGTCGCTAGGTTTGTCCCTTGGTCGGAGACCCAGAAAGGTGACTTTGGCGCAAAAGAGACACCCCAGGGGTTTATCAGGTTGGGATCCGTAGTTGGCGCGAGTCCCGGCACGTTAGAGACAAGGTTTGTCTGTACATAGATCGTTCCGGCACTCAGGTTTGTGCAGAGAAGGCAGAGCAGCAGCGCGGCAAGCATGCCAGTGCTCCGCCAAAAGGAGTAAATCTGTGTCATGGGGTCGCTCCTCCCGTAGTTACCGCGGTTGTACCATACTCTCCATCGCCCTTTGAGGCAGCGCTGTGAGAGCAACGAATCGGAGTCGCGAATGTGACGCTCGAAAATCGTATCACTGTTGAAGGTCCGCTATTCGCGGCCAGATTGCGCCAATGAGATTGTTTGCAAAAATTTGACAAACAGGCTTGAGGCCACGCGCAAGGGGTCGTATTAAAGCGGCGTTTTATTTCGAAGGCGGGTAAGTCACAGACGCTCTCGAGAGCTACTCTACCCGCAGCGCGCGTATGGGATCCAGGCGCGAAGCGTGCCATGCGGGCACAAGGCAGGACAGCGCGGCGACAGCAATCAGAGCGACCGCTACTGCGCCGAAGGTCGCTGCATCCAAAGGGCGCACGCTGTACAGCATGCTGCGGATGAGTTGCGAAGCCGCGGCGCCGCCTAGCAGTCCGATGGCAAGGCCAATCATTGCGGGGCGTAGGCCGTCGAGCAGCATCAACCCGAGAACCTGGTCACGCTGCGCACCCAAGGCGATGCGCACGCCAATCTCGCTGGTGCGCTGCTCGACAAGATACGACAGCACACCGTAGAGTCCGACACTGGCAAGCACCAGCGACAGGACTGCAAACACCAGGATAAGCGTCGAGGTAAAGTTGGCTTCGATGGTCGAGGCGCCTATGAGTTGATTCAGGGTCAGGATATAAGCGACGGGAAGATCTTTGTCGAGCGATTGCACGACCTGCTGAGCGGGAATCGTCAGAGCGTTGACATCCTGCTGGGAGCGCAACACGATCACCGCGCGTCGGCTCAGCCCGCTCGACATGGGGAAATACATCATGGGCTGCGGCGGGTCGGCGATCCAGTGTCGCGTGTCCCCCACGATACCGACGATTTCATAGGCGCGGGGATGGTCGTCAAGCAGCGCATCAACTACAAGATGTTTGCCAATTGGGTCCTCGCCGGGGAAGAAGTCGTGCGCCAGAAGCTGGCTGATTACGACCTTGTCGGCTGTGTCGAGGCGTTCCTGATCGGTGAAGACGCGTCCGCGAATGAGCGGAATTTGCAGCGCGGCGAAATAGCCAGGATCGCAAAAGCGGCGACGCGCGATCTGTACCTGTCCCTTGGGCAGAGGCGGATGCTCGGGAATGGCGATGATGTTGTCGCCACCGTATCCCTGCCCCGGAACAACGTTGATTAACGCTGCCGAGGAAACTCCGGGCAGCGCGCGTAGCCGAAGCAACAACTGGTCGAAGAACGCAGCCCGCTGGGTGGCCTCGGGGTAGTGCGCCTCGGGAAGGCTGAGACGCATGGTGAGAACGTTGTCGGTTACGCACCCCATGTCGGAGGAGCGCAGCCGTTGGTAACTCTTCAGCAGTAGGCCGGCAACGATAAGCAACACGACGGTAAGTGCGACCTCCAGAGAAAGCAGTAGTCTGCGAAGCCGGGTCTTGGCTTGCGCGCCGGTGTGCGAGCGAGAAGACTCCTGCAATGCCGCGAGCGAGGCTCTGCCGCTGGTGGACATCGCGGGGATGAGGCCGGCTAACACCGCGCTCAGTAGAGTAACGCCGACGGTAAAGGCGATAGCTACCCAATCCATGTGGATGGCCTCTTCGCGCGCGATGTCCTGGCGCAATCCCACTAGCCAATGGATAGCGAAGTAGGCCAACACCAGACCGAGCGAGCCTCCTACCAGGGAGATCAGCAAAGTTTCGGTAAGCTGCGCGCGCACCAGGCGCCAACGGCTTCCCCCCAGGGCCGCACGGATCGCAACCTCTTTGCGCCGCGATGCTGCGCGCGCGATCAGCAGATTGGCGACATTGAGGCAGGCGATCAGCAGGACGCAGCTAGTCGCCGCCAACAGAACGTAGAGCGGCGTTTTGAAATCGTGCACCAGGTCGTCGAGCAGCAGGCGCATGTTGGCGCCGAGGCTGATGGCGGGGAGGTTTGCGCCGTAGTGCTCACGAAGATGGCGGCTGATGGTATCAACCTCAGTGAGCGCCTGATGCATCGAAACCCCCGGCTTCAGGTGCGCAATCGCCTGGAAACTATGGTTGTCGAGCGCGGTTAGGTCCTTCAGCGGGATCTCATGGTGAAACGCGGTCCAAACTTGCGTCTGGGCATCAGGATAGGCGAACCATGCGGGCATGATGCCGATGACCGTATAGCGCGAGCCGTCGAGTAGGATCTTGCCGCCCAGGATGGAGGGATCGCCTCCGAAACGGCGCTTCCACAAGCCCCAAGAGAGCACGACAGTGGCCTCCGCTTGTGGTTGATCGTCGGACGAATGGAAGACTCGGCCATAGGCCGGCTTGACACCGAGTATGGGGAAGAAATCTGCCGATACGCGCACCGATTCGATGCGTTCGGGCAACTGTCCGGAGTCGCCGGAGAGGTTGTAGCTGCTCGAGCCAAAGATCGCCATGCGCTCAAAACTCTGCGCGTCCTTTTGCCATTCCGCATAGACCCCAGGAGCGATGATGTTGAACGGATAGTTCGTATCAACGGAGCGCTCGTAGAGCATCACAAGGTGGTCAGGATCAGTGAAGGGCAGCGGCTTCAGCAGCACGGAGTGGACAACCGTGAACAGAGCAGTGTTGGCCCCGATGCCAAGCGCCATAACCACGACGGCCATGATGGCGAAGCCAGGATTACGTGTCAGCGTGCGAACGGCATAGGCGATGTCGCGAAGAATGCCCTCAAATCCAAGGGAGTTCCATTGCCAGAGGTCTTCGCGGAGAAGGGTTATGCTGCCGAGTTTCAGGCGTGCGCGTCGAGTGGCTTCTTCCGCCGAAAATCCTTGTGCGACGTAGTCATCGGTTTCGTGCTGGAGATGGGCGTCGAGTTCTAGCGCCAACTCGGCGTCTTTCTCGCGGCGACGAATGAATCGGAATAGTCGCATTCTGTTGCGTCGGCCTAGCCTTCGACCTCGCCGAGCACGCGGCCAATCGCGACCACGAGCTGTCTCCAGCGGCTGGTTTCGGCGACGAGCTGTTTGCGGCCAGTGGCGGTGAGTTTGTAGAACTTCGCCTTGCGGTTGTTTTCGCTGGCACCCCAATACGAAGACACCCAACCGCGGTCCTGAAGCCGGTGGAGTGCAGGATAGAGCGAACCCTGCTCGACCTGGAGCACTTCGTCGGAGGTGTGCTCGATGACGTGCGCAATGGTGTGACCGTGAGCCGGGCCGGTGATCAACGTGCGCAAGACCAGCATGTCGAGCGTGCCCTGCAGCATTTCATTCTTCTGCTTCTTGTCGAAGCCTGGCATGAGTTGGTTCCACTCGAACGTCTATGGGAAAAGAGTGTATTCCACTCGAATGTCTATGGGAAGACCAGATTGGATGGATGACGAATGGGATGGGATAAGTTGCTCTAGGCAGGGATGAATGATCAGTTGCCAGCAGCCGCTAGGCCTGTCGCGAATTCCCAATAAGTTCGGGGCAGACAGCAGGCACGCGGCAGCATCCGTGCAAGCCGGGTAGAATTTGGTCATATGGGAGAGAAGAGTCGAAAGATTCGCTCAGCCAAAACTTGGGCCGGGGCAGGCAAACTGTCAGTTGCCATTGTCGGCGGTCTGCTGCTTGCGGCGGTCTCATGCGCGAAGAAGCCGGTTGAGACGGCCAGCGCCAATTCGGCGGCTGCAAGTGCCAATGCTGCAGATCCATCCAAAATGAGCACTCATGCCTTCGGGCCCACTGTGCCGAAGACCACACTCGCACCGAAGTCTACTCCGCCAGGAATGGTTTGGATTCCCGGCGGCGAATTCTCCATGGGTGCGGCGGATTCTCCCAGCGAAGGCAAAGTTGGCATGCAGGCAACCAAAGATTCTCGCCCCATCCATCGTGTGTACGTGGACGGCTTCTTCATAGACCAGACCGACGTCACCAACGCCGAATTTGCCGGGTTCGTGAAGGCGACAGGCTACGTGACAGTGGCCGAGCGCAAGCCTCGCCAGGAAGACTATCCGAATGCACCGCCGGAGAACCTGGTCGCCGGCTCGGTCGTGTTCTCCCCGCCCGACCACGCAGTCTCCCTGGACAATCACTTCCAATGGTGGAGCTACGTGCACGGGGCGAACTGGCGGCATCCGACTGGTCCGAAGAGCAGCATCGTCGGCAAGCACAACTACCCCGTGGTGCAGGTGGCTTACGAAGACGCCGAGGCCTACGCGAAATGGGCGGGCAAGCGGTTGCCGACCGAGGCGGAATGGGAGTTTGCCGCTCGCGGAGGCCTGGCAGGCAAGCCCTA
>Ga0306925_10003104_pt1 | contig 14566 bp, 10 predicted proteins | sample flu12Cox44000176_FD_203755 | JGI IMG/M metagenome (GOLD analysis project Ga0306925, IMG submission 203755) | Lab enrichment of tropical soil microbial communities from Luquillo Experimental Forest, Puerto Rico - flux8day.12C.oxic.44.000.176 (v2)... | ecosystem: Environmental > Terrestrial >... | reverse complement strand
CGCAAAAACTTGTCCGGTTTGGTGATGACGACCCGAAGACGGAATACGAGGTCCGTCCGCAGCTCCCGGGTCTGAACCTGCTTCGGGGTAAACTCGGCGATCGGTGAGATGAATCCAACCTGGCCTTCGTATGGCTTGTTCGGGTTCGTATCTGTGTAAACAAGCGCCTTCATGCCCGGGTAGATCCGGCCCAGATCAGGCGCATCAATGTAGGTACGGATCCAGATCGGCTCATTCAGCGCCAGCGCATAGACAGTGGTTCCGGCGCTGACAATCGTTCCGGGTTCGACCGCGCGGGTAATGATCACGCCGTCCGACGGCGCGAAGAGGCTGCAATCGGAAAGGTTACGCTCTGCGCTTTCAAGGTTTGCCTTCGCGTTCTCCATCTGGGCACGAGCGGCATCGATGTCCTCCGGACGATTGCCGGCCAGCAACAGATTGAGATTCGCCGCGGCCGCCTGCTCCTGGGCTCTAGTAGTGTCACGCTGGGCAATCGCGTTATCCATGTCCTGCTTCGAGATCACATTCGTTTGTCTCAACGAGCTCTGGCGCTGATAGGTCAGCTCCGCGTTGGCAACGTTTGCTTTGGCTTGTGCCAGCTGTGCGCGCGCCTGATCAATCTCCTCCTTGCGGAACCCGTTGAGCATTTTTCCGTAGTTCGCCTGGGCTTGTTCATATTGCGCCCGTGCGATATTCACCTGGTCCCTGAAGGGAGCCTGATCGAGCAAAGCAATGAGGTCCCCAGCCTTAACCGGATCTCCCTCCTCCAGGCGCATCTCCTGGGTTCGGCCGCTCACTCGGAATCCCAGATTCACCTGGCGAATATCGACATTCCCATAAATCTGCAGCGCCCTGGACCGGTTGGCCTCGATCTGCTGAAACAAAACCCAACTGCCGGCCCCAGCTGCCACTGCCACCGCCAGGATGATGAATAACAGCCGCTTCATTCTCCTCCTCCTTCCTCTTCGGGCCGCAAAAGATCGAGCTGCTCGGCAAGCGCTTGCTGGATTTCGCGTACCTCCTTATCCGTGTACCCGTTCAGGTCCAGCCGGCGGCGAATCGTTTCCCGGCCCGCGAGAAAAATCAGGACCTGGCCCACCAGCATGTGGGTCCGAAGTATCACCCTGGAATCGGTGGGGTTTCGTCCGAGAATGATGCCCACCAACAGTGAAACCGTCTCGTGGACTCGCTTGATTGCTCCTTCATAGATCAGGTCAAAGGCAGGAGTTGGCTGCATCTGTTCCCGCATGACAATCCGGGCCCACGTGCTGCTGGCTCCTCTGGTGAGCACTAACTCGAGCATGGTTGAAAGCAGCTTTTTCAGCAATTCAAGCGCTTCAGGCTTCGATAGCTTCCCAGTCGTGAGGCAATCCCGAATTTCGACAACGACCGGTTGGATCAGGTTGAAGTTTGTCGAGAACAAGTGCTGAATCACGGCAAGATAGAGTCCCTCCTTACCGCCGAAGTAGTATGGAATGGCAGCCTGGTTCGTACCGGCGCGTTCTGCCAGTTGCCGGGTGGTGGCGCCTTCGAGATTGTAGATACCAAAAATCTCGAGACCTGCCTGAATCAAGCGGCGTTTGGCATCGGTGTCTTCCTTCTTTGGTCTCGGGTCACCCATCAAGGAAGAAGTTATTCATTCATTTGAATAAATCAAATGAACTGTTGGCCGACATGGGCCAGAAGATCGGCCCGAACCAGGCACCGCTGCGCCGGCCAGCTTCATAGGTGGAACCTCGACCCTTGACTATCACGCCTTCGAGCTGGAACTGAGGTGCCCCGACCCTCTACTGTTCTAGAAAGAAGCCAGGTTAGCGCTCCATCATCGGAGTCGCCGGGACGTACGTATCGCCGATCGGTGCATCGGACGCGTAATTGGGCGCTGACTCCTGGTGGATGACCACAGGGGTACCGATGGGAGCATTTTGGAAAAAATGAATCGCCATTTCTTTGGGCAAGCGGATACAGCCGTGTGATGCCGGATAGCCGGGCAGATAGCCTGCGTGCATGCCGACCCCCCCTTGGATCCTCAGGAAGTACGGCATAGGCGCCCCCCGGAACACCGTGCCGGGCGGGCGCGGATTTTCTGTGACGTTCACGTTCTCCACGACCACCTGTCCACTTCGATCGACATAATCTCCGTAGATGCTGGAGACATGCGTAAGGTCTTTCTGTGTGACTCGGAACTCGCCTGAAGGGGTGTCATAGCCTTCACGACCAGTCGAGACGACTGAAACGCCGACGACTTCGCCGCCCTTGTAAAAATACGCACGTTGCTGCTCGAGATCTATGATGATCCGCGGCTTGCCAGCAGACCGGGCGCCGTCCCAGTAAGAAATATCGTCCCCGTATTCCCCGCTGCTTTCGGCGGGGAAAAACGGACTGGTCGCCGATTGCGGGTTAGAAGCACAACCGGCTAACAGCATCGTGCAAATGAGCAGGATTTTGCTCAGGATACGCGCAGGGCTTCCCTGTTTTGAAGCGCCGTACATACATTGTTTTTGTATACAGGCAGACCGGACCTCGGAATGATAGCGTGAACCCGCTCTTGCGCGAACCAAATCCGTCAGCCGCCTACTTCATCGGCTGGGCTCGCTCCAATACTTCCGCTACCCCATCCGTGGATGGGAGGCAGCCGAACACCGTTCCCATCTCCCCGCCCAGACGGGCCGAACAGAATAAGTCAGCAACTGCAGTGTGCCCTGCGCGAATAAGCAAGGAAGCCTGGAGCGCTAATGCATATCGCGTCACCAGAACCCGGGCTGCGTGCTCAGAATTGGTCTCTGCCGCGTTTTCCAGGCTCCGGCAAAAGCGATCGTAAACCCTGTTCGACCCGGCAGCCGCAGCCAATTCGCCCCTCAAGGCATCGAGGATGTCAGGATCCTGGTTAATTGACCGCAGCACGTCGAGGCACTGTATGTTTCCTGCGCCCTCCCAGAGTGAGTTTAAAGGCGCGTCCCGGTAAAGCCGGGGAAGAGGAGACTCCTCGACATAGCCATTACCCCCGAGGCACTCCAGGGCCTCGGCAGCCAAAATCGGCGCCCGTTTCGTGACCCAGAACTTTGCGACAGCGGTAGCAACCCGGGCAAATCTTTTTTCTGCGGGATCTTCACCGGACCGGTCGAATGCGTGCGCCAGACGCATTGCCAGGGCAGTCGCTGCTTCCGACTCCAGGCAGAGGTCTGCCAGAACATTCCGCATCAGCGGTTGATCGATAAGGAGTTTTCCAAAAGCCATGCGGTGGGCCGCATGGAAGGTGGCTTCGGCAACTGCTTTTCGCATGGCGGCGGCCGAACCCAGAGCGCAATCCAGGCGAGTATGCCGGACCATCTCCATGATGGCCGGTATTCCACGCCCCTCTTCTCCGATCAGGAGAGCCCAGGCTCCTGTCAGTTCCACCTCGCTGGAAGCGTTCGACCGATTGCCAAGCTTGTCCTTCAGCCGTTGCAGATGGAACGCATTGCGGCTTCCGTCCGGCCGCCAGCGAGGCAAGAAGAAGCAGGCAATGCCGGCCGGGGCCTGGGCCAGGACGAGAAAGGCATCACACATTGGCGCGGAACAAAACCATTTCTGGCCGGTCAAGGTATATTCTCCTCCCGGCCCGCCCGCGGAAATCGGTTCGGCCCGCGTCGTATTGTTTCGCACGTCGCTGCCACCTTGCCGCTCGGTCATTGCCATCCCGAACAAGACACCGCCCTTTTGCGGCGCCGGGATCGATCTCGGGTCATAAATCGTGGAGAGGGCACGCGACTCCCATTCGCGCGCAATCTCGGCTTGCCGGCGAAGGGAGGGGATAGCGGCAAAGGTCATCGTCAGGGGACAACTTGTGCCCTCATCGACCTGGTGCCTGAGCATCACGAGCGCCGCTCTGGCAACGTGAGCGCCAGAGCGTCTCTGGAGCCACGGGAGCGCGTGTGTCCGCGCCTCGACCCCAAGACGCATCAAGGCGTGGTAAGCCGGATGGTAGCTGACCTCGTCGATCCGATTTCCAAACCGGTCATGCGTGCGAAGCTCTGGTGGAAATCGGTTTGCCTGGACACCCAATTGCAACGTCTCCGACCGACCCAGACGCTCTCCAAAACTGTGCGCCTCAGCTTCGATCCATCGGCCATCGTAGCGGCGAACCGCCTCTTGAAGAGCAAGGTCGCTCTCGAACAGATTATAATTTTCTAGCGGTGGCGGCTGGTTGGGAACGGCGTCTCCGGGCAGACTGATTTGGCGGGTCATACATCCTCGACTACATCGAGGTTAGTCGATTGCAATGCCCGGATAGCAGTATCCAACTGTTCGTTTCGAACAAGAATATAATCCGTTTCGTAAGTGCCGATCGGTAAAATCGCGACTCCTGCCTGGGCAAGGGGCGCTGCAACAGAGACTAGAATCCCAACCAGATTCAGATCCAATGGTCCCTCGATTTTCAAGGCGCGCCAGCCGCGGCTGGCATGAACGTCAGCGGGAACCCGGTCGGTCCTGCAAATAACCGTCAGACCATCCACGGTGCGCGTGGCCGAGCAGAAGCCCCCTGCCAACGCCCAATCCGGTAACCCGCTATCGGGCTGCAACCGGCAGACAGCGAGAGGGTCAGGCAACAGCGCTATTCGCAACTTTGGAGCTTCCATGGGACCGACAACATCGCAGAGAGAGCGCAGTTGCGCCACTAGGAATCTAAATAGACAGTTGAAAGTGGGAAGTAGACAGTAGGTGTCATCTCGGCAAACCACCTCTCTGGGTGTCTACTGCCTGCTTTCTACTTCCCAGTGAGTTCTCTATTCCCCGAACTCTCTTTTGCAATTTTCCCGTTTCGATGCATCCTTTCGGCTCCCTGAATGGATATTCAAAGGCTTCCAGGTTTTCGCGATTTTTACCCGGAGGACTGCGCCTTTCGAAACTACATTTTCGACACCTGGCGCAGTGTTGCGAAAGCGTTTGCCTTTCAGGAGTATGACGGACCGACCTTGGAGCCGACGGATCTCTACAAGAGAAAGAGTGGCGACGAACTCAAAACGCAACTCTTGCGCTTCAGCGATCCAGGCGGACGCGATGTTTGTCTTCGGCCCGAGATGACGCCGACCGCGGCCCGGCTTGTAGCCGCCAGAGAACGCGACTTCAAAAAACCAATTAAATGGTTCAGCATCTCGCCGTTTTTTCGATTCGAGAAGCCACAAAAGGGCCGCTTGCGCGAGTTCTACCAGATTAACTGTGATATCTTCGGCGACAACTCTGCAGCGGCCGACGCCGAACTGATCGCCTTGGCAATCGAGCTCCACCGCGCCTTTGGCTTGAACGAGCAGGACTTTTTTGTCCGGATCAGCAACCGCCACCTCTGGGCCGGTTTCCTGCAAGAGCGAAATAAGTCCGGAGATCGCCTCACCGAGTTTCTTGCTATTATCGACAAGTTGGAGCGGGATCCGGAGGAGGTCACGAAAGCAAAACTTCTCCCCTTCGGAGTGGGCCTCTCAGACCTTCGCGACTTTTTGCGGACCCCTCCCGAATCGATCCCTGGTTTCGAGCCGCTCTTCAAGGAATTGCGCTGGCGCGGCCTTGAAGGGTTCGTTGAACTGGACTTGACGATTGTCCGCGGACTTGACTACTACACCGGGCTCGTGTTCGAGTTGTTCGACCGGAAGAAGGCAAACCGATCGCTGGCCGGTGGCGGCCGGTACGACGAGTTAGTCCGCGTTATCAGTGATGGGGCGGTTGATCTTCCGGCGGCAGGCTTTGCCATCGGCGACTCGGTGCTGGCGAATTTGATCAAGGATATCGATCACGCAAAAGCGGCTTTCGAGGCAGTGGAACGGCGGCGGTTTGGCTTCTTCGTTGTAATTGCTGATGAAAATCGCCGGCCAGACGCGCTCCAGATGGTTTCAAAATTGCGCCGGAGCGGCGCCTCAGTCGACTTCGCGCTTCACCCTGCGAAAGTTGCCCGGCAGTTCCAGCAGGCAGAAGGGGTTGGAGCCAGTCACGCGATCGTAGTCGGCCAGGAGTGGCCGGAGATCCGTTTAAAAACGCTCGGGGACCGAACGGAACGGAGCCTTTCCTCTGAAGAATTGTGCAGGAATTGGAAAGACCTTTCAGAACCCCACCCCGATTCGCGCCAACCCCATTGAACGCCAGGGAACAGGACAGTTGAACATGTATCGAACGCATCATTGCAATGAACTGCGCGCGTCGAATGCCGGTCAACGCGTCACGCTAGCCGGGTGGGTTGCAGCACGGCGGGATCACGGCGGGGTCTTGTTCATCGACTTGCGGGATCGGGAGGGTCTGACGCAGATCGTGTTCCATCCGGATCAGTTTCCGGAGATTGCCAGAATAGCCCACATTCTTCATGACGAAGAAGTGATTCAGGTCTGGGGTACCGTCGCTGAGCGCTTCGAAGGTACACAAAATCCCAAGCTCGCGACCGGCGAGATCGAGGTGATTGCCTCAGAGCTGACCATCCTGAACCATTGCGCGGCACTTCCCTTTCAGATCGACGCTAACATCAGCAACGAAGATCTTCGGCTCACCTATCGATATCTGGATCTGCGGCGGCCGGCCATGCTGCGCAACCTGAAGATTCGCCACCAGCTGACAAAGGTAACCCGCGATTACTTTGACCGCCAAGGCTTTCTGGAGATTGAAACGCCGGTGCTCTCGAAAAGCACTCCGGAGGGCGCTCGCGAATTTCTTGTTCCGAGCCGGCAGAGCCGTGGTCATTTTTACGCGCTGGCGCAATCGCCGCAGCAGTACAAGCAACTCCTGATGGTTGGCGGCATCGAAAGATATTTCCAGATCGCCAAGTGTTTCCGGGACGAAGATCCCCGGGCGGATCGAATCACGGAGCTGACGCAGATCGACGTCGAAGCCTCTTTTATCCAAAGCGATGACATCTTTGTTCTGATCGAAGGACTCTTACGCGAGGTCTTCAAGACAACTCGTGGCACGGACATTCCGACACCGTTTCCGCGGATCACGCATCGGGATGCGATGGATCGTTACGGGAGCGATAAACCCGATCTGCGCTTCCAATTAGAACTGGTCGATCTGAGCGAAGTCTTCGGGGAATCCCAGTTCAAGGTTTTTCGAACGACTCTCGATGGCGGCGGAGTCGTGAAAGCGATTAACGTCAAGGGATTTGTCGGTATCACAACTGGCCAGATCGAAGAGTTGACCAGCCTGGCAAAGGCCTCCGCAGCGAAAGGTCTTGCCTTTATCAAAGTCGAGAATGGCGAATGGAAGTCGCCGATCGTCAAGTTCTTCACCGATCGCGAAAAGACCGGTCTCCAGAAGGAATTGCGCATCGAAGAGGGCGATCTCATTCTTTTCGGCGCGGACACCTGGGAGACGGTCTGCACCGTATTGGGTCGCATCCGTCTCAGGCTGGCTGACCTGCTACAATTGATCCGGGACCCGGGCGATCTGAAATTCCTGTGGGTCGTAGACTTCCCCCTGATGGCTTTCGATCCGGCAGCGAACAAGTGGAACGCAATGCACCATCCGTTCACGCGACCAAAGAAAGAGGACATCGCCTTGCTGGAAAGCGGCGATTACGGCAAGATCCGCGCGGAAGCCTACGATGTTGTTCTAAATGGAGTGGAGATCGGCGGCGGGAGCATCCGAATCCATGAGCAAGCGCTCCAGCAACAGGTCTTTGCGGCCTTGGGCATTTCCTCTGAGCAACAACAGGTCCTCTTCCGCCACTTGATAGAAGCGTTTTCTTATGGCGCACCTCCGCACGGGGGAATCGCGTTAGGCGTTGATCGGCTGGTCATGCTGCTGGCGGACACGACAAATATCCGGGACGTGGTTGCATTTCCGAAGAACAGCCGGGGCGACGATCTGATGATGGAAGCTCCGAGCGAGGTCCCGGACCGGCAGCTTCGCGACCTACACATTCAGCTACGCCGCGAAAAGTAGAAACTGGAAAGTCGTTAGTAGACATTAGCTGTGCTCAAAGAGCGCCCCACTCGCCGTCCACTGACTCTCTGTCTACTCTCTACTGTTCACTTTTTCTGGCCGTCAAGGATTCTTCCCGACGGGCGACTTGGCTGGAGATTGTTCGCCGGCAGGCGGTGCTTGCTGGACCGGATTGCTCCCTGCTTCCTTGCCGGGACCGGCGGCGGCAGCCCCCTCCTTCTTGATCTTCAACAACTCAACCTGGAAGACGAGCGTAGAACCGGGCGCAATATCCTCCCCAGCCCCTTCATCGCCATAGGCCAGCTCCGACGGAACGTAAATTTCCCACTTCGATCCAACCGGCATCAACTTCAGGGCTTCGGACCAACCCTTGATCACTCCGCTTACCGGGAAGCTGACCGGCCCGCCGTTCTTGTCAGAACTATCGAATTCTTTCCCATCGATCAAAGTACCGCGGTAATTGGTTTCCACGATATCGGTGTCCTTGGGTTTCTCGCCCGTCCCTTCTTTAACGACCTTGTATTGCAGGCCGCTGGGGAGAGTCTTCACTCCCGCCTTCTTGGCGTTGTCTTCAAGAAACTTTTTACCGTCCGCTTTATTCTTTTCGGCGGTCGACTTCATCTCTTCCTGCTTTTTCGCGATCGATGCCTGCTGTTTCTGCATCATTTGCTGCTGAAACGCCTGCAAGGTTTGCTGGAGTTCCTGATCGCTGAGGGCCGTCGGTTTGTTCCCGAGGATATCACTGATTCCCTGTTTTAAAGCGTCTTGGTTCAGGTCGAGCTGGAGCCGTTGCAGCGTACGCCCGATATCCACGCCGATGCTATAGCTCACCTTGTCCTTGTCGTTGGTAAAGGCCGATCCGGCAGCTGGATTCTGGGAGGGGGATGCGGCCTGCTTGCTGTCCTGCGCAAAAACCGCAGTCGAGATCAGCAGGGCCGCAAGAATAATCCGTTTTTTACGCATTTGCCGAGCCTCCATGCAAAGACAGGAACCTGCAACCAGTTTTTCATCGGGCCTAACCGGCAGGTGACAGAAGGACGCGAAGGAGGTTTTTACAGAAGCTCTCAGAGGTCTCAAAGAGGTCCGGCCATGGGCATCGGGAACCATTAGCGCCTCCGGCGCTTGGCAATCCTTCCGCCTAATGGTTCTGCTTTAGCCAGATGCAGCGAAATCTGTTGCACTACCATGATGGCCGTGCCAAAAACCGGTTTTCCAGCCAGCTGCCAAAACAATCCTGTGAGACCTTGTGGCGGTTGCGAAATGCCCGCTACACAAAATCAGTCACTTTCGTCCGCTCCAGTTTGCTCCTCGCTATCCGATTCGTCTTTCTCGTCTTTCTGGTCCTTTTGATCTTTCTGGTCCTTGTTCTTCGCCAGCGATTCATTCTTGAACACGCTCCGGAGCAGTTCGCCGATCATTGGCGCCGCAGCTGTCCCGCCGTGAATCTTTTCACCAACATTGCCCTCGTAAACAGCGGCAAAGGCGTATTGCGGGGCGTCCGCCGGAGCAAAGCCTGCAAACCAGGCAGCTGTCCTCTCCTTTTTCTTCGGGCCCCACTGCGCTGTGCCAGTCTTGCCCGCGACTTTAACACCTTTGACACTTGCTTCGCCGCCCGTCCCGCTCGAGCTGGAAACGGCCCCAATCATCCCCTGTCGCAATTCATCGCGCGTGACCGGGCTCAGGTTCAAAACATCTCGGGCTCGTGGGAGATACGTATAGACGATCTCGTTGTTCAGTGTCTGGACCTGGCGCACAATCCTGGTCTGGTAGAGTGTGCCGCCGTTTGCAATCGTCACCATCGCTTGCGCCATCTGGAGCGGCGAAACCAGGATGTCGCCCTGGCCGATAGAGAAGTTTGCCAGATCGCCGGAGTTGAAGTGCCGATGATAGGTTGCTTCCATGTATTCATTGGTCGGAATCCGCCCGTCAGCCTCCGCGTTCAGAAGGATTCCGGTTTTTTGTCCCAGACCCAGCCGCTGGCTCCAGCTTACAAGCGGTCCCGCGCCGAGTTTCATCCCGAGTTGGTAAAACCAGGTGTCGCAGGACTGGGTCAATGCCTGGCGGAAATTCAGGCTGCCGGCACCGCCCTTTTTCCAGTTGTGGAAAACGAGGTTCCCGATATCCATCGCGCCGGGACAATCGAACTCGCTCGAGGGCTGGATTTTGTGGGTTTCGAACGCTGCAACTCCGACAAAAACCTTGAAGGTGGATCCTGCCGGATAGGCGGAACGATAGGCGCGAGGCAAAAGGGGGATGCTCGGATCCTTGGCCAGCTTTTCATATTTCTCTTCCGTAATCGACGGAACAAAGTCGTTGGGATTGAACGTCGGCCACGAGGCCAGCGCGAGCACTTCCCCTGTCGCGGCGTCCAGGACGACGATCGCGCCGCGTCTGCCGCGTTTCTGAAGTATCTTCTCAGTTAATCTTTGGAGATCGACATCGAGAGTCGTGACAACGTTGTAGCCGGGCTCCGGCGGGGTGGACAAGCGCTCACCAGTTTTTCGGCCATCCTTGTCAAAGGTGAGTTCCAGCTGGCCTGGTTTCCCGCGGAGCTGATCGTCGAAGGTTTGTTCGAGGCCCTCCCGCCCCTCGCTTTCCGGCCAGAGCGGATCATTGTTTTGCAAGATGCGCGTACTGTTACGGCTGGTTCGTCCCGTGTAGCCAACTACAGCCCCAGCCAGCGAGCCCTGAGGATAGAAGCGAACGTATATTGGTCGAAGAGTTAACCCATCCGACAATTTTCCTCGAATCGATTCCACCTCCGCTGGGGGGACATCGGTCACCAGATCAAAGGGAATCGCGCCGCGATTTCGATAATGCTGGATCAATTCTTCCTGGGAAAAACCGACCGGCTGCGAAATCAAGCCCTTAAGAGAGGCAACCCGGCGATTGGCAAAGTCGATAATCTGCTGGTCTGTGAAATCCAGGGGAGTCGGAAAAACAAGACTGAGATTGTAGCTGATGCGCGTTTGCGCAAGTGGCACACCGTTGCGATCCGTGATCTGGCCGCGGGGCGCGGGCACGGCAAGGGAATAAGCGGCAGCCCTGCGCTGTGTCTCCCAGCTTGGAGTCAAATTCGCTCCGTCAGCCGTTGTAGAAGCCAGGTTCTGCGCTGGCGCCGCGGCAATAAATATGGCGCTAAAAATGCAAGCGTAGGCGATGGAAAGGTAATGCTTCAGAGCCCTAAAACAACATCGGAGGCGAAGTTGCGCAACCGGATTTTGGAATTGGACAGCCGAAGACAGTTGCAGGGCGCGTGGGCTCACGCGCCAGAGAAAGCGGGCAATCTGTCTACTTTCTACTGTTCACTTTCTACTTTCTACTCAGGAACACCAGGATCGTCTCCGCTAATCTTTCGCTGATGCCATCGGTTTGAGCGATTTCTTCCCGTGACGCTTTGCGGATACGATCTACTGAACCGAATTTTCTCAAGAGCGCCTGTTTGCGATTCTCGCTTACACCGGGGCAATCATCCAGAATGCTTTCGGCGACGCGCCGCTTCATCAAGAGCTGGTGATAGGAATTAGCGAAACGATGCGCTTCATCGCGGATGCGCTGCAGCAACCGGAGCGCACCCGAATCCTCGGGCAATCGCAGCGGCAATGGCCGGCTCGGCCGGTAGATCTCCTCAAACTCCTTGGCCAGCCCGATGATCGGGACGCTGTCCAGGCCGAGGCGCTGCAGCTCCCGGCAAGCAGAACTGAGTTGCCCCTTGCCGCCATCGACAATGATCAGGTCTGGCAAGCGGACAAGTCGCTCGGGCCGGGTCCTGGCAACGCGCTCGATCGCTTCGCTGACCGGCTCCTGGTTGAACTCGGCAAGCTGTGGATCCGACTGGCGACCCTCCAGCAAAACACGCGAATAACGCCGGCGTACAACCTCTGCCATGCTGGCGAAGTCATCCTGGCCTTCCACAGTCTTGATCCGATACCGGCGATAATTTGACTTGTCCGGGACCCCGGCCCGGAAACTGACCATGGAGGCCACAATGTGGGTAGTCGAGATGTTGGATATATCGAAACACTCCATTATCCTCGGTGGCCCGGACAATAGCAGCGCGTCAGCCAGAGCACGCAGATCCGCTTCGGGATCGATCGACGAAGGGAGCGCCCCGCGGGTAAATCGTCTCACCGGCCTGGTCGTCCGCCGCAAGTCGTCGAGCATGTTGCGAAGCTCAGCAGCCTTTTCAAAATCGAGCCGTTCGGCTGCCTGTTTCATCTCCTGCTCGATTTGCTTCAGCATTTCCTGGCTCTCCCCTTCCAGAAAATCGCAGGCTTGGAGAACCCGCTCCCTGTACTCCTCCAGAGACACTTTCCGGATGCACGGCGCCGAGCAATTCTTGATGATGTGTTCAAGACAGCGTTTGTAATCCATTTCGCCCGGCTCATGGGCACGACAGGAGCGAATCCCGAAGCGTTTCTTCATCCAGTTCAGCGTGAAGCGAAGCGCCCCGGCGTGAGCAAATGGCCCGAAGTAGCGGCACCCATCGTCCTTCTTCAACCGGGTAAGCTGGAAGCGGGGAATGGGATCAGCCAAGTTCACTTTCACCAGGAGAAAACGTTTGTCATCCCGGAAACTGACATTGTACTTGGGCCGAAATTCTTTGATCAATTTCCCTTCGAGCAGAAGTGCCTCCGGCTCGCTCCGCACAGCATGAACCTCAAAATCCCAGACCGAGTCCATCAGCGCGCGGCTTTTCAGGTCCGCGGTCATTCTCCGGGACGGCATAAAATGCTGGCTGAGGCGTTTCCGCAAGTCACGCGCTTTCCCGACATAGATCACGCGGTTCAGGCGGTCTCTCATCAGATAGACGCCCGGCTTATGCGGGACGTCGCGCAATTTAACGATGAGGTCGGGTCTTTCCCCCAAAACGACGGACGGCATCGTCATAAACTACCGTGTCTGAAGCCAGACGTCCATTCGGCAGAATGCGGCGCGGGAAGAACGTGCCGGCATAACGGCGATACATTTTGCCAGTGTATAGGCGTTTGCACTTCCTAAGGTACTGCGTTTAAATAGAGCGATCTGCATGAATCGATTTGTTTTTTCGGGTTACCTGTTGCTTGCCCAGGCAGCAGGATCTGCACCAGCCCCAGGCACACCTCAGGCTACCCTCCTGAAGTTATTACAGGCTGGCGGCTGGGTGATGATACCCCTGGTCATTGCCTCAGTGATCACGCTTACGCTGGTGCTTGCCTGCATGTTCACCCTGCGTCGGGGAACAATTGTTACGAGAAGATTTATGGAGACAGCGGAAGCGCTCCTGCGAAAGCGAGACTACCTGGGCTTGATCGCAGTCTCCAATCGTCACCCCGAGGCTATCGCCCGCATTACCGCCCGAACCTTGGATTTTGCTACAAAGAATCCGGCGGCTCCAGCCGAGTCGATTCGCGAGGTCGCCGAGACGGAGGGTTCGCGAGTGGCCAGCAGCCTCAACCATCGAATTGTTTACCTGGCGGACATCGCGACGCTTGCTCCGATGCTTGGTCTTCTTGGAACGGTCGTAGGGATTATCAATTCTTTCGGGGTGCTGGCGGGTAATCCGACTCAACCCCGGCAGATGTTACTCGCCGCAGGTGTTGGCCAGGCTCTCATAGCTACGGCCGTCGGGCTCGTGGTCGGTATCACGGCGATGGTGTTTTACTCGATGTTCCGCGGAAAAGTTGCGTCGATGATCTCTGATCTAGAATCGGCCACCTCGCATATTCTCAGCATCATCACTTATCAGCATTCGCGGCGGCAGGAACGAACGCGTGTGCTGGAAGGCGATGAGATTTGAGCGTCATGAATTTTCGTAGACACGCCGAACCCCGAGTGCTCGGGTTCCTGATCGCGCCGATGGTGGACATCCTGATGGTCCTCCTGGTCTTTTTTATTGTGACCTGGAATTTCGCGCTGAGTGAAAACGAGTTGGACGTCCGGGTACCAAGCGCGGCCAAGGCAAACGAACCCCAGCCCTATGTAGGCCAGGTCGTAATTAACGTGAAGGCAAACGGGACGATCGTCGTCAATCGACAGCAGAAAACCGTGCCAGAACTTTTAGACCAGTTGAAAAAACTCGCCCAGTTGTATCCGGACCAGGCGGTAATTGTCCGCGGCGATGAAGCGGTTGACTACAAGCACATCGTGCAGGTTCTCGACATTTGCCGGGAGGCGGACATCTGGAACGTCGCATTTGCAACTGGCAAAACCGAGCAATGACCTTACGCTTCTGGCCAGTAGTATGGGCGCTCTGTCTGAGCCTGCTAGCGCAGGCCCGGGGTCAGGAGGTTCGCCGCGCGTTGCCGATCGCACCAACGCCCGCACCTGCGCCGCGGGCCCTGCCGGTCAACCCTTCCGAGCTGCCCCCACCCTCGGGCGATTCGATTCTCGACCAGGGCATTAAGCAGCCCTTCCTCACCCCAAAACCGGCGCCCACCCCTCAAAAGCCGGCTGAACCGGCCTCCACGTCGTCGGGGAGTTCGGCTGAGCCCGACCCCAAGACGCGCGACCAGGTCACTGACGACGAAATCCGGCTGGCTCCCTCCTCGGGAGCACAATCCCAGAATCCGGAGAACCCAGCCAAAGCGCAACTCGCGGTCGCAGACGGGCTTTATCTGCGCAAGCTCTACGATCTTGCGGTCCCGGAATACGAGAAATATCTCGGGCAATACCACGACGATTCCGA
>Ga0306925_10003102_pt1 | contig 14566 bp, 11 predicted proteins | sample flu12Cox44000176_FD_203755 | JGI IMG/M metagenome (GOLD analysis project Ga0306925, IMG submission 203755) | Lab enrichment of tropical soil microbial communities from Luquillo Experimental Forest, Puerto Rico - flux8day.12C.oxic.44.000.176 (v2)... | ecosystem: Environmental > Terrestrial >... | reverse complement strand
TGCCAGGATGCCGAAGTTACCCGATACCTCTCTACCAGCCTGCTACGACTCCGGGGTGTAATGGTCCCGGCCCGGTGACGAAGGAACCGGGCCGTAGGCCAGCGGGGGGTTCCGGGGGGTCGCCCCCCCGGGCCAGCAGGGCCCCGATAAAGCCGTGACATGCGGAAGGACGGGCACCATGCAAGCTCCGGGAGCATTCGCCGACATGACCGCGCTGCGCGAATGCTGGCATCCGGTCAGCTTCGCCGCCGAACTCGCCGACCGGCCGGTGCACGCCGACCTGCTCGGCCAGCCGCTGGTCCTGTGGCGCGGGCGGGACGGCCGGCCACGGGCCAACTCCGACCTGTGCGTGCACCGGGGCACGGCGCTGTCCCTCGGCTGGATCAGCGGCGACGAACTGGTCTGCCCCTACCACGGCTGGCGTTACCGTGCCGACGGGCGCTGCGCCGCCATACCCCAGTTGGAGGACCCGTCCCGGGTCCCGCGCAAGGCGCGCATCGGCGCCTTCGGCTGCCAGGAACGGTACGGGCTGATCTGGGTGGCGCTGGCGGAGCCGCGCTGGCCACTGCCCGAGGTGCCGGAACTGGAGGACGGCAGCTGGGTGCTTGTGCCCGCGGGGCCTTACCGCTGGCGCTGCGACGCCGCCCGCCAGGTGGAGAACTTCACCGACTTCGGCCACTTCCCCTGGGTGCACCCGGGGCTGCTCGGGGATCCGGACCGGCCCGTGGTGCCGCGGCACGAGGTCGCCGTCGAGGGCAACGTGCTGCGCTACTCGATCGTCCGGCCCGAGGCGGCCAACACCGACGACTTCCCGGTGTTCGGCAACGAGCAGGCCGGCCCGCCCGAGCGGCGCAGCCGCTACGAGTTGCATCTGCCGTACACGATCGTGCTGCGCCTTGGCTGGGGCGGTGAGCGCGGCATGGTGTACTTCTTCGCCTCCCAGCCGCTGGCCGCCGACCGGTGCGCCGGTTACGTGGTGATCGGCCGTAACTACAATCTCGACCAGCCGGAGCGGGTCATCCAGGAGTTCGAGGACACCATCTTTGGCCAGGACCAGGTGGTGGTGGAGTCGCAGCGGCCCGAGCAGGTGCCCTTCGACCTGGCGGCCGAACTGCACCTGAAGTTCGACGCGGTGGCGGTCGCGTATCGCAAGGCGATGCGCGGCCTCGGCCTGGCCACCAGCGAACCAGTGCCGCACTGAGGCGTGCGGGCGCTAGGAGCCGGCCCGGGCTTCCTCGATGGTCAGTTCCGCCGCGGGGTCGGCTTCCAGCCGTTCCTGCGGGATCGGCACGCCACTGCGGACCGAGTGGCCGTAGGTGCCGTCGTCCAGCCGCTTCAGCGCGCGATCGAGCGCGGCCAGCCGGTCCCGCAGGGTTTCGGCGACGGAGTCGTCGAGGCCCTCGGCGGCCAATGGCTGCGCGGCGTCGGCGGCGTCACCCGTCTCGGCCGACTCGTCCTCGGTCTCCCGGTCCTGCTGGCTCGCCCGCTCGGTGTCCTGTAGCAGGCCTAGCACCTCGGCGCGCTCGGCCAGCAGCCGCTCCCGCGCTTGCTCGTTGTCCATGACCCGCAAGGGTAACCGCCCCGCGAGGGTCCAGCCCGCCAGCCCCCGGGCTGTCCGTCCACACCCCCGATGATCATGGGGATCTGACCCTCCTGAGGGACAGATCCCCATGATCATCAACGGGGAAGGGGGTTTCGTGATCAGGCCGGGGGCTGGGTCAGCGAGAGGACGTTGCCGTCCGGGTCGCGGAACCAGGCCACCTGGGCCCCGCCGGGCGCGGTCCACACGCCGGCCGGGTCCTGGCCCATGCCCTCATACCTGACGAAATCCACGCCGTGGCCGGCCAGGCCCGCGATCACCTCGTGGATCGCCGCGACCTCCCAGCCGAACACCGTGAAGGGCGGCGGTGTGAGCTCATCGACCTTGGTCACCCGCAGCGTGATCGGGCCCACCCCGAACACACAGGCGAAGCCGCTGACGTTCTGCACCGGGAGGCCGAGGGCTCCCTCGTAGAACTCGCGTGCCCGGCCCAGGTCGGTGCTTGGCACGAAGGCAACGGGAAGGGCTGATTCCAGCATCCCCCCACCGTAGAAGACCGCTCCGACACCGCGGCGCCCATCGCGGGCAGGATTCCCGCTGGCCGGCGCGGTGATAAGTGCCACAGTGGCGGCCCGACGTGGGCGTGACAGGCTTGGGGCATGCGCTTCAATTCCGCGGATCTTGACTGGGCGGCCGGCATCGTGGGGCGGTGGGTGCCGCCGACACCCCAGTACGTGTGGCCGCTGCTCGCGGAGCATGCCGGCGCCGAGGTCTGGGTCAAGCACGAGAACCACACCCCGACCGGCGCCTTCAAGGTGCGCGGCGGGCTGGTCTACGCCGAGCGGCTCCGGGCCGGGCGGCCCGAGGTCAAGGGCATCGTGTCGGCGACCCGGGGCAACCACGGCCAGAGCCTGGCCTTTGCCGGGCGGGCTGCCGGTATCGGCGTCACGATCGTGGTCCCCGAGGGCAACAGCCCCGACAAGAACGCGGCCATGTGCGGCTTCGGCGCGGAACTGATCGTGCACGGCCGCGACTACCAGTCCTCCCGTGAGCACGCCGCCGAGTTGGGCGCACAGCGCGGGCTGGAGACCGTCCCGCCGTTCCACCCGGATCTGGTGCTCGGCGTGGCCACCTACGCCAGGGAACTGTTCGGCGCCGTCGGCGAGCTGGACGCCGTCTACGTGCCGGTGGGCATGGGCTCGGGCATCTGCGGCATCATGGGCGTGCGCGATCTGCTCGGCCTGCGCACCGAGGTGATCGGGGTGGCCGCGGCGCAGGCCCCGGCTACGGCGCTGTCGTTCGAGGCCGGGCGGGTGGTCACCACGGAGACCTCCCACACGTTCGTGGACGGCGTCGCCACCCGGGTGCCGGACCCCGACGCCGTCGCCACCATCAACGCGGGCGCCGCGCGCGTGCTCACCGTCAGCGAGGACGACGCGGCGCAGGCGATGCGGGTCCTGTTCAGTACCACGCACAACGTCCCCGAGCCCGCGGGGGCGCTGGCCCTGGCGGGCCTGCTCGCCGAGCGCGACCTCATGGCGGGCAAGTGTGTCGCGGTGATCCAGACCGGCGGGAACGCGGACACCGGCCTGCTGCTGCAGGTCCTGGCCGGGCAGACGCCGGACGCCTGAGCTACCCGAGCGGCCCGTTTCCCTGCACCCGGGCAAAGGCCGAGGGGACCGCCGGACGGCGGTCCCCTCGGTGGGCGCCGGGTTACCGGCACCCGAAGGCCCTCAGCGCGGGAGCGTTAGCTCTGCGGGCACGGGTTGGGGATGATGTTCCGGAAATTGTTATAGAAGTTCGCGGCGAAGCCACCTGGCTGCGTGTAGTCCAGCGGCAGCAGCGTGCCGTACTGGCCGTTCTGCCCGAAGTTGCTGATCTCACCGGGGATGTCGTTGCCGAACTGCCAGATGCAGCCACCGCCGCCCTTCTTGGTGTCGGAGAAGAACGGATAGAAGGCCGCTGGCAGGCCCAGGTCGGACTGCGGGGTGAGCGTGCAGCCCGCCCCCGTAGTGGGGTCGCAGGTCCCCTCGACCGCTGGCAAGTCGGCTTCGAATGCCGCCTGACTGTATTGCTGCCCGTTTGTTGTCGGGCTGGTGAACTGGAACGGCGTCGGGTGCACCTTGGTGTTGCCGTCGGCCCAGAGCTTCTGGTATGAGGCGCCGTCGAACCCGGTGTTGGTGAAGGTGCAGCCGGGGACCTTATACAAAGGTGCCTCCTTGGCCGGGAAGCAGAAGAGGTCGTCGCCGTCCGGCGGCGTCGCGTTGACACCCCGCCCCTCGGTGTCACCCTTCGGGCAGACCGTCGGGTTGCCGTTGGGCAGCGCACCGAACTCGGTAGCCGGGATCGGCTTCGGGCCGTTGCAGAACTGGAAGTGGCCGATCTCGCTGTCGAACGCGATGTTGTACGAATGCGCCGCCCAGGTCACCCGCGTCTTCGTGCTCGACGTGCTGTACATCGGGTGGAAGTTGTACGGGATCGCCTTGCAGGACGTGCCGTTGGGGTCGAACCCTATTTGGGCGAACCCGTTAGCCTTGCTGGCCGTCATCGAGCCGCTCTGGCCCGTGCTCAGGTCGTTGATCGTCACCTTCAGGCCGTTTGAGGTGTCGCCGAAGGCCACCTTCAGGTGGTCCCCGGGGTTCATGAACAGGTCCCTGGCGGCGTTCGGTGTGAAGGTCCCCCCGGTCGTGGAGTCAAGTGGGTTCGCCGGGCCGGTGGACTTACCGTTCTTGGTGATGAAGGCGAAGTTGAGGTACTCAAAACCGGCCTTGGCGAGGCAGCCGGGGTTATTCGCCTGGTTGGTCACCGGATTCAGCGACAGGCTGTCGATGTTCATCGCGGCGCACCACATGCGCGGGTCGCAGGAGCTGGCGCCCACGGCCTTCTGCCAGGTCGGCCACTGGATCCAGCCGGGCGGATAGAACTGCATCTCCATGAACGCCTGGCCCACGTGCCTCGGGGAGATGGAGGGCGGCAGGATGTTGCTGTCGCTGTCCGGCGGGCAGGTCTTGACCTGCTCGGGGAAGGACTGCGTGTCGCACATCGCCATGCCGAACCAGTCGGCCCCGCTGAGCTCGAAGGAGTACGACTTGTTGGCCGTGTTGGGGTTGCTCGCCGGGGGCTCGGTCGGCAGCGTCACGTTGTAGCTCATGCGGTTGCCGGAGCCGGGCTTGTGCGAGTAGAAGAGCATCGACGGCTCGTCGTGGCCGACGTAGTGGCCGAACACATCGTCCGACTGTGCGACCTCGGTGCACATCGCCGCCGCCGTCGCGCAGTCGATGTGCGCGTGCTGGCTGGCCGCCGCCGTGTGCGCCATGCGAGTCGCGGCCTGTGAAGCGGTACCGCTGGTTGCCGCGACCGGCGCGATCGCTACCGCAGCCGCCGCGACCACATACATCCAGGACCTGACGGGTTTTCTCATACCCCCAACCTCTCTGTGGACGAAGAGGCCCGGGGCGACGACCGCCACACCTTTTGCACCACATGTCTCCCCTGGGCACTTTGCCTACAATGGCACCCCGTTTTGCACCCGTCCATAGGTTGTTTGCCTCCGCCCGTTCTGGGTCCGCCGTGGATCGGGGCGTCCAGCCGGCATCGCCATTACGGCGATGGCCGGCATAATCGCGGATATGCGTGTGCTGCTGGCCAGCGAGCCCGGCGTGGCGGGCCGGCCGAACGAGGACTTCGCCGCCGCCGTGCCCGGGGCCGTGGTGCTCCTCGACGGAGCCGGATACGAGCCGGAGTCGGGCATCGGCTGCGTGCACGGCATCGCCTGGTACGCGCGCAACCTCGGTGGCCTGCTCGCCGCCGGGGCCTGCGACGACCGGGTACCGCTCGCCGAACTGCTCACCCAGGGGATCGAGCGGGTCAGCCAGATGCACGTGGGCACCTGCGACCTCGGGCACCCCGCCACGCCGGGCGCCACCGTGATCATCGCCCGCCAGTCCGGCGACACGCTGGAATACCTGGTGCTGTGCGACTCGGTACTGGTGCTCCAGGCCCGGGCGGGCGAGCCACGCGCGATCACCGACACCCAGCTCGACGAGACCATGGCCAGGTTCCGGCCGGCCACCAGCCTGCAGCCAGGCACCGCGGAACACGACGCCGCATGGCGGGCCTACACGCGGGAACTGGAGGATGCGCGCAACCAGCCCGGCGGGTACTGGCTCGCGGCCGCGGACCCCGCCGCCGCGGGCCACGCGCTGACCGGCTCGCAGCCGCTGGCCAGCCTGTCGGCCGTGGCGTTGCTCAGCGACGGCGCCAGCCGCCTGGCCGACCGGTTCCACCTGGCCGCCTGGGTTGACGTCTGCGACATTCTTTACCGTGACGGACCATCGGGGCTGATCGAGCGCGTCCGGACGGCCGAGTCCGGCGATCCCCGCGGCGAGCGCTGGCCCCGGGGCAAGATCCACGACGACGCCACCGCCGTCTTCTGGCCGCTCCCGGGCTGAGTTCCGCGGCCGGGGTCAGATGGCCCCGGTTGCCGTATCGCAAATAAAACCGGGCCTGTGCCATCGTGCCTCGGCGGTTGCTGCTACCCGAAGCCCGGCTTACCCGAAGCTAACGTCCTGGCGAAGCCTGGGTGCGCCCGATTCGCCCCCGGGCAGAATCCGTCAGCGGCAAAAGGGAGCGGCGCGCGACTGCGCCAACCGTGTCGATGTCCGGACGTTGCCACAGGTCAGCGAGTACTTCAGCGGGCCCCGCGAGCGATCGTCCGTGCCAGGGGTTTCCCACGCCGGGCACACAGCGGGCAGGATCGACGGCTTCGGAGCCGCGTCCTGACTTAACGTGACTTTAAGCATTAGTCATGCTATAAATCTGGTCCTGTTGCCCCCGCTGAATCGCACAATCGTCCTTGCTGCTGTCGGAGGGGACGGGTCATCCGACAGGGGAAGCAGGTTTATGGGGAACAATCGGCTGGTTCTTGGGCTGCTTGCGCCGTTGCTGGCGTTCATGGTGGTGCCGTCGGCGCTGGTGAGTGCCGGTGTCAGCAACGCTGCCGCCTCGGCGTGCGGGTCCTTGAACCGCCAGAACGGGGCGCTGACCAGGAGCGATGAGCTTTCGAGTGTCTCCTACGTGTCGCCTGCCGAGACTTGGGCAGTGGGCGACGTGGGGGAGGCGCTACGCGCGAATCAGACGCTGATCGAGCAGTACAACGGGTCGGCCTGGTCGGTCGTCCCCTCGCCCGATCAGGGCACCGGGAACAACGCTCTCAACGGCATTTCCATGATCCCCGGTGCGGGATGGGCGGTCGGCTACGCGCAGGTCAGCGGGAAATACCAGCCGCTGGCGCTGGGCTGGGACGGGACGCAGTGGTCGATAGCCCTCACCGGGACTTTCCCCAGCGATGCGCTCTTCACCGGCGTTGACACCCTGGCGGACGGAAGCGCCTGGGCGGCCGGATTCCAGAGAACGGCCGCCGGGACCCGGCAGACGCTGATCGAGCAGGAGTCAGGCGGGACGTGGGCGCCGGTGGCGAGCCCCAACGACGGCACTGCCACGACGGACAACTCGCTCACGGCCATCGCCGGGACGCAGGCGACCGGACTGTGGGCCGTCGGCTGGCGGGAGAGCCCGAGCGGGCTGCAACCGGTCATACTGCGTTACGACACGACCCAGCCGTCGCCCGCGTGGGTCTCGGTGACCGGCGCGGGTGGTGTTCCGGCGCCCGGCACGGTCGACACGGTCCTGACCGGGGTTGACGTGCTGTCGGCCGACGACGTGTGGGCCGTCGGTTACTACTCTGACGGCGGCGTCAACCAGCCACTGGCGCTGCACTGGGATGGGAGCACCTGGAGCAACTCGCCGATTCCCGGCGCCGGGATGCTGCGCAAGGTCCGGGCGCTCGCGCCCGACAACGTGTGGGCGGCTGGCACCGTCTACGACGGCAACACGCAGGTCTACAAGTCGCTCGTGGAGCATTTCGACGGGACGGCCTGGGCGCCTGTGGCTTCGGCCAACGCCCCCGCGGCCGACACCGAGATCATCGGCCTTGCGACCGACCCGGCGGGCTCGAGCATGACCCTGGTGGGCCGGCTGGGCTCCAAGGCGGTCGTCGAACAGGCGAGCTGCCCGTCGGGCCCGCTCTCGCTCGCTCCCGGGAAACTGGAGCCCGTGCCAGCGGTGTCAGCTATCCCGGGTGCTGGCCCTGCGCCGAACCCACCGCCGCCGACAACCCCAGCCACAACCGCCGTCCCGGTGACCATCACCGATCAGGCGCCGGCAGCGGGCATCGACGGCACGCAGGACTGGACGTTCAGCGCGTCCGTTGCCGATTTCAACGGGGATGGCTGGCCGGACATATTTATCGCGCGACATTGGCACCCGGCCAACCTGTGGCTCAACAACCAGGACGGCACGTTCAGCCAGTCCCCCGACGCCTCCTACTTCACCTCGATCAAGGACCGGCACGACTGCCTGGCCGCGGATTTCAGCCAGTCCGGCCTGCAGGACATGTTTTGCAGCGTGGGAGCTGATCGCGGCTCCGCTGCGAAAGCAAATGCGCTGTACGTGCAGCAGCCTGGCGGCACGTTCGTGGATGAGGCTTACCAGGAGGGCGTGACCGACCCGTGGGGGCGCGGCCGGTACGGCGCCGTCCTGGACGCGAACAACGACGGCTACCCGGACATCTTCTACGGCACGGAGTCGCTGCGCCCCGATGGCATGCCCTCTGTGGACCGGTTCTACATCAACAGCGGGCAGGGCTCGTTTGTCGACGACCCGGCCATGGGGCTCGATATGAACATCGGGTCACTGTGCGCGCACACCGTTGACTACAACAATGACGGCTGGCCGGACCTGCTGGTCTGCGGGGAAACGGGTGGCCTGCACCTGTTCAGAAACGATCAGGGCCAAGGTTTCACGGACGTGTCCTCGTCCCTCGGCACCCCGATCAAGGCCGTGGACGCCGCCATGGTCGACATCAACCACGACAACCGCCCGGATCTCGTCACGCTCACCGGGACCGTGCTCGCCGAACGCCTCCAGCTCGCGAACCACACCTTCGGCAAGCAGAAGATCCTGCAGAAGAACATTAAGAGCGCCAGGTCGCTCGCGGTCGGCGATGTCAACGGGGACAACAATCCGGACATCTATGTGGTCTGCGGCAGGACCGGGAGTCAGAACGCGCAGGACTACCTGCTGACCTTGAACGCGACAGGCGGCCTCCTCGCCCAGATGACGATCCCCCAGGCAACCGTCGGTGGTGGCGACACGGCCTACCCGATCGACTACACCCATGACGGGCTCAGCTCTTTCCTCGTTCTTAACGGGCAGGTCCCCAACGCCGGCCCGATCCAGTTCCTTACGCCCCAGCCCTCAACGCCGAGCGCTGTGGCCCGAATGATCTCCTTGAAACCTGGCGCCGCGCCCTAAAGCGCGGTGTCCCACCGTAGCCACCCCGGCAATCAGAAATCAGACCCAGGGGGTCACACGAAATGACCGAAAAGCGGGACAGAATGCACGCGGGCAGGAGGCGGGTCCTCCTGCTGAGCGCCGTGACAGTGGCCGCAGCGATGGCGCTCGTACCTGCCGCGGGATCGGTCGCCAGTGGCTCGGTGCAACCGCCGAGCACGGGCCTCGCTCCGCCACCCACGACGGCGCTCGGTCAGGGGCCCTTCGTCACCCTGCTGTTCTCGCGCAGTGAGATATCGGCGGCCGATAACTGCGTGGAGGACGACACCAACATCGCCCGCCTGGACACGGTGGTCGCGCCCTATCTCCAGTCGCTGGGTATGGCGGGGACCGGGACGCTGGTAACGCAGAAGACGGGGGACACGACGAGGCACTGCTCGCATTACAACGACGACCTGACCGCGTCGTGGGCCGACGCCACCAACCTCGCGCAGAACTACGGCTGGTCGTTCGTGTCCCACACCGCCACGTACCCCACCCTCGCGCAGATACAGAACTTCACCCCGCAGCAGGCGTACGACGAGACCTGCGGGAGCGAACAAACGATCGCCGCTCACGGGCTGCCCGGCGCGGCCGGGATGATCGCCTATCCGGGCTCGTACACCAAGAACCCGGCGGTCGTGAACCTGCAGACCCAGTACGGCCAGACCTGCTTTGACTGGGGGCGCCAGTACGACCACGCCGTGCACGGCCAGAACTTCCTGTCCACCGCCTCGACGACGCCGCCCTACTGGGTGTACCCGGTCGCGGTCGTCGGGGGGCCCTGCAACGATCCCACGCAGCCGTGCTACACGGTCCACGTGCAGACCGGGCGGTACACGATGCCGTCGACGATCATCAAGCAGATCAACCGGCTGAAGCCCGGCATGTGGTACATCTTCCAGGCATACGTCCTGGTCACCGGCACCAACCCGAAGTACTCCAATGACAAGATGCGGTGGGACTGCACCTCGTCCAATCCGGCCCTGCACTGGACGAACGTCACGGTGCGGTACTGCTATTCGGACTACCAGCAGATCCTCCAGGCCATCGCCGCGAACAAGAACATCACGATCACCGATCCACAGACCCTGGGCGAGGCGTATGGCCGCCCCTTCTAGCTGCCCTACCGGCGGCGCGCCGGCACGGCGCCGCTGAGCTTCGAGGGCCAGGTGCCCTGCGATGTCTTGCGACATCGCAGGGCACCTGGTCTTGGCGGGCTGTCCGAGGCAGCTGCTGTACTGCCTGCGGCGGGTTGATGATCTGCCGTTAAGGGAGGTCCCCGTTGCGCCTCGTCACGTTCAACATCGCTTCGATCGACGGCCGTATCGCCATATCCCGTTCGACGCCGTCATGGCTCGACCCGCGATGGGAGCCGCTTGGCCGGTTCGAGACGGTAGATGCCCTGTCCCTCCACGGCGCCCGCGTCTCCCTCGAAGGGAGCAACTCCTTTACCGGGCGAGACGCGCCGGAGGCAAGCTTCGCGGACCACGCCGGAACCGGGGTTCCCGCCGGGGACTTCCTGCCGCCGAGCCTGCGAAGCCATCCCGGCCGGTGGATGATCGTGATAGACAGCCGCGCCAGGGTCAGGTGGACCACCGCTGAGATGGATGGCACAAGGCTGGCTGTTCTGATATCGGGGACGACGCCTGCTGCCTACCGGCGGTTCCTGCGCGAGCAGGACGTGCCGTATCTCGAAGCCGGCGAGGATCATGTCGATCTGGCCCGGGCGCTCCACCGGCTGGGCGAGGTGTTCGGCGTGGATTGCGTCGTCTCTGCTGCGGGTGGCGTTCTCAACGGGATGCTCCTCCGGTCGGGTCTGGTCGACGAGATCGACATCCAGTTCCTTCCGGTCGTCGTCGGCTGCGCCAAGGCTCCCGCCATTTTCGAGGGCTACGACCTCGAGGCCTTGGGAGACCTCCACGATCTTGAGCTCATCTCAGCGGAGACGCGCCCAGATACCTCCGTCTTTGTTCGGTACGCGGTGCGCTGACCCGGCCTTTGGTGTCCTCCGTCGGCCGGTTTTGAGTGCGCGGTTTGGCAATTGTTCTCCCTAGTGGTGTCAACCGGGAGAGGCGAAGGCGCGTCGGATTTAGTGAGGGCCGAGGCCGATCAGGCGGCTACGACCATGATCTGGCCGAACGCCCGGCAACGCTGACAACGTAATAAGGGTCGCTCCCATTCAGGTATCGGCACCGCTCCTCGAAGCAGGGGTCAGTCATAGGCATCTTGAACTGGGTAATCGGCGGATCAACTAGGCGTACCCGGCGCTTCTCGCTCGCTGGGCGGTGGCTTCCGGCTGGAGCCGTGGTGACCGGGCTGGTGTTGCTGGGCGGCGTGGTCCCGGCAAACGCGCAGACCCTGACCTGGTCGGTGGTGCACAGCCCAAACCGGCGGGCAGGCGGCAATTTTCTCGACGCGGTGTCTTGCGTCTCGGCGAACATGTGCATGGCCACGGGCCACCGTCTAAATAGCATCGGCGCGCTGGTGACCCTGGCGGAGCGCTGGGATGGCACCCGCTGGTCGCTGGTGCCCAGCCCCAACTTGGGAAGGAGCAACAACGAGCTCGTCGCCGTGTCCTGTGCCTCGGCGGCCGCCTGCATGGCCGTGGGTTTCACGCAAGGCGGCCCTGGCGGGACCCTGGCGGAGTCCTGGAATGGCACCCGCTGGTCGGTGGTGCGCACCCCGAGCCTGGCAGGCACCGGCAGCGACCTGAACGGCGTGTCGTGCGTGTCGGCGGACGCGTGCACGGCCGTGGGCGCCGTCTCCCCCAATGGCACCGCGTTGAGCACGGTGATCGAGTCCTGGAATGGCACCCGGTGGTCGGTGGTGCCCACCCCCAACCCGGGCGTCACCGCCCACGCTCTCAACGGTGTGTCCTGCCCCTCGCCGGGCGCCTGCATGGCCGCAGGCTATTTCTTCAGCCACCACCCCAGTTACCGGACCCTGACCCTGGTTGGGACGGCCGCCGGGTAAGCCGCTGCGTTGGCGGCCTGGCAATCAGGATCGGCGGCGGCCTGCCTGCCGGTCATCGCGGTACTCGCCGTGGAGCCGCCCGTCCGGCAGCCTCTGGCAGGCACGGAACACGCTTGGACTCGCCGGCTGATCTGCCCCTCAGCCCGAGATGCGAGAAGTCCGCCAGTCCGCGGCCTACGATCACGCTATGGGTCTTTTTCGCAGCGCTATGGGTCTGTTTCGCGGCAGGGGCGGGAAGGATCGCGAAGAGGCGGCCGGACTCCCGCAGGAGCAGACCACGACGGTCAGGGCACAGCCGGGGGCTGGCCCCCGGGAAGTGAAACGCGAGGCACGTCCCAACCCGGACCAGCCGGGATGGGGCCGGAGCATCAGCCTGTAACTCGGCAGGCTCGAGGACCGCGCCAGCCAGGAATGAGAACGTGCCTGGCCGCCGGGCCCGGCCGGGGTTCGCCATCTCGGCCGCGCGCTTGCCGCCGCGTGCGCCGGCCCAAGGCAAGTCGCGAAGATCACGATCTACGTCGCTGGTTTAGGTTGCGCCGATTCGCTTGTCGTGCCCTGCCCATTCGCGGTCGCGCAGCACGAATTTCTGGACCTTGCCGGTAGAGGTCTTGGGCAGCGGCCCGAGCTCGACCGTGTCCGGGCACTTGTAGTGGGCGAGATGCTCGCGGCAGAACGCGATGATCTCTTGCGGCGTCGCTGTGGCGCCCTCGTTGAGGGTGACGAACGCCTTGGGCCGCTCGCCCCAGTGGGGGTGCGGGACCCCGATGACTGCGGCTTCGAGCACCGCGGGGTGGGCGGCGATAGCCTGCTCGACTTCGATGCTGGAGATGTTCTCTCCGCCGGAGATGATGATGTCCTTGCCGCGGTCTCGCAGCTCGATGGTCCCGTCCGGGTGCCACACGGCCAGATCCCCGGAATGGAACCAGCCGCCGGTGAACGCCTTGGCGGTAGCGGCGTCGTCCTGGAAGTAGCCGCTCATCACGTTGTTGCCGCGCATGACCACCTCGCCCATCGTCAGCCCGTCCTGCGCGACGTCGCGCATCTGGTCGTCAACGACACGCACCAGGTCCGCCGAGACATACCCCTGGCCCTGGTGCGACAGATGCCGGGCACGCTCGGCGGTCGGCAGGTCGTGCCATCCTTCCTGCTCGGGGCTGACGGTGATGGGGCCATAGGTCTCGGTCAGCCCGTATACGTGCACGACCCGCAAGTTCAGCTCGCTCATCCGGCCCAACAGGGTCGGCGATGGAGGGGCGGCAGCCACCATCGCCGTGATCGGCCGCTCCAGGCGGTGCGCCCGCGGGTGATTGAGGACCATCAACTGGACGGTCGGCGCGCCGTTGTAGTGGGTGACGCCCTCGTCGTCGATCAGCTCCCAGATCAGCTGTGGGTCCACCGCGCGCATGGTTACGTGGCGAGCGGCGACCGCCGTGACCGCCCACGGGAAGCACCAGCCGTTGCAGTGGAACATCGGCAGCGTCCACAGATACACCGACTCGGCGGACAGGCCGGCGTGGATCACCTCGCCCAGCGCGTTCAGGTACGCGCCCCGGTAGGTGTACTGGACCCCCTTGGGCCGGCCGGTGGTGCCGGAGGTGTAGTTGACCGAGATCGTCTCTTCCTCGTCCTCCAGCCAGCTCACCGGCCTATCCGGCGAGCCGCTGGCCAGGAATTGCTCGTAGGGGTCACCGAGGTCGCCGCTGCCCGTGCAGCGGATCACCGTTACACCGGTCAGGTCCACCGGCTTGGTCACCGCTTCCAGGTCGCTATCAACCAGCAGGTAGCGCGCGCCGCTGTGGCCGAGGATGTAGCCGATCTCGGCGCTGGACAGCCGGTTGTTGACCGCGACCAGGATCCCGCCCGCCGCGGGCACACCAAAATGTGCCTCCAGCATCGCCGGGGAGTTGAACAGCAGCGTAGCGACCCGGTCTGCCTTGCCCAGGCCCGCTGACCGCAGCGCGTTGGCCAGCCGCCAGGACCGCTCGGCGAGTTGCCGGTAGGAGTACCGCTGGCTGCCGGAGACGACCGCGGTCTTGTCCGGATAGATGTACGCCGCTCGGTGCAGGAACTCGACCGGGTTCAACTCCGTGCGGAACACCTTGCCCGGCACCGGCCCGGCGCCGGGCGCCCCCGTGGGCGCGGCAGGCATGCTAGTCACGTGCTTCTCCTTCCTAGCGGGCCATGGCCACGCGGGCAGCCCGAGCCCCAACTCCCCAAGTCAAACGAGCGGGCGCTGCCGTGCTCGTGCTCTCGGCCCGCGCCAACGCCCCTATCACGCAGCCAAAGGCATGCTAGAAGCATCTCCCCACCGCCGATGACGCGCCAGAGCCGGCACTGAAGATCGCTACCGAACCACGCCGTCCCCCGGGAGCCGATCCGTGGGTGATACCCCGGCGCCGGGCGCCGGCATGCGGTGACCGGTCCGGCCCGAGCTCGGCCGCGCTGTGATCCCGGGCCTCGCGGAGGTTAATGGCGCCACGTGCGGTGAAGCCGTTCGGTGCACCGGATATCACCATCGGTGATGAGTCCCTCGGACGGTGATGGTTTTACCGGCGCCGTGCCCGGCGCGGGCTTCTGAGAATAGGCGCAAAGGCAAGTCTTTCGTCAACCCGTCTCCGCCGCTGGCTACGCCTGGGATGGCGGGCGGGTGTGATGCGG
>Ga0306925_10003095_pt1 | contig 14584 bp, 12 predicted proteins | sample flu12Cox44000176_FD_203755 | JGI IMG/M metagenome (GOLD analysis project Ga0306925, IMG submission 203755) | Lab enrichment of tropical soil microbial communities from Luquillo Experimental Forest, Puerto Rico - flux8day.12C.oxic.44.000.176 (v2)... | ecosystem: Environmental > Terrestrial >... | reverse complement strand
ACGGTACCGTCTCCAGACTGGCTCGCAGCGCCGCCTTCAACGCCAATCCCCCTTGCGGGACCGGCACCTCGGTGGTGGCGCGGATCTTTTCCATGACGCGCTCGATAAAGTAGTTGAAGATCTGCAGCTCGCGGTCGAGCGCCTTGATGAACTTCTCATCGGGCTCAACCCGCATGACCAGCTTTGGCAGCACGTCATGCCAGCAGACGATGTCGACCCAGCGGCGCTGCGAGACGTAGAGCTGGCCCTGCAGCTGTGGCCGGAAGCGTTCATGGACGGCTCCGGAAATCCAGTATTCGACCTGCGTATGCGGCAGCGGGGCCTTGATTTCCAACAGGCCGTCGTCGCCGACGAGCCGGTCGGGACTGCATCCGACCGTGTGATCGTCGTCGGTGATGAAGCCGACTCTTTGCACGGTTACATCTTGATCGAATTCATACCAATCGACCGCATCGGCCTCGACGATCAAACCCCGCTCCATCGCCGGCGAATTGTAAAACTCGATCTTTCGCTGCAGCAGCCGCTCGGCGATCAGAACACAGGCGTATTCGCGCCACTGCTTCGACGGGTTGCCTTGCGGTGTGATGATTTTGTGGAAATTGGAGCTCGTCGGGATGCCGAGCTTGAGGCGGTCATAGGCTTCCGAGTATTGCACCACATCATGAAAGATGGGCATGACCGGCCTCTGCCTTGGCGATCTGTTCCTCAAGCGTGCTGACGGCCTTGCGATAGTCGCGGGCGGCGATCGTCGCTACCGCTGCTTCCAGCGAACCGGTTTCCTCGACGCTTTGGGCCCGCATGTATTTGAGGAACTTCGGCCCGACCTTGGCCTTCTTGATGAGCTCGACAATGGTCTTGGCCTGGGCCTCATCGATCGTTCCTCCATTTCCATCGTCATCATCGCCGACAACCACGATGTTGAAGATGTTGCAGGCGACATAGCGGCGCAGGAAGGAGTTGGTGCTTCCGACGGCCTGCACATTCGACTTGCCACCGGTGGTATCGGGCGGCGCCGGCATAAACGAATCTTCATAATGGCCGCTTGGCAGGTGCTTCAGGCGGCCGCGGACCAGAATGCCGCCGCCCTCGCATGGCTCATCGGAATACGAGAGATCCATCTCCTCTTCTGCCAACAGCGGGCGCAGATGTTTGTCGATCTCCTCGAGCGGCGCATATTTGAAGGCTTCAACCGCGCCCTTTTTCGGTTTTCCGTTGTCGATTTCGGGTAGCACGGGCCGGTTCTTAACGATCTTGATGCCGGCGAGCTTTTTGAGGATCTGCCCCTTCGCTCCATTGAACGCGAGTTCGGCCTCTTTCGCTTTGAGGCGCTCGTACATTGTCATCATGCGGTCGAGTTTCTCGACATCGGCATGAGGATCGAGCACCACCCGCTCAATCAGCGCCAAGACCGTAGGTGGACTGTCTGGAGCGGGCTCAGGCAGTGGCTCAACTGGCCGTTCGCTCTGGTCGGTTTTCCGCGTGCGCCGGGTTTGGTTATCCATCAGCATTCCTCCTTGTCCCACGCGCCTCAGCATCTCCGCGCGGTTTGAAGCCGCCGCACCAGTCAATGTCCTCTCGACCGGGCTCACCCGCTCTTCCGGCGCCCGGAAGCGACTGGCATATCTGCGCGCGCCGGGTGGCGCATGACCCGTGATCCGCTGAGCCATGCCAATCGCGGCGGTTTTACCGACACCGCATTGCGATCTTTGGTGATTGGAAGGCTGAAACGCCAAGCCGTCTGCAGTGTCTCGGCATTGCTGCCCACACTGGCATGGTCCGCGGCGTAGGCTATTGCTTTGACAGGTTCATGCCCATTCATTTTAAGTCTGCGTAGTCAGATCAAACACCGCGCGCCCAAGGCTTCGCGAGTTACGACTCCGGCTCTTCGGTAATGAAGCCGGTGATATCGGCAGCGACCTGTTCGCCATGACCCTTCTGCAGCAACGAAACCGCGTAAACTGCTCCGCCAAAAAAGCAGTTACGTAGTAGGGGAAGAAGCACTTCGTTCAGCGGCGTGTCGATAACGTACTCGTCAAGGATATGAAACCACGACTCGTTTAGAGAGGAAATAGAGGTTGTGGATTGTCTGAAGCGAAGATCGCCGGCTGGAGGCATGCTTATTTCTCCGTTGCCACGCTGTTCCATCTTTTCTCTCCGGATGCGTGTGTTTTACCGAGAGATTATTTACGAAAATCATGAACCGGTCAATCAAAAAATCCACGCGGAGTGGTCAGATTACTTAAAATTCCTGCTCCGCGGCCTCGGTCGGCGCGATCTCGATCGCGAGGTGGTGCGGAGGCATCGAGCGGTCGGCGCGATAGAGCCAATCGAGCGTGACGCCGTATCGTCAAAGATCTTTTGGGCCGCGTCGATGGTGAGCGCTCGCGCTCCGGTTTCGTATTGGCCCTATCGGTAGTACCAGCGGGCAAGCTGTCGGTTCGCTGCAAAAGTTGTACCCCGCTGGCCGCAAATCGATGTGCCGCCGTAACTGACGCGAGGGCCACCCTGCCGACCGTCGACTGGCCCGCGGAAGTTTTACGCGATTTTGACCACGATGGCCCACGAGCACGACACGATCTGGCTGCAGCGCGCGACTTCTACTGGCGCTCGCGCCGGGCTCATCCAACTCGCCAATGACGCTCGTTCGTGTCAATGCACGTGCGGCGCATTTCGCCGCTCTGCGGTGTCCAGATCCCGGTGAGTCTCCCGGCGACCAATGATGAGGGTGTCGGAAGGCACGTCGGCGCAGGCGCGGTCGGTTAGCTCGAGTTTTTCTGCTTTTCCTGCAGGGCCAACCATTCCATGGAGCCGCGGGCCGGATCGGGTGGGGCGCCTTGTGGTTTCGCATGCAGCTTGGCTCGGATCGCCTCGGCGTCTTGGCGCATTATTTCATAAGCGGCCCAGCTCGACATTGGGGGGTTAAGCATTTCCAAGGCCCCGCTGCACGCGTCGACCTCGTCGTCATGGGCAAGATCCGGGAACCCCTCAAGAACGCGAAACAGCTCCTCGTTCCAGGCCCCTCGCAGGATTTTTATGTTGCCCGCACGGCACTGCGAGCTGAACGGCCCGAACCGTGTCAACTTGTCGCCGCTCTCCGAAGCCGGGTCCACGCTGAACCCGCTGAGCGCGCGTACGAGGTAAAAAGCCTGGTTCTTACCGGCCTGCCCCGGGTCCTGACCGAACCCGATGCGCACCCGTTTGCCGTCCTGCGCGGCGGTCTCGAGCAGCAATTTCTCGACATCTCCCGGGTTCGCCCGACCACGCACCATGTCCAGAAGCCAATAGCCCCCGTTTCGATCGAGGCCGAGTTTGATGCCAACCGTCCAATCAGGGTCGTTGAACTCGGTCTTTTCGGTCGCCGCGAGATCCCAGTAGCGGACAATGTGGTCAAGGTCCGACGGGACCTCGTCGACGACGTCACACCACTTGCGCCTGAAATAGAGACCAGCGGCCGGCCGGATCTTCCAATTGCCGTCGAGCAGCCGCGCGCGCTCAAGCAGCGGCAGTGCCAGAAGCCAGGCGAGATAGTCCGGGTTGACCCGTAGCAAAGCCGGGTTGTCGAATACCTTGGCCGGAATGAACGTGACGCTGATCGGCCGCGGCGGGTCGAAACCGGGCGGCAGATCTTCCGGTCGCGGCAGGTGTTGCACCAAGTCTTCCGGCCGATCGGCCCACTCGATGTTGCCGGCGACGCGGACATAATACCGCAGCACGCCGGCCCGCTCGGGGATCGGCTGCCCGGTCTCCGGGTTGATCCACCAACCCAAGAAGTCGGCGACCCAACTGTCCGCGTCGGGGTTGCAGGTGGCGCGGATGTAGGGCCGCACGCCGCAGGTCGAGCGGTTGCGGCTGACCATATAGAAGAACTGATGCGCGGTGAAATGCGTCAGCTCGTCGAAACAGATCAGCGTGATCTGAGCGCCTTGCCAATCATAGACTGTGATGTCGAACTGAAGGTGCGAAAACTTGATCTGCCGCCGCGCGGCCAGCGCCACTCGCGCGCTCCGAGATGCGGAATGCCCCCGAGTCGCGGATAGAAGTTTTGGCTCTCGTCCCATAACCCGCCGGGATTGGTGATCTGCGGCGTCGTGCGCCGGAAGATGACCACGATAAAGTTCGCGACCCGGCCGACATGGCGCAGCGGTTCCATGAGCAGCGCGTAAGTTTTCCCGCCACCGGCGGCACCGCCGTAAATGCAGATGTCGGCGGGAGTCTGAAGAAAAGCGGTCTGCGGTCCGGGTTGCGCCGAAATCGTTGCCGTATATGAGGGCGACATCGGTCACATCCTTTGCGCCGAGGCCGCGCGTCGCCTGTCGCTCGGAAGCGGGGCACGACTACTACTGGGCCAAGCGAAGACAGCAATTATAATTTGGCAGGGTGTTGCCATAAACTTGGCGATTACGGCAGCAAATATCAAATACTCTTGAGTCATGATTTCGTTCCTATTTCTAAAATAATTGCTTCCTCGTTTGACTCTAGAATAAAGCTGTCTCGATTCTGTTCTGATTAGATATGGCGTGAGAATTATCGACGCTTTTTTCGGGCGAGATATTTCTCTTGTGCTTTTCGCAGCACCTCCGTAAGCCCAGGATCTCGGCTATTGTCCGGCAGAAGGATGACCACCTGTGATGGCGACCCGGCATCGGTGCTCGAAACTCGGTCGGGTGGACCTTCATCCTCGTGCAGGTGCATCCTCGTCTTCAGCCAGAAGATTTGCGCTGCGACATTGCCCGCGGCTGCTGTGGCAAACAAGTAACCGCAGATCGCCGCATTGGCCTCGGCCATGCCGAGATCCAGCTCATTACGAAAGTGCTTGCGCAGCGTCTTTGTATCGCAGCGGATCATCGTAGCGATGTCCTCCTGCCGGACGCCGCGAGCCGCCAACGACCGCACTTGGTCACGCATCTGATGAGTCGCGACGAACGCTTTTCGCGCCATGTGTACCTCCTAACTGACTGGGATCCGGCCCATTTCAGCTGGCGGCACACCCTCCTTGTCGACCAGCACGGAGATCGCCCACCCCAATGCGAGCATGACGGCAGCGAGCGTATCGTAATCCGCCTTGGTATGAAGCCGCGGATTGTACACGTAGGGCATTAATCGCTCGATCGGCCAACACGCAACCCGGCGGGCTGGCCTCGGACCCGCATTTGCGGGCCCCGATGGTGTTAAGAACATTTTTCACCTAATCCAAATCTTATAGAAGCGGTAGCAGATCATAGTGCTTTGCTCTATTCCCTGAAACCTCCTAAAACCTGAGCTCAATCATGCGGTCCACGAACCGAACAGCCTGCTCAAGCTCGATTCGAAGGTGACAGAAGGCCGCCAACGGGTTGTCAGGCATCGCCGGCTGGCTGTCGGGTGACGGTCTGGCGCGCCCGGAGATAGATATCAAGAAGGCGTTCTCACCCGTTTCCTCGTCCCACGGCGGGTTCGCCTTATCATCCGGTCTTGTGCGTGGCGGAAAATCCAATTTGAAATACCAGTAACCAACCGTTTCCGGTGCCACGCAATAACTCTCCGGATCGATGGAGCTAGCCAGGAGCATCAAGCGTAATCTAGTCATCCAGGCGGCGACCGACCCGGCACGAACGTGTTGCAACAGCGCCGCGGCGATGACGCCTTCGACAAGGTTCCATTTTGAATACGCGCGATGGTTCCCCTGCCCGACGTCAGCCGGCGCGCTGATGATCCCGCGATTGACGCACTCGCGAATTTCCCCTCTGCCAAGAGAAGTTACTTTCTGCAACTCGGCGAAGGTGAACGGTCCCGCCTTTGTTCCCATCTGAATGCTGATCAACCTGAAGTCAAAGCACGGTAGCATGCTTTTGTACAGAAGTCAAGTTTCGCGCGTTTCTCCAGCATGCAGCTGATGTTCCGATGGCTGGCCAATCCGTTTTGCTCCCTGGAGGGATAGGGGCCAATGGCCGAGGGAATGATCGAAGGCCTCACTCTGATTGGCCGGCACACGAGCGTCCTCCCCACTCAAACACCCACGTCGATTTTGACGAGCACGGCTGCTGGGGGGATCGCGGGAAATTCCCGAATTCACGAGCGCACCTCCAAGCGCTTGACAATCGAGGGCGCTACACGAAATAGGCCGAAAGTTCCGGGGCTGCGTCCGGCTCTTTTTTATAGACGGGAAATTGAGGGGCAAAGGCGCGGGTGCGAAGGCCTGAGCCGGTAGATGTTTGCGCAGCTCGCGCTGGTTATCGCCGCAGCCGCGCTTGAGGACTAACCAAGATCGATTACGTGATTGACCGCACCTATCGCGCCGCCCATTTCGGTCGCTTGGACAATTCCGGCCGGCCCAGCGAACCGGCGGCTGAGCGTCCTTCTGGACGGGGAAACCCGTCGGGTTTAAGGGAGGCTCGACGAGCCGATGCCATGAGGAGGATCGATTCATGACCATTTCTCCGCTCGCCGGCAAGCCCGCGCCGAAAGAGATGCTGGTCGACTTGTCCCGTCTCGAACGCGAATATTTTCAGCGCCAGCCTGATCTCGACGACCCCGAGCAACGGGTCAGTTTCGGCACCAGCGGGCATCGCGGCTCGCCACTGCGCGGATCGTTCACCGAGGCTCACATTGTCGCGATCACCCAGGCGATCTGCGACTACCGGAAGGCCCAGGGAACCGATGGCCCGCTCTACATGGGCAAGGACACGCATGCGCTTTCGGGGCCGGCCCAGTGCACCGCGCTCGAAATCCTGGCGGCAAACGGGATGCAGACGATCATCCAGCAAGCCGACGGCGTGACCCCGACACCGGTCATTTCGCGCGCCATCCTTGTCCACAACCGCTCCCGTAACGAGCGTCCGGCGGACGGCATTGTCGTCACCCCGTCGCACAACCCGCCAGAGGATGGCGGCTTCAAATACAACCCCACCCACGGCGGGCCGGCCGATGTCGACGTGACCGAATGGGTCGAGAACCGGGCCAATGAACTTCTGCGGGACGGCAATCGCGGTGTAAAGCGGATCGGCTTCGAAGAAGCGCTGCGTGCAGATACAACGCACCAAGAAGATTTCGTTATGCCCTATGTCAAAGACCTGCGGAACGTCGTCGATATGGAGGCCATTCGCGGCGCCGGCCTCAAGCTCGCCGTCGACCCGCTCGGCGGCGCCGCCGTCCATTACTGGGAGCCGGTCAACGCGATCTACAAGCTGGACATCGCCGTCGTCAACCCGAAGGTCGATCCGAGCTTCTCGTTCATGACCGTCGACCACGATGGCAAGATCCGCATGGATTGCTCCAGCCCTTACGCCATGGCGAGGCTCGTCGGCCTCAAGGACCGGTACAGCGTCGCCTTTGCCAACGATCCGGATTCAGACCGGCACGGCATCGTCACCCCATCGGCCGGGCTGATGAACCCCAACCACTATCTGGCGGTGGCCATCGGCTACCTGCTGACCCATCGACCGCATTGGCCGGCTCACGCCGCCATCGGCAAGACATTGGTCAGCAGCAGCATGATCGATCGCGTGGTGAACAAGCTCGGACGCCGGCTGGCCGAGGTGCCGGTCGGCTTCAAATGGTTCGTGCCAGGACTCTTCGACGGCTCCTGCTGTTTTGGCGGCGAGGAGAGCGCCGGGGCGAGTTTCCTGCGCCACGACGGCAGCGTGTGGACGACCGACAAGGACGGCCCGATCATGAACCTCCTCGCCGCCGAAATCGCTGCCCGCACCGGCAAAGACCCTGGCGAGCATTACCGTGAGCTGACGGCGGAATTCGGCACACCGCTCTACACGCGTATCGACGCGCCGGCGACAACCGAGCAGAAAGCGAGACTCGAAAAACTGTCGCCGGCAGCTGTCAAGGATTCGACCCTAGCCGGCGAGCCGATTATCGCCAAGCTGAGCCGCGCCCCGGGCAACGATGCCCCGATCGGCGGCCTCAAGGTGGTCGCGCGCGGCGGCTGGTTCGCAGCCCGCCCATCGGGTACCGAGGCCGTCTACAAGATCTATGCGGAGAGCTTCAAAGACGATGCGCACCTCGATGCCATCGTCAGTGAGGCGCAGACGATGGTGGACAATGCGCTGGCTTCCGCAGACTGAGCCCGCGCGCATGACGACTTCCTCTTTGTGTCTACCCTACGCCGCAACCTGGGCGAGAGTTGTGTGTTAACCGATGTGCAATCTGCAGCGAATCTGCAGCTAATTCTCCCTTTGGTTGCAAACGCTCCGCCCGATTGGCACCTCCCCTGATCCGCATGGGAAGTGCTAACTGCTAGCCGGCACCGCCTGCGCCAATCCAGATTGAGGCCTTGCCGGCCCTATGGCTGTTATCGCTGTTATTCCGTGAGAAAAACAGCGGGAAGATCGGCCGCTACCGTGGAAACCCTTGGGTTTCGGCATTGAGGCTCCGAAAATAACAGCGAGAAACAGCGGTGATAACAGCGAAAAAACAGCGGTGATAACAGCGAAAAAACAGCGAGAAACAGCGAACAGTGCCACCGTAATTTCTAAAAAGGACAGCCCATAGAATCCGGTATATTTCATATCGACGGAGAACATTACCATTAGATTACGGCAATTCTATGTCGATGCGAACACCCATTCACACCCGTCATGCCGCCTGACGTCGAGCATCGTCTCCGGGTCGGCCGAGCATGGCTTCCCAAGTCGGGCCGGTGGCTAAGCTGACGGGGCACCTATTTGTGATAATGTCGTTTATCTAAAACCGCCGGAATCTGGTGAATGCCGGTCAAGAGAGCTAAATGCCGATGACTCCCAAGTCATCCGATTACTGTCCTCCGCCGCAAAAGCTGGCGGAAGGCGGACATCGGGATCGGATGCCTATGCGGGAAACAGTGAGCATTGCGCATTGGCGCAGGGTCAGGGAGTCAAAGCGATCTCCGATCGACCAAAGTGAGGCGCTCAGCGGCGCGCTGCGCATTGCCTTCGCTAGCCACGCATACAACCCTCGTGAAAGTCGCCGTCGATTGACGACACACGGCGCGCCGGGTTCACTCGTAGACGAACGAACCGTCGTCGAGGTCGATGGCGGGAAACTCGTCCTTTTCGACCCAATAATCCTGGGTGTGTTGCCATTCGGGCTTGTCGCCGCGCTTCGGCAGCAGGTGCATGCCGCGTATCACGTAGCCGGGGTTGAAGTTCTCAGGATCGATCCACGGCAAGAGCGGCATGTCCTGGTCCTCGGGCCGCAGTGTAGGCGTCACCTGCCGTGCGCCCTTTTCCTTCAAGTGATTGAGTAGACGGCACACGAAGTCGGCCACCAGGTCGGCCCGCAGCGTCCAGCTAGCTCGGAAATATCCGAAGACCCAGACCATGTTCGGTACCCCGGTAAACATCATGCCGCGATAGGTGACCGTGTCGGAGAAATTGAGCGGCTCGCCGTCGATGGTGAAGTCGATGTCGCCCAGCACATTGAGATTGAAGCCGGTGGCCGTGATGATGATGTCGGCTTCGAGCGTTTCTCCCGACTTCAGCAGGATGCCGGCCTCCGTGAAGCTCTCGATTTCGTCTGTGACGACCGACGCTTTTCCGGAGCGGATCGCCTCCAGGAAGTCGCCATCCGGCACAAAGGCGATGCGCTGCCGCCACGGCCGGTATCGCGGGGTGAAGTGGGTTGCAACATCGTAATCGGGCCCCAAATGGGCTCGAACCCCGGCGAGCAATTCCTGCTTGACGGTTTCCGGCTCGGTGAACGAACGGCGGGTGAACACGGACTGCTCGTAAAGGATCTTTTTGCGTACGATCTCGTGGATCCACGCCGCGTCGATGTCGAGCTCGCGCAGGTCGTCGGCGAGCGGGATCGCATTGCGCCCGGTCCTGAAAAAAGTCGGCGAGCGCTGCAGCATAGTTACGTGGCCGCACTCGGCCGCAATCGCCGGGATCAATGTTGCCGCCGTCGCACCCGAGCCGATGACGACGATTTTCTTCCCCGCATAATCAAGATCCTCCGGCCAATTCTGCGGCTGAACGATGCGCCCTTCGAAGTCCTTCATTCCGCGCCATTCCGGCATGTAGCCCTCGGAATGACGGTAGTATCCCTGACACATCCACAGAAAATTCCCAGTGAAACGCACTGTTTCGCCGGTGTCAGTCCGCGTACCTTCAAGCGTCCAGAGCTTGTCGCTGCTCGACCAGCGAGCCACCGAGATCGTGTGCCGATAGCGGATGTGACGGTCGATACCGTTCTCAGTGTTGACTTCGCCCATGTAATCGAGGATCTCGGCCCTCGTCGCGATCGGTGCGCTCGTCCACGGCTTGAAGCGATAGCCAAACGTGTAAAGGTCGCTGTCGGACCGGGTGCCCGGATAGCGGTGGGTGAGCCAGGTGCCGCCGAAGCTTTCCTGCGCTTCGAGAACGATGAAGCTCGTGCCGGGGCACTGTTTGGTGAGATGATAGGCGCCGCCGACCCCGGAGATGCCGGCCCCGACGATGACGACGTCGAAGTGCTCGATCTGCTGGGCTGCGGCTTCGGCGAGTATTGCCATCTCGGTCATTCGGGTGCGGTCGCGGTTTGTGTCGGAATTGGCGAGGATATTGGATCAAGCAGCGAGGTCAATCGGCTCCCTGGCGGGCTGCGGCAGAGGGCTGGTCTATTTGCCCGGATATTCCCTTAAAACCGCAGAGCGCCGCGGCTGGGGGCTCACACGATACGCGACCGCACTGCGGAACGGAGCTCGCGGCTCGCTGCAGGAACGAGGGAAAGAACCAGTATGAGTGATCCCGTGGATGTGCTCATCATCGGCGCTGGCGCGTCCGCTGCGGCTGTAGCCTGGAGCCTTGCCGACACGAAGATGCATATTCTTTGCCTCGAACAGGGCGGCTGGATGAACCCGGCCACCTACCCAAGCACCGGCCGCGACTGGGAAGCCCGCTTCTTTAGCGACTATTCGCCCAGTCCCAACATCCGCGCCCGGCCCGAGGACTATCCGATCAACGACGACAACTCGCCGATCAAAGTCGTCAACTTTAACGGTGTCGGCGGCGGGACCGTAATGTACACAGCGCACTTCCCGCGCCTGCATCCGTCGGACTTCCGGGTGAAGAGCCTCGACGGCGTGGCCGACGACTGGCCCATCGACTACGACACCTTGGTCCCGTTGTTCGAAGAGAACGACCGGATGATGGGGGTCTCTGGTCTCGCTGGTGATCCCGGCGTTCCACCGAGAAACCCGCCGATGCCGCCGCTGCCGCTCGGCCGCTCCGGTACGATGCTGGCGAAGGCGATGAATCGGCTCGGCTGGCACTGGTGGCCCTCCGACACGACCGTCGCCACGGTGGATTACGAGGGACGCGCGCGCTGTATCAATTTGGGTCATTGCACACCGGCATGCGCGCAGGGGGCGAAGGCGAGCACCGACATCACCTATTGGCCCGCGGCGCTGCGCGCAGGTGTCGAATTGCGCACGCACTGCCGGGTGCGCGAGATCACGACAAATGAGCACGGCATGGCCGCTGGGGCCGTGTATTACGATGCCGACGGCGTCGAGCAGTTCCAGGCCGCCCATGTCGTCGTCCTCGCTTGCAACGGTGTGGGGACGCCGCGCTTGTTACTAAATTCGCCCTCCGGGCGGTCCCCGAACGGGCTCGCCAATTCCAGTGGGCTCGTCGGCAAGAACTTGATGTTCCACCCTTACGCCCAGGTTTACGGGTATGTCGCCCAGGAGACAGACAGCAACCGGGCGCCGCCGACCTGCCTGTGGAGCAAAGAGTTTTACGAAACCGATCGCTCGCGCGGCTTTGTCCGCGGCTACACGTTCCAATTCGGCCGCGGCGTCGGGCCAGTCGCGGAGGCCGTCGCCAGCGAAGCGAAGGGGCTCTTGCCTTGGGGCGCCGGCCATCACGCCGCTTTCCGCCACCTCAATGGCCATCGCCTTGGCCTGTCGGCGATCTGCGAGGACCTGCCCGAGGAACATAACTGCGTCACGCTCGACCCGGTGCTGAAGGACTGCCACGGCGTCCCGGCACCGCGGATCGACTACCGGATCGGCAAGAACACGGCGCGAATGATGGAGCACGGCATCGCCCGCGCGAAGGACATCCTCGCCGCCGCGGAGGCGACCGACATCTGCGTCAACAGCCCGATCCTCTATGGCGGCTGGCACCTTCTCGGCACCGCCCGGATGGGCACCGACCCCGATCGCTCGGTCGTCAATGAATGGGGGCGTTCGCATGACGTGAAGAACCTGTTCATCGTCGACGGAAGCCTGTTCGTCACGTCCGGCGGTGTGAACCCGACCTCCACCATTCAGGCGCTGGCACTCTACGTCGCCGATCAGATGAAGCAGCGTCTGGCCAATTTGTTCGATTGAGGCGAGCAGGATGTCGATCGGCCACCCCCTCACCCCGGCTCAACGCGACGATTTGCGCGTGACAGCGGCAATGATCATCCCGGCGAGCGCGGAGTTCGATGTACCCGGCGCGGATGATCCGGCAATCCAGGCCGACATCATCACAACCCTCGGCCGCGACACAGGCCCTGTGCGGGAGGCGCTCGATCTGCTCGCGCACCTCGCCGGCCAGCCGTTGGCCGAGCTCAATCCGGCGCGGCGGGAGGCGGTGGCGACGGAGCTGCGTGCGACGGGTGAGGCGGCGGTAGGGACGCTGACCCGCGTCGTCCTACAATGTTATTACCGCGACGATCGCGTCGTCCGCTCTCTTGGACTGGAACCGCGGCCGCCTTATCCGAAGGGCCATGTGCTGGAGGATGGCGACTGGTCGCTACTCGACCCCGTCCGGGCGCGACCGCCGATGTGGCGCCGTGCGTAGCCTCCCGGACGCGATAGAAGTCGACGTCGGCCTTGGCGGAACTTAGGTTTCCAGTCCCATTGATCGTCAATACACCTCCGCTCATCAAGCGCTGGATCTGAGGTTTCGGAAAAGTCGCAATCGACGCCGCCCTCCAAAGGCGCCCGGCCGCCGAAAAGCTGTGGCGCCCTCGGGCGGTTCCGTTGGAGTCCACTGTAAGAGGTCGTCGCGAGCTTGACCGGTTGGTAAAATCGGCCGGGGGCGAGCAACCTGCCGTGTTCGAGTCTAGGGGAGCGATCGTTATGACATCACTTGGAACGGGTTTAAATTTCTCATCGCTGGCTTGCGAGGGTAGGTGATGCCCGAAGCATTGCCCGCCCTCAATCTCATCGCGCAACCGGGTCATCGGCGCGCGACCCTCGACATCGCACGCGAGATCGAGCAGCGCGGCTTTGCCGGCATCTCCGTCTCGAGCCAAATTCAGCAACATGGCCCAGTGCCTGGGCTTAGCGTTTGCCACAGAGCGCATCCCCTTCGCCACAGCGATCGCGCCGATCTATGCGCAGACGACCGAAGAGTTTGCCCACCAGGCTGCCTACATTTACGAGCTATCCGGCGGGCGGTTCCAGTTCGGCATCGGGGTCGCGCATGCGCCGAGCCACATTCGCATGGGCGTGACTCCCGGCAAGCCGTTGGCGGACATCCGCGCCTTTGTCGCCAAGATCAGGTCCTACGAGGGCATCGGCGCCCTGCCTCCGATCATTCTCGCAGCGTTGCGGAGACGGATGATCGCGCTCGCGGCGGAAATCGGCGACGGACTGGTGTTCGCCAACGGCAGCCGCTCGCATATGACCGCTGCATTGGGTGCGCTTCCTGCGGCCAAGCGCGATGACCCGAACTTCTTCATCGGCAATCGGATCCGCACCTGCATCTGCGATGACGAGACCGAAGCCAGGGCAGTGCTGCTGCGCACCGTGTCGAATTACGCGTTGATGCCCTATTACCGCAACTATTGGAAGGAGGCCGGCTACGTCGCGGAGATGACGGGAGTCGAGGCCGCCGTAGTGGACGGGAGGCTCGACGACATGCCCAAATACCTCCCCGATCGCTGGCTCGCGGACATCACGTTGTTCGGCTCAGCGACAAAAGTCCGTGACGGGGTTGAAGCATGGCGCCCTGCGGGTATCAAGACGCCGATATTGGTGCCGCTATCGGCAGATGGCGACCAGAAAACTGCGCTGAGGCAAGTGTTCGCCGCGTTCAGCGATTGAAGTGAGAGCGAGAGGATACGCACACCGGCTGAGATGGTTGTCTCACAGTTGAAATTGACGAGGATTATATGTGCCGCAATATCAAGACGCTCCATAACTTCAGGCCGCCTGCGACGGAGGAGGAAATCAGGGCTTCTTCGCTGCAATTCGTCCGCAAGCTGAGTGGTGTTACACGGCCCTCCAAGGCAAACCAAATCGCTTTCGAGCGAGCCGTGGACCAAGTCACCAAGGCGGCAAAAGAGCTGCTCGGCTCTCTCGTGACCAATGCCCCGCCCCGCGATCGCGAAACAGAGGTGGCAAAGGCTCAAGCGAGGTCGGCAGACCGGTTTCGCTCTGGAAATGGTCGTGCGATCTAACGGGCCGAAACACAGTTGATGGTTTATCACGGCCTCGTTTGCCCCTAAGCTGGCACTTTACGGAGGCAGGCCGAGGCGATCGTGAGGCGACACGATGGAGAAGGAACCCATTTTGCACTCGCCGAAATTTCACAAAATCTGGGTTAAGCAGTGCACAGCTGCTGAGCACATCAAGCTACGCTATGGATCGAAAGCGGCGTTTGATTACATCGTCGCAGAGAAGTTATTCAATTTTGCT
>Ga0306925_10003094_pt1 | contig 14587 bp, 10 predicted proteins | sample flu12Cox44000176_FD_203755 | JGI IMG/M metagenome (GOLD analysis project Ga0306925, IMG submission 203755) | Lab enrichment of tropical soil microbial communities from Luquillo Experimental Forest, Puerto Rico - flux8day.12C.oxic.44.000.176 (v2)... | ecosystem: Environmental > Terrestrial >... | reverse complement strand
AGACCTGACGGCCCGTAGTGTTCCCGTGGCTGTTATCGCCGCAACACCAACAGACTGACGAGGAAGATCCGGGTCCGAAAGGCCATGGAAATCACATAATTGATTGATTCCAAACTTCTGTTTGGAATCTGCCTCCAAATTACCCACTGATTTACCCCTTGCCAGCATGGTGCTTGAAACGACGGTTTGGGCGGCACGGTAGCGGGTGACTCTGCTGCTTGCGGACATCCGCTGTAACGCGTTACGATGTAACGCGTTACATTAAGGGAATTTCGATGGAAGCAGCGGAGCGAATGAAGGCTATGCGCGAACGGCGGCGAGAGCGCGGTTTGCGCGAACTGCGCTTGATCGTTCCAGACGCGCGCTCCAGGGCGGTTCGACGACGGGTGGCTCGAGAGGTCGCAGCCCTAGACCAATCTCGTGAGCACGACGCGCTCAAGTGGATTGAAGCGGTCGCCGAGTTTGATGATCAATGAGGCGGGGAGACGTCGTTACCGTCGCAGCTGCCGGAGACTATGGCAAACCGCGGCCGGCAGTGGTTGTGCAGACGGACGCGCTACCGTTGGGCCATGCATCGGTAGTAGTTTGCCAGATGACTTCTGATGGCGATGACGCTCCCGACTTTCGTGTATTAGTCGAGCCCACGCCGCGGAATGGCCTGCGAACGAGGTCGCACGTGATGGCTGACAAGCCCGTTACGATCCGGCGCTCGCGTGTTGGCCGCAAGATCGGTCATCTAGATGACAGCGACATCGCACGCCTGAATGTTGCTTTGGCTTTCGTAATGGGATTGGCAGATTAGTCAGTGGCAACGGCCGGTGTCCAGCCATTCCAAGTGCGTTGGCGACTTGGAATTCCAAGGCGCCATCACCACCCAGCCGGTCGCGATAATTCCGCACCAAGTGGTCGCTGGTTCAATTCGATCGCGACCGGTACATCGTCCGCCGCAGCAACGGGCGGTCCTAAGGTATCTGCATCTCAAACTCGTATTTCGGCGCGGTGCGCAGCGTGACGAGAGCTGGATGGCAATTCACGCCCGCCAGGCTCACGTGCACGGTCGTGGTGAATGTCTGCTGAGCGGTGTCATCCCACTGATTGTCGAGCAGCTCCGCCACAATCTGGTGGTTACCCTCGTTACCGAGCTTGCGGCAGGTGCCCCACTGCACTGAGAACTGGTGGTTGGGATTGCTACCGTCGTAGGTCATCGTGGCGACAAGCTCGTTCCTGCCCGGGTCGAATTCAACCGAGGAGAAGGTTGCCGCCTGCACCGCAGGTGCGATCAACCCACACAGCACGACAGCACGGCCATACATGCGCGCCGCACGGTTGCCACTCCGTCTGACCACGACTGATTGATGACGATTAATCGCTGGCTGTGTCATTTTGCGTCCATCCTCGCGTTGCACCGTGTGCGCCAGAGCCCGCTTATTTTCAGGTGGCCGCTGGATCGCGTTAATGTGGTATATACTCTAGATTATAGTTCAGGTCAGGGCCGCACTCGTCATCGGAGAACCGCTCCCTACGGTTTGTGAGTTGGCGAGCTACGGCTCAAAGTTCCACGCCCTCTTGGGCATTGATCTCACAAGCTTTCTCACCGGCAGATTCGACTGTGCGGCTAGATGGCGGAACGCTCTTCCGCCCAAAATATAGTCGTTGCCAAACGCGGGGGCGAACCGCCCGTACAGGCGCGTCCCTGTGCCACTGTCAACGGCTCCCCCCTTGACGAATGCGCCACCCTCGCTGTGAATGACCCCTGCAGTCATCGCGATGAGCTGGACGGCGATGCCACGCGCTCGATGTCGACGGCCTACATAGAGGTCGAGAATATGACCGCCGCTCAGACAATGGTGGAGGTCGTAGGATTTCTCCCATGCCAGGAGGCCCACCGCCTCGTTTGCGTGCACCGCAATTAGTGCGCGGAAGCGCGCGCCGAACCCGTCCTGAAGCAGCCCATTGACGCTGCCTCGCCACTTGTCGTCGTGGGTTTCGAGCATGTATTCCCGCAGGAGGGCGGCAATGGCATGCACGTCGTCGGGGCTGGCTTCTCTGATGGCGTACATTTAGACGCTAACGCCTCGTCTCGCCAGCTAACTACAGGGTAAAGCCGGCCTCACTCGCCGCCTACAGAGTTATTGCCCCGCATGTGCGCCTCGAGCATCGCGATGCTGCCGGCAGTGAGCGGCGTCCCACTCAACTTTGCTGCCTGCAGCGCCGCGCCAGCGTCCGGGGGAAGGCGGGCGCCGAGAAAACGGTACTTCCGGGGCGTGCCCGTGAGTGCGGCCTGCAGCGGAGTAAGCAGCAGGTCACCTAGCTGGAACAGCCCTCCCGAGTACGACACTGCCAGCTCCGTCGCCTGCGGCACCTGCAGTTGATCTCGCACGGCATCAACGATCTCCGCGAGCTCGTGCGCCGCCCGCCCGAAGAGCGCGGCCGCCTGCTCATCGCCGGCGCTCGCCGCTTCGGTCACGAGCTTCGAGAGCTGCGCGAACTGGCTGCGTTGCGCTGCGCTCTTGCCGTAGAGGGCGCCGCACAGATCCAGATCGTTCTGCAGGCCAAACTGTTGCCGCACTAGCTCATACAGCGCGCCGCGCGGAGTGCGTCCGTCGCTCATGCGCGAGAAGAGCCGTAGTCCTTCGCGCGCCAGCCAGTAGGCAGAGCCCTCATCGCTGAATAGCTCGCCCCAGCCGCCGGCGCGCGCACTGCGCCCCTGGTACTCGCCATAGGCGATCGAGCCCGTGCCCGCCACGACGTTGATACCGTCCTCACCGGCGAGCGCGCCGGCCCAGCCACACACCATGTCATTGCCGACACGATAGCGGGCCGCCGGCAGCGCGCGGGAGGGCGCCGCATCCAGCAGCGGCACTGCGGCCCGGTCCTCGCCGTAGGCGGGTAGTCCCAGGAACGCGAAGGTCAGATGTGATGCGGCGACGCCACCTCGCCGCAGAGTGGTCTTAATGCCTTGCCCCAGCATCGACCGGAGCGCCTCAGCTCCGATCTCGACGTGATAGGCGGGTCCCTCGGTATGGGCGGCGAGCACCGTGCCCGTCTCGTCAAGAAGCAGGAACCGCGTCTTGGTGCCACCACCATCGACCCCAAGATACGTTCTCACCGCGCCTTGCCGTACGGGTAGATGGAGACGCCTTGTACCACACGGTTGACGGTCCCAGCGAAGTTGGGCCTGTCAGGTGAGAGGCCCAGCGACAACGAGCGCAGCATCGCGAGCGACTGTGCGAACACCGCATAGGGTAGGCACAGCTCCAGATCGCTGAGCGCCGCCGGCGCCTGATGCTTGCCAGGGTCCTCGGCGCTGGCGTCGAACCCGTCCGCGCCGGTTCCGTGCGCGGCACTATGACTATCGGTATGTTTGCGGTCGTTGGCGCCGCCGTCACCGAGGACCACTGTATCGGGGTGGCTATCATGCGCCTGGGCTGAAAACGCGATCACACGGCCCGCGACGCAATCGCGCCGCAGCTCCGCGAGAAGATCGAGATCGTAGCGGCGCGTGTGTGCATCATTGCTGAGGAACACGACGACCAGCGTGCTGCCGTTCACTACGGTCTTCGGTCCGTGACGGAATCCGAGCGGCGCTTCTGCGAGCGATACTACACGGCCGTCGGTCAGCTCGAGCATCTTTAGCGCCGCCTCACGCGCGAGCCCCTTGAGCTCATTACTTCCCAGGTACACCACTCGCTCGAACTGCGCACGCACCAGGCTCGTGATGACGGGCAGGCACGATGTCAGGACGTGAATGGCGAGTGGGCTGAGGCGCGCACTGCGCGTGCCGTCCGTCGGCATCAGTCTCAGCGCCCCGGCGGCGGCGAGCAGCATGCTGGTGAAACTCGACGTCATGGCGAAGCTCTGATCGTTACTCGCTTCCGGCAGGAGCAACACGTGGGCGTTGCGCATGGTGCCCGCGCGCCGGTACAAGTTGCCTTCCGCGTTGCAAGTCACGATGAGATGCGCACACCGCTCCACGCGGTGCTCGCCCAGCTCGAGCGCCGCCACACTTTCCGGGCTGTTGCCCGAGCGCGCGAAATGCACCATCAGGGTCGGTATGGACGGCGCCAGTGAGCTCGCGGGGCAGGAGACGATGTCGGTGCTCGCGATGGCGGCGGCGCGCCGCGCGCCGCTGCGCGTCAGCGCCGGGGCCAGGCACTCGCCGATGAAGGAGGAGGTGCCGGCTCCGGTGAGCACTACGCGCAGCTCCGGGTTCGCGAGCAGCGGCGCGAGAAAGCTAGCGAGCTGCGCATCAGCCGTGACGCGCCGCTCCACTTCGGGCCACACCTGGGGCTGCTGGGCGATCTCGCGCGCCGTCCAGTACGCACCGCCGGCCTGAATCTGTGCTGCGGTCAGTCCCAACGTTTCCATGGGCTATGTCACACCGATTGCCGCCTAGTAACGATACGCGACACCGAGCACGTAGGTCCGTCCGTACGCGGTGTATCCGGCACCCACGCCGCTCTCGCTCGCGCCGACGCTCTGGCCTGGCGCCCAGGGCAGGTATGGGTTGCTGTTGAGGTACGAACGCACGATCGAGTTGGTGAGGTTCTTGCCCTGCACGTAGACCTCGAACCCTCCCCAAAAGTTGTAATGCACGCTCGCCGTGACCCAGTCGAACGCATCCGAGATCGCGGGCCACCCCGGAACCTCGGTGCACTGGTTGCAGGCCAAGGTGTAGCTCGACTGGTGGTCCCAGGTGACGTCGGCGCTGAACGGTCCTTTTTCGTAGAGCAGGCTGATCGAGAATGTGGTGGGGGGCGCGGCGTTGATGGCGCCGACGAAGTTACCGAACTGGTCGTAGCTGCGGGTCTTGGTATAGGTGTACTGCATACGAGTCCCGAAGCCGTTCTCCATGATGTGCTGCCAGGTGAGCTCGATGCCGGAGAAAGTGCTCTCCACGCCATTGGCCGGCGCGGTGACTGTCCAGGGGAATGGTACCCCCGGCACAGTGCCCGGTGGGCCGCCGGTGTACTGCAGCGTGCCGAGATCGACGTTCGACTGCACGGCCGAATAGATGTCGTCATTGAGCTTCTTGTAGAACAGCGCTGCCGTGAAAGCGGAATGCGGGCCGTAGTACCACTCGATCGAGAGGTCGGCCTGTTTCGCCTTGATGGGTTTTAGTCCCGCCGTGCCGTTGTAGAAGAGCTGCGGCGTGCCATTGATGGCGTTGTTGGAGGAAGTCGGCGCCAGCTCACTCAGGTTGGGGCGAGCCATGGTCTCGGCGAGCCCAAGACGCGCCTGCAGCGCCTGCGGCACGACCCAGTAGGCGAGGTTCAGGGACGGCAGTGCGAGCGTGTAGTCGCCGTTCGCCCCGAACGGCTGTGAATTGCCGTAGACGACGGTCCACGTCGGGGTGCTGCTCGCGAGCTGGGCCTGCGTTGCCCACACGGCCGTGGGCGCCGCCGAGGCGGTGGCGGCGGTGGTCTGCGTACGCACCACCCGCACCCCGAGGTTCCCGGACCAGTTGCTCGCAGCAAAGGTCTGTTCGACGTAGAAGTTGGTAGTCTTCTCCGTCACGGAGTAGGAGTTGTAGGGATTCACCTGCGGCAGCGTGAGGGAGAAGTCGAAGGGCGCGAAGTCCGAGGGTTGGGCGCAGACGTTGTTGAGGCAGGCCCCGGGGTTCGGCTTGCCATTCAGGCTCTGCAGGAAGGCGAGCAGCTGAGAGGCGTTGAGCTGCGGCAGTATCTTCGGGTAGGAGCCGCCGGCGCCCTGCATGAAGTGCGGTATGTTCACCATCGAGATGACGTTGAACCCCTGCGAGGCGAACGAGTACGGGTATGGCTGCACCGGGGGACCCGCGGTCTGGTACAGCGTGCCGTACTGGCCAGAGCCGTTGGTCCAGTCGTTGCTGCTGTCGTCGCGGGTCTTCTTGCGATCGGTGTAGCCCACACCGAACAGCAACCGCTCGAAGACCCCCTTGTTGACCTCCCAGGCGCCGTCCAGATTGATGCCTGTGATCTGGTCGTGGACCGAATAGCCGTTGAGCCCGACGTAGTGTGTCGACCAGTACTTGTTGTTGTTCAGGTAGCCGGAGTTCATGAGCGCCGTGTAGGAGCACATGCCGGCGTTGGTGGTGCTGGCAGAGCCCGGTGGGCAGGCGTTGAGTCCCAGCTGGCTGGGCGGCACGACCACGTTGATATCGGGCAGGCTGTGCGGCACGTTGGAAAAATTGAGTATATCCACTGCGGTGGGCAGATCATTCACCAGACCCGCCGTCACGAAGGTGTCCGCGCCTCCTTCGGGCCGGCTGGCCGTTGAGCGGTAGCCATCGAGAGTGAAACCCAGCCGCTCGAGCGGCTTCCAGCTGGCGTTGAGTCCGTAGAGATATGTGTCGACCTTGCGGTTCGTGGTGTTGTTCACCATCTCGGGCTGGAACTGGTTGACCGATAGCGAGTTGATCACCCCGTTCTGCACCACCACGTTGTTCGCCCAGGGGGTCACGCCATCGCTGTAGAAACCCGTGGCGTCTGGCGCCGCGAAGTAATACGACTGGTTGTAGCCGATCTGTGGGTCGTCGAGGTGCGTCCACAGCCCGTCTGCCTTGAGAGCGAAGGTTGAATTCGGGCGCCACTCGAGGGAGCCGGACAGGGCGGAGCGCTTCTTATCGTCGAATATGGAGCCGAAGGTGATGCAGCAGGGTGTGGCCGTTAACGCTACGGAACCGGGTCCACCGGCGAACGGATAGGTAGTCGGGCCGTAGATGTTCTGGTTGTAGGCATTCAGCGAGTCGGTGCGGGTGTTGGCATTGGAATATACCCCGCCGAGCACGAACCCCAGCGTCTGCGCAGAGTTGGTGTTCTCGATGAACGCCGAGTAGCGGCCGCCTTTCAGCTCGGACATGTCATTGTAGTTGCCCTCAGCGCGCGCACCGGCGTGGAAGCCCGGGTTATCGAACGCGCTCGCCGTGCGCAGGTTAACCGTGCCGCCGATGCTGCCCTCCACGGCTGAGGCCTGCGGTGACTTCAGCACGTCGGCCCCCGTAATCAGCTCGGCCGGCAGCACGTCGAAAGCGAGGTCGCGGCCATCGTCATCGCTGGCCAGGATGCGATTGTTGAGAGTGACGATGTTGTATTGGGAGGTGAGGCCGCGTACGGTGATCTTCTGGCCTTCGCCGCCGGTGGTCCGGTCGATAGTGATGCCGGGAAGGTGACTGAGCGAGTCGGCGACGTCGTTATCCGGGAACCGGCCGAGCTCGGTGGAATTGATCGAATCCATCACGACCGGAGCCAGCTTCTTGATGTCTAGCGACTTTTCCAGGTTTGCGGTCATGCCGTACACCACCACTTCCTGCAGCTCCTCTTTCTGCTTCGGTGCCGGGGCATTCTGCGTCGTATCAGCAGACGCAGTTGCGTTCGACGCTGCAGTTGCATCCGCTGCGGTCGTCGCCCCGTCTGCGTGCGCCGTCAGGACGCCCAGCTGCAACACGAGGAGCAGCAGCCATGTTGTGTATCCGACCCTCGAACAAAGTTGCGTTTTCATCGTGTGGATCCTCTGTCCCGCGCTGCAGCGCTGTCGCAAGCCCTGGAGTATTCGGCGAGGACCTGCCTGATCTGGTGTACGACGAGGGCTCGGGCGCTCGACTCGATCTCACCGCGCCGCAAGGCGGCGTGCGCCGCGGGCAGGTATTGGTGCAGCAGCGCCATGGGCGGCGTACCGTTGTCGAACGCCGCTTCGAGGTGTGCCAGCGCCTGCGCGACCGCCGGCGTGGGCCAGTAGTAGCGGCTGCGGTCGCTCAGGCTGTACTCGAGCTGCAGTTCGAGCGTGCGGCCGTTGCCGCTGTAGTATTTCCGCCAATGCGCAGGGTCGCTGCGCATGGTGCTGAGGATCACGTCTCGCACGTGCGAGCTGTTCTCTTCTCCGAGCCACTCGCGCTCGATCCGATCCAGCGCCCATACCGCTTCGCGCAGCGCAAAGGTGAGCGCCGGGCCGACCTTCAGAATCGCGAAGTGATCGCGCACCAGTGCTTCGAGAGCCTCGCGCGGCTGGTAGTCCGTCGAGTGCGCCTCGAACACCAGATGCGGTCCCGCCTGCTCCAGGCAGCCGCTCAGCTGCCGGGCTTTGGCCGGGACATACTCGACGACGTTGTCCTGGTCGAATTCGACACCCGGCTGTACCACGAGTCCGATCACGCGGTCCCACGCGTCGTCGAGCCCGTGCCGGCTGAATGCCGCGCGATGCGCCGCTACCGTGGCAAGTGCGGCCTGCGGCTCGGTCACGCTGAGCTCGTGCAGCGTCTCCTGCGCGCCGCCGGGGACCGGCACTTCTGTGCCAATGACGTACACGGGTGGCTCGCCACCAACGCTCTCCCACGCGTTCTCGGCCCGGGCACAGAGCAGGGCGGCGCGCTCGGCGACGATCTCGTCGGACAGTGTGCGGGGGTCATCGCTGCACGACATGGAACAGTCGAGATGGATCTTGCCAAAGCCCGCCGTCACATACTCCGCGACCAGGACGCCGGCGCGCTGCATCGCGACCTGCGTGGGCTGCGTCTGCCAGCAGTTGGGGCCGAGATGGTCCCCGCCCAGGAGCACCCGGTCAGGGGGGAGGCCAATCTCATCAGCCAAGCGCCACACAAGATCACGGAACCCGGCGGGGCGGACGCCCGTGTAGCCGCCATCCTGGTTGACCTGGTTGGAGGTTGCCTCGATCAGCACTCGGCTGCCGGTGGACAGTGCGTGTTGCAGCGTAGCGCGCAGGACGAGTGGATGCGCCGAGCACACCGAGTAGATGCCGACGGCTTCGCCGCCGCGGTGGCGTCGCACCAGGTCGAGAAGCGCCCTCACGTCCGCTCCTCCGGCTCGATGGCCAGAAGTGTCGCAGCCGCGAAGGCCAGCAGGATGCCGAGGATCTTGAGTGGTTGCGGCACGATGCCGAGCAGAGCCAGCGCGATGAGCGCGGTGATGAGCGGGGCGCCGGCATTGGTGAGCGGCGACACCACCATCGCCTTGCCATAACGGAACGCGTAGACAAGGGTCAGCGCGCCGACCGAGTTCAGAATCTGCGTTACGGCCGCCAGCCATGGACCGCCAAGCCCGTAGTTGATCGGCTGTGCGAAGTCGGTCATGTAGAGAGCCACGGGTATGAGAGCGATCCCCATGAGCGCCATGTAGAAGAAGATGCTCTCGGCACTCATGCTCCGATTGGCGAGCTTGATGAAGAAAGCCTGCACCCCCCAGGCGCCGAGGATGATGAGCGCGTAGAAGAACCAGGCAACGCCATGGCCACCGGCCCTCTCTCCGGGCGCGTAGTCGAACAGCGGTAGCGAAGCGAGCGCCAGCACAATGCCGAGGCCGCCGATCCACGTCACACGCTCCCGGAGCCACGCGATCGACATGGCAATGGTGACGATCGGCGACAAAGCGATCAGCGGAAATATCAGATAGGTTGGTCCGGTGCGGACTGCGTGGAACAGGAGCATCTGACCACCCGCGCCGAGCAGTCCGATGAGCGAGCCGTAGAGTATCGATCGCCCGTCGTGCTCCAGCTTCCAACCGACCCGAGCGAGCGCGTAGAGCGCCGGCGGAATCATCGTCAGCGACCATACGACGTAGACGAGAGTCTCGGGAAAGCCGTTGTCCGCTGGGCGACCGGCGAACGCGCCCCAAACGCCCCAGAACCCAGTCGTCACCAGGGCAAAAATCAGCCCGGTGTGCTGGGTTCTGGCCTGAACCCCCGCCGCCGTCTGCTCCTGGCCGGAAGCCGGCGACGCTCGCTCACCCATTAGCAAGGAGCGATCCCATGGGCTTAGCACTCCGGACCGGTTGTACGCTGGCCAAGCATGGCTGCTGGTCCTCCCCCTGTAATTCGAAATAAAGCGAAAGCCATATCACCGCGTTGATTTTTCGATTTGTTTCCTACACTATTTCGAACACTTTCGAATATGTCAAGATTTTTTGGCTAGACTCGACGACCCCAACACAGGGCATCAGGGCGTGACTCACGCTTCGACCACCCGACGCCGATTCATTCTGCTGGTTGCCGGCACGGGTGTGGCTTCGCGCGCAGCGCTCGCCGCCACGGGCTCTTCCGTCTCACAGGAGGACGATCGGTCTGGCGCAGCGGTCTCGCTTGGCGACAGCAAACTCCTGCTGGAATTCGACCGGTCGATGCGCTCACGTGCCTGGCATGTGCGCTCCCAGGCAAGCGGGCAGTCGAAGCAACCGCTCACGCCGTGGGCCGCGACCGAGTATCTGCTGCTCTCCGATGGTACGAGCCTGCAGCGATTCGGACTTCAACACGCCGAGCGCGAGTCCGTTGACGGCCCTCATGGCCCGGGCACACGGCTCACGCTTTCCGGTTCCGCACCCACTGGGGTCGAAAAGACGATCCGCATCGAACTCTTCCAGCGTTATCCCGGCTTCGCCTTCTATCGCGTGTCGTACCGCACTGTGTCCCGGCAGCCGATCGCGCTGCGTGGCTGGCGGAGCGCGGACATCGTTCTGTTGTCAGACACTGTGGCTGGAGGGTCTCACCGGGTCGCAGCGAACGCTGCCGGACCAGGGTTCTGGTCCTATTGCGGCAGCACGCACGAGGACCGGCGCGACTGGGTGCAGCCGGTGAGGGACGGGTTCTCACAGGAGAATTTCATGGGGATGACCGCTTCCGACTACGGCGGCGGCACACCCATCGTCGACGTGTGGCGCCGCGACTGCGGCATCGCCATCGGACATCTGGAGCTGGTACCGTACCTGTTGTCGCTGCCCGTGAAGCAAGTGGACGGCGGTGTGGGCCTTGCGATCGCGGGCCCGCTCCAGCGGGTGCTCGCACCCGGCGAGAGGTTCGATACGCCGCAGACTTTCGTGGCGACGCACACCGGCGACTACTTCACGACCCTCGATGCCTACCGTCGGATCATGGCCGATCGCGGCCTTGAGGCGCCCCAGCCGCCGCAGGCCGCCTACGAGCCCATCTGGTGCGCGTGGGGTTATGAGCGCGAGTGCACGGTGAAATTGATCGAGGACACGCTGCCCAAGGCGAGGGAGCTCGGGCTGCGCTGGGCCGTCATCGACGACGGCTGGCAGTCGAACGTCGGCGACTGGAAGCCGCAGGCGAGCAAGTTTCCGCGCGGCGGCGCCGACATGCAGCAGCTGGTGCGCGACGTTCGCGCACAACAGCTCATGCCTCGGTTATGGTTCGCCCCGCTCGCCGCAGCTCCGGGCTCCGACTTGCTGCACGATCACACCGACCTGCTGCTGCTGGACAAGGAAGGCGCGCCACAGCTCGTCTCGTGGTGGAACAGCTTCTATCTGTGCCCCGCCTACGCGCAGACCGTCGGTTACACGGAGGAGCTCGTGCGCCGCTTCATCGGTGAGTGGGGCTTCGCGGGTCTGAAAATCGACGGCCAGCACCTGAATGCGGTGGCACCGTGCTACAACCCTGCGCACCGCCACGCTCGACCCGAGGAGTCGGTCGAGAAGCTGCAGGATTTCCTGCACGCCATGTACATCGCCGCTGTCGCGATCGATCCGCAGGTGGTGATGGAGCTGTGCCCTTGCGGGACTTCCTATTCGTTCTTCAACTTCGCCTCCATGAATCAGGCGCCGGCCTCGGATCCTGAGTCCTCCTGGCAGGTGCGCCACAAGGGCAAGACGCTCAAGGCGCTAATGGGCCCGAGCGCCGCTTTCGCCGGTGACCATGTCGAGCTCAGTGACGGCGGCGACGATTTCGCTTCCACCGTGGGGATCGGCGCGATCGTCTCGACCAAGTTCACCTGGCCGCAGGATCCGAAACCCAAGGACTCGTTTCTCCTCACACCGCAGAAGGAGGCCCTGTGGCGCAAGTGGATCGCGCTCTACAACGAACGCCTGCTGCCCAAGGGCACCTATCGGGGCGAGCTGTACGACATTGGCTTCGATAAGCCCGAGACGCACGTGGTCGAGAAGTCTGGCCGCCTCTACTATGCGCTCTACGCCCACAGCTGGAGCGGTCCGGTCAGCCTGCGCGGCCTGCCGGCGGGTCGCCACCGGGTCCGCGACTACTTCAATGGGCGAGACTTGGGAGAAGTTAGCGCGCCGGGCGCTGCTCTGCCGCTGGCCTTCGAGCGCTTCCTTCTCCTCGAGGCGATGCCGGTCTGATGTCGAGGGAGAGCGAGCACGGTCTCTTGATCGAGGAGCGCAGGCGGCGCATCTGCGAGTTGCTGCGCGCCGAGGGACGCGTCACGGTGGACGAGCTTGCCTCGCGCTTCGGCATCTCTCAGGTCACGATCCGCACGGACCTTTCCACACTCGAATCGGCTGGTGCGCTCACCCGCACGCACGGCGGCGCGCTCAGCGTGCCGGACACCGAGCAGCCCCTCGACGTCAAGCAAATGCAGCATCGTGCGCAGAAGCTGCGCATCGCGGAAGCAGCGGCCGCGCTCATCCGCGATGGTGAGACGATCGTGCTGGATTCGGGCAGCACGACCGCGGAGATCGCCCGCCGCATCCGCACGCGCCTCGAACTGAGCTCAGTCAACATCATCACCAACGCACTGAACATCGCCGCGCTGCTCATCGACGTGCCCTCGGTGCGGCTCATCATGCCGGGAGGGATCCTGCGTCGGGAATCCAACTCACTGTCCGGTCATATGGCCGAGGCCGCGCTGGCCAGTCTGCAGGCCGACCGGTTGTACCTGGGTGCGGACGGCGTGGACCCGCAGATCGGCGTCATGACGCCGCACCTCGCCGAAGCGCAGCTCAACGCAAAGATGATCCAGATCTCCCGTCAGGTCGTGGTGGTCGCGGATTCCTCGAAGTTCATGCGTCGCAATATCTCGCTCATCGCGAAAGTGGAGCAGATCAACATGCTGATCACCGACCGTGCGGCACCGCCGGAGGCGGTGGAGGAGCTGCGCCAGCGGGGAGTGGAGGTACAGCTGGTGTGAGAGTGGGGCCGGCACGCGCCGCGTATCTCCTCATTCCGCTCGCGCTGTCGGCTGCGACCGCCGTGGGCCCCGCGCCTGCTGCAGCCGGCACCGCACCGCCTGACGGCTACTACACCATGCACGACTTCCGCCGCGTCGAGAAAATCGACGCACACATGCATGTGCACGGTTCGGCGGATCGGCTCATCGCAGAGGCGATCGCGGACCACTTCCGTATCCTGACCATCAACGTTGATGCCCCCGACTACCCGCCGATCCGCGACCAGCAGCTCGCCGCCGTATCGCTGCGCAAGCGTTATCCAGGGCGCGTCTCGTTCGCCGCCACTTTTTCGGTGGAGGGCTTGCAATACCCCGGCTGGAGTGCCGCCGTACTGCAGGACATCGATGCGGCAGTTGCGCAAGGCGCGGTTGGGGTCAAGATCTGGAAGAACATCGGCATGCAGCTGCGCGATGTCGACGGCAGCTACGTCATGCCGGATGACGTGCGGCTCGAGCCGATCATTGCGCACCTCGAGCGCGCGCACCTGGTACTCCTCGGCCATCAGGCCGAGCCGCGCAACTGTTGGCTGCCTCCTGAGCGGATGACCGTGCGCTCGGATCGAGAGTACTTCGAGGCCCATCCCCAGTACTACATGCATTTGCATCCGGAAATGCCTTCGCAGGATGCGATTCTGGCGGCGCGTGATGAGATCCTCCGGACGCACCCGTCGTTACGCTTCGATGCCGTGCACCTGGCCTCGCTCGAGTGGAATGTGGACAAGGTGGCGGAGTTCCTGGAGCGTTTTCCCAACGCGAGTGTCGACATGGCTGCGCGCCTGGTGCATCTGGAGTATCAGGCTGCAAGCCAGCCGGAGAAGGTACGACGCTTCCTGATCCGCTATCAGGACCGTGTCCTATACGGCAGCGATGATGCCTACGGTCCCGATGACTCCGATCCCCGTGCGCTCGAGGAGGTGCACGCCGACTGGCTCAACGACTGGCGTTTCCTCGTCACCTCCGACCGCATGCACTCCGCGGACTTTGACGCGGGATTCCGTGGACTGCATTTGCCGCGCGCGGTAGTCGACAAGATCTACCGGCGCAACGCCGAGGCATTGTTTCCGGGCGCGTGGTCATTGACACCTACCCGGCAGGCGATCCGGTAGATTCAGCATCGCCGGTGCGCAAGGAGTGATCTGCATGAGGCAATTGACGCATGCCCTGACGCCGGCGCTGATCATCGGATCGTTGGCATGCGCCGGCGCTGTGCAAGGGCAGCAGAATTCCGCGACAACGAGTCCTGGTCTCGAGCGCACACCCGTTCTCGGCTGGAGTAGCTGGAGCTTCATCCGGAAGGGTCCCACGGCAACGAATATCGAAGCTCAGGCACGTGCAATGCGAGACTCCGGCTTGCAGAAAATCGGGTACGAGTACGTAAACATCGATGATTTTTGGTACCAGTGTCCGGGCCCGCAGGGTCCCAACGTCGACTCGTATGGCCGCTGGGTGACAGACCCATCGAGATTCCCACCTCAGGGGCAGACCAACGGCATCGAGGTCGTCGCCGGCTACATTCACGGTCTCGGGATGAAGTTCGGAATCTACGTCACGCCGGGTATTTCGAAGCAGGCGGTGAGCAAAAAAACCCCGATTGAAGGCACGCGCTACACGGTTGACCAGATTGCGGTGCCATCTCACGCGGAGGAAAACTACAACTGCAAGGGCATGGTCAGTATCGACTACAGG
>Ga0306925_10003093_pt1 | contig 14590 bp, 16 predicted proteins | sample flu12Cox44000176_FD_203755 | JGI IMG/M metagenome (GOLD analysis project Ga0306925, IMG submission 203755) | Lab enrichment of tropical soil microbial communities from Luquillo Experimental Forest, Puerto Rico - flux8day.12C.oxic.44.000.176 (v2)... | ecosystem: Environmental > Terrestrial >... | reverse complement strand
ATTTGGCTGGAGGGTCACGGCATCGAATCCCGCGATTTCAGCCAGATCAGCCTCCAATTCCGCAATGAGTTCGAGATAACCGGCAGTTTGAGAGTCTGGCACGAAAGGATGAATTTGACTGAATTCAGGCCAGGTAATCGGCAGCATTTCCGCCGCCGCGTTTAATTTCATCGTACACGAGCCGAGCGGGATCATCGAAGTCGTTAACGATAGATCCCTTGATACGAGGCGATGCAGATAACGTAACAATTCAGTTTCAGTGTGATACGAATTGAAGACGGGATGAGTCAGATAGGAAGAACGACGGACAAAATTCTCAGGAATCGTCGACTCGCGAGCGGCACAAAGTTCCTCGACCGACAAAGAACGGGCATCACCAAATAATCCAATCAACGTCGATAAATCCTCGTCTGAAACCGTTTCGTCCAAGGTCAGCCCGATCGACCCGTCCGTATACATGCGAAAATTGATCGCTTCAGCATCCGCTTTCGCCAATATTGCCGCTCGCCGAGCACCAAGGTCCACCCGAAGAGTGTCAAAACGAGGGCCTTCGTTTACCTCAAATCCGAATCGCTGCAAGGCGACCGTCAAGATCTCAGCTTGCAAACGAATCCTTTCGGCAATTTGTCTCAAGCGATGAGGCCCGTGATAGACCGCATAAGTCGCGGCAATAACCGCCAACAGCACCTGCGCAGTACAAATATTGCTAGTAGCCTTATCACGCCTGATATGCTGCTCCCTCGTTTGCAAAGAAAGCCTATACGCCGGCCGGCCAGCAGGATCTTTTGAAATCCCCACTAGTCGTCCCGGCATCTGCCGCTTGAACTCATTGCGCGTCGAAAAAAACGCGGCATGCGGACCACCAAAGCCGAGCGGAACTCCGAAGCGCTGAGTTGATCCGATGCAAATATCCGCTCCAAACTCTCCAGGAGGCAGGAGCAAAGTCAGGCTGAGAAGGTCCGCCGCAACCACGGCCAACGCCTGATGTTCATGCAGTCGCTTAAAAAACGCCGTGTAGTCAATAATCTTGCCGTCTGTCGCCGGATATTGTACGAGCGCCCCAAAGAGGGAGACGGTGAAATCCCAGGAATCGTGATCACCGATAATGACATTGATCCCCAGAGGCTTCGCACGTGTTTCCACGACGGCAATCGTTTGCGGATGACAGGTCCTGGAAACAAAGAATGCCCGAACCGATGACTGCTTCCGCAGAGAAAAACACATGGCCATTGATTCAGCCGCAGCCGTCCCCTCATCGAGCAGCGAAGCGTTTGCAATCTCCAGTCCGGTAAGATCCGTTACCATTGTTTGAAAGTTCACGAGAGCTTCCAAACGTCCTTGCGCAATTTCGGCCTGGTAAGGCGTATATGCAGTATACCAGCCGGCATTCTCCAGGATGTGTCGCTGGATAACAGGCGGCGTAACGCATGCGTGATAGCCAAGCCCGATGTAAGACTTGGCAACGCGATTCTTCAGGGAGATCGCACGAAGCTTCCGCAAGACTTCAAACTCCGAATCAGCTTCCGGCAAAGCCAAAGGCTTACGAAACCGTAGTTTTTCTGGGATTGAATCGGCGAGTAGGGATTCGACAGACTCATACCCGATTTGCACGAGCATTGCACCAATATCATCGGGATTTGGACCCACATGACGCTCGACAAAGGAAGGAAACGCCGCGCATTCCTCCTCCCCGGAAACTTCACTCTTCGACATTGTGAAACATGGAGTACCGGTAGCAGAAAAACAAGTCGTCCCGCCCGAGCCAAATCTGGAGAGCGGCAACTCGGAGATCAGACCTTACCGCAGTTCCGTCTTGCGTTGCCCAGAACTATAGACGTGTGAGCCGTGAACCCGTGTCCTTGGGTTCGCTCCATGCGCTGCAAAACTCTCGGCATTTTCGCCGATGTTCATTTTTGATGATAGGGAGGGCCTTCGTGCCGTCCCACTTATCATTTGGCCCCATAATATAATAAAGAGAAGAATGGGACGGCACGGAAGCCGTCCCTCCCTAAAATGAGCGAATTCGTCGTCGCGCGAGGCGCCGAGGTGCCGCGCCTGGCGCGAAAATCTCACCCCGCAGCCGCGGATGAGATTTTCGCGCTAAGTGCTTCCACTAGCCGTTCCTCCAAAGGTTGCTACCTCCGCAATTCGTTCCTATCTTGGCGTTATCGTGAGTGACACATCGCTGAAACAGACTCCTCTTTTCCAAGAACATGAAAAGCTCGGCGCCAAGATGACTGGGTTTGGCGGTTGGAATATGCCAGTCTGCTATTCGAGCATCGTTGAAGAGCACCACGCGGTACGAAATCAGGTGGGCATCTTTGACATCTCGCATATGGGACAGATAGAGGTCTCAGGCCCTGCCGCAAAGCTCTGGCTGGACAGAATGTTGAGCAATAATGTGGATCGTCTGGCGATCTCGCAGGGCCAATACACCCTGTTACTGAACAAAGCAGGAGGCGTGATTGACGACCTCATTGTGTACCGCCGGCACGACAACCAGTTTTTGCTGGTTGTAAACGCGGCAAAAATCGATGAGGACTTCGCGTGGATGCTGGAATCCGTTTGCGAAGGTGTCGCAGTTTTGAATTGCAGCTCGCTTTTTGGGGCACTCGCAGTCCAGGGCCCGCGGTCTGCCGAACTCATGGGTATTTTCGGCGAATTGCCTCCTCGCAATCACTTTTGCGATCTGAAAATCGGGGGAAGTCCAATCATGGTCGCGCGTACAGGTTACACCGGTGAAGATGGGTTTGAGCTCTTTTTTCCGGGCGGACTCGCGCCCTTTATCTGGAACAGACTTCTGGAACTCGGAAAACCCCTTGGCGTACTGCCATGCGGATTAGGTTCACGAGACACGTTGCGCCTGGAAGCCTGTTTTCCCCTGAATGGTTCGGATCTTACGCAACAGCGCACACCTCTGGAAGCGGGGCTCGGCCTTTTCGTTGATTTGGGAAAGAGTGAGTTTTTTGGGCGCGAAGCGCTTTGTGCACAAAAGGAATCAGGCATTAAGCAGCGGCTCAGCGCCTTAAAAGCCACCGGAAAATCGCCCCCGTTTCGATCGCACTACACCGTTTTTGTTGGCGAAGAAAAAGTGGGAGAATTGACCAGCGGCACCCTATCGCCAACACTCGGTGTGGGGATCGGCCTGGGCTACTTAGAAGTCGATTTTACGCATCCGGGACAGAAAGTGGAGATTGAAATCCGGGGGCGGAAATACACCGCCACTGTCGAGAAGAAGCCGATGTATAAATCGCCAACTCCCAAAGGGTAAGATTTGCCGAGACTCGCGAGAAAAAAACGCTATAGAGAAACCATGCAAACACCCGACGATCTCAAATACACCGAAACCCATGAATGGATCAGGTCTGAGGGCGAGATCGCGACGGTTGGGATTACGGATTTCGCTCAAGATTCGTTGGGCGATATCGTGTTTTTAGAACTTCCGGAACCGGGAACGATATTTCAGCAGGGCGAGACTGTTGGGGTTGTTGAATCAGTCAAAACGGTGAGCGACATCATGGCTCCTGTGAGTGGGGAAATCAAAGAGGTGAATTCCGGCTTGGAGGCCAGCCCTGAATCTGTGAACAAGGATCCGTATGGTAAGGGCTGGCTATTCAAAATCAGCCTCGCAAATACCGACGAAATTACCTCTCTGTTGAGTTCGTCGGATTACACGGCGAAGGTAGAAAAGTAGGGAAATGTTCCTTTGGCAACCAGCGTTCCGATAGGTTCGATCTCTGCCTGTTAAGGCAAGGGTTGGCGAGCGTTATATGCCGCAGCAGAAAATTCTTATGTCCTGGATTAGTTGGTTGGAAGCGCGCATTGGGTTTCTCGGTATCCCGCGGCTGATGCAAATGATCGCAGTCCTGAACGGCCTCGTGTATATCTTGTATCTGTTTCAGCCGACTTTCGTTTTCGCTCTCTTGTTGATTCCGGAGCGGATCCTCCACGGGGAAGTTTGGCGGTTGGTTTCTTATATTTTTGTCCCGGAGATGCTCCTCCGAGGCGGCAATCCGGCGTTGCAACCTATCTTCCTGTTGGTCTACCTCTGGTTTCTCGTCTGGATGGGAGACGCGCTTGAGCAGGCATGGGGACCTTTTCGCGTAACACTCTACTATCTCCTCGGAATGGTCGGCATCACCTTTGCCGCATTTTTCTTTGGCGGAGGCGGCCTGTTTGCCTTTTTGCTAAATATGTCCCTCTTCTTCGCATTCGCGACACTTTATCCTGATATCCAGATCTACGTTCTATTTGTCCTTCCATTAAAGGTGAAATGGTTAGCGCTCATATTTCTGGCGCCCCTCATGCTTGAGTTGATCCTGGGGTCTTTGGCCACAAAGGCAGCGATCCTCGTCTCGTTCTTGAACTATTTCGTTTTTTTCGCGCCGACGATGTTCACTGCCCTGCAAACGCGCGCCGAAACGGGAAACCGCAGGAGAAAATTCGAATCGAAGTCGGTCGGAGAAGATACGATGCACCGGTGCGCTGTCTGCAAGCGAACGGAAAAGGACAATCCAGAGCTGGAGTTTCGAGTTGCCGGAGACGGTGAAGAATACTGCCTCGATCATCTCCCGCGTTGAGGCCGAAAAAAACCTTGGAACTCGCACAGTTTTTCGTAGGCCAGTCCCGAATCCAGGAGCTCATTTGCCAGTTTGATGCCGGCCTCCATTTGCTCCACAACCTCAGCTACGATGAGCGAGGCAGCTGCATTGATTACGATCAAATCACGCCGCGCGCTTCGATCGCGGTTTGCGAGGATATCAGTTAAAATGCCTGCATTAGTGGCAGCGCTGCCTCCCCGAAGCTCGTAAAGCGCAGGAACTCGAAATCCAAGCTGATCCGGAAATAAGCAAAACCGCCTCAGCGATGCTTCACGCACTTCATACACGGCGGTTTCGCCCAGCAACGATATCTCATCCATGCCAGCACCCGAGTCGATATGCCCATGGACCACCCAAGCCCGCTTTCTGCCCAACTCACGTAGTGCGACTGCGTACTTTTGGAGAATAGCCGGCGAAAACACGCCGGTCAGCTGAGTCGCCGGCTGCGCGGGATTCAGAAGCGGGCCCAGAAGGTTGAATATGGTGGGCATCCCCTGCTCCGCCAATTGTCTGCGGACTGGCGCGATTACCCGAAACGCGGGGTGATAGGATGGGGCAAAGAGGAATCCGATACCCGTTTGGCGGATACAATCGCTCATCCGCCGCGGGTCGCAGGTCACGGGAATTCCCAAAGCTTCAAGAACGTCTGCCGCTCCGGCTTTTGATGTGACGCCTCGGTTCCCATGCTTGACCACGATCACTCCAGCTGCCGCCAACAAAAAAATGCAGGTCGTTGAAACGTTGATCAGCTCGAGTCTATCCCCACCTGTTCCGACGACATCCACGGACGGCTTGCCGTCCAGACGAATTTCGGGCCGCACCGCAAGCTCAAGAAACGATCGCGCAAAATACCCCAGTTCTTCGCCCGATTCCCCTTTCTCCCGGAGCGCTACCAGAAAATCAGCCTTATCCGCGTCTGGCACAGCAGGGTCGGCCAGAAGAAAAGCAGCTTCCCAGGCATCCGTGAATGCGAGGTCGACTCGATCTCTTAACTGTTCGATGAGACGTTTCAAGCGTACTGAATTCTAAAAGGTTATCTGTCCAGTATCGTTGAAAAAAGTTGAGTCATCTGCAACAGGTTTCGCTTCTCAAGGCTTCTTGCACCATGCCGAAATCGATTTTCATAGCAGGATGCGGATTCATCGGGCTGCCTCTGGCGCGGAGCTTCGCCTCCGCCGGATGGCAAACCTATGCGATCACTGCATCGGAATTGACGGCTTCCAATCTCCAGAACGAAACGTTTCGAGTTCATTTGATGGACCTGACAGACAGGGCGAGTTTCCGCCGTCTGCCGCTCCGCTCTTTCGATATCGTCGTTCATTGCGCCAGTTCCCGTCGTGGAGATGCCACCGCCTACGAAGCGGTCTACCTCCATGGAGCGCAAAACCTTCTGGATCATTACCAGCCGGAAAATTTCGTTCTCGCCGGTTCAACCTCCGTCTACGCTCAAACGGACGGATCCTGGGTCGATGAGCAATCTCCGGCCGTGCCATCAAGAGAGACCGCAAAAATTCTTCGGAAAACGGAGGAGCTCGTTCTCGCATATGGCGGGCTGGTAACTCGGTTAGCCGGTCTTTATGGTCCAGGCCGCTGCGTTCCCTTGCAAAAACTATTGAGCGGTGAAGCAGTGATCGAGGGTGAAGGAGAGCGAGTGATGAACATGCTCAATCAAGTCGATGCGGTGAATGCAATGCGTTTTCTGGTCGAGAACGACACCCGCGGGATCTTTAACGTCGTGGACAATGAGCCAGTCCGGCAGCGTGATTGGTTTCTCTGGGTCTGCAAGCAAACAGGGAAGCCGTTGCCGCCCTATGGCCCCCGGGATCTGGAGCGGAAGCGGGGCTGGACGAGCAAGCGAGTGAGCAACCAGAAACTGCGATCTCTCGGCTGGACTCCGCGCTTTCCTACTTTCAGGGAGGGAATAGGTGCAATACTGGGCTAGGCCGAATGACTGGTTTTTCCCAGTTGTTGGCGGACTCTAACCCCGAGATTCAGTTGTCACGCGCTTTCAGCGCGACGCGGCTATTTTGTTCCCTTTCCTAGGGCTGCGCCAGGCTTCGCCCTAGGCTGTCTTGAAACGCAGCTTCGCTGCTGAAGGCGCCGGGGCGAATGTTTTCGCGGGTAAACTAAACCCGACTGGATAGACGCAAGCCGGCGCTTCCGGCTCGATTTGACGACCCCCTGTAATAGCGGCCCAGCTTCCGGTCTACAATAACGTTTTCAGCGGCGAAGCCGCGGCTAAAGACAGCCTAGGGCGCAGCCCGGCGCAGCCCTAGGGGCTTGTCCCCCCAAGCGACGCGCACTGAAGGTGCGTTTTCAATCGGTTGAGCTAGTCTAAAACATACGTTTAAGCGGTCTAAGCCTGGCGGTTCCCCGGTTTGGAAACCGAGCGGACTGTTTTCCGTTCGTGTTTAAAACTTTGTGTGCTATATTTGTCCTTCTATGGCCATTCAGAAGAAAAACGCTTTTTCACGTCGCCTGCCTGACCTAGTCACCGAAGAACTCGTTGCCGTTCTTTCTCAAAGAAAGTCTTTTGAGTTTAAGCAACTGTTCGAGATCGTTCACGAGAATCTTCGTCAACGCAATGCAGCCAGTGGCGGCGAGGAAATGCTGCGTTTAAGGGCTTACGAGAAACTTCAAAATCTGGTGGCCCGGGGTGTGGTAAAGAAAAATGGTAAGTCGTATAAGGGCGACTCGTCCGCGCTGGCGGCTATGGCCGCTCAAAATGCCGCTCCGGCGGTTGCGATAGCTTCCAAGTCCTGAGAGAGGTCTCGAGATGTTGCAGGATTATCTCCCGATCCTGTTACAGGTGATCGTCGCGATCGGTTTCGCAGCCGTAGGCCTACTTGTCAGTGTTTTGATAGGCCGGGTTGGCAAGCGCAACGCCGTTAAGGATTCCGCCTATGAATGCGGGATGTTACCGGTGGGGGAAGCGCAGCCGCGCTTCAGCGTGAAATTCTACCTGGTCGCGATGCTTTTCATCCTGTTCGATATCGAGATCGTCTTCATGTACCCATGGGCGGTTGCGTACCGGGATTACATCGAGAAATTTGGGTGGACCATCTTCGGTAGCATGCTCAGTTTCGTTGTAATCCTGATGGTCGGTTTCGTTTATGCGCTGAAGAAAGGCGCATTGAATTGGAAACGGTAGTCAGTGCATCGTATCATAAGTAGGAGACAGACCGCCGTCGGTCAGTTGGCTGATTTTCAAGGCGCGAACGACGAGCATATCTAGATCGATACGTGAGGAGTGAGCAACGCAGAAAATCAACCAACTGGCCACGGCCCAATGGGTTGGCTTGAAAAGGGTCCGTCTGCTTCGTTGTTCGTTCGTTACGTATCGCACCGGATATGCTCCTCACTCACGCCTCGCATCCAGACCCTTTTGAAGCCGACGGTAGGTCTCTTACTTATGATACGATGCACTAGCATGGTTCTTCGATTGCTGGCGGGTTCATGGCGACATTGCGTGAACCCGCCGCAATACCGATGGCCTAAATCTTTCCTTTTTTGTCCTGGGGGCTCAGGCAAAAACGGAACCGCCCGAATGCTGACGTATGATCGCAAAACGCATTTACTACGAAGGCCGCGTTCAGGGCGTCGGTTTTCGCTATTCCGTAAAGAGCCTCGCCACTGGTTACGAAGTGGTGGGGTGCGTGAAGAACCTCCTGGACGGTCGAGTTGAGTTGGAGGTTCAAGGTCAAGAGGCGGAAGTGGAAGCGTTTCTGGCAGCTATTTTAGACAGCCATCTGCGACGCCACATCACAAAATTTTCTTGCCGAGACGTACAATCCAAGGCCGGAAGAAAGGGATTTGAAATCACCCACTGAAAAAAGTGTTAGTTTACCGACATGCAAAAAGAAGGAAACCCAAACGGATCGGCAGACTTGCGACTTAAATCCGAAAGTCCAAACACAAAACCGTAGACTGTTTTCCAGTTCCGCCCCATACTGCGGTGCACAATGCGTTTTGCGATATTCGGCGACATTCACGCCAATCTTGAGGCGTTTGAAGTTGTTCTCGCTGACGCTCATGATCAGAGCTGCGAAGCTTATATCTGCCTGGGCGATGTTGTAGGCTACAATGCCAATCCCCGTGAGTGTCTTGAACGAGTCCGGTCGCTGAATTGTCCCGTCGTGAAGGGGAATCACGACGATTACGCGGCATCGGAGAGTTCGCTCGAAAGCTTTAATCCTTTGGCAGAGGTAGCCATCCAGTGGACACGCGATCAATTGAATGGCGAAGAGAAAAAGTGGCTGGCAATGTTGCCGTTGACCCTGGAAATCAGCGGATTTACGATCGTCCACGCGACGTTGGAAGATCCAAACGGGTGGAGCTACGTGCTGAACCAACTCGATGCCGCCGCGAGCTTTTCGAGGCAAATCACTGAGATCTGCTTTTTCGGCCATACCCATTCACCGAGGGCCTATATTAAGGACAGCTCTGTTGTGGGGCTTTCGTACGATAGGCTGACCCTGGAGCGCGGAAAGAAATACTTCATCAACGTCGGAAGCGTGGGGCAGCCAAGAGACGGAGACTGGAGAGCCGCTTACGTCGTATTCGACGACGAAAAGCGCAGTGTTCAGCTGCGGAGGGTTCGCTATGATCTGCCGAAAACCCAGGAAAAGATCCTTGCTTCCGGACTTCCAGCCCGTCTGGCTGATCGCCTTGCCTTTGGAAAATGACGAGCAAGTCGGTTGTCATCGTTAAGCCCAGCTCGCTTGGCGACATTGTTCACACTCTGCCTGCCGTCCATTTTCTGAAATTAACTTTTCCGCTCGCCGACTTTTTCTGGATTGCTAACAGCGAATGGGTCCCGATTCTCCAGGACAACCCCGATCTGAAGGGAGTGTTTGCTTTTCCAAGAAGTCGATTGCGCAATCCTACCAGCTTTTATCGATTTTTACGCTGGTGCAATGAACTTTCTGTTTTGAAACCCGAGCTGGTTTTGGATTTTCAAGGATTGTTGCGAAGCGCCTGGATATCCCGAAGCCTGAAGGCCAAGCGCGTTCTGGGCTTGTCAAATAGCAGAGAAGCGTCGCGATATTTTTATCACGAGCGAGCAAATGTAGATGAGGAAAAACACGCTGTTGAACGTTACCTGGAACTCGCGAAACTAGCCGGTGCAAATATTGCAGGACCTGCTCGATTTCCTCTTCCGCAAGGAAGAATGATTTCATCGCTGGAATTGCCGGATAGGTTCGTCGTACTGCACCCCTTCTCGCGAGGAACCGACAAATCGTTGACAACAGGGGAAATTACTCAGCTGGTCAAGGCGCTTGCTCCCCGTCACGTGATCGTGGTTGGCCGATCGAACGAAGACGTTTTCGTTGATCGAAACGCGATTTCACTCGTGAACCAGACCGATCTGGATCAACTCATCTGGCTTTTCCGCCGAGCCAGCTTCATTGTCAGTGTCGACAGCGGCCCCATGCACATCGGCGCCGCGATCACTGCGTCACTTCTTTCGATTCACACCTGGAGCGATCCGAGATTCGTCGGGCCCTACAACCCTGATGCCTGGGTATGGAAGGAACAACAAATTTGCCAGGTCCGATCTCTACCCGCGAAAGGGCCCTGGAAGATGTCCCGCGCACGTCCCGATCCGATGCAAATAGCAAGGTTTGTCCATGAACGGCTATTGCTTTGAGACCTTTGCCCGGCTATCGAAAGGGTATGCCCTCGTTCGACGTGGTTTCCGAAGTAGACAAACAAGAGGTAGACAATGCGATTAACCAGGCTCGCAAAGAACTCAGCACCCGGTTCGATTTTAAAGGAAGCAACGCAAAAATCGAACTCACGGAGCCTACGCTCATTGAATTAAGTGCCGAAGACTCCGGCAGGCTTAAATCGCTCGTCGAGATCGTCGTTGCGAAACTGGCCAAACGAGAGATCGATTTGAGAAACGTCGAGCGAAAAGATCCCACTATCTCTCCACTTGGGCACGCCAAACAGGAAATTCATATCAAACAGGGGCTGGACGGTGATAAAGCCAAAGAGATAGTAAAAGCGATTAAGGCTCTTGAGCTAAAGGTCCAAAGTCAAATTCAAGATCAACAAATCCGAATTACCGGAAAAAAGAGAGATGACTTGCAGTCTGTGATACAGCTCTTACGGGGCAGAGATTTCGGAGTCGGTCTTAGCTTTAAGAACTTCAGGGACTAGTCCGGCACAAACACGTATTTCCCGGTTGCACGACCCTCTGAAAGTTCACGATAGGCATTCAGCACACCGTCGAAGCCAACGGGGATCAATTCTTTCGGCGGCCCGAAATCGCCAGATTCAAAGTGGGGAAGTAGAAGGGTCAAAATTCTATCAACATCCGAAAAAGAAGTCTTGATCGAGTCAACGCCCCTTAAGACAGACTCATTGTGGTAAAAGTCGATTAAATCGAACACAACTTTCCGTTCAGGTTGAGAGGCGATTGCGACGTGACATCCCCTAAATGCCAGAGATTTCAGGCAAGGCTCAAAAAGGGCTCCTCCGACTACATCCAGAATGGCATTCACCCCCCGCCCGCCGGTCTTGGAGCGAATCTGTTCAGCAAGCGTGCCGCTCCCGACATCAACCCAATCATCTACATAATCGGTTAGCTGCAGGCGGACCGTATCTACATGGCTGCGCACCGCGCCGATGACGTTAGCCTTACAAATTCGCTTCGCAATTCGGGCGGCCGCGTCGCCCACCGTTCCTGTAATGCCAGTGATCAATATTGTTTCTCCTGGCTGCAATGATGCTGCCTCCACCACGGCGCGACAGGCAGTCAGGTAAGGGATGCCCACCGAGGCCGCCTGCTCAAACGTCAGTGACCTCGGTTTCGGTTTAATCGCCTCTACCGGCACCTCGATTAACTCCGCATGGCTTCCGTCACGGTTGAAGCCCAGACTTCCGCCGGTGCCAAATATTTCGGCTCCCTCAGGATACGCATCCGTACCCACTGCGACTACGCCGGCAAAATCGCGACCGGGAATCCGCGGGACGGTGGTCTCTTCCATTTTACCCAGCACGTTTTTTGCATCGCTTGGATTGAGCGCAGCGGCCATGACCCGAACTAAGACGCAACCCTGACCGGCCTCAGGATTGCGCACATCCAGAATCTTGAGGTAGTCGAGCGACCCGATTCGATCAAAGCGCAGTGCCTTCATTATCCACCTTGCACCGGAGGCATCAGAGAAATCACATCGCCCGGCTGCACAATATAGCCTTTAGGCACCCATTCGGTCCCCGCAGCTATGAGCAGGCGCTGATTCCAAGATTCCAGACCGGGAACATCATCACAGAGCATTTTCAACAAATCGGCGATTGTGCTTCCCTCCGGCATTTCGACCGAATCAGGTCCGTTCAAGTCTCGGAGCAGCGAAAAATATTGGATCTTAATCAGCACTCCTGAATCTCCAAAACGCCGATTAGCGGTAAATTGCGGTATCGCTCCTGGTAGTCCAGGCCGTAGCCGACGACAAATTCATCTGCGATACTAAACCCCACGTAGTCTGCCTCGACTGGCCGGCTCCGCTCTTTCAACTTTTTGAGAAGCACGCAACTTTTGACACTTTCGGGATGGGCTGAGCTCCGAATGGTCTCGATAATCGCGGCCAGTGTATGGCCGCTGTCGAGGATATCGTCAAGGAGCAAAACATGCCTGCCCTCGATATCAGGCATACTGCTGCGATCGAATTCCACCCGACCTGTCGTCATCGTGCCACCGTGATAGCTCTTCACACGAATACAATCCAGTTGCAACGGAAGTGGAATTCTTCGGAGCAGATCTGCCATAAAAATAAGGCTTCCGTTGAGAACGGCAAGGACGCTCAGCTCTTTTCCACGGTAGTCTTCGGTTATTGCGCCGGCTAACTGGTCAAGGCGAGCGGCGATTTCCTCCTCTCGAAACAGCACTTTCTTCAGATGGCTCTGCATTTAAGGCATTTTAACCTGCAGCAGAGATATTGAAAACTGCGCGCTGAGCATATCGCCGAATCAGTCCCGCCAGACGTTGCCTATTCGTTTTGTCGGTGAATCTGATTCCATTGGTTTCAGCCAGTTGACGCAATTCTCCAAGTGACCATTTTTCGATTTCCTGCGCGAACTCGTCGTCCGACAACCGGCCAAGGTCAACGTACTCGCGCTGCAGAGATGCTTTGTCTTTTCCGCCAGGTTCCAAGTGGATCGCGCCGGCAAAAGCATCCTTCAGGAATTTCACCGCCTCATCCTGATTGCCTGCCTCATGGACCCGTTCAATGAATTCTCTCTTGGCCGCTCGAAGTTCACTGGATTTCAGACGTTTACCGATCACGTCGCGCAACCCATCCCGGAGCAGGTCGATAGTGAGATGCCGTTTTGCCGACGGGGATCGCAAAAGCGTTTCCAATAAAAGTTCACCCGATTTTCGGCTGGCGATGTATGCATCCAGCAATTCTTCGAATTTTACCAGGTGACTGGAAAGCACCTGCGCGGCGCGACCCATCGATTCGCCCTCGATCTTCGCGGCGTGTTTAGAAAGTCTTTCACCAGCGTGATGGAGAGCAGCGGCGAGTTCAGCGTAATTCATCTTTTGTTCTCGAAATGGTTAAGAAATCGCTCGGTAAGATCGCAATAATCCTGCGCGCCGATGCTTCCGGGTGCATAAAGCAAAACGGGTAGATGCTCATTGGTCGATTCCGCGACGCGAACGCAATGCCTGACGTACGGCTCAAGGATAGTGGTATGACTTGAAAGCAGGCCCGATCTCTGCAGCTGAGCGATCGAAAGCTCCAACTCGTTTATGGCTAACCGGTAGACGTTGCCGCTCTGTCGATAGTGACTCACTATCAAAGCACCGATGTTCGGCCTCCGCCGTCCGGGAAGATAAGGAGCGAATTTCTGCCTCATATCGAGAATTTCCTCTGCCAGAACTTGAAACCCCGATAACGAAAGAAAATCCGGCACATAAGGAACCACGCAACTATCCGCCGAAAAAATTGCTCCCCTCGTGGTGCTGTAAAGATTGGGCGGACAATCAAGGAGTACGTAATCATACTCTTTGAAATAGGCGCTCAAAGCGGCGTCCAGAAGTTGGTGTATTGCGGATGGCCGGAGTTCATGGATTTTATCTTCGATCCGCAGCAACTCCACTGCCGCCGGTAACAGATGCAGGCGTGGCAAGTCAGTGAAACCGGTCCACGTGACGACTCCTCTGACGAGTGCTTCTTCAAAATCGAACCGGTTCTTGTTATTCAGGGCGTCGTCATAAATCTGAAAAGTCGACCTGCGACCGCCCGCGACGTGTTCGTGCCAGCGATCGGGGCGCATCAACCAAACGCTCGAGTTAGATTGCGGGTCAATATCGACAATCAACACTTTTTTCTCGTGCAGCTTTGCCAGAGTGGCTCCGATATTTACAACCGTTGCCGTCTTCCCAACCCCTCCCTTGAAATTGATAAAAGCGAGGACTCTTGAACTCATCGGCTGAACCTCCAAAACGCGTTAAAGCGAAGTTCGGATCAAGTTCTTTTCTTCACATAGCGAAGAAATGGCGCATAGTCACTCCCGTTCCGATGGCACCCGAAAAAATATCAGATTCAGACTACGACGAGAAACTTCGAGAAATGGGAAACTATCTCTGGGATCTCGAACAGAAGGCGGATATTGCGAGCGCACGCGGTGAACTAACTCAAGTCGTTGAACTCGAACAAAGGATCCTGCGCCAAGCTGAGCGGGCAAAAGCCTTTCTGCAGGTGCATGGCGAACATCAGTTACTCGCAGCGTTCGTTGCAGGCCTCGGTTTTCGAATGGTAAGGCGTTGGCAGGATGCGACCGATCAATTTCTTTTTGTGCTTCAACGATCCCCCCTGAACGGAGAGGCCTGGCTGGAACTTTCCTGGTGCCTGGCAGAACTCAATCGCTGGGATGATTGCGAGACAGCCTCACGAAAATCCGTTGCGATATTTCCCAATAGCGCGGCACCTTGGGGCAATCTCGCACTCGCCTTGAACAAGCTCGGGAAAACAAAGGAA
>Ga0306925_10003090_pt1 | contig 14592 bp, 11 predicted proteins | sample flu12Cox44000176_FD_203755 | JGI IMG/M metagenome (GOLD analysis project Ga0306925, IMG submission 203755) | Lab enrichment of tropical soil microbial communities from Luquillo Experimental Forest, Puerto Rico - flux8day.12C.oxic.44.000.176 (v2)... | ecosystem: Environmental > Terrestrial >... | reverse complement strand
TGGGGCGACCCGTTCACGCCAATCGCCGGCGTCACCACGGAAGGTATGCAAACGCCGATCATGGCGGTCGCGATCCTCCTCATCGGCGTCGGCCTTTTCGCCTTCTTCGCGGTGCTGTTCCGCCTCGCCTAGCAAGACGGCACTTGCGAGACTACCAGACCAACGAAAGGAAATCGAGATGGCGAGATCCACTAGAGCAGCAGCGGCTAAGCCCAACATCGTCGTCATCTGGGGTGATGATATCGGCATTACCAATTTGAGCTGCTACAGCGACGGGTTGATGGGCTATCGCACGCCCAATATCGATCGCATCGCCCAGGAAGGCGTGCGCTTTACCGACTGCTACGGCGAGCAGAGCTGCACCGCCGGACGCGCGTCATTTCTCACCGGCCAGCATGGGCTGCGCACTGGGTTGACCAAAGTCGGTCTGCCAGCCGCCACCGTCGGTCTCCACAAAGAGGACCCCACCATCGCCGAACTTTTGAAGCCGTTGGGCTATGCGACGGCGCAGTTCGGCAAGAACCATCTCGGCGACCGCAACGAATACCTGCCGACCGTGCATGGCTTCGACGAGTTTTACGGCAATCTCTATCACCTGAACGCCGAGGAGGAGCCGGAACTTCCCGACTATCCGAACCCGCGGGATTTTCCGCACTTTCGCGAGAGGTTCGGGCCGCGCGGCGTGATGGACTGCAAGGCCACCGACACCGACGATGCGACGGTCGACCCGAGGTTCGGCAGGGTCGGCAAACAGACAGTCCACGACACCGGCCCGCTAACCAAGAAACGCATGGAGACGATCGACGACGACATTGCCGCTCGCACCGTCGACTACATCAAGCGCCAGGCCCAAGCCCGCCAACCCTTCTTTGCGTGGGTTAATTTTACGCACATGCACTTCCGCACGCATGTGAAGCCGGAGAGCCGGGGTCAGGCGGGTCGCTGGCAGGGCGAGTATCACGACGTGATGATCGATCACGACAAGAACGTCGGCCAAGTGCTGCAGGCGCTGGACGATGCCGGCATCGCCGACAACACCTTTGTCATGTATTCGACGGACAACGGCCCCAATATGTTTTCGTGGCCCGATGGGGCAATGACGCCGTTCCGCAACGAGAAGAACACCAACTGGGAGGGCGCTTTCCGGGTGCCGTGCATGGCCCGCTGGCCGGGCAAGATCAAGCCGGGCACCGTGTCAAACGAATTAGTGGCACACCACGACTGGCTGCCAACCTTTGCCGCGATGGCTGGCGATTCCGAGGTCAAAGACAAGCTTTTGAAAGGCCATACGATCGGTGACGCGACTTATAAGGTGCACCTCGACGGCCATAATCTGGTGCCATATTTGTCCGGCCAGACGGAGAAGAGCCCGCGCGAGTGGTTCCTCTACTGCAACGACGACCAGCAGCTCGTCGCATTGCGGTACGACAATTGGAAATTCGTGTTCGCCGAGCAACGAGAGCCCGGCACGATGAAGGTCTGGTCGGAGCCCTTCGTCACGCTGCGCGTGCCCAAGCTGTTCAATCTCCGCACCGACCCCTTCGAGCGCGCCGATATCACGTCGGTCACGTACTACGATTGGTTTGTCAATCACGTCTTCCTGCTGGTGCCGGCACAAGCCTTTGTCGGGGAATTCCTGCAGACCTTCCGGGAATATCCGCAGCGTCAGAAGGCCGCCAGCTTCAACCTCGACGATGTACTCCGAAAGATGCAGGAGCATCCCCACACCTAACCGCGCCCACGGCACCTCCCCTGTCCGAGCTCGAAAAGAGCCCATCACCCCACCCCTCTCTCCGGCCACGGGGAGAGGGAGATGATGCGGTGCGGGATTTTTACGAAACTCACCCCTATCCTAAGCCGCTCCGCAACCTCGATCGCCACCGCGAGCTCTATCGCAACCCGGACAGGCGGCGCGCACAAACGCTGCTATTGTGGCCTAGCGAGAAACTGCGGCCAAATCGGAAGATTCTGGTAGCCGGTTGCGGCACCTCTCAGGGCGCCCTCTACGCGTTGCGTGAGCCCGACGCTCATGTGACCGCAATAGACATTAGCGAAATCAGCCTCCGCCATACACGCGAACTGCAGCACCAATACGGCCTGAGAAATCTTGAACTTCATCGGCTCGCTATCGAAGAGGTCGGGGAGCTCGGCCGAGTGTTTGACCAGATCGTCTGCACCGGCGTATTGCACCACTTGCCCGACCCGGAATTGGGCCTCCGGGCGTTGCGCGATATTCTGACCCCCAATGGCGCAATACACGTTATGGTCTATGCGAGATATGGGCGTGCAGGCATCTATATGATGCAGGAGTACTGCCGCTTGCTCGGGATCGGCGCCACCGAGGGGGATTTGCGGGAACTCGGCACCACTATCGAAAGCCTCTCCTCCGAACATCCGATCGCCGGCGTTTCGAGAAAAGCAAAGGATTTCACATATCCGGAGGCACTCGCCGATGCGCTGCTTCACCCTAAGGACCGTGCCTACACTGTGCCCGAGGTCTACGCCTGGCTGGAGCGATGTGGCCTGTCGTTTGGGCGCTGGTACGAGCAGGCTCCTTACCTCCCGCAATGCGGGGCAATCGCTGGGCTGCCTCACGCCCCGCGCCTTGTCTCGCTGACGCTGCCATTGCAACACGCGGCGGTCGAGCTATTGCGCGGAACAATGACCAGGCACAACTTCATCGCCTATCGCTGCGATCGCCTCGAGCCGAGCCAGCCGATCACATTCGACGGTGATGCCTGGCGGGACTACGTTCCCTTGCGGTTGCCGTGGAGCCTGTCCATCCAGGATCGGCTGCCCCCCGGTTCTGCGGCGGTCCTGATCAACCGTGCCCACACCTATCCCGACCTCGCCCTTCCGATCGATGCGGCGCAGCAGCGCATCTTCTCCGAGATCGACGGCAATCGGTCTATCGACGAGATCCTACGAGGCGCTGCGGGAGCGGGTGATGACGAGTGGGCCCGCAGGTTTATCCGGCTGCTCTGGGAATACGACCAGATCGTGTTCGACGCGACGAACTCGCACTGACCTTTCGGTTCACGGCCATGGCGGGAAGCAGCCCTTATGCGAGAGGAGAAATCAAAAGATGCGGCAAATCTGCAAGCTGGTCGTCGCAGTCTTCGCGAGCGTTGCCGGGATTGCGTTCGGGCTAAACACCGCCTCCGCCCAGGAAGCGCTCGCCTCCGGTTCGGATGGATATCAGTTTTTTGTCACGCCCTATCTGTGGCTGGCGAGCGTGCACGCGACAACATTGACGCCGCTTGAGCGCGTGCCGGAAGTCAATTCCAATGTCAGCACAATCGATCTGCTGTCGCATCTCGATGGGGCGCCGTTCATGGGGTCGTTCGAGGCGCGCTACGGGGCCCTCGGCTTTCTCACGGACGCCATCCACCTGCCGGTGAGCACTAAGATCACGACGCATGACATTTTCTTTAATGGCGGTAATGCCGAGCTAAAGGCGGATACGGGCACCGGGATCGCCCTCTACCGCTTCTTCCAGGACCCTGTGCAGTTTGCCGATGGCGGGCTCGGGTTTCGTGCGTGGGGGTTCTCGTCGGACCTGAGCCTGAACCCGGGGCAGCTTCAGGGACAAGCATTGAACCGCACCGGTAGCTGGACCGACCCGCTGATCGGTGCGCGCTATTACCGGGACCTCGGTAACGGCTGGGGACTGACTGCGTATGGCGATGTTGGCGGCTTCGGAGTCGGCGCGCATACCGATTGGCAGGTGCTCGGCACGATTGACTATACCCTCAACCAATCGTGGAACCTGCACCTCGGCTACCGCAGCCTGAATTTCAATATTACGGGAAGCCAGGGCCGGTTTGGCTTCGACGTCCACATGAGGGGGCCAATCTTTGCCGGCACCTTCAGGTTTTGAAGCTCGAGCCTTCTCGGCGTGCCAACGGGGCCGACTATTTTGGCCCTGCGGGGGTGATTAATGAACGAGGCCGGCCTCGCGATAATAGTTCAGCGCGCCCGGATGGATCGGAATGACAGATCCGCTGGGCACTAGGTCCTTGATCTCCAAGGTAGAGAGTGCGGGATGCAAGCGTCGGAAATCGGCGAAGTTGTCGATCACAGCCTTAACCAAGGCATAGCACAGCTCATCCGGCTGATTGCTCGACGTGACAAGCACGGCCTGCGTGCCGATTGTCGGGACATTGTCGGGGTTGCCGGGGTACATGCCGCCTGGGATGACATAGGCGACGTAGTCGGAATGCGTCGCAAGGAGGCGATCGACCGGCGGGCCGGCGACGCGCACCAGCCTCGCCCGGCAGTCCGCCGTCGCCTCCTGGGTCAGCCCATTGGGATGCCCCGCTTCGAAAATGATCGCGTCGACTTTGTTCCCGCAAAGCGCCTGATTCTGTTCTGCGGGCGGGAGCTCCAGCACAGTTTCGGGACCTGAGGTCGCCGAGCCGTAAAATCCGAGGACGACATCGTAGGTAAAGTTATATCCGACGCCGCTCGTCCCGAGGCCGATGCGCTTGCCGCGCAAATCCTGAAAATCGCGTATCCCGGTATCGGGTCGAGCGACGACGGTAAATGCTTCCCGGTAGAGTGCGATCAAGACGCGCAGCTTCGGATCGGGGCCAGCGGCCGCGAACGGTCCCTCACCATGAAAAGCGGCATAGGTGACATCGGTCTGCGACAGGCCAAAATTTGCGTCGCCGCTCTTGACGCGTCGGATGTTCGCCACCGAGCCATCGGAACTCACCGCGACGCATGGCATCGCCTGATGCGTGCCCCCCAGATCAAACATCTGGCAGATCGCGCTTCCGACGGGATGATAGACGCCGCCGGGCGTCCCGGTGGCGAGAGTCACCGAGGTCGGAGCGAGGGCAACCGAGACGGTCGTACAGCCTGCAACGGTGCTCGCCATCATCGCCGCGGCAAGGCGTAGCGGTCGTCTAAACGGCATTACCGAATGCTCCTTGTCCGCCGCTGAGCGAGCCTCACGCCTCAAGCTGATACTCGACCTTCGAGCCGTCACGCTCGAACTCGCCGTGTACCCAAACGTTTCCCTTGTCGTACCAAACAGTGCCGGCAAAATAGGGAGTGATCAACGTATAGCGCGTGGCGCCAACCGGGCGTCCGGCGATGACGATCTGCTCGTCCCCGAACTTGCGCGCACTGACGCCAATGATGCCGCCACGTTGCGCGTCGACCACCGTCGCCTGCTCCAGCATCGCCGGTGTCCACAGGCTGTTTGACGTCAAGGTGGCGGGGGATGCAATAACGGGACCCGCCTTGCTCATCACGCGAAATCCCTGCGGCGTCGCCGCGCCCTCGACGTGGAGGCTCTCGCCATGCTCCACCGTTTCGCTGTTGAGCGACATCAGCCGCCCCGCGCGCCAAGTCTCCTGGGAGCGGTGACGGAACGCAAAGACGGAAAGGAAGGCTACCTTGACCGAGAGATCGATGTCGGTGTCGACCCGCATCTCGCCGGTCGCCGGCGAATATGAGACGATGTGGGAGCCGATCGCGAAACCCTTGTATTGGACGGAGAATCGCCGACTACCGCCTGCGGGCGGCAATACGATCGCTGTTGCAGCGTTAGCGGCTCCGGGAAAAGCGCAACTGACAGCCGCGGCAAATCCGCCCATCAGGAGCGCACGTCGCGGTAAAGGTGAAGCCTTTTTGGCAGGGCAAAATTTCAACACGGTATGACCTCGACTTTCGATTTGAGACGGCCCTCATTCGCGTGCGCGCCGTCTGCGGAGAAGAATTCGACGGCTGGCGACTGGCCTCGGAAAAGAGTGATTATACCAAGAACGGGATGGTCGCCGAAATCTATAAAACTCTCGTCTACAGCGCCCGTTGGCGCGGTTCTCGGTCAGAGTTAACAAGGATCCAATGCGATATCAGCCGCAGAGAACGGAGGCAGGGAGGATCAGCGAGGCCTACATCTGCGGCTTCCCGATCTCACAATTTTGCCGAAAATGCATAGCAGCGGCTCACAGAACCGAGTACATCTCTCTGCCCGAATGGAAATAACTGTTCGATCTCAGTGCGAAGTGCCGAATGGAACCGGCCTATTATACCCGACCCTTGGAGCTCTCGGGGCAGCGCCTTCAGTTGACCTGAATTCGATCTGACGCGACACTCTGAATTCGGGACGAGAGCTGGAGGAGTGCTCCCGTCCAAGGGGAGACCGGTAATGACGAATCTCGCCGAGCAGCGGACCCTCCCGCAGGCCGCGACACACCGCTCACGTCGGTTCTCGATCATTTGGATCGTGCCCCTGGTAGCTGTCGCGGTTGGTGCGTGGCTCGCTTGGGACACGCTGTCGAAGGAAGGGCCGACGATCAAGATCTCGTTCGAGAGCGGCGAAGGGCTGCAGGCCGGCCAATCACAGCTCAAGTATAAGGACATCGTGTTCGGGACAGTCAAAAGCCTCGAACTTGCGCCCGATAAAACGCACGTCATCGTGACGGTCGCCACGACCCACGAGGCCCGCCCGCTCCTGACCGACGGGACCATCTTCTGGGTCGTAAAACCCCGGCTGTTTGCCGGAAATATTTCCGGCATCGAGACCCTGCTTTCGGGGTCCTATATTGGAATGTTGCCGGCGGCAGAGGCCGGCAAGGTCAAGCGGGACTTCGTCGGGCGCGAGGATCCGCCTGTCCTGAGTGCACACGTTCCGGGACGATCCTTTCTGCTGAAATCCAAGCGGATCGGCGCCGTTTCGGTTGGCTCGCCGATCTTTTTCCGCGACCTCAATGTCGGTGAGGTGCTCGGCTGGGATATCGCTGACATGGCGGAGTATGTGACGATCCACGCTTTTGTCCACGCGCCCTATGACGGCTATGTCCACGATCAGACGCGGTTCTGGAACGCCTCTGGTGTCTCGATCAAGCTCGGCGGAGCCGGGATCGAAGTGCAGATGGAGTCGCTGAAGGCGCTGTTGCTCGGCGGTGTCGCGTTCGAGACGCCCGCGGGCGCCATTCACACGGCAGAGACGCCGGAAGGCCATGTGTTTCCGCTCTTCGCCAACCGGGACACCGCGAACGCCGCCTCCTACACCCGGAAAATCCCCGCGATCTCGTATTTCCCTGGCTCTGTAAACGGCTTGGCACCGGGCTCGGCGGTCACGATCCACGGTCTCAAAGTCGGTGAAGTGACCAATGTGCGGCTTACCTACGATGCCGCCAAGGACACGGTCATGGCACCTGTTCGATACGAGGTCGAGCCGGAGCGAGTCGTTGGTGTCGGGCAGCGAGTGTACCAGACCGATGCGGAGTCCGTAGGCGCACTCCTCAAGAAGGGCCTGCATGCCAGTCTACAGAGCGCTAGCCTCATTACCGGACAGCAGAATGTCGCTCTCGATTTCGTCACGGATGAGCCGCCGGCGGAGGTGACGATGGACGGGCCGGATTTTGTCGTGCCCGCGACCGAAGGCGGTGGGTTCGCCGGGCTCACCGCCTCGGCGACCGACCTCCTCAACAAAGTCAACCAGATGCCGTTCGAAAAAATCGGGAAGAACCTCGACGGCATCCTCGCATCGTTCAATGACGCGACCAAAGGTCCGGAATTGAAGAAGGCTCTGACCGATCTCACAGGGATGATCGCGTCGGCTCAGGGTATGATCCAGCGCCTCGATGCCAAGCAATTGCCGGAGCTCGTCGCCTCGCTGCAGAAGACACTGGCCGGCGCCAATAAATTGGTGCTGTCGCTCGACAGTGGATATGGCGACAATACCAAGTTCAATCGTGATCTCGACCGGCTGATGGTGCAGGCCAATGAAGCGGTCAGCTCGATCCGCGCGCTCGCCGACCTCTTGGCCCGCCATCCCGAGGCACTGATCAAGGGCAGGCCCGCAGGGCCGCTCGAATGATCGCAGTGAGGCGTGCCGCGCTGCTATTGGCGGCGGTGCTCACCGCTTGCTCATCCCCCAGCCCGGTGCTTTACACGATTGCGCCGGTGCAGGGGCAGGTTCAGACCGCTGCACCCAAGGTCATCGCATTGCAGCAGGTCAGCATCGCGCGGTATCTGGAGCGCTCGGAAATCGTGCGCTCGTCCGAGAACTATCGGCTCGATGTGATGTCGAACGACTGGTGGGGCGAGCCGCTCGCCGCGATGCTGAGCCGGGTCCTGATCGAAGAATTGGGCCAGCGGCTGCCGCAAAGCACCGTAGTTAGTGAGAGCGGCGCCGTATCCGTGTCGCCCGACGCGACCATCGCGCTGAATATGCAGCGATTGGACGAAGACGCTTCCGGCAACCTCGTCCTACAAGCCCAGGCGAGCGTCAATTTCAAGGGCCGGCCGGCGCCGGTGCTGCGCAACTTTCGCTTTGTTGTGCCACCCTCGGCACCGGCGACGCAGGGTGAGGTGAGTGCGATCAGCACTGCGGTCGGCCAGCTCGCCGACGGTCTCGCGTCAATGCTAGCCGGTCGATGAAGCGGCTCTCTGCGAACCAACCCACGACCGAGCCGCAATTGCGGGAGTGCCCGAGTTGCGGTCTGTTCCAAACCGTCCCCGCTTTGCCACCGGGCACGACAGCTCGATGTGTGCGGTGTCCAACGGGATTGCGCCACGCCAGTAGGCACGATCTCGATCACATCATCGCGCTCGCATTAACCGCGTTCATATTGCTGATCGTCATGTGCTCGACGACATTGATGAGCGTCGAAACCTCCGGGATCAAGCGCACGGCGGATCTGTTCTCCGGGCCGGAGGAGCTGGCGCGACAGAATATGAGTGAGCTCGCGGCGGTGATCATCTTTGTGACCGTCGTGGCGCCGCTCATCCGGTTGGTCGGCACATTGTATGTGCTAGCGCGGTTGCGCGAGAGGCCGCCGCCTATTCATCTTCGTCGCGCCTTTGCCTGGGCTGAGCGGTTGCGCCCGTGGTCGATGGTGGAAGTGTTCGTCTTCGGCGTCTTCGTCGCCTATGTGAAGCTCGGCGATCTCGTGACGATCGGGTTGGCAACCGGCGTTTACGCGCTCTTGGCCCTGACCTTTGTTCTCGTCTGGATGGATTCCGCGCTCGACCGCGAGGCGATATGGGAGAGGCTCTACCGGACCGCCCCGTGCAGCGGTACGCCAATTCTTGCGGGTATGGTCGCCTGCGAGACTTGCGGCCTGGTCAGTGCGCCGAGACCGGATGACCCGGTCTGCCCACGCTGCGACAGTGTTCTACATCGGCGCAAGCCGAACAGCGTCGCGCGCACCTGGGCGTTGGTTATCGCCGCCGCCGTCCTGTACATCCCGGCAAACTATTATCCGGTGCTGTCGGTTGTGCAGCTTGGCGCCGGGCAGCCGAGCACGATCCTCGGCGGCGTCGAGGAGCTGCTGACGGCTGGCCAATACCCACTGGCCGCACTGGTTTTCTTCGCCAGCATCGCGGTGCCGATGCTGAAGCTCTTCGGACTCTCGATCATGCTGATCACGATCCAGACCGGCCGCGCGGGGTGGCTGCGTGACCGCACCCGGCTCTATCATATCGTGCGTTTCGTCGGACGCTGGTCGATGATCGACATTTTCATGGAGTCGCTGCTGGGCGCGCTGGTCGCGTTCGGTTCGATCGTCACGATCGAGCCGGGAGCCGGCGCCCTAGCATTCTGCGCCGTCGTGATCCTGACGATGTTCGCGGCGGAGACCTTCGATCCGCGGCTGATGTGGGATGCGGCAGCAGAGCATGAACCGGCGCCGACCTACGCCAACCCGAGGCTCGCAGTCGAGGATTGACGAGTGTATTAAGGTAAATCAGGGAACAGGAGGGAGCGGGCGATGACGATGCCGGCACAGCAGAGAGAGTCCGGGTTCAAGACAAACCCCGACTACAAAATCACGTTCGAGCCTTCGCCGCGCCGCGTGCGTGTCAAATTCAACGGCGAAACGATCGCCGACAGCACCCACGCGCACCTGCTGTTCGAAACTCGACATCTGCCCGTTTACTACTTCCCGCGGTCCGATGTGCGGTTTGACCTGATGACCCCGACGGAGCATCACACCTTCTGCCCATACAAGGGGACGGCGTCCTATTGGACGATCGCGGTCGGCGACAAAGTCGCGGAAAATGCGGTCTGGGGCTACTCGGATCCGTTTGAGGAGGTTGAAGCGATCAAGGATTTTGTCGCGTTTTATTGGGACCGCGTCGACGCGTGGTACGAAGAGGATGAAGAAATCTTTGTTCATCCGCGCGACCCTTATAAGCGCGTCGACGTCGTCGACTCCTCGCGCCCGGTGCAGGTCGTTGTCGGCGGAACGGTCGTTGCCGAGACAAGGCGAGCTCGGTTTCTTTTCGAAACTCGGCTGCCGACCCGGTATTACATCCCGCCCGAGGATGTGCGCATGGATCTTCTCGTTCCGAGCGACAAAGCCACCCGGTGCCCCTACAAAGGCAAGGCACGCTACTACTCGGTGAAAGCCGACGGGAAGCTGTTCGAGGATCTGGTGTGGAGCTACCCCGATCCGATTCCGGAGTGTCCAAAGATCAAGGGCTATCTCTGTTTCTTCGACGAGCACGTGGACGACATATTGCTCGACGGCGTGTCACTACCGCGGCCGCTGACGCCGTGGTCAAAGGATTGGAAGGAACGGGCAGCAACCGTCCCCGACTCCCGCGGGCCTGTGGTCCGACCATAGCGCCACGATGATCGCTACCCGCCCGCGAGATCCCACCAATTCGCGGCGGTTCGGTTAGCCCGCCTTACGCAGCAACTACCGAGAGCTGCCAAACGCTCTGAGGGCCCGTCGCTCGTCTTCGGTCCGGCCGACCTCGGCGGTTAGCCTGAACGGCGTCACTGCGCCGCCACTACCATGGCAGGCGATGGCGCATATCATGCGCAAATCCGATTCCTGCGGGCTCATCAAGATTAACCCCGTTTTACCGGCCTTTACGTGGCCGCGGCGGAGTGTGGACTAACTCTTTGGGTGGTGAGCCCGCATTCGTTTAAGGGCGGGTTCAATCGAGATTGTAGTGGAGAATTCAAATGCGGTTGAATACGCTCTGTTTAATTGGCGCCCTAACCGTTCTGACGATGTCGCTCTCGGCAGGGGCGGTACCGGCTCAAGCGCGCCAAACAGCCGACGCTCAACAAGCCGCGACGGCAATCTACACTTGCCCACCCGGCTATTATTGGGAGCCGGACGGCTATGTCTCATCCGGCAAATTTAGGCCAGCTCATTGCGCACGCCGCTGGTGAACACCATCAGTATCTGATCGACATCCGGTGGCTGCGGGGCGTCCTCGATCTCGTCGCGGCAAACAGCAAAACTGAGGGCAAAAGCTGCCGCCGCGGCGGGGCCGCGGCATCGCCGTTTACCGCAACGTTTTGTAGCGTAGGGGGCCGGCCGACGATCGAGGGTCGAATGATGAAGTTTACCTGTCGGAACAAGACGGAACGGCGGCTTCGGCTGTTGTCTGAAGCCCTCATAATAGTAGCGCTCTCGGCAGGTAGTGGATACGCTCAGCCTCCGACGGGAGCCGGGCAAATCTCGACGCCTGAATCAAGTGCAGAAAAGCCTGGCGATGTCGGCATGCGAGCTCACACGAACATCGAAATCTTCGTTCCCAATCGCGGCCCAGCTGACGCGCAACCACCCGCGGGCAATGGAAATCCCGGAGGCACGGGGTACCCTTCCGGGGCGACGCCCGATACGAAGGGTGCAGAGAAATCTGTCCCACCGCAATGAGTAGAGCTCGACATTTAGAGCAATCTAATTCTTCTCGGAACTGGAACAATCTATAAAGCGCAAAAGCAGAGGATATAAGCAGGCCATCCGAACGGACGGCCTGCTTATGGCTCGCGGGGTCAGTTCGCTCCAGGTCGGGGCGAAAGGAGTAGAATGAGGCGCCTTTTCACGACACTGCCGCTGTTGGCGGGCGTGGCGATCCTTGGTGCGTTCGCGACGGGCGATGCATACGGCGAGTTCGCGGCTGCCGGTGGCCACGTCGAGATACCGGATTCGAGTATCGAGCTGCCCGAGCATATCGGCATCCGCGCTCACACAAATTTCAAGGTGTTCTTTCCCAATGCCGGCGGTATGGCCAATGCGCTGCCGCTGTCGCATCAGGCAAAGCCTCAAATCGGCCCGCCTTATGCGGGCTATTTTTTTGAGACGCCGGCTTCCCTCGGCTGCATCTATCAACTCGTCACGCCGCTCGTGACAGGGTGCGATCCTAATACCGCAGTCGCCAATCCGCCGGGCGGTGCAAAAGTCATCGCTGTTGTTGACGCCTACCATTATCCCACGGCGATGAGCGATCTCAGCGTATTCTCCGCCCAGTTCGGGCTGCCGGTTCCAACCAACACGAATTTCGAAGTCGTTTATGCCAGCGGCCGACAACCCCGGGTGAACGCGGACTGGAATGTCGAGGAGGCGTTGGACATAGAATGGGCGCACGCCATGGCGCCGGCCGCTAAAATTTATTTGGTCGAGGCAGCCTCGGCCAATTTCTCCGATTTGCTGACCGCCGTCTCGATCGCCAACTCCCTCGTAAAATCGGGGGGCGGTGGCGAGGTCTCGATGAGTTGGGGCGGCAGCGAATTCCCGGCAGAGACGTGGTACGATCCATATTTCACGCAATCAGGTGTCGTTTATTTCGCCTCCGCCGGCGACAGTCCCGGAGTGATATGGCCCTCCGCGTCGACCAATGTCGTATCGACCGGAGGCACCAGCGTCAGCCGCGATGCGACAACTGGCGCCTTCCAGCGGGAACTTTCCTGGCAATCCGCTGGCGGCGGCCCTAGCGCGTATGAACCTCGCCCCGGCTATCAGACCGGGATTTCTGCCGTCGTCCAAAGTCAGCGAGGCACGCCGGACGTCGCCGCCGACGCCGATCCTACCACTGGCGTATGGGTCTATTCCTACCCTTACTGGTACATTGTCGGCGGTACCAGCGTAGCTGCTCCGGTTTGGGCCGGTATCGCCAATTCCGCCGGCCGCTTTGCGCCCTCGACCCAGAGCGAGTTGGCGACCATGTATACAGGATTAGGGGACGCATCCGTCTTCACGGATATCACGGCCGGTTCCTGCGGACCGAACCAAGGATACCTCGCCGGAGCCGGCTGGGACTTCTGCACCGGGGTCGGCAGCCCGGTCGGAACGGTAGGGAAGTAAGCTCGCTCAGATTTCGCGGATGCGCGGCAACACTTTTCTTCCAAACAATTCGAACGCCCGCATCATCCCATCGACATCACCCGTGCCGGGGTCCTGTAACGACAGGTCGACGACACCGGCGCCCATTTCCTCGCGGCAGCGGCGGAGCTGCTCGACCACCCGGTCGGGGCCGCCGCAGAAGCTGATCGGCAACACGCCGCCGACATTCGCCGGTCGCTTCTCGCCCGCGATATTGCGCGTGACGTCCGCTTGCAGTAACGCATCGCGTAATCCGGAACGCACCGAGAATGGCGCTTGCTTGTCGCGCCGGCGCAGCGCCTCCTCGGCCGCGTCGTCGGTCTCGCCGAGGATCATATTGGCACGGTAGATGATGTCATCCGGCCCCGGCTCCCAGCCGTAATGTGCGCACCGCTCGCGGTAATACCGTGCCGATTTCCCCATCAGCTCGAACGACCCGTAAGACAGCCCGAGACCCAGGTGGTGGCGCGCGGCAAATTCGCCGGCTTCGGCGCTGGTGCCGATCGCATAGGTCGGCATTTGCGTCCGATCTCGCGGGCGCGGCCAAATCGAGACGGTGCGGTACTGGAAATATCGCCCTTGCCAGCCGAAAGGCTGCGGCTCGGTCCACGCCTTGAGGATCAGCTCCATCCCCTCATCCGTGCGTTCGCGCGATTCCTTGGGGTTGAGGTCGTAGCTCAGATATTCGTTGGTAGTCCCGCGCAACAGACCGACGACAACTCGTCCGGGCGCCAATGTGTCGAGCATCGCCAGTTCTTCGGCCACGCGGATCGGGTTACTGACCGGCACGATCGGGCCGAGCAGCGCGATCTTGATCTTATCGACCCGGGCGGCAAGATAGGCTGCCGAGACGGCGGGCGACGGTGTCAGGATACGCGGCGAGTAATGGTGCTCCGAGACACTGACCCAGTCGAAGCCGAGCTCTTCGACAAAGCGCACGCGCTCGACCATATTGCGATAGGCCTCGGCCCCGGTCTCGGGATCGTAGGCGCTGCCCGGTACCGGCCACTCGCGGGGCAAACCCGGCGGCGGGACATAGCGGCCGGTTTCGAAGTACGAGACTTTCATTTTTCGACCCGTGGAGCCGTGTTGCGGCCCATCTTCGGCTTGCCCTCGGTGTTCATGCAAGGGGTTTTGGGAAGAGCGAAAAGAAGTGATAGAATTGATGGCAGCGTCATTCCCGTGAACGCGGGAATCCAGAGCGGCTAAGCACCGTCGCCCGCCCTGGACCCCCGCTTCCGCGGGGGCGACGGTCCGGCAAGTAGCAACCCAGCGAGGGCGCGATGAGCAAGCGACCAATGTATCTGCAGCACGTCAACATCTATGTCCGCAACGCCGAGCGGTCGAAGGAGTGGTACGAGGACCTGCTCGGATTGCACACCTATGAATATCGGCCGGGCTGGGCCGCGTTCATGTCGGCCGACACCGATCAATCGCACGAGGTGGCGTTGATGCAGCTCGGCGAAGACGCGCCCTTGCAGCAGAAGGGCCAGGTCGGGCTCAACCA
>Ga0306925_10003087_pt1 | contig 14595 bp, 15 predicted proteins | sample flu12Cox44000176_FD_203755 | JGI IMG/M metagenome (GOLD analysis project Ga0306925, IMG submission 203755) | Lab enrichment of tropical soil microbial communities from Luquillo Experimental Forest, Puerto Rico - flux8day.12C.oxic.44.000.176 (v2)... | ecosystem: Environmental > Terrestrial >... | reverse complement strand
TGGATTGTGGAGTATTCCGCCAGCTTCGGCGGTGCCATTGCCAATCCAGATATAAGCCCCGGGCTTCTGTTCGAGAAAGTAAGCAAAATCCTCCGCAGCCATGCTCGGCAGCAGGTCGCGCTTGACATTGCTCTCGCCGACAATGGCAGCCGCCGTCGCAGCCGCGACCTCGGTTTCCGCTGAGGCGTTGATCAAAGGGGGGTAGCGCCGTTCGTAGCGAAGCTCCATCTGCGCGCCGCAAACGCGACAGGCTCCGTCCGCGATGCGCCGCATCGCCGGCTCGATCTGGTCGCGCACCGCCGGATTGAAAGAGCGGGTCGTTCCCCTCAGCACCACCGTCTCGGGAATGACGTTCCAGGTATCGCCGCCATGGATCTGAGTGATGCTGACGACCGCACTCTCCAACGGGTTTACATTACGGCTCGCGATTGTTTGCAGCCCGTTCACCAATTGCGCTGCGACAACAATCGGATCGATCGCCAGATGCGGCATCGCTGCGTGTGCGCCGCGGCCGCTGATCGTGATCTCGAAGATGTCGAATGCGGCCATCATCGGTCCTGGCCGGACCGCAAACTGACCGACCGGCACCTCCGGCCAATTGTGCATGCCATAGACCGCTTCGACCGGATAGCGCTCCAGCACTCCTTCTTGGACCATCAGCCGGGCACCGCCCTCATTCTCTTCGGCGGGCTGAAAGATGAAATGGATCGTGCCGGTGAAATTTCGGGTCTCTGCGAGGTGCTTCGCCGCGCCGAGGAGCATAGAGGTATGGCCGTCGTGACCACAGGCGTGCATACGTCCGCGATGGCGGGAGGCATGAGGGACGTCGTTTTGTTCTTCGATGTGCAACGCGTCCATATCGGCGCGAAGCGCCATCGCACGATCGCCCGGCAACGAGCCTTTGAGCGTGCCGATCACGCCGGTTCGGGCGACACCGCGATCGACAGAAACGCCAAAAGATTCCAGGAGCCCGGCGACCAGTTCCGCCGTCTGATGCTCTTCGAAGGCGGTCTCGGGATGCGCGTGGATTTGACGCCGCCACTGCGTCATCTCGTCATGAAACTCGGCAACCCGATTGATAACCGGCATGATCCACAGTCCTCCCAAACAACTTCCCTGGAAGTTGACGAACTGAGTACTACCCTGTCAACGGCGGCCAGAGCCGCGCCTCTGGACGGGACGTGACCTTTCCTGTCATCGTTGCGGCATGACCGAAGAATCGTCTGACGCCGACGGCGAGTTCCGTCAGGGTGAGGTGGCCGTCGCATTACCGTTGCAGAGCCACGCTGGTCTTTATTTCATCGGCACGATCCGTACTCCCTGGCATTCCCGTCAGGAATGCCCGAAGCGCGGCAGCCTCGACGGACCAATCTGTTCGATCATCGTCGACGAGCGCTGGCGGATGGCATTGACTGGTCTCACCGGTCATCGTCGCGTTCAGGTCCTATATTGGATGCACGGCGCACGGCGCGATCTGGTGTTGCAGACGCCATTCAGCACCATGCGGACCACCGGAACCTTTGCCCTGCGCTCGCCGGTGCGGCCGAACCCGATCGCCTCCTCTATCGTCGAGCTAGTGGCAACCGATGGCGCGACCCTGCGGGTGCGGGGGCTCGACTGCGTTGACGGCACGCCGCTTATCGACTTGAAGCCGGAACGGGGAGCAAGCGAATAACGTCCAAGCAGTTCCGGAGCGGTCAGCTCCGCGGCGCTGCCGCGGCGACCAGCACCGGTGTCGCGCGATAGAGGTTGGGAAACAGGCGCTTCAGGGCCTCGATCTTCGGTAAATCGTTGGCGACAATATACGGATAGGTCGGATTACGCGTTAGAAAGTCCTGATGATAGCCCTCGGCCGGGTAGAAACTCCGGCCGGGCTCGACCTTGGTGACGATCGAAGCATTAAACGTATTTCCCTGGTTGAGCTGGGCGATATAGGCCTCGGCAATTCTCGCCTGCTCCGGATTGGTCGGGAAAATTGCCGAGCGATATTGAGTCCCGACATCCGGGCCCTGGCGGTTGAGTTCGGTAGGATCATGGGCGACCGAAAAATAGACCTGCAGGATATGGCCGTAGCTGATGCGGCGGAGATCGAAGGTGACCTGGACCGATTCCGCGTGGCCGGTCGTGTTGGTGCCTACCATCTCGTAGTGCGCCGTATTCGCAGCGCCGCCGGCATAACCGGAGACGGCGCTGGTGACGCCCTCGACATGCTGAAACACACCTTGGACACCCCAGAAGCAGCCGCCGGCGAGGATCGCGACCTCGGATGTCGCCTGCGGGTCCGACGGTTCGTCGAGCACCGGCGCCGGGATCGAACGCGCGCTCTCGGCCGCCGACGGCAAACCTCGCAACGCGATACCGGCGCCAATCAGCACCGTCGCAAGGATTAGCGCCGGGCGGAAAAAAGGTTGTGCTTGCGGCATGAGTCGCCTCCTGGAAGCTCATCCGTACAGGTAATCTAGTCGGTGAAAAGTTCACTTCACAGGTGCGAGAGCCCCCATGCTGAGCAGCGCGGCGGTCGCTGTCGTTCAGTTCCCCGTCGTCGGGACCTTATATCAGAACAGGGCCGGCCCAGAGGGCGGCCGTCGCCACCGGCCGGTGCTATGCGGCTCTGGTATCGAGCCGCGCGGAGCGGCGCGCGAGGACCAGCTTCTGCGCCGAGCGGCCGAAGAAATGGTAGCCTGATCCACCCTCGGCCAGTAGGTCGAGGAACGGATCGGGCTCGGTAATCCTGACGCAGCCCAGAACGTCGGCGCCGCGGGCAAGAAAGGCATTGGGCAGCATCCCGACAGTCGGCCCGACGACCGTGACCCTGGCATCGGGCCGGGTCAGCGCCAGCAGGTGCTCGAGCGTATTGTTGACTAAAGTCGAACCGGTGATCAGCACGACATCGGCATCCGGCAGGATTTCGGCCGCCTCTTCGGCTGGACGGAAGAACGGCAGCTCGTCCGCTTTCAACGTAGAGGGGTCCTGTTCGAGCACCAGGAAGGCTTGACCGCGGCGCTTCAGCTCCTTCAGGAAGGGGACGAAGGCGCCGACCACCACGACCTTGTCGCCATGGCGAATATCGGTCGCATCGAAGGCGTCGACGCCGTAACGCAGCTCGACATCCGGATGCGGCCGGCGCTGCCAACAGCAGTCGGCAAGAGCATTGACGGTGGCAATCCCGACGGTGCGGCGGATCCCGTGGCCGGAGAGCGCCTCGCGTGCCAGATTGGCCGCGCGCCGTCCGGCGAGCTTCCCCGGAAACGGCATCGCCATCGCCGAGCTCGGACAGCACACCGCCTCGGGGATCGATTTGATCGGCGTAGCACTGGTGCCTGCAGCCCCGTTGCTGAGCTTCACACCGGTAAAAAACAGCCCGACCACAGCCCTGTCGATCGTGATCTCGTCGAGCTCCGAGCCGAGGATGGTGCCGATTGTTGCGATCGTCTCGTCGAGGATCGAAATGCTCGTATTGTGCATCGACGGGTCCAGTTTTCGTGTTGGAGTCGCTATATCCGCTAAGATAGGTCGATCCGGCACAGCAGCAAAGTGTTTTGCCCAGCGCAAAGCGCGGCGGGAGCCGCCGCAATCCCTTAACCAAGGAGATCTCATGAAACTCAGCGCTCGCAATCAGCTCAAGGGTAAGATCGTCGGTGTAACCAAGGGCCAGACAACGGCGCATGTCCGTATCGACATCGGCGGTGGAGTGATCGTGACCTCGTCGATTACCAACGAGGCCGTCGACGATCTCGCGCTTAAAGTCGGCGATGACGCGTTCGCGGTGATCAAGGCGTCGGACGTGATGGTCGCCAAGTGAGGCGACGCGACCTCTTCGGTCTTGGCGCCGGCGCGATCGCCGGGCTGGCCTTTGCGCCGCCGCTCGCCGAGGCGAAGCCCTTTACCGATTCCGCCGAGCGTCGGATCGATCTCCCTGACGAGGTGCGCCGGGTCTTTCCGGCTGGGCCGCCGGCATCTGTTGCCCTTTATGTGGTGGCCCCCGAGAAGATGCTGGGATGGACCCGGGTGCCCAGTCCGGAGGCGCGGCCCTTTCTGCCCGCGCGGTATGCCGACCTCCCCGAAATCGGCCGGCTTACCGGTCGTGGCAATACCGTCAATCTCGAAAACGTCGTGCGGCTGATGCCCGATCTGGTGCTCGATGTCGGCGATACGAGCGCGACCTATGTGTCGCTCGCCGATCGAGTGCAGGAGCAGACCCATATCCCCGCGGTGCTGATCGGTGGCCGGCTCGTCGAAACCGCCGCGATGTTGCGCACTGTCGGCGCCCTGCTCGGGGTTCGGGAGCGCGCGGAAACGCTCGCCCACTATGCGGAAGGCGTGGTTGCCGGTGTCCAAAAAGAGACGGCGAAGATCCCGCTGGCGAAGCGTCCGAGCGTTTACGTCGCACGCGGACCCAAAGGTCTCGAGACTTCGGTCGCCGGTTCGATCGGCAGCGAGGTCGTCGACTTTGTCGGCGCCCGCAACGTCGCGGGCAGGAATACAGCACCGCGGGCGATCGTCGACGTCTCGGCGGAGCAGATCCTAGCGTGGCAGCCCGACGTGATCCTGACCGTTGATCGGCGGTTTCACGCGACGATCCGCACCGACCCGGTGTGGCGCGACGTCAAAGCGGTCCAGGCCGGGCGGGTCCACTTCGTGCCTGATCTGCCGTTCTCCTGGCTCGACAATCCACCGGCTCCCAATCGGGTGATAGGGCTGCTATGGCTCGGCAAGCTGCTCTATCCTGCGTCGTTCCCACAGGACATTCGGGCCGAGGCCCGCCGCTTTTATGCCCTCTTCTACCAGCAAGAGCCGAGTGACGCCCAGCTCGACGGTCTTTTCGCCGATCCGCCGGCGTGAGCCTTCGTCGGCTTTCGGCTATCGCGCGATCGTCATCGGCGCCGCTCTGGCCCTCCTGCTGATAGTCGTTGTTGCCGTCGCCCTCGGACCTTACCAGCTCTCGGCAAGAGACCTCTTCGCGTTCCTGGTGGCCAAGGCCACCGGTGCCGCCTCGGCGCTGCCACCGCCGGCCGAAACCGTCATCCTGCAAATTCGCCTTCCCCGGGTGCTGGCGGCGACCGCCATTGGCGCCGCACTCGCGGCCTCGGGAGCGGCCTACCAGTCGTTGTTCCGCAATCCGCTGGTTTCGCCTGACATTCTCGGCGTCTCCGCAGGTGCGGCTTTCGGCGCGGTGGTGGGTATCTTCCTGTCGTTACCGGTGCTCGCGATAGAAGCCGCATCTTTTGCCGGCGGGTTGGCGGCGGTGATCATCGTTTATGGCATCGCCACGGCGATCCGCGGCCGCGACGCGGTGCTGGTGCTGGTTCTCGCCGGGGTTGTCATCGGTGCGCTGTTCGGCGCGGGTGTCGGGCTCTTAAAATATCTCGCCGATCCCTACAACCAGCTGCCGGCCATCACTTTCTGGCTGCTCGGCAGCCTGGCGGCGACCAACCCCGGCGATCTGACGAGCTTGTTGCCGGCGGTGGTGATCGGATTGGTGCCACTGGCTCTGCTGCGCTGGCGCATCGACGTGATGACCTTGGGCGACGAGGAGGCGACCGCCCTCGGCCTCGACACTCGTATGCTGCGCATCGTCGTGATTGCTGCGGCGACCTTGATGACCTCGGCCGCGGTCGCGGCGAGCGGGATCATCGGCTGGGTCGGGCTCGTCGTACCGCATCTCGCGCGGCTCACGGTAGGGCCGGCGTTCACGCGGCTCCTGCCTGCCAGCGTCCTGTTCGGCGCCGGCTACCTGCTCGCCGTCGATACGGTGGCGCGCACTTTGGGTACCGTGGAACTGCCGCTCGGCGTCCTGACCGCGGCCCTCGGCACACCGGTGTTCTTGTGGCTCTTGGCCTTCGGCCGACGCACGGCGTGGTCGTGAGCGCGCCCCGGCTAGCCGTCGAGGATCTGAGCTACGGCTATCCCGGGCACATCGTCGGGCACGGTATCGGCTTCACCGTCGGTGCCGGCGAAGTCCTGTGCGTCCTCGGGCGCAACGGCGAAGGCAAATCGACATTGTTCAAGACAATCCTCGGTCTGCTGCGCCCGCGGGCCGGCACCTTGAGGGTCGATGGCGAGCCGATCGCCGGATGGAGCCCGCGCCGGCGAGCACTGGTGTTTGGCTATGTACCGCAAAATGGCGGCGGCACATTTCCGTTTACGGTCGCCGAGCTGGTGCTGATGGGACGCACCGCACATCGCGGGCCGTTTGCCGCTCCGTCGGCTACCGATCGTGAAGCGGCAGACGAGGCGATTGCCACCCTCGGCATAGGCCACCTCGCTGCGCGCGAATGGGTACGGGTCAGCGGCGGCGAACGGCAGCTTGTTCTGGTCGCCCGCGCCTTGGCCCAGAAACCGCGGATCCTGGTCCTCGACGAGCCGACCGCAAGCCTCGATTTTGGCAACCAGGTGCGGGTTCTCGATGCCGTTCGCAGTTTCGCCGAGACCCGCGCGCTGAGCGTGCTGCTGTCGACCCATCACCCCGAGCAGGCATTCGCCTGCGCCGACCGGGTTGCGGTGCTGGCCGGCGGCCAATTGCTGCGGATCGGCGCCCCCGCCGAGGTCGTCACCGCCGAGACGCTTGCCGCCTGTTATTCGGTCGATGTCGCGGTCCTGCCCATAGCGGACAACCAGTACCGTGTGTGTGTGCCGCGAGCTTATCTAGAATAATGTGGTCGAAAACCTAGCGAGTCAGGCTTTGCCGACCGGCGTTGACGCTGGCGGCGTTACGGGCCGGCGGGGCGCCCAGGGCACCTCACGAATAACGCTGAGGTCGATTTCCGGCATCGGCACGCCGAGCTGGCCCAGCACTGCGTTGGCGAGTTCGTTGTACCGATCGAAGCTGCGGCGCAGCCGGCCGCGCCAAGCAGGGATGCCGCCGCTGGCATGCAGCTCAAAGGCCGATTCGCGGCCGTCGAGCGCCGACGAGACGTGGTCCCAGGCCAGCTGCAGCAAAGCCGAGCGCTGCAGCGCGGAATACCCGCCCCCGGCGAATGATTCCTCGAGCCCGGCTGCGATCTCGGGTGAGTCGAGGTCGCGGTCGGACGGAGCGACGACGAGCGAAGAGCCGGGCAGAATGCGCAGGATCTCGGCCATTCGCTGGCGCGCCTTCAATATCGCGATGCCACCGACCGAGAGATGGCTGTGATTGGGAACGCAAAAGCCTTCCCGCGTGAATTGCGGGTCGCGCTCGGTGGCGGTCAGGCAGCTCCTCACCGTCTGCACCTCGATCGCCAGATCGACCAAGTACTCGACCGTTGCCTCGTTTTTTACGAGCCCCATCGCGTGGGTCAGGGCCAGAGCAAGTCCGAGCGTGAACTCCGCCTTCGATAGCCAGCCGTAGAGGTGATGCCAGATCAGCCAACGTACCACCGGTTCGGGGGATGGACCCAACAGGAAGACGCGTTCGAATGGGATGAACACGTCGTCGAGCCACATCTGGCCGTCGAGCTCGTCGTAGCGGCTGCTGAGCGGTGCGACGAAGGGATTGGCATCGCGCACCGCGATCTTGCGGCAGACCGTGGTGACGCCGGGTGCATTGATCGGAACGATGAAAGTGGCGCGATGCTCGCCGATGTCGAGGCCGGTGAGACCCCCGACATAAAGATCCTCGGCATAGGACGGGCTGGTGTGCATGCCGATCTTGCCGCGAATGACAATGCCGGCGTCGGTCTCTTTGACGATCTTCAGCGCGACCCGCGCTTGCGGATCCTCGCGCATGCGGGTGCCGATATTAGGAGCGCCACCGCAGAAAGTCAGAAATCGCCCGCTGTCGGCGATCATCTCGCGATAGTGTGCGGCTTCGGCGATCTGCTCCGGTGAGACGTTGAGCTCCTGCAGCGAGCAGAGCAGACCGAGGGCGATCAGATGGCCGTAGCATGGCGTATGAGTGATGTTGCCGGCGCTTAGAAACGTCGTCGCCGAAAAGAACCGCCCCATGCCGCTGAGGTCGTCGGCACTTCGCGGCACGATATAAGCCCAGGGCATCGCGTCGTCCGGACGCCGTGCGATGTCACGCCATGCCGGGTCGCGAAGGAGATCGTACCAAGCGACGTATTCGTCGACCATCGCCCGGGTTGCCGGATGCGTTGTCACATCCTCGACCAGACCTTCCCCCAAGACCCAGACACGCCGCCCGTCGCGCAAGGCTGCCCGGTACTCCGCCCCTGTCCTCATCTGTCGCTCCTGCTCTAAGGCGCCTTACCCGACAAGCCGCCAGCGCAATGTCTCGCCGCCGCGAAACGGGACGAGTACGTTCTCGCCCTCGCCGATGCGCTCCGGTATAGGTCGAGGCTCCCGCCTGAGGGTGATCCGGGCCGCATTAGCGTGACGGCCGTAAAAAGCCGGGCCGTTGAGCGCGGCGAAGGCTTCGAGGCGGTCGAGGGCAGCCTCTTCTTCAAAGACTTCGGCGTAAGTTTCGAGCGCGCAAGGCGCCGTGAAGATCCCAGCGCAACCGCAGGCCGTTTCCTTGGCCGCGACGGGGTGCGGCGCGCTGTCGGTGCCGAGAAAGAACCGGGGATTGCCCGACGTCGCGGCCAGGCGTAATGCCCGCCGATGCTTCGCGCGTTTGGCGATCGGCAGACAATAGAGATGTGGCCGGATCCCGCCGGCGAAGATGGCATTCCGGTCAATCACCAGATGATGGGCGGTGATCGTGGCCGCCAGGTTCGCGCCGCCCGAGCCGACATACGAGACCGCTTCCTCGGTCGTGATGTGCTCGAGCACGATGCGCAATTCGGGGAGCCGGCGTCTCAACGGGTCGAGCACGCGGTCGATGAACACCGCCTCGCGGTCGAACACGTCGATATCGGGGTCGGTCACTTCGCCATGGATCAGGAGCGGCATGCCGAGCGCGGCCATCCGCTCCAGCACCGACGAAATCCGATGGTAATCGGTAACGCCGAAGGCCGAGTTCGTCGTTGCGTGCGCCGGGTACAGCTTGACCGCGGCAAACACTCCTTCCTCCCAGCCCCGCGCGACTTCTTGCGGATCGGTCGCGTCGGTCAAATAGCAGGTCATTAGCGGCGTGAATGCGGCACCCGCAGGGAGCACGGCCCGGATGCGGTCGCGGTAGGCGTGCGCCGCCGCGACGTCAGTCACCGGCGGCACCAGGTTTGGCATCACGATCGCGCGGGCGAAATGCCGCGCGGTGAAGGGGATGACCGCGGTAAGCATCGCTCCGTCGCGCAAATGAACGTGCCAATCGTCCGGCCGGCGCAACGTGATCGTGTCGACATTGATCGCCATATCGCTCTCTCTCGGGGCACCCCATATCAGGATAGAGCCGCGCGCGCGGCGTTGCTATGGTCCGCGAGCGGCATTGCGGAGGGCGGTATGAGTGGTTGCATCGTCGGTTGGGCGCACAGCAAATTCGGCAAGCATGAAGGTAGGGACGTCGAGTCGCTGATTGTCGAGGTCACGCAGGCGGCGCTGGCCGATGCGGGGGTCTCGGCGGCTGACATCGACTCGGTCTATCTCGGCACGATGAACGGCGGCTTTGTGCGCCAGGAATTCCCCGCCTCCTTGGTCTTTCAGGCCGATCCCGGTTTCCGCTTCAAGCCGGCCACGCGAGTAGAGGATGCCTGCGCCACCGGTTCCGCGGCGATCCATCAGGGGCTCAACGCGATCGCTGCCGGACGCGCGCGGTTGGCGCTCGTCGTCGGCGTCGAAAAGATGTCCGAGGTCTCCGGCGCGCAGGTCGGCGATATCCTGCTCGGCGCCAGCTATCGCAAGGAGGAAGACGCGATCGAGGGTGGCTTTGCCGGCATTTTTGGCAAGATCGCCCAGAGCTATTTCCAGCGCTACGGCGACCAATCCGACGCGCTGGCCCGGATCGCCGCAAAAAACCACAAGAATGGTGTGGCCAACCCGCTCGCCCAGATGCAAAAGGATCTGGGCTATGAATTCTGCCGCACCGTGTCGGACAAGAACCCGATCGTTGCCCGGCCGCTCAAGCGCACTGATTGCTCGCTGGTCTCCGACGGTGCCGCAGCGGTGGTGCTCGCCGACGCGATGACAGCGCTGAGCCTGAAAAAAGCGGTGATTTTCCGCGCCGCCGAGCAGGTCAACGACTTCCTGCCGATGAGCCTGCGCGACGTCGTCGCCTTCGAAGGGCCCGCACTCGCCTGGCAGCGGGCGCTGGCCCACGCCCGGCTCGGACTCGACGATCTCGATCTGGTCGAGACCCACGACTGCTTCACGATCGCCGAGCTGATCGAATACGAGGCCATGGGGTTGACCCCGAAGGGCGATGGCGCGCGCGCGATCCTCGAAGGCTGGACCGAGAAGGACGGTAAATTGCCGGTCAATCCGTCGGGCGGGCTCAAATCGAAGGGGCATCCGATCGGAGCGACCGGAGTATCGATGCATGTGTTGGCGGCGATGCAGGTGACCGGCAAGGCGGGCGGCATCCAGGTGCCGGGCGCCTCGCTCGCCGGGGTGATGAATATGGGCGGTGCGGCGGTCGCAAATTTCGTGAGCATTCTCGAGCCGCTGCGCGCCTGATCCGCCCGTCATCCGCGGGCTTGAGCCGCGGATCTGGATTGCCGGGTCAAGCCCGGCAATGACGATTGCCGAGGTGACCAATGGCAGCGTTCCGCGCACTTGTGCTGCATCAGGAAGGCGGCAAGGTAGTTCCCCGCATTGAGACGGTCGACGAGGCGCTACTGCCGCCGGGGGAAGTCACCGTCGCGGTCGAATGCTCGACCCTGAACTACAAGGATGGCCTCATCCTGCAAGGCCTCGGGCGGCTCGTGCGCAACTACCCGCACATCCCCGGCATCGATTTCGCCGGGACTGTCGAGCGGTCGGAATCGCCCGAATTCGCGCCGGGCGACCCGGTCATTCTGACCGGCTGGCGGGTCGGCGAGATGCAATGGGGCGGCTATGCCGAGAGGGCGCGGGTCAAGGCCTCCTTTCTGGTGCGCCGGCCGGATGGGCTGACCGCGCGCCAGGCGATGGCGGTCGGCACCGCCGGGCTGACCGCAATGCTCGCGGTCTTTGCGCTGGAGCGCCATGGGTTGCATTCGGGCGCGGGCGATGTCCTCGTCACCGGTGCCGCGGGCGGCGTCGGCAGTGTCGCGGTGTCGCTGTTGTCGCGGCTCGGGCACCGGGTTGTTGCTTCGACCGGCCGGCCGGAGCTGCGCGGCTATTTGACCGAGCTGGGTGCCGCCGAGCTGATCGACCGCGCGACGCTCGCGGCGGAGCCGTCGCGGCCGCTCGACAGCGAGCGTTGGGCCGGCGCCGTGGATGCCGTTGGCGGGACCACCTTGGCGACGATACTGACCCAGCTGTACTACCGCGCGAGTGTGGCCGCTTGCGGGCTCGCCGGCGGCAGTGAGGTGCAGGCGACGGTGATCCCGTTCCTGCTGCGTGGCGTCAACCTGCTCGGGATCGACTCCGTGATGTGTCCGCGCGAGGAGCGGATCGAGGCTTGGCGGCGTCTGGCTCGTGACCTGCCACTTGACCGGCTCGAACGGATGACCCAAACCCTTCCGCTCTCTGCCTTGCCGGACTTGGCGCCGCAGATCCTGAAGGGGGAGGTTCGGGGGCGCACCGTGATTAACGTTAACGGCTGATCTTCCTGGAATTATTCAGCGGTTGCGAGCGTTAGCGGCGCATGAACAATGCTTACGCTCAGCACTCCCGGCACCGCACAATGACGGTCGCCCGGCGAGCGCTGATCGTCCAGCACGTTCTCGTGGATGGGTGGACCAGCGCCGAAGTCGCCGCCGCGTTCGGTGTCTCTGAGCGCCAGGTCGATGTCTGGGTCGCCGATTTCCGGCGATCAGGTATGACCAGCCTGCGCCGCGTGCCGGGCAAAACCTTAGCCGCCGAAATCTTTCGTCTCGCGATCGAGCAACCGATTCGCGGTGCGGCTCGCAGGATCATAAACGGTTTGCGCCGGCTGTTTGTACGTGAGCGACCTCCCCAGCCTTTGCCGGCGCGGCACTTGAAGGACGATAGTCGCGGCCGTGAGTAATCCTGCTTCGGCATCTACGGTAGCGGCGTTTTTCCATCAAGATAGCTGATCGAATGGCGGTTCCCGTCTGGCGACGAGGGCTGCCACAGGGGTGGGCATGCGAGACAGGAGTTACCGGCGGCGGGTGCTGCACGGCCTTGCTTTTTGTGCGGTCGCCGGATGGCGATTTGAATTGGCATCGGCCCAGCCGACGGGAAGGGGAACGCCGGTGCGACGCGTTCCAACAGTCGTCATCGATCCCGGCCACGGCGGGGTCGACCCTGGCGCGATCAGCCCGAACGGCATCCACGAAAAGGACATTGTCCTGGCAACCGCGTGGGAGTTCGCGCGCGAGCTCGCAGCAGGGCGCAACTACCGGGCCGTGCTGACCCGAAGTACTGACGAATTTCTGCCGCTGCGAGAGCGAGTCGCGCGCGCCCGTGCATGGAAAGCGGACTTGTTCCTGTCGATCCACGCCGATGCGCTACCGGACGCGGAAATGCACGGACTATCGGTGTTCACGCAGTCGACGCAGGCATCGGACCGGGAAGCCGCCGCGCTCGCCAGCGGCGAGAACCGGGCCGATCTGGTCGGCGGCATCAAATTGTCGCGGCAGCCGCGGGATGTCGGAAACATCCTGTTAGACCTGACACGGCGCCAGACCAGCAATCTGTCCGTCTTGCTCGCCCACAAGATCGTGGTCGAGCTCGGGCGCGAGGTAGCGTTGCTCGACCGCCCGCAGCGCTCCGCCGATTTCGCCGTGCTGACCGCTCAGGACGTCCCCTCGGCGCTCGTCGAGCTCGGCTGCCTGTCCAATCCTGCCGAGGAGAGGCTGCTGCGGCAGCGCACCTATCAGCAGAAGCTTGCTCGCGGTCTCGTGCGTGCCGTCGAGAGTTTCTCCGCTGCTCATGGCTCGGCGTGAGCGGACCAGGTCGGCTTGAGCACCGAGAAACCTCGCACCCTTGATTGTCAAGTCGGAGACCGGTCATATCCGACCTCGACGGGACGTATATCTAGCGGTCTTGTCCTAACCGGGCGCGTCGACATCGCCCGGAGGTCCGTCTATGCCACGAGGCACGGAGATCAACATGGCACCCGGCGCTCGCGCTAACCCCGATCCACGCCGCTACTTCCAAGCCATCGGCAACGAGCGCGGGCCGAGCGCGGAGCAGGAGCCGATTTGCCTCTACCTCGAGACCACCAATCGCTGCAATCTGTTGTGTGAGACTTGCCCGCGGACCTTTGAGGATCTCGAGCCGCCGGCCGACATGAGTTGGGAGCTCTTCACCCGCATCGTCGACCAGGTTCCGCGCATCGCTCGGGTTGTATTGCACGGCGTCGGAGAGCCGATGATGGTCAAGGCCCTGCCGCGCATGATCGGCTATCTGAAACGGCGCGGCGCTTACGTCTTGTTCAACACCAATGGCACCTTGTTGACTGAGCGCAAGGGCAGAGAATTGACCGCTGCCGGCCTCGACGAATTGCGCGTCTCGCTCGACGCCGCCGAACCGCGAGCCTTTCTCGCAGTGCGCGGGAAAGACATGTTTACCAGGATCGTCCGCAATGTGCGGGCCTTTACCGCCCTGCAACGCGCCGAAGGGATCGACCGTCCGCTGGTCTCGCTATGGCTGACTGGGCTCAAGGAAACAATCGATCAGCTGCCGGCTTTCGTCCGTCTGGCGCATCAGATTGGCGTCGCCGAAATTCATCTGCAGCGTCTTGTGTTCATGCCGCAAGGGCAGGGCTTGGCGCGTGCCCAGTCCGCTCTGTTCGAACAGCTCGACGGCGACGAGGCGAGCCAACTGGCGGAGGCGGCCAGCCTCGCCGAGACGCTTGGCGTCTCCTTCAATGCCTCGGGCGCCACCGAGCCCGATGCGAGCCTCGAGCGCTCGACCGTGGACCAGCCGTGGTCGCTCTGCCGGCGGCCCTGGACATTGATGTATTTCACTGCCCACGGAAGAGCGATCCCGTGCTGCATCGCGCCTTTTTCAATGCGCGGCTATGACGGATTCACATTGGGCAATGCAACGCAGCAGAGCTTGCGGCAGATCTGGAACGGGCCGCGCTACCAGGAATTCCGTTCTGCATTATTGAGCGACACGCCGCCGGCAGCCTGCGCGTCGTGCGGGGTGCGTTGGAGTTTGTGAAGCGGCCGCGCATCGCCGCGATCATCCCAGTGCTCGACGAAGAGGGAGCCATCGGCCCGGTTCTTGCCGCCATACCGCGTGAGTGGGTGGACGAGGTCTTCGTCATCGATGGCGGCAGTCGCGACCAGACGGTGGCCGTAGCCAGCACCGCGGGCGCCAGGGTCCTCGTTGTAGCCGAGCGCGGCTATGGCCGTGCCTGCGCCAGCGGTGCCGCCGCAGCGATCGAGGGTGGGGCAGAGATCCTGGTCTTTCTCGATGGCGACGGCAGTGATCGGCCGGAGATGATCCCGAGCCTGGTGCAGCCAATCCTCGACGGCAGATTCGACTTCGTGATCGGCTCACGCACTCGCGGTGTGCGCGAAAAGGGAAGCATGGGGGCCCACCAGGCCCTCTCCGGCTACGTCATTGGCGCCGCCGTCGGCCTCGTTTACGGAAAGCGCTTCACCGACATGTGCGCCTTCCGGGCGATCCGCGCCGATGCGCTGGCGCGCCTCGGCATGCGCG
>Ga0306925_10003086_pt1 | contig 14596 bp, 8 predicted proteins | sample flu12Cox44000176_FD_203755 | JGI IMG/M metagenome (GOLD analysis project Ga0306925, IMG submission 203755) | Lab enrichment of tropical soil microbial communities from Luquillo Experimental Forest, Puerto Rico - flux8day.12C.oxic.44.000.176 (v2)... | ecosystem: Environmental > Terrestrial > Soil... | reverse complement strand
TGTCACTTTGTTACTCGTTCCTCGTTCTCTGCTGTTTCGCTTCAAGTTCTGCGCTGGACGACGATTCTGTGCTTGGGGGTGGCCCTTGCAGTGCCGGCGCTACCGCAGACCACCACAGGCCGAATTCTTGGCAGCGTCCGCGATACCCAGGACGCCGCCATCGTGGGCGCCAAGGTCACTGTCACCGATACACTGAGGGGCACGTCCCGCGTCCTCACGACCGACGAGGTCGGAGACTACGTCGCGGCTGATTTGCCACCGAGCACCTATCGCATCTTCATCGAGGCGAAAGGGTTCAACAGCTACGAGGGGAAGGACATTCTCCTCGAAGTAGCCAAGGATGTGCGCATCGACGCCACCCTCAAGGCCGGCGACTCGACCCAGGTCATTACCATCATGGAAGAGATCCCCATGCTCGATACAACGAACTCGCAACTCGGCGGTACGCTAAGCAACAAGGAGATCGTTGACCTTCCGTTGAACGGCCGCAACTACGAAAATCTTCTCCAATTGCGTCCCGGCGTCATGCGCTATCCGGGCGGCGGCTTCTCCACCACGAGCAGCAATGGTTTGCGCGCGGAAGACAACGCCTACTTGGTCGACGGCCTGTTCAACAGCGAACCCTTCTCCGGCCAGAGCATCATCAACGGCGCAGGCATCGCGGGTGACTCGGCCACCATTCTGCCCATCGACGCGATCCAGGAATTCAACGTCGTGCAGAGTCCGCCGGCGGAATATGGCTGGAAGCCCGGCGCCAACGTAAACGTCGGCTTGAAATCGGGCACGAATGATTTCCATGGCACGGCCTACGGCTTTTTCCGCACGACCGACCTGGATGCGCGGAATTTCTACAACACCGTCGCGTCCGGACCAAAGAACCCTCGGAACCTGAAGCAATTTGGCGGCACCATCGGCGGGCCGATCCTCAAAGACAAGCTCTTCTTCTTCGGCGGCTACGAAGGTCAGCGCTACACGGTCAGCAACGTCCAGCAGCTCGCTACTCCCGCGACCGTTAGTCTGGCAACGCCTGGGGGTGGTGCAAACTGCACCTATATCGCCTCAGGCGACTGCGGGAACAGCGCCATCAACGCCATTCAGGATGTGCATGCCGCTTTCCTCGCGGGCGCGATTCCCCAGGACGTCAGTGCCGCCAGCATGCAGATTGCCGGCTGTACCTCCGACCCCACTTTTACAACGGTTACTTGTAACGGTTCAGGGATCCCCACCAATAACGGCAACGGCCCATTCGGGCCTTCCACCATCAACTTCAGCCTTCCGAATACCGTGAGCGTCAACAACGCCCTCGCTAAAGTCGATTACCAGATCAACCCGCAAAATACCCTCAGCGGCATGTACTTCTATGGCAACAACGACGGGACCGTCCAAGACGCTAGCGAGCTGCAAACCAAGTGGCTCACGCAGATTCACACGCGCGCCCAGGTTTTCGGCGCGAACTGGATCTGGACTCCGAGCAGCGACTGGGTCAACGAAGCCCGCTTTGGGTACAACCGTCTCTACCAGCCAACTTTTCCGAACGACCACGACACTCCCGCGAGCGCCTATGGCCTCAACACCGGGGTTACCAATCCGCTTTACTTCGGCTTGCCCCGCATCAACGTACTTGGCTTCTTCAGTTTCCCGCTCGGGGGAATCGGCGGATTTAACTGGCCCAAGGTCCAAGGGCCGGACCTCCGCAACCAGCTCATCGATCACGCAACGCTGACCGAAGGCAAACACAGCATCAAGTTCGGCGGCGAATTGCACCGCGACGCCTTCAATGGCGCTGCCTATGGCGGCTCCCGCGGCCGATTCAAATTCGTCGGCGGCACGGCGTTCGCTACTTCCTCGCCAATCGAAGACTACTTCGCGGGTGCGCCGGTCAATGGCAGCCTGCTGATCGGCGATCCCACGCGCGACATCCACAACTGGGGTTTCGCACTCTTCGCTCAGGACGACTATCGCATCACCAGCCACCTCACCCTGAACTATGGATTGCGCTACGAACTGAGCACGGTCATCTCGGACGCGAACAACGGCCTCGCCAATTTCAATCCCAACGTTGGCGTCTTGCAGGTTGGAAAGGGTCTCAGCAGCCCCTACAATATTGATCCTTACAACTTCGCGCCGCGCGTCGGCTTTGCCTGGGATGTCAACGGCAATAACAGGTTTGTGGTCCGCGGCGGCGCCGGACTTATCTACGAGACCGTTAACTGGGAAGCGTTCCTTGCGCTGAACAACAACATCGGCCTCAGCACCATTCCGACCGCCGCGGGCACTGGAGTCACGCCCGGGACCGGCAACATTGCCACGGGTCTGGTTATCTTCAAGGCTCCTCAAATCGATCCCACTTCCCAACTAAACTGGTTTGCATCGGGTAACCAAACGGTCTTTCCCACCGGTCAAATTGATTGTGCTGCCAACCCGTGCACGATCATGGGCATCACCCAGAACTTCAAGACTCCCTACGTCTACAACTGGAACGTCAATATCCAATACGCGCTCAACAACAAAATCACCTTCGAGGCCGCTTATGTCGGTAACCACGGTTCGAAACTCCTCGGGATTCGTGACATTAATCAACCGACGGTGGGAGCGGGCTGGGCCGACTGCATCGCCTCCCATTACGATCCAACGATTTGCATGCAAGGGGCTGTGAGTGACGAACAGGGGCCCCGTCCCTTTAACGCCAAGTTTCCCTTCCTCGCCCAGATCTATCAGGTCGGGAACGTCTATCGATCGAACTACAACGGCCTGCAGTTGACTCTGACGGGCCGCAATTATCACGGACTCAGCTTCCTGATGGGCTACACCTATTCCCACGGCCTCGACAATGTCGGCGCTAACTGGGATTTCGGCGCCGGCTCCGGCCTGCCCATGAACAGTATGAATCCGAAGGGTGAGTACGCCAGCAGCGACTTCGATATGCGCAACCGCTTTACCTTGTCGCTGACGTATGCTATCCCGAACATCAAGAGTTGGGCTCAGTTGCTCGAAGGCTGGCAGGTCAACACCATCATCACCGTCAACGGCGCTCAGCCCTGGGGTCCCATCGATGCCGGCACAGACATCAGCGGCACCGGCGAATTTGTTGACCGCTGGAACTTCTTCGGCCATCCCGGAGATTTCAAGCCCACAATTTCAACCGGTACTCCTTACTTTGCCGGTACCACGAATCCCGCCTGCGCTGCCAAGGCCCTGGCCCTCGACGGCGGCACGGCCGCTGGCAACACCGCGGCTCTCAATCTCTTCGGATGCTACGCCATGGGCAGTTCCATCATGATTCCGCCTGCCATCGGCACTTTCGGCAATATGGGCCGCAACATCTTCCGCGATTTCGGTTTCCGCAATACCGATTTCTCCGTGATGAAGAATTTCCGTCTCGGCGAGCGCGTCGGGATGCAGTTCCGTGCCGAGTTCTTCAACATCTTCAACCATCCGAATTTTGCGAATCCTTATGGCGGTCAAAACGGCTGGGGACACAACGATCCGTCCGTGCCCGGGGTCTTTGGCTGCTCCTGCGCCACTCCGGACGTAGCCGCTTCGAACCCGGTGATCGGTTCCGGAGGCAGCCGCGCCACACAGCTTGGCCTGAAGTTCACGTTCTGACGTTCCGCCCCATCAGGCCAAAAAAGGGAGGGCTGGGCGTCAACCCGGCCCTTTCCGTTTTTCGGGCAAGACGCACTTCTCGCTTTCGGAGTGAGTCTCTATGTACCGTGCTCTGCTGGCTGTCGCCAGTTCTTTGTTCTCCCTGTTTCTGCTCAGAACTTCTCTCCCTCAAAATCCGCCTCCCACTCCTCAGGTCTTGCGCGTCATCTGTCTCCCCGCGCGACCACTGGCTCTCACCGTCGGACACGACCAGGGCCTGCTTTCGAAATACGGGATCGACGTCGAGACACACGTCGCTGCCAATTCCGATGAACTGCGCACGGGATTGGCTGAGGGTAAATTCGAGATTGCTCACGCGGCCGTTGACAACGCCGTCGCCATGATCGAGAAATCCGGCAGCGATGCCATTGTCGTCATGGGTGGCGAAGGCTCAACCAACGAACTCTTCGCTCAGCCCGACATTCACTCCATTGAGGAGCTTCGCGGGCACACCGTGATTGTCGACGCGCCCAACACCGCCTACGCCATCCAGCTGAAAAAGATTCTTCTGCTCCAGGGCCTGCAACCGGATCGCGATTACCAGCTCAAGGCTATCGGCGCCACTCCTGTCCGCCTCGCCGCGATGCGGGAACACAAGGAATACGCCGCTTCCATCCTCGGCCCGCCCTCTTCCCTTCTCGCCAGGCAGCAGGGCTTTCCCTCTCTTGGTTCAACACGACAGATGCTTGGACCGTACCAGGGTGTCGGCGCTTTCGCCCGCAAATCCTGGGCCAACGCAAATGGTGTCTTGCTCACGCGTTACATCGCCGCCTTCATCGAGGCCCAGCGGTGGATTCTCGACCCCGCCAACAAAGCGCAAGTCGTCGCTCTCCTGGCCAGGGAATACAAACTCCCGAATGACCTGGCCGTCGAAGCTTACACCTCGTGGGTCGTGACTCCCGGTGGTCTCGAACCTGATGCAGCCATCGATCTCGACGGCTTTCGAAACGTCCTCGAATTGCGCGCGGAGATTGAGCACACCTGGAAGGGTCCGATTCCGAGTCCCGAGAGGTACTACGATCCGGCCTGCTACAACGCCGCTCTCTCCGGCCTTTCCTCCCGCAAGTGACCCTCGGCTGTCATTCCGCGCCCGCCTGCCGCAGGCAGGCAGAGCCCCGGTTTGCCCCAAAGAACAGAATGCTTCCCGTTTCCTTACTGCGCCGCCTTCGGCGCTTCCTCCATTCCGAGCTTGCGCACAAGCCACGGCACAATCACCGTCCGCAAAATCACCGGATCCGGATACACCTTCACTTGCCTTCCCAGATGCCCCCCTTTTGGATTGATCCACGCTTCCTTCGGCACATCGCCGTTGCCGAGCAGCAGGTATGCGTCTTCAACAGGCACTTGCGTGTCGAGTGCACCTGCAATAATCAACATCGGCGACGTCGGCTTTCCCACCAGCCCCTGGGTCACCAGCGAAAGCTTCGGAAACTGCTGCAACACATTCTCCGCCCCGTGCCCGTTCTCGAGAATGGCCGACATCGCCGTCGACATGCCAAATAAATATTCCCGATTGCCGTGAAGTCTCTTCTCGAGAAAATCCTTGCGGAAAGCAAAATCCACTGGCGGAGATTGCGCCACCACCGCCTTCAGCCGGTCGTGATCCACAATCGCCAGCTTTGTCGCCCAGTAAGCCCCAAAGCTCTGCCCCACGGCGGCAATTCGGGTTTTGTCAACTTCCGGCCGCGTCCCCAGATAATCCAGTGCCCGCGAGAACATTCGCTCCGAAGTTTCACCCGCCTTGATCGGGGCCTGTCCGGTTCCCGGCGAATCAATGGCAAGGTACCCGAGCCCAACCTGCAAAATCGCTCCGTAGTTCACCGCCATGTCTTCCTTGCGGCTATCGAGCCCGCTGATTCCGAGCACCACAGGGACCGGCCCCTTTACGTTCCTAGGCAACCGCAAGTAGCCGATGATTTCCGATCCTTCAAAGGGAATTCTTACGGTTTCAAGCGGAGGATCGAGCAGTTTCGCGTTTGCATAAAACGCCTCAAGCGCCTTCGCATAGGCCGCCTTCTTCCCGGGGGACGCCGGGACGGGCCAGCGTCCGAACGAATAAAGACGCCAGGCCTTGATATAAAGTAGGCTGGCCTTCGCCGGGTCGGTTTTCTCCGCTTCTTTTGCTTCGGCCATGTAGCGGTCCGCCACCCGCGAAAACGACGCCGCCCATTCGTCATTGTTCATGCTCGTCAGCGACGAAAACGCCTCGCGCACATCGGCCGGATCAAGTCCAATCAGCGGGTACATACCATTTTCGGCGCGCTGGATCGCTTCCTCTTTCACTTCCTCGAAAGTGCGCTCGCCCGGCTCCTGCGCAGAGCCGCTGGAACCGAATAACTCGAGGAGGAAAAGGCACATGAAACCCCGGGCCAGGCATCGCCGGTCTAACAAGTTGGGCATGCAGATCTCCCGATTGAAGTTAGAGTCGAGAAGGCGCACGATGAGTGTAGAGGAAGAGGGTTGACAGGTCCAGGGAAATGATGATACGAACATCATACCAATTTGCAGTGCTTCTTTTGCCACGCGGCAGGGTGCATTCTCTGTCTTGGCTGGGTTCCTGCCCTGCTTATTTCTGGAAGATGGATCCGTCCCAGGTTTCGACCCACTTCTCCCAGACGTTTGGAGTCTCACATTCATGGCCAGCCTGAAACTCGCGATTAACGGCCAGACCTTCAATGTCGATGCGGATCCGGATGCCACTCTGCTTTCCGTCTTGCGCGAGCAGTTGGAGCTGACCGGAAGCAAATACGGTTGTGGTGAAGGACAATGCGGCGCGTGCACCGTACTCGTCGACGGCAAGGCGCGGCGCTCCTGCCAGACGCCCGTCAGCACGGTTGCCGACAAGTCCATCACCACCATCGAGGGTCTCGCCAAAAACGACAATCTGCATCCTGTTCAGCAGGCTTTTCTCGATGAAGGCGCGATGCAGTGCGCGTACTGCACTTCCGGCATGATCATGTCCGCCGTTTCGCTGCTTAGTTTCAAGCCGAATCCCTCCGAGAAAGAAATCGTGGACTACATGCAGGGCAATATCTGCCGTTGCGGCACGCAACCGCGCATCATCGCGGCCATCCGCAAAGCGGCCACCGCGATGCGGGGAGCGCGCTCATGACCAGGAAATCGCAACTCCCGATTCCGCTCGACCCAGAACGCTACGAACTGCGGGCCCCCGCCTCTTATGTCTTCGAATCAAACCGTCGTGAATTCTTCCAATTCCTCGGTGCCGGAGTCTTCATCGCCTGCGCCGCTTCGAAAGCAAGCGCCTTCCAGGAATCGGGTGGCGGCCGGCGAAATTCCGAAGAATTGCCGAAGGAAATCGATGCCTGGCTGCACATCGGAGAAGACGGCGGCATCACCGCCTTCACCGGCAAGGTGGAGGTCGGACAAAACATTCGCACCTCGCTCACCCAAGCCGTCGCCGAAGAGCTCAAGGTTTCGGTCGATTCTATCCGGCTGGTCATGGGCGACACGCAACTCGTGCCCTTCGACATGGGCACCTTCGGCAGTCGCACCACTCCGGTGATGAATCTGCAGTTGCGGCGCGTCGCGGCCGCCGCCCGCGACACACTGGTCGATCTTGCGGCCAAGCAATGGAGCGTTGACCGGGCACGTCTCATGGCCTCAGACGGCCAGGTATTCGATCCTCAGACGAAGCGCTCCTTGCCCTACGCTCAAATCGTAAAAGGCCAGCAGATCACCCAAAGGCTTCCGGCCGAGGACCCCTTGATTCCCGCCTCCGACTGGAAGATTGCCGGACAGCCTCTTCCCAAGGTGAATGGCCGCGACTTCGTGACCGGCAAGCACCGCTATCCGTCCGATGAAACACTTCCCGGCATGCTCTACGGCAAAGTTGCTCGCCCCACAGCCTTCAACGCGACATTGGTTTCGGCCGAAACTCGGGCCGCCGAGCAGTTGTCTGGAGTTACGGTCGTGCGCGATGGGAATTTCGTCGGAGTTGCCGCCCCAACCTCCGCAATCGCCGAGCAAGCGCTATCGCTGATCCGCCTTCAGTGGAAGGCGGAGCCCCAGCCTTCCAACGCCGAGCTGTTCGAATACCTGAAGAAGAACCAGTCGCCGCGCGACCGCGACGAAGGTCCGGTGGCAAAAAAGGGCGATGTACAAAAGGCATTGACCTCCGCCGCGCACAAAGTCCAACAGACCTACAACATCAATTACATTGCCCACGCTCCCCTTGAGCCACGGGCCGCGCTTGCCGAGTGGAATGGCGACCAGCTCACGGTCTGGACCGGCACGCAGCGGCCCTTTGGCGTTCGCGGCGAACTGGCCACCGCCTTCCATTTGCCCGAAGACAAGGTGCGCGTGTTTATGCCCGATACGGGCGGCGCCTACGGTGGCAAGCACACCGGCGACGCTGCGATTGAAGCCGCGCGCTTGGCACGCGCTGCAAAGAAACCCGTGAAAGTCGTCTGGACTCGCGAAGAAGAATTCACCTGGGCCTACTTCCGCCCGGCCGGAGTCATCGAAGTAACCAGCGGCATCGACGCCGATGGAAAAATCACTTCCTGGGAATTCCACAACTACAATTCCGGTGCCGCCGGCATCTCCACGTACTATGACATTCCCAATCAACTCATCGAATTTCATCCGGCAAATTCGCCGTTGCGCCAGGGCTCCTATCGCGGGCTTGCTGCCACCGCCAATCACTTCGCTCGTGAAGTCCACATGGACGAATTAGCCCACGCGGCGGGCATTGATCCGCTGGAGTTCCGCGTCAAAAATCTGAAAGAGGAGCGCCTGCGCGAGGTTTTCGTCAAAGGCGGAGAGAAGTTCGGCTGGTCCAAGCCGAAGCCGAAAAATCACGGTTACGGCGTTGGCGGCGGCTACGAAAAGCTTGGCTATGTCGCCACGTTTGTGGAGGTCGCGGTCGACCGCGGCACCGGCGACGTCAAAATACAGCGTGTGCTCACCGCTTTCGACTGCGGCGCGATTGTGAACCCCGACGGGCTTCGCAACCAGATCATCGGCGCCAACATCATGGGGCTCGGAGGGGCGCTTTTCGAAGCCGTGGAATTCGAAAACGGACGCATCCTGAGCAACCATTTCGCAAGCTACCGGGTTCCGCGCTTCCGCGATGTTCCTCCGATGGACGCGCTCCTCGTCGACCGCAAGGACCTGCCATCGGTCGGGGCCGGCGAAGCCCCCATCGTGGGATTAGCCCCCGCTATCGCTAATGCCGTGTTCGACGCCGTCGCCGTGCGCCTGCGCGGCATGCCGCTCGGTCCGCTGTTGGTTTCCCACGGCTACCGCTTCGCCTGATCTAGGAAACTCACCGGCTGGTGATTTCGACCGGCGGGATGGCGCGACAACGCTCTATCTCTCGATCCGCGCCCCCGCGCCTTTCATGAGCCGCTCGACTTCGGCCAACGTCACCATCGATGTGTCACCCGGCGTTGTCATCGCCAGTGCGCCGTGGGCCGCGCCGCACTCCACCGCCCACTTGGCATCCTTGCCGGCGAGAAACCCATAAATCAGCCCCGAAGCAAATGAATCTCCGCCGCCCACGCGATCAAGAATCTCCAGGTTCTCCCGCTCCGTGGCCTGAAAAAATTTCCCTTCGTGATAGCAGATCGCCCCCCAATCGTTCTTCGTCGCCGTCTTGGCCTTGCGCAGCGTCGTCGCCACAACCTTGAACGGATACTCCCCCACCACCGCTTCGATCATCTTCTTGAACCCTGGCACCTGAAAATCCGCCAGCTGCTGGTCGGCGCCGGGCACCGCAAATCCGAGTGCCACCGAAAAATCTTCTTCGTTGCCGAGCATCACGTCTACGTACGGGGCAATCTTGCGATTTACCTCCTGCGCCCGTTTCTGCCCCCCGTTCGCTTTCCACAACGAATCCCGATAATTCAAATCGTAGGAGACGATCACCCCGTGCTTCCGCGCAGCCTGGATTGCTTCCATCGCTACTTCCGGCGTGCTCGAAGAAAGCGCGCAAAAAATTCCGCCGGTGTGAAACCATCTCGCACCGAGCGTCCCAAAAATATTTTCCCAATCAATTTCACCTGGTTTGAGCTGCGAAATGGCCGTGTGCCCTCGATCGGAGCAACCCAGCGCCGGCCGCACGCCAAAACCTCGCTCCGTGAAATTCAACCCGTTGCGCGCCGTTCGGCCCACACCGTCGTACGGCACCCAGCGCACCAGCGACTGGTCCACTCCACCCTGATTCATCAAATCTTCCAGCAGCCGCCCAATCGGATTGTCCGCAAACACGCTCACCAGCGCGGTATCCAAACCGAAGCAACGCTTCAAACCGCGCGCCACGTTGTATTCGCCTCCTCCTTCGAACACTTCGAATTGCCGGGTCGTCCAGATGCGCTTCTCCCCAGGGTCCAGCCGCAGCATGACTTCGCCGAGGCTGATCAAATCCCATCGGCACTTCTCTTTCGACCTTACCTTCAGCGCCATGAACCCCGCTCCTCCGCCTCCCGAAACTGGCTGCGCTTACTGGTTCACTCCGCTCGCCAAAAATCCGCCGTCCACCTGAAGGACCGTCCCGGTAATGAAGCTCGCCGCTTCCGAGGCCAGAAATATGGTGCTCCCAACCAACTCCTCCACACGCCCAAAGCGCCGCATCGGCGTACGCAGCAGCAATTCCTCACCCCGTGGCGTGCCGTCAAGCAACTTTTCATTCAGCGCCGTACGGAATACACCAGGCATAATGGCGTTCACGCAAATGCCAAAAGGCGCCCATTCGACCGCCAGCGCGCGCGTAAGCGAAGTGAGCCCGGACTTGCTGGCGCCGTAAGCCGCCACTTCATACATCCCCAGAAACGACGAGAGCGAAGCAATATTAATGATGCGCCCGTACTTTCTTCCGACCATGTGGCGTCCGAAAATCTGGCTCGCACGGTACGCCCCCGTGAGATTCGTCTCCAGAATCTCGCTCCACTCGCTCTCAGCTACTTCGAGGAATGGCGTACGCTTGGTGCGTCCGGCGGCGTAGACCAGAATGTCCACCTTGCCGAACTCCGCGACGGTTCTGTCAAGCAAACCCTCAAGCGACGGACGGACCAGCACATCCGCCGAGACGCGCAAGGACCGTCGCCCGAGCGCCTCAATTTTCTTTGCCGTCGCTTCCACCATCTCCGTGCGCCGCGCGCTCGGAACCACGTCAGCGCCGGCCTCGGCAAGACCCAGGGCGATGGTCTGACCAATCCCGGAAGTGCCGCCAACCACGACAGCCGTTCTGCCGCTCAAGTCAAAACTGGTGTAGGCCATTTTCCCCCGATGTAAACCAAGTGTTTAAGGCAGCGTGAATACAAACAAGGCTGAGCCGGCTGCAATGGCCACATACTCCCTGCCGTCGACCGCGTACGCCATTGGCGCGGCGTACACCGCTCCACCCATCTGGAAATGCCACTGCACTTTCCCGGTAGCCGCATCCAGCGCGATGAAATTCCCCTCCGAATCGCCGCTGAACACCAGCCCGCCCGCCGTCGACAACACCCCCGACCAACTGGGTGATAGGTGATTGAATTCCCACTTTGGCTCACCGGTCAACGGATCAATCGCTCGCAGCGCTCCCCAGTAAGGCTCGGCATCGGACGCCGGAAAATACGCACTGCCATAGTATGCATGGCCTTCCTCATTCACCTCCGGGGCCGTGCTGAAAATGTCGCACTGCTCCCGCGCGGTCACATAAAACAGGCGGGTTTGCGGATCAAACGTCGGTGACATCCAGTTCGTCGAACCCGCCGCGCCCGGACAAACCTTGGTTCCCTCAAGCGTCGGTGAACTATCACTCCTCGGAATGGGCCGCCCTTCTGCATCCTTCGTGTCGCTCCACGTGGTATTCGCGAAAGGCTTCGACAGGGCCAGTTTTCCATTGGTTCGGTCGATCAAATAAAAATATCCATTTCGGTTGGCATGGCCGATCAGCTTCCTGCCATCCAGGTCCATCATCACGGGAATCTGCGTCGAATCCCAATCGTGTTCGTCGTGCTTCGTATACTGAAAATGCCAATTCAGTTTTCCTGTGTCCGCGTCCAGCGCCAGCAAACAGTTGCTGTACAGATTATCGCCCTCGCGCTGCGCCCGCCGGTTCGAAGGCGCCGGATTTCCTGTGGTCCAGAACAATTGATTGGTCTCCTTGTCGTACACTCCCGTAATCCAGGCTGCCGAACCGCCGATTTTCCACGAATCGCCCGCCCAGGTTTCATGCCCCGGTTCGCCCGGACCCGGCGTCGTGTAGAATCGCCATTTTCGCTCCCCGGTACTGGCATCGTATGCGTCAATAAAACCGCGGATGCCGTACTCCCCTCCGGAAATTCCCACTACGATCATGTTCTTCACGGCGAGGGGCGCAAGCGTAAAGCTATAACCCTTGCGATAATCGACGGCGGTTACGTCCCAGACCACGCTGCCGGTCTTGGCATCGAGCGCAACTACATGCGCGTCCAGTGTTCCCAAAAACACTTTGTCTCCCAGGATGGCCAACCCACGGTTGACCCTCCCGCAACACATCCGCACATCGGAAGGATAAATATATTGATACTGCCAGATGGGTCGTCCCGTCCGGGCATCGAGTGCAAAAGTGCGGTTATCCTGAGCGGTCCCGTACAGAATCCCGTCAACCACCAGCGGTGTGGTCTCGAATTTTCCGAGCGCGCCCGTCTGGTACACCCACCGCGCCGCCAGGTTTTTCACATTATCCTTGTTGATCTGATCGAGCGCGCTGAATCGCCGCCCCTCGTAGTCACCCGAATACGTCAGCCAGTTCTGCGGCTCCTTTGACGCATCGAGAATGCGTTCGAAGGTAACCTGTCCGCGTGCCGAAGCAGCCGACAGGCTCGAAGCCATCAGGGCAATAACGCACGCAGTCACCCGCCTCATGTCCCGTCCCCTCACTTTGCGCTTGCTGCAAACAGATAAGTCAAAAGGTCCCGCAAATCCTGCTCCGATAGGGTCTTCTCGTCATAAGCCGGCATCAGCGATTCACGCGTCTTCGCGAAGGATTTGAGTTTATCCTTCTCGAACAGATGAATCTGCTGTTGCATGTCCATCATCTGCACGCTGAAATTGTCCTCGTTGAGCGCAACGCCCCTGAACGTCTGCCCATCCCGCGTTACAACGGTGACGGTTTCATATTCCTGGGGAAATTCTTTGGTGTTCTCGATCAGGCCCGTCGCCAGCCGCCGGCTCGGATAGCGTATCGACTCGACCAGCGACTCGGCCGATCGGGCGGTCGCCACATTGGTCAGTTCTGGCCCAAGCCGTCCGCCCTTTCCATTGATCATGTGGCAGGTAGAGCAGCCCGCGGCCCCATGAAAAACCTTGTCGCCGCGCGCCGCACTTCCGCCCGGCGCCGACTGGGACTTCTTCTCGACACTTCGAAGGTAGGAGACCACTTGCCAGATCTCCTCCGCCGTCATTCCCACCCCTTGGCTGGTGGTGCCGTTCTGCGGCATGGCCGTGCCCGGGATTCCGTCGTTAATCGTGCGAAAAAGATCGCCGTCGGTCTTGCCGTGGCGTTTCTGTGGACGGGTCAAATCCGGACCACGGCCACCGCCGCGCGCGCCAAGGCCGTGGCAGAACGCGCAGTTGGCGCGGAATTGCGATTCACCGGCAGCAACAGCCTTCGCATCGTTGGCGAAAGGATTTGTGTCTTGTGCCTGACTGCCGAAGCAGGAAAACAGCAGCAGCCAAAGGATCGAAGCGCTCCTCAGCAACACGCCGCCAAGGCCCTCGGCCGAGTCGCCGCCGAGACCGGTGGCCCTGCTTTCCGAGCACCTCGAAGGGAGTCCGCGCCGCTTGCGGCCCAGGGATTTCAACAATGAAGTCTTGGCTCGTATCATGAGCGGCACCTCACAGGTGATTTTCCCAGAAATTTGGAGACGAATGATAGCACAAGAGAACATTGCGGTTGAAAATTGCCCCGCAGCAGTTTTTGGCGTTTTGTAAATCAAAAAACGCCGGCGTCGCGGCGCTTCGGCGGCTCTTTCTTTGCGGCTTGCTCCACGCCTTGCAAAATTTTCTCAAGGTCGTTCCTGGACAAAAATCTGCCGTTTAGAATCACTCCCGAAACCTTTTGGCTGTTGCTGATATCGGCAAGCGGGTTGGCGTCTAGAAGCACCAGGTCCGCGATTTTTCCACTCTCGATTGTCCCCAACTGGTCTTCCATGTGAAAAAAGCGTGCTGGATTGATTGTCGCGGTCTGCAAGGCTTCGAGTGGGGTAAAGCCCGCCGCGACAAAGCGCTGCAACTCCTCGTGCAAGCTGAAGCCCGGGAAAATGTAGACGCCGGGCGGGGTGTCGGTGCCGGCGAGAAAAGGCACGCCCGCCTTGTGCAACAGTTGAACGACCTCGAGTTCCTTCTCGATGAACTTTTTCCGTGTCTCGAGATCATCGGTATTGAACTCGCTCTCTACCTGCTCCGTAAATTTCTTCCAGGTTTGGTCTTTCCAGTAAGCGGGAACGTATTTGGCGCGCGCGTCCTTGCTGAAGTCGGTCACGTCAATCAGGTTGCCGCCTCGTTCCCAAACGAGCGTGGGACACTGCCAAGTCTGGTTTTTCGCCAGAAGCTCTGCGAGAGCGGCGGCGCGCTCCGGATCGTAGGAAGTCAGAAAACGCGTCTCCGTCTTGTCGCCTTTCAGAAATTCGTCCTCGAGCGGCGAGCTGCCTTCAAAAATCCCGATCAGGTGTTCGAAGCTGTGCATCCCAGCTTCCGACATTTCGCTTGCCCGCATTGCGTCGGGCACATGTCCTTCAAACGGAATTTCCTGCTGCCGCGCTTCGTCGGCAATTGCAAACACAGCTTCGCGAGGAATCAGCGATTGCAGTTTTAGGAAATCGACGCCGGCGTGTTTCAAGTTATTAACAGCGCGCCGGCCATCTTCGGGAGTCGTAATGGCGATGGAGCTCGGAAAGCGGGGCTTCGGGCCGTCGAGCATGGGGCCAGATGTCATGATGCGCGGGCCAATCAGTCGCCCCAC
>Ga0306925_10003081_pt1 | contig 14614 bp, 14 predicted proteins | sample flu12Cox44000176_FD_203755 | JGI IMG/M metagenome (GOLD analysis project Ga0306925, IMG submission 203755) | Lab enrichment of tropical soil microbial communities from Luquillo Experimental Forest, Puerto Rico - flux8day.12C.oxic.44.000.176 (v2)... | ecosystem: Environmental > Terrestrial >... | reverse complement strand
GAGCGAGGCGGTCTCATTGACCGGTCAAATCGAGGCGGAGACCGAGGTGAACTTGTCATTCCGGGTCGGTGGGCGGATGATTGCGCGCTCCGTAAATGTCGGCGATCGCGTCAAGTCGGGCCAAGTGATCGCTCGGCTCGAGCCGGAACCGGCAGAGAATGCCTTGCGCGTCGCCCGCGCCAACCTCGCCAGTGCGTTGAGCCTGCTGACGAAGACGCGCAACGATTTCAATCGTCAAGACGAGTTGTTGCGGGGCGGTTGGACGACTCGCGTTCGGCACGATCAGGCGGTGCAGGCGTTCCAAGCGGCTCAGGCGCAGGTGGACGCTGCACGAGCATCGGAGGCCACCGCCGAAGACAATCTGGCCTTCACCGAACTTACTGCCGACGCTCCGGGCCATGTCACCGCCGTCGGGGCCGAACCTGGAGAGGTTGTGCAGCCGGGGCGAATGATCGTGCAGCTGGCGCGCGAGGGCGGGCGCGATGCGGTATTTGACGTTCCGGCGCGTGTCATCCAGGGCGCGCCGTACGACCCCGTTGTTGCGGTGACCCTGACCAGCGATCCGTCGGTGCGAGCCAGCGGACGCGTGCGCGAGGTTGCGCCGCAGGCTGACCCGGTAACCCGCACGTTTCGTGTCAGAGTCGGTCTCGATAATCCGCCGGAGGTGATGCGACTCGGCTCTACGGTAATCGGCAGCATCGCGATCGAAGGTGCCGCGGGGGTCTCGATCCCGGCATCGGCCCTGACGCGTGCACAAGGACAACCTGCCGTATGGATTGTCGATCCTACAGCGAGCACAGTATCTTTGCATCCGATCGACGTCGAACGCTTCGATCTCGCGCGGGTGATCGTCGCTCAGGGGCTGGAGCCGGGTGATGTAATTGTGACCGCTGGCGTGCAGGCGCTGCGGCCGGGTGAGAAGGTGAGGCTTCTCGGCGCTGCATCGTGAACGGCTTCAATCTGTCCGAGTGGTCGATCCGCAACCGCTCGGTCGTCATCTATTTGATGATCATAATCATCGTTGCCGGTGGGGCTACCTTCGTGCACCTCGGTCGGGCAGAAGATCCGGTCTTTACGATCCGTACCATGGTCGTGCAGGCGCAATGGCCCGGCGCCACTCTCGAGGAAACGCTGCTACAGGTAACTGAACGGCTTGAGCGTAGGCTCCAAGAGGTGCCGAACCTCGACGTGCTTCGCAGCTACACGAATGCCGGCAGGACGGTGATCTTTGTCGATCTCCTCGGCAGCGCGCACGGGCGCATGGTTGATGACACATGGGATGATGTGCGCAAGAAGATCGGCGATATCCGCCAAACGCTCCCCCAAGGCATCGTAGGTCCCTTTTTCAACGACGAGTTTGGCGATACCTACGGCACCATTTACGGTTTCACCGAAGATGGGTTCACCTTCCGTGAGCTGCGCGATTATGTCGAGAACATTCGTTCCGAACTTCTGAGCATTCCCGATGTCTCAAAGATCGACGTGCTCGGTGCACAGGATGAAGTGATTTTTGTGGATTTCTCGAACGAGAAGCTGGCCGGCCTAGGGATCGATCCCAGCACACTGATCGCGGCACTCCAAGCGCAAAACATTGTCCGCCCATCCGGCGTGCTGCGTACCGGCGACGAGACGATTTCGCTACAGGTTTCCGGTGCTTTTGCCTCCGAGCAAGATCTTCTGGACGTCAATTTCGCAGCGGGCGGTAGGATTCTTCGGCTGCGTGACGTCGCAGAGGTGCGTCGCGGCTTCTCCGATCCCCCGCAGCCGATGTTTCGCGTCAACGGCAAGCCTGCGATCGGCCTCGCCATCGCAATGCGCGACGGCGGCGATATTCTTGCGCTAGGACGCAATATCAAAGCCGCGATGAGCCGCATTACCGCCGAGCTGCCGGTCGGGATCCAGCCGACACTGGTCGCCGATCAGGCACAGATCGTCGACCACGCGATCACCGATTTTACCAGCTCGCTGTGGCAGGCGATCATCATCGTCCTTGCCGTAAGCTTTATTGCTCTCGGCGTGCGCGCGGGCTCGGTCGTCGCGATCTCCATCCCGCTGACCCTGGCTATAGTCTTTCCGGTCATGTCGATGGTCGGCATCGACCTGCAGCGCATCTCGCTGGGCGCGCTGATTATCGCCTTGACCTTGCTTGTCGACGACGCGATGACGACGATCGACGCGATGACGCGACGGCTCGCCGCCGGCGACCCGATGGCAGTTGCGGCCGTCTACGCCTATAAGGCGCTCGCCTTCGCGATGCTGTCAGGCACACTGGTTACGATCGCCGGTTTCGTGCCGATCGGTTTTGCGCAAAGTTCGGCTGGCGAATACACCTTCTCGATCTTCGCGGTGGTCGCGATCGCCCTGATCGCGTCGTGGTTCGTCGCGGTGATCTTCGCCCCTCTTCTCGGTACAATACTTTTGAAAGCCCCAAGACGAGATCGCGACGCCGGGCCGGGCCGGGTGCTGCGCGGCTACCGGGGGTTTCTGGGTTGGGCGATTCGCGCCCGGTGGGTAACCTTCGCGGTTACCCTCGGTGCCTTCGCGTTGGCGGTCGCCGGCCTCGGCCTGGTACCTCGCCAGTTTTTTCCGCCGTCTGACCGAGTCGAGCTGCTGGTCGATCTGGATCTTCCGCAGAACGCTTCGATCCACGCGACCGAGAGCATCATGCAGCAGTTTGAACAGCACCTCTCCGGAGACCCGGACATTGATCATTTCAGCAGCTATGTCGGTCGGGGCGCCCCCCGCTTTTACCTTCCATTAAACGTCCAGCTGGCGAATCCATTCTTCGGTCAGCTAGTGATCGTTACCAAGGACATCGAGGCACGCCGGCGCCTGCAGCCGCGGCTCGAAAAACTGCTGGCTGATGAGTTCCCCAGTGTCGTCGGTCGGGTTTCGCCGCTCGAGCTCGGGCCTCCCGTCGGCTGGCCCTTGCAGTACCGCGTATTGGGGCCAGACTTAGAAAAAATACGCGATATTGCATTGAAACTCGCACAGGTGGTGGCAACAGCGCCGGACACCCGCCGGATAAACTTCGAGTGGATGGAGCCTCAGCGCCAGCTACGTGTTAAGGTAGATCAGGACGAAGCTCGCCGGCTAGGGTTGAGTTCGGCGGCAGTCGCCGCCGTGCTGAACACGGCTATCTCGGGTACGACCGTGACGCAGGTTCGTGACGATATCTATTTAATCAATGTCGTGGTGCGCCAGGAGGGCGGCCAGACCTTGTCGGTTGACACGCTGCGCACCTTGCAGCTCCCCTTGCCTAACGGACGCAGCGTCCCGCTCAACCAGCTCGCGGCTTTCGAATACACGCAGGAATATCCATTGGTCTGGCGACGTAACCGCGTCCCGATGCTTACCGTGCAGGCGGATGTCGCCCCCGGCGTGCTACCGGAGACGGTGATCGCCCAACTCCAACCGGACATCGCGAAGTTGTCGGCCGAGCTGTCGCCTGGCTACCGCATCGAGCTCGGTGGGATCGCCGAGGAAAGTGCGCAATCCCAGGCATCCGTCTTCGCCGTGGTTCCTTATATGCTGCTGCTGATGCTGACTGTGCTGATGTTCCAGCTGAGGAGCTTCCAGCGTCTTGCCATTGTCCTAAGTGTGGTTCCGCTGGGTCTGATCGGCGTCGTCGCCGCGCTCCTGGCCTCGCGCCAGCCGCTTGGGTTCGTCGCAATCCTCGGCATCCTAGCGCTCGTCGGCATGATCGCCAAGAACGCCGTCATCCTGATCGAGCAGATTGAAGCAGAGCGACGGGCGGGCAAAGCGGTACGCGAGGCGGTGATAGAAGCGTCGAGCTCGCGCTTCCGGCCAATTATGCTGACCGCATCCTCGACGGTTTTGGGGTTGATCCCGATCGCACCGACTGTGTTCTGGGGCGCGATGGCCTTTGCCATCATGGGCGGCCTTCTGGTCGCTTCGCTATTAACGCTCGTGTTTTTGCCGACTCTCTATGTAACCTGGTTCGAGCGCCGAAGGGCATCGCCCTCGCCTGTTACAGCCGGTCAGCCAGCGGATATCGCCTGATGCCACCGGCCGGCATCACCGAGAAGACGCGGTCAGTGGTGTTGCGAGCGCTCGGATTTGTTGTTCTCTGGCTGATCCTCACCGGTGGCAACACTGCTGATCTTGTTGCCGGGGCCGCGGCGGCTCCGGCAGCGACCTGGGCAAGCTTGCGCTTGCTGCCGCCAGGGGCAGCCCGCATGCGCCCCACTGCCACCGCGCGGCTTGTGCTGCATTTCCTCCGCCAGTCCATTGTTGCTGGAGCCGATGTCGCGCGACGAGCGCTCGATCCCCGGCTTCCGTTGCGCCCCGGGTTGGTGGTTTATCCAGTGGGCCTTTCACCCGGCTCAAGGCGGAACATGTTCACCGCGTTGATGAGCTTGCTGCCAGGCACTGTGCCGGCCGGCTCGGACGAGAGTGGGGAACTTGTAATCCACTGTCTCGATGTCGAGCAGCCGGTAATTGCCCAGCTCGCGGCGGAGGAAGCAGTGTTTTCTCGGGTCATCGCAGAGACGCCGGGCCATGGCTGACTTTCTGCTAGGCGCAGCCGGCTTTTTGCTGGCGACGGTGGCGGTGGGTTTGGCCCGCATCTTGCGGGGGCCGGGCGACGCCGAGCGCATTATGGCGGCGCAACTGCTCGGCACCGGTGGAATTGCGGCGCTGCTATTGCTCGCTAAGGCGATGAGTGTGCCTGCCGCGGTGGACGTTGCGATGATCTTGGCGTTGCTCGCGGCGTTCGTCTCGGTCGCCTTTGTCAAGGGGGCCGGCCGGTCGCAGGGGGATCGGGCGTGAGTCTCGCGCTCGATTTCTTGACCGTTCTCACGGTCTCCGCCGGCGCTTTCTTCTTCATGGCGGGAACAGTGGGGCTGGTCCGATTCCCTGACACTCTCAGCCGCGTGCACGCGCTGAGCAAAGCCGACAACCTCGGCCTCGGTTTGGTGGTCTTAGGCTTGCTGCTCCAAGCAGAAGGGCTGCTCGCGGCACTGAAGCTTGTCGCGGTCTGGCTTCTCGCCCTGCTCGCCGGGGCCACGGTCACCCAACTGATCGCGCACACCGCCCGAGAGGGCGTGCCGCCTGCTTAACGGATTACCTTGGCCTTCGATATCGGTCTCGCCCTCCTTGTCCTCGGCGTGGCCGCCTGGACCATTGCCGCACGCGACACGTTCGCCGCGGTTGTCGGTTTTGTCGCCTATGGCTTGCTGCTAGCGCTGGTCTGGGTGCGTCTCCAGGCACCCGATATCGCATTGACCGAGGCTGCGCTTGGCAGCGGGTTGACGGGCGGACTACTGGTCGGCGCGAGCGCTCGGTTGCGGCATGCCGAGATGCCGGCCCCCGGCGAGACCCCCGGCGCCGTCTTGAAGCTCGCGTCCACAGTGCTTTGCACTTTACTGTCGGCGGGGCTCGCGGCGATCGTGTTTCTGTTGCCCGAGCCCGCGCCGACCCTTGCGCCGCAAGCGGCCGCAAACATCGCGGCGACGGGCCTCGGCAATCCCGTCACTGCCGTCCTGATGGCATACCGCGCGATCGACACCTTGCTCGAGACGGTGGTGCTGCTACTGGCCCTCGTTGGTATCTGGTCGCTGGCGCCGAACCGCGTCTGGGGCGGCTTCCCGGGCCCGCGGCATCAGGCCGATCCGGACAGCGCGCTGACTTTTGTCGCACAGCTTCTGGTGCCGATCGGAATTCTGGTCGGCATCCACATCTTCTGGGTTGGGTCGGTTGCCCCGGGAGGAGAATTCCAGGGCGCGACCATCCTCGCCACCATGTGGATCCTCGCCATGATTGCCGGATTGGTGAGCGCCCCTCCAGTGAGCCGGCGCTGGTTGCGGCTTTTGCTTGTCGCCGGGCCAGCCATGTTCTTCGGGATCGGGTTCGCCGGTTTTCTTGCCGCGGACGCTTTCCTGGCATACCCGGAGACGCACGCCAAGCTGGTGATATTGATGATCGAAATACCGGTGACGCTGTCCATCGCAGCAACGCTTGGCCTTCTGGTCGCCGGTCCGCCGGAACGGATAACGCAGCAATGAGCGACGCAATGCTTTATGGGTTGTGCGGCGCGGTGCTGGTCGGTCTCGGTCTGTTCGGGCTGATCGTGCATCCCCAGCCGCTCCGCAAGATTCTCGCATTTAATTTGATAGGCGGCGGCGTTTTTCTGCTATTCGGAGTTGTCGCCCGTAGAGGTGCCGCAGCCGGGCTCGCCGGCGACCCAGTACCGCAGGCGCTGGTCATCACTGGCCTCGTCGTTGCTTTCGCGGCGACGGCGCTTGCTGTGGCATTGCAGGTGAGGCTGTTTCAGGAGACCGGCGGGCGACCCGACGGGCAAATGGATAGCCGACCCTGATGCCCGGTTCGGCAACGGCAGGCGGGTTCCTTTTGATATTCGCGATCGCCTTGCCGCTTGCAGGGGTACTGTTTTCGCTGGCGCTCGGCGGGCGGTACGCGGAACGCGTCGCGCTCATTCTGATGCCGGCCGGCGTCGTGGTCGCCGTGGCGATCGGCGCCACTGTCTGGCACACGCACGATGTGCTTCAATACTTTGTCGGCAATTGGGATCCCCCGCTCGGCGTGGCATTTCGGGCGGACGGGCTGTCCGCGACAATGATGGTGACCGCGGCATTGTTGATCTGCGGCATCGGGCTGTTTGCACGGACGCAGCTCCCTGTTCCGCGCGGCGTGGAAGAGCGCGCGCCATTGGTATTCTGGACATTGTTGCTGACGGTTTGGGGCGCACTCAACGCCGTCTTCGTTGGTGGTGACCTTTTCAACCTTTATGTCGCCCTCGAGCTGCTAACTTTCGCCGCTGTGCCACTGGTTTCGCTCGATGGGCGTGCGCAGACGCTAAGGGCGGCGTTCCGCTACCTGCTGTTCGCGCTCTTTGGCTCAATTCTCTATCTGCTCGGTGCGGTGGTGCTCTATGGTACCTACGGTACGCTCGACATTGTCCTGTTGTCGGGCCGCATCCGCGCCGAGCCGGCGGCGTGGGCGGCGATCTCGCTGATGACATCAGGACTACTGGCTAAAGCGGCGCTTTACCCATTGCACCTATGGCTGCCGCCCGCCCATGCCGGCGCTCCCGCTCCGGCCAGCGCGGTACTCTCGGGGCTTGTCGTCAAGGCGCCTTTTTTCCTGGTTGTCAGGCTGTGGTTCGACGTCATGCCCGGGTTGCCGGAGCATGCGGCGGCGCAGGTGCTCGGCGCTCTGGGCGCTGCAGCAATTATCTTCGGCAGCGTTGTGGCACTCCGCCAAGTGCGGCTGAAGCTGCTGATAGCCTACTCGACGGTGGCGCAGATCGGCTACCTGTTCCTGATGTTCCCGCTCGCCGTCGAGCCCGAAACAGGCCATCCGTGGAGCACTGCCGCCTGGACAGGCGGCGTTCTTCAGGCCGTCTCGCACGCTTTTGCGAAGGCGGCAATGTTCATGGCGGCTGGGCTAATCGCCGAGGCGCTCGGGCATGACCGAATTGCCGGGCTTGCCGGCGTCGGCCGGGTGTTGCCGATAACCGTCTTCGCCTTCGCGCTCGGCGGCCTGTCGCTGATGGGTCTGCCCCCCAGTGGCGGCTTTGTGGCGAAAGCGATGCTGTTGACGGCGGCAGTCGCGGCAGGCCAATGGTGGTGGGCCGTGGTCGTCCTCACGGGCGGGCTGCTCGCGGGCAGCTACGTGTTTCTGGTGCTCGCCCGAGCAGTGACAGATGCTATCGAGCCGTTGAGCTTGGCCGCTCGGATATCGCCGGGCCGGCAGGCGGTGGTCCTGGCTCTCGCGCTGGGTGCCGTGGTGCTCGGCTTTGTGCCGCTGCGGCCCCTCGAACTGCTGCAGATCGGACGCCCGGATATGGCGATAGAAGCGCCGAGGTGAGGCCTCACCTAAAGCCGATATCTGGGGATCGTCGGCGGTGAGTGTCGCAAAAGTTTTGCTGTTCACCGCCCTAGCGGCGCCTCTCGCAATGCTGTTGGCTTGTGTGTCCCGGCGGGTCAGAGACCGGATGCCGTCTCTGTTGACGCTGGCGCCGGCGCCAGCCCTAATCGCGGCGCTGGTGGCCCCCGCCGGCACCACGCTGGTCTTGCCCGAGCCGCCGTTTCGCATGACGCTGGCACTCGACGCGCCCGGCGCGATGCTGCTCGGGGTTGGAGCACTCCTGTGGATCGTCGCTGGCGCCTATGCTTCCCCCTATCTGCGCAGCGACCCGAATGCCGGGCGCTTTGCCGAGTGGTGGTTGCTGACGCTCGCCGGCAACCTCGGCGTCTTTATCGCCGCCGACCTGGTAAGCTTCTATTTGACCTTCTCGGTGGTTAGTTTGGCGGCCTGGGGCCTTATCGCCCATGACAGCACGTCGGGCAGCCGACGAGCCGGCGTCATCTACGTGGCGCTTGCCGTGTTGAGCGAGGCCTTCCTGTTGATGGCTTTCGTGTTTATGGCGCAAGCCATCCCGGACGGCAGCCTGTTGATCCGACACGCGGTCGCAGCGCTGCCGGCGTCCCCTTGGCGGAATGCCTCGCTGGTGCTGCTGATCCTGGGGTTTGGTTTAAAGATCGGCTTGGTACCGGGGCATGTGTGGATGCCGCTGGCCTATACGGCGGCGCCGGTACCGGCGGCTGCAGTGCTCAGCGGTGCGGCGGTCAAGTCCGGGGTGATTGGGCTCATCCGCTTTATGCCGCTCGGGTTCGCGATGCCGGAGTGGGGCGAGGCGCTGGCGGCGGCGGGAATCTTTTCCGCCTTCTACGGCGTTTTGGTCGGAATCACGCAGCGAAACCCTAAGACCGTGCTGGCTTATTCGAGTGTAAGCCAAATGGGGCTGCTCGCTGCCGCGCTCGGTATGGGGCTGGCGGCAGGCGACATTGGGGCAGCCCCGGGGGTGAGCTTCTCGGCGGCATATCACGTCTTGGCGAAGGGGGCGTTGTTCCTCGCGATTGGCGTGTCAGCTGCCGCTGGCCCACGCCTGTGGCCGGTGCTGATCCCGGCCGCGGTGGTGGCGCTCGGGCTCGGCGGGTTGCCCCTTACGGGCGGCATGCTGGCAAAGCTCGCTGTGAAGACGCAATTCAGCGACGGGGTCGTCGGCGCATTGGCGACATTGTCGGCGGTCGCCAGCACGGTGCTGATGCTCCACTTTCTGCGCTGTCTGGTGCGGACCACGACAGGAGACCGTGCGCCGGCGGCACCGGCGGCGTTGATGCGGCCATGGCTGGTTTTGGCTTCCGCAGCCGTGGCGGTTCCTTGGATCCTGTACCCGACAACCGAGGGCGGAAGCTTACTCTCAGCGGTCGCCCCAGCGACGCTCTGGTCGGCGCTGTGGCCGGTTCTGCTCGGGGCACTGCTGGCTGTTTGGCTGTGGCGATGGGGGGATCGCTTGCCGCGGCTGCCGGCCGGGGACGTCGTGGTGGTGGGGGAAGCTGCAGTACGCGCAGCTGTCCCCTGGGGCGCGGCAATCGAACGAGCCGACGGGTATCTGCGGCAATGGCCGATGGCGAGCCTCTTACTGCTGACGCTGGTGATCATTCTGGTGGCGATGCTTGCCTGGGGCTGAGTCCTGCGGAGCGACCACATCACTTCGCTTGACGGCAATCATTTGCGCCGCAGTATTGAGGCTTGCGGATCTGCGGGCGGCGCGCGCCTGATGACTTCTCTAGCGCCTGCCCCTGCCCCTCATCGCTCTGGGCCGGCCGTTGCGACGGGTCCCGTTTTCGGGGCAAACGCCACGGCGCCGCTTATGACGCTAATCACCGTCGAGCTAATCTGATGAGTCGCTAAGCCATTCGGACGGGGAGCACACCTCGTCTTGGAGGAGTGGTCGACGGGTCTGGAAATATCGCAGAATTGCCCAGCACGCAGCTGCCGCCGCGAGGTGCTTCAGGGTGTGCCCGCTCAACAAGCTTCCGACCGAATAAATTGCGTGGTCGGTGAATTCGAAGATTTTGGCGAGTGCGTAGAGGACTCCGGCGATAATCCAGTAATTTGTTCCGGTGAACTTCGGCGGACACAGCAGAAATAGCAATACAATCGCAAGACCGGGGAAAAACTGGACCCAGAAATAGAGCCGCAGATCGCCGGTCCAGCGCCATAGCAACAGGCTGAACAAGCCGGTCGCGAGCGCCGGCCACAGCAGAATGGCTCCGGCCCTGACGCTGACGCGCTCCGCGACGACAAGAGCGAGGATTGCCCCGAAGCTCAGTGTCATCGGCAAGCGGTCCCAAAACAAGGTGTCGTCGTTGGGGGCCCAGTGATAGTAGGACGAGCCGATGCCGGTCAGAAGGACTCCCAGGAAGAAGACGACGGTTGCCGGATCATCACGAAATCGCCGCAACCCTGCGGCACCCACCGCCAGAAACGGAAGGTTCGAGACGACGTTCCAAAAGTTCGGAATGCCGAATACCGTGCGCTGGTCGGCGAATTGATGATAGCTTTGATCCTGCGGTATCGGCGGCAGCAGCAGCAATCCTCCGAGCGAGACTGCCATCAGGCCGAAGAAGGCGAGCACTGGAAGCTTTGGCTTTATACTGTCGCGAGGCATGCTGGCGATATACCATAAGCCCGAGGCGATCGACGAGAATTGCTGGTTGCTACTGTACCGTGCATGATGCAACGGCGACGTCATCCAGCTTGCCGAGGCACTCTGACTCTTATTAAGATTAGATTGGGCTAAAGTGGCAAATTCGTTATTTGCGCGTAAATGTTTCTAGGAGTTTGGTGAGTCTGACTGGCATCGGGGTTAGAAAGGAACCTCCTATGGCACGCAAACTCTCGATCGTCCTTGCCGTTGTTCTAGCCATTTTCGCCGTCTCACCCAGTCTCGGCAACGCTCAAGGGCGCGGCGGTGGTTGGCACGGCGGCGGGGGCGGCGGTTGGCACGGCGGTGGCGGTTGGCACGGCGGTGGCGGTTGGCACGGGGGCGGCTGGGGCTGGCGTGGCGGCGGCTGGGGCTGGCGCGGCGGCGGTTGGGGTTGGGGCTGGGGCTGGCCGGCCGCCTGGTGGGGCTGGGGGCCCGGTTGGGGTTGGGGTCCTGGCTGGGGTTGGGGCGGAGGCTGGGGTTGGGGTGGAGGCTGGGTTTGGGTCCCGGGTTGGGGTTGGGTCTGGCGCTAGAACCACTATGTCCGGGCGCCACCACGAGCATTGCGAATGATCGCCACAGAACCGTAGGCTCGCGAACGACCTTGTCGAAAAACGCATGTCGCGGCAATCTGAGTTGAACAGGGCGCCAATACCGGCTTTGCGTCAGGTCACGAAACAGCGTGGAGGTAAATGCAAATGGCCGATCTCGTAGAAATCACGTTTCCGTCCGAAGAAAAAGCCGAGCAAGTCCGCCAAAAGCTGCTCGATATGCAGAGAGAATATCTGATCGAGTTGTCCGACGCGGTGATTGCGGTCAAGCAGCCCAATGGCCGGGTCAAACTCAATCAGCTCTTCAACCCGACCGCTTCAGGTGCCGTCTCCGGAACCTTCTGGGGTGCCCTGATCGGCATGATATTCCTGATGCCGCTGGCTGGTGCCGCGATCGGTGCTGCTTCCGGAGCTCTCGGCGGCGCGCTCGCCGATGTCGGCATCAACGACAGGTTTATGAGGGATGCCGGGCAAAGTTTGCAATCCGGCAACGCCGCGCTCTTTCTGTTGGTCCGCAAGATGACGACCGACAAGGTCCTGGCGGCCTTGCAGGGCGAGGGCGGCACGGTGATCCGCACCTCGTTCGACGAGAGCAAGGAGGAGGCTTTGCGCACGGCGCTGGCTGCTGCCACCCCGCCCGCCGCATCGTCCGCCAGCTGAGCCTCGGGAACCTGGAGCCCTTTGTCATCCGGGCCCGAACGGGATTCCGAGCAACCCCAGGCGAGAAACAGCAGGATCCAGACGACCGAGACCGCCACCCCGAAAGGCAGTATCATACCCTTCCGATACCCGCTTGTTTGTCATAGCGCTGAGCGAAAGTGACGACCAGCGCGAAATAGGGCATCAGCGGTGTGACGGCATTGGGCGGTGAGTCGCCGACCCGGTAAGCGGCCAACACGGCCTCGGGCGCGACCCTGAGTTTCATGAAGAGCGGCACGAAGATCGGCGCCAGCAGCGCCCATTTCGGGATCAAGTCGACGACCCCGGTAACAGTGATGAACCCGAGGATCAAGGGGATGGTGCCGAGATCGGCGTGCTCGAGGGCGTCGCCCATGGTCACGGCTCCGAGCGGAATCAAGACCAAATAAGCATCGGCAGCGAAGCTCGCCAGCACCCCCACGGTCACCAGGATCCAGGTCACCGCCTTGCGCGGAGTGACCTGGACGATTTTCTTGATCAGGGCGGTCATCAAGCCCGCCTGCTCGGCGAGCCCGACGCCGATCATGACTACGAGGATGATGCCGACCGGAGCGAAATTCATGAAGTTCCGCGCCATCGAGGTCAGCATGAAACGGATGCCGACGCCGCTCAGCAGGCTGTTGACGGCGGCGGTGGGTCTCCGGGTTGACGACCCCGTAATCGACCGATGTCCCAAGCAGGTAAAACAGATGCAAGAGGACAATCACCAGCCCCGACAAGAGGAAGAAAATCAACGCCGGATGGGGAACCTCGTTTCCGACCTTTTCTACGACATCGAGCAGCTTCTGCAGAAACGTCTTGTTTTTTTCTTCCGGTTTGTCTATTGAGGTAATCCTTCTCTGCTCGCTCATGCTGTCAGGCCTTTTGAGCTCTACCCGTGATGGGTCGCGCGTCGCGATGGCCACCAAAACCGTGTCGTCGGTTGGCGCGAATCACAATTACGAATTGAGATACTTATTACGCGTTGTTGCGTCTGCAGCAAATCTACAGCGGGATTTCTCCTTAAAGTTGCTCCTCCGTGCGCGTCCCCGAGCTTCGACCGCAAGCCGTGATGCGGAGCCGGACTCGACTTCGTACGCCACGCTCTGGCCGTTGGTCCATCCGGAGCCCGCGGCGAAACCGGAAACATACAATGTGTAAATCATAATTGCGATATAATTATTATCTCAACAGGCTGTCGCCGCGGCTGTACCGGCATATTGGCAGGACAGCGGCTCGAAGAGTGCTCCCCCTTGCCGCCGTCGGGTTCACCGCGCTGCTCGGCGGCTGCGTTCAGGACGGCCTGATGGATATGGCCCGCTTCCAGTTGAAGCCGGACGCGATCATCATCGAGCGCCGCCCGGATGCGGAATACGAGAAGTTGTTTCCCTATTACGTCGAGCTCTGCGCGGCGAGCCAATTCCAGTCCAAATTGACGGGCGAAGGGGGTGGTCCCGCCGGCCACGCGATCCTGTACATCAAGGGCGCCTGCAAGGACGATGATGCCCCATTCCCGCAATTGCGACGCTGCCGCGGGGTAGCAACGAGCCTGAAGGATCCGGAGCACGGCGCCGGGGTCAGCGTCAACCAACTGTTCAAGAACGTCAATTGGGTGGCGACGCCGGGTTACGAATTGGTCTTTCCGGGCGGCCTCGCGCCGGGGGAGCGGCTCACCCTGGCCCGCTTTCAGGCAGTCGAGCGGCAGGCGATCGCCAAAGGCATCTACAAGGGGGTCACCTTCCACCGCTTCGAGGGGGCCACCTCGGATACCGATTTGCGCGACTTTTTGGAGAGGGCCGGCATCGGCACCGACTTGGCGCTGCAATTTGCCCGAACGGTCTTTTGTGCGCGGTTGCCGGTGACCGAGGCAATGTTGGATCCGATAATCGCCTTCTTGAACGACAAGAACCGTGAATATGCCGATGGCGAGGCCGACTACAATTGGAGCGCCTGGGCCGACAACTGTAGCCACACAATGCGCAACGCATTGGCCGCCGCCAACATCTGGTCGCCACTGTCGGTGCGGGCAACAAAGATCAGGCAAATATTCAATCTCGCTGTGCCTGCGAACGAATTCGTCAACCTCGCCGAATTGATGACCCAAGGCGATATCGAGGATTATCGCGACATCTTGCGAGACGGGCCGCGGCGAGACGCGTTCCACGAATTTCATTGGTTGCCGACGCGGCAAGGCGCGCTCCTGAAGACGCTGCCGGTGCATGAGCCCAACGATCTTTACGACACGACATTTCGGTTGTTCACGCTGCAATCGCCGTTTCTGAGGGGCAAGACGCAGCGAGCAATCGAATTGTTGTCAACCCAACGTTTTGTCGACCTCAACACCAACCTCCATTATTTCGAACGAAGATATGACGCGATCCTCGCGCAGCGCGACGAGCAGCGCGATGCCATGGCAAGTGTTCGCGGCACACCATTTCGGCGGGTCGGGAGTTTGTACTATGACTACATTGGTACGCAGAGCGCCGAGGTTCAATCGATGATAAATCGCATCTCAGCGGCGAGTTCTAATCCACGAGACGACTGACCGTAACCGACGCCTGCACCGGGGGCCCAAGGTATACGTGCGCCACGCCCTCGACGATCGGATGCTCCAGCCCGCGCGGCTCGCCGCCCTGCAAGGTCGGATAGCGAACGCCGCATCGGCGGAGGATCGGCAAAGCGCGGGCGAATGCGTCGCTATCGAGATACCGCGATGGCCCGATCAGAGTCTTGTCGCGGGAGAACCCGCAAGAGTCGCACGCGGCGAGGCCTGTGGAAGATTATCCGCTAAGGCTATCTTCCGATTCCAGGTATTGCGTTATAGCCGCTCAAGATAATCTCGATACCA
>Ga0306925_10003079_pt1 | contig 14615 bp, 15 predicted proteins | sample flu12Cox44000176_FD_203755 | JGI IMG/M metagenome (GOLD analysis project Ga0306925, IMG submission 203755) | Lab enrichment of tropical soil microbial communities from Luquillo Experimental Forest, Puerto Rico - flux8day.12C.oxic.44.000.176 (v2)... | ecosystem: Environmental > Terrestrial >... | reverse complement strand
CCCGATCGAACGGGATGGCCCAGACGTAACTAGCCACGAAGTTGTGCGTGATATCTGTCGACGACAGCCCACGGCTCCATTTCGGATTTATGAAATTCACATTGTCCCCGAACCCCGAAGAATCGTCCAGGGCCTTCGCGAAGGTGTACGCGACCAGGAACGTCATATCATTGGCTCTACGTTCCACGGTAATTTGTCCAGCGTTGTAGATGGAATTGGTGTTAAGGAGTGTATTCCCGTTGCCATAGCCATAACACACAAGGGTCGCCGTACCGGGGCAGTAATTCGTGGTTGAGATCGCGTATGGAAATGTGCTGCTGCGGGTCCGGGTGCCGTAAACGCATCCAGGCCCCGGCGTCGGATTTCGCCATGTGCTACAAGGGACGGTTGCTGACGGAAGCTGGAAGACGTCATTCTCCGCACCAGGTCCGCAGCCGGGGGTTTGTGCGGTTACGTCAAACGCCCCCTCCGCTGTCAGTTGCTGGCATAGAGCCGGGTTGCCGGCGTTGGCTTCTTGCGACGTAATAAGACGGTGCCCCGCAGTCCCGACATACGCCAGCGTCAGCACCGTTGATCTACTTAGCTCACGCTGGATCGACATATTGAAGTGCTCCGCGTAGGGCAATCTGTTGTGAATGTTATAGCCCGGGAAATAGTTGATGGGCTCGAACTGGCCGAAGGGCAGTGTTTTGTTCGACGGAGCCCCCGGAATCGGCAGCTGGTAAGGAAAACGTTGATTCAGCGATTGCCCACTGGATCGATTCAAGAACGGTTCGTCAAACATTACCGACACCGGAGACTGCCAATACAGGCCGAACGGCGCGTCGGCCACCTCGTAGAACAGGTTCAGGTCCTCCACCGAAGTGTAGTAAATGCCGTAAGCTGCCCGGATACTGCTCTTGCCAGGCCCACCAAAGACTGCTCCCAAAAGGCCGTCCGAAAAGCCCGGCGAATACGCTAGCCCGATTCGTGGCCCGAAATTGTCGTAGCGCGTCGGCGCCAGAGTTTTGGGAATGCCAGCGTCGCCCGGAAATACTAGCCCTTCCGGGGCAAGTGGAAACACCGTGGACTGTTGCCCGGGAACCCACGTCTGGATTTTTCCTTGCGTGTCGTACCACGGCATACTTACTTCCCAACGCAATCCCAGGTTCAGCGTTAGGTTCTGTCTCACCTTCCAGGTATCTTGGACGAAGGCCCCACCATATTTTGTTCGGGAATCCAGCACCTGTTTGGAAGCCTGGACGTAAGCAGCGCCACAAGGAACGCAGGTTGCGCCCAGGAGGAAGTCCGCCATGTCAGATCCAGTCACCGAACCGTCAAAGGTGAATTGTCCGTTGGGGCTGGCGTAGTTTCGTTCGTTCACCTGCAGATAGCGGAATTCCCCTCCAGCCTTCCACGTATGTTTGCCCTGCGTTTTGGAAAAAACGTCACTCACCGTATACGTAGTGTTGGGCTGGAACGTATTTAAGGTCGGCACTCCAATGTTTAAGCCGATGATGCTAAGGCTGACTTGCGGCATATACTCCTGATATCCCGGTAGCGACGCGATGCCCAAGGTGTCTGCGCCCGTCACGAAACCCAGCGACGAAAGGCTTGCGAAACTTCCCGCCGGATTGTCCTTGTGGAGCACATTTCGAAAGACGGTCGCGCGCGCTTCGTTCACCGCCGTGTTTCCTATCGCCTTCGTATTGCTCATCACAAACTGCTGTGCCCGCTGAGGCGTGGTCGTCGGGAAACCCGGCACACTCGCGAAGCCGGCAAGCGCGCTGTCAACGTTCGAGTTGTCGAAGCCGTAGTACCACGACCAGTTTCCGGTCCGTTTGTTGTTGAAATCCACGCGCTCCCCGATCTTATCGTCGTTGGCTATGCTCCTTTCGCTGTTGTTCGAGTAGTTGTTCGACGCACCAGGAAGGGTTGGCAATGGTATATAGGGGAGGATGTGGGGAGTCGGCGGTGCCCAGGCGGCTTGCGGGATCACCCCACCGGGAAATACGCATTGCGTATTCGAGGTGCAACCCGCAAAGCTGTAAGGCTCGTTTTGCGTTACGGCGTAACCCAGGCGTTGCGACAGCACTTGTGCCCAGTAGGGGCCGTCGATCGTGCCAGTCAGAGTCGACGGATCAAAATTGCCCGCCCGCTGATCGGGGGTGGGCACAGTAACCAAACCGGTTTCCGCGCCTTGCACCTGTCTCGTCCCTTGATAATCCGAAAAGAAGAATATATGGTCCTTCCAGATCGGCCCGCCCGCCGCATACCCGAATTGGTTCCGCCGCAGCTCGGATTTCGAGGGTGCGAAGTAATTTTTGGCATCGAATTTGTCGTTCCGCAGGAATTCGAACACATCCCCGTGAAACCCGTTCGTTCCGGACTTTGTGATAGCGTTCATCACCGCCCCGCTGAATTTTCCATATTCCGCGTCGAAACTGTTCGTAATCAGGCGGAATTCTTCCACCGAGTCCAGGTTAGGAATAAATCCAGTGCCCAGGTTCCGTCCCTCGCTTACGTCCCCTCCGTTCACCAGGAAGGCGTTCGCGGTCTCCCGCTGCCCGTTCACGGAGATGTTACCGGCGTTCAAAATTCCAGAGACAGGCCGAGTCCCAGGTCCCTGAGTCCCACCCCCTGACCCGTTGCCTTCGATTGTCCCGGAGCTCGTAGGTGCAACCCCCGCCTGCAACCCCAAAAGGTCGACGTAGCTGCGACCGTTCAGCGGCAGCGCCAGCATCTTCCTCGAATCAATCACGTCACCCAACTGTGTATTCTCCGTCTGTACCTGTACGCTATTGGCCGACACTTGCACTTCCTCCGTGACCTTGCCTATGTCGAGCACGACATCAAACCGCAACAGGTCGTTCACATTCACCACGATGCTCGTCTCCGTGAAGGGACGAAATCCTCCCGCTGTGACTGTGAGCCTATAGGTACCGGCCGGCAGCGCAAGAATGCGGAATGAACCATCGGCTGACGACACGGTTTCGTGCGTGAGGTTTGTGTCTACGTTTGTCGCGACCACCTTCGCGCCGACAACCGCCGCATCCGAGCGATCTTTGACGACACCCAGAATGGATCCGGTCACGTCGGCATATAAGATCTTTGTAGTTGCTAGGATTGTTAAAACGAATAAAAACAGGCGAAATACACGAGTACACATAATCCCCCCCACCTTGCGGGCGAGTTTAGGATGAAAGTTCGTTTTCGTCAAGAAGCGAAACAAAAAGAAATGAACGGACAGTAACGATGAATTCCTTGCGTTTTTCGTTTTTTGAAGAAGGTAACCCTAGCTCTAGGGCAACGCAAAGCTAAACACATCACTACCTGCGGCAATGGCCACGTACTGCTTCGTTCCCACCGCGTAGCTCATTGGCGACCCGGCGATGCTTTGCCCCGTGTTGAAATGCCATAACGGTTTGCCGGTTCGTGCTTCCACCGCTTCGAACGATCGGGTGTCATCGCCGAAGAACACCAATCCCGCCGCGGTTGTCATGGTGCCCGCGGAAGAGTGGCCCTGGCCGGCCTGGACGTATCGCCATGCGGGCTTATCGCTTTCGAGACCGTACGCCAGCAGGATCTTCTGATTGTGGTCGCCTTGGCTTCGGCGGACACCCGTGGAGTAGTAGGTCTTGCCTCGCTCGAATTCCTGGGGCTTCCTCGAATAAATATCGCAACTTTCGAGTGCTATGAAGTAGAGCATGGAAGTGTCGGGGCTGAAGGAAGGCGAATACCAGTTTGTGGCTCCGACCATGCCGGGACAGATGCGCGTGCCCTTTTCCGAGGGTTGGGCATCGGTGCGAATCGGGCGACCTTTTTGGTCAATGCCACTGGTCCAATTGAGTTTTTCTGCGAAGCGGGTTGCGAGGAGGAACCGGCCATCGGTGCGATCGAGAACATAGATGAAGCCGTTCCTGTTTGCCTCAACAACCAGTTTCCGCTTCTCGCCGCGAAACGTGGTGTCGACGAGCATCGGCGTTTCCGTCGCGTCGTAATCGAACAGGTCGTGGGGCGTGAATTGGAAATACCATTTTAGCTTGCCGGTGTCCGCATCGAGCGCGAGCAGACAATCCGTGTATAAGTCATCGCCAGGGCGTGGCTCACCGTCGAAATCAGGCGCGGGATTACTCGTACCCCAATAAACCACGTTCAGCTCGGGATCATAGGTGCCGGGCATCCAGGTCGTTCCGCCGCCATGCCTCCACGCATCGCCCGGCCAGCTCGAGGAACCAAACTCTCCGGGGGCCGGAATCGTCCAGAACCGCCAGGCTTCTTTTCCTGTTTCGGCATCATAGGCCGCGACGAATCCGCGCACGCCATCGTCACCGCCCGAAGTGCCCACCAGGACTTTGTCCTTGACAACCAGAGGAGCACTGGTTGCCCCGTAATTCGGATCTCCGTCCGTGTATGGTACGTCCCAGAGTAAATGACCGGACCTGGCGTCAAGGCAAAGAAGATGCGCGTTGTCCGTCTCCATGTAAATTCGTGAGTGCCAAATGCCGACTCCACGGTTGTGGTGTTGCGAAGCATCATCGATGAGCCCCTCGGTTATGGGGCGTGAATAGTGCCAGAGGGTCCGCCCGGTCTGCGCGTCCAGCGCATACGCATCATTGGCTGACGTCAGGAACATGATTCCGTCGGCAACCACGGGAGTGACCTCGAGCCGATCGGAGTTCGGCGCATGAAAAACCCACTCCGCGCGAAGTTGCGCGACATTGTTCGTGTTGACCTCGCGGAGCGCACTGTATCGTCGCCCTGTATAGTCGCCGTTGTAGGAGAGCCAATTCGCCGAAACCGGTGCGGATAGCAACTCGGACGGTTGCACGTCGATCAGCGTCGAGACGGAACCTTTCTTTCCGTTTTGCGCACCAAGTGGCACCACAAGAAGGAACGATACAAAAAATCCACCGAGCCATCTCCGCCACTCAATCATCACTATCCCTTTGCTTCAACACCAAAACCCCCGTTGCAAAACGGATTCCATATATTACAAGCGCGACCTCGCGGAAACAAAAACTTGCGACTCAAACCAAATCAAAGATTGGCACACCACAGCAGACCGACGGCGCTCGACGCACAGATCGATTGTTGCCACGAGTTAGATTTGTTGACATCACAAGAAATCACAGTGTATGCATGAAGCCATGGGTCAGCATAACAGGAGCCGTGGCGTCCTTCCGCCCCCAGCACTTCTGACGGGTGTCGCGTTTTGCGTCGCTGCCGTTTTGACCTGGGCGCAGGAAAAGCCCGCCGACCCTTCCACCGAAGCGAACGCTGCCATCCAAGCAGAGGCCAGACAGACTTATGAGAGTGTTTGCGCGGCCTGTCACGGACTCGATGCACGCGGCAGCGAACGCGGACCGGATATAGCCTCGAGGCCCGAAGTCGTACGGAAAACGGACCCCGACCTGGCGCAGATTTTGGCAAATGGAAAACCAGCTGGCGGAATGCCATCATTCTCATCTTTTGGTGTCGCCAAAATCTCGGCCATGGTCGCTTACCTTCGAACCTTGCAAGGCCGAGGCAAGGTCTTAGCGTTGCCTGGAGATCCTGAACGAGGCAGGGCACTCTTCTTCGGAAAGGCAAAGTGTTCCGACTGCCACTCGCTCGCCGGCCAAGGGGGGTTTTTCGCGGCGGATCTCGCTAGCTACAGCGGGAACCTCGACGCGAACGAACTGCGAACCATGATCCTCAGTCCGGACCGGGAACTCGATCCCCGGCGGGGTCTCGCTCAGGTCGTGCTGTCAGACGGAAGCGAGCTCGCTGGCGCAGTGCGAAACGAGGATAACTTTTCAATACAATTGCAGACCGCGGACGGAACTTTTCATCTTTTGAGCAAGTCCGAAGTTCGATCGCAAACCTACGTTGGGGCATCTGGTATGCCTCGCGATTACGGGTCCACGCTCAGGGCCGCAGAATTGAACGATGTCATCAGTTTTTTGCTTCGATCCGCTTCTGAACACGCGCCACAACCCTCAAGTAGGCAGATCGGCGTGGGCGACAACTAGATATGGAAGAAACGAAGGCCAGCTGCTGCGACTAAAACGCGGTGCTAGTAGCGCTTCATTAACCTGGTTGCTGAGAGCCAGGTAGAGCACGGGTAATCGGTGGAGTTGGTGCCCAAAAACTCAGGCTTCGCACCGCCTGTTATTGGACGGAATGACGGAAACACCAGATGATCCAGCAGATTGCCCTGGAGCATCGTTGTCGTTACGGGTCATCGACCGCACCTCGGTCTCTTCTTCGGCAGGTCGCGGCTCCTTCAGCGATCGCTAGAAACTTCTGCGACTGACCGGAACCAACTGGCACATGCGCTCGATACTCAGGCTGCTTTGCAAAAGCATCACTTCTCGGATTTGCTCGAAGATCCCGTCTCGCCGGTTTCGCCGATGTATCTTGTCGTTGGCGAGCAGAGTGTCGTCAACATCAACCAGGAAAACGAGGGGAACGGTTGTCGTCATACGCGGCCTCGCTACTTCAGCGGGACCGGCCCGCTGCCCAGCCCGAGGCGTGCGGCTGGGCGGGGCGCCTCGGACTGGCGGGCAACTCTTCCCGAGGCCTGCGGTTACCGCCGGGGGCAGGTACTGTCGGAAAGTGTCCACACATTTGATGCAGCCGCCGACCAACTGGAATCGTCAATTCGCTCCCCTTACATAACAGTGATAACTGAGCAGCTTGATTTTAATTTGTGGCTCGTTCTTTCGTTCCACTCACCCTGCTCTTAGAAGAAAACATTGCAAGCTGCACAGCATGCATCCACTTGTGTTCCTCATCAGGCTCCCGCGAGAACCATTCCTGCGCAGGATTCGAGACAAGGTGTATCGCTTACGAGCCACACGCGCCACTTGTTTTGCCGTTGAGTTGGACGGAAGTTGGGACGGAACCAAATGGGGTGAACCCGTACGGTGAAGAAACTGGTCCCGGTCACAGCTCTGAGCTACAACTCATTGCTCAGCGCCCGCCGATGATAAATCTAGCACGGGAGATCTCTTGCCAGGGGAGATTCCCGGCATCCCTCTGGCCTGAGCAGCGTAACGGTTTTCGGGAAATCACAGCAGACAGTGAGACCCTTGGGCCAGGGTCCTCGTATAACACAGGCTGACGGCTCTAACTGAACTCTACCGCCTCGATGCAAGTTAAGGTCCTACTGGTTAGTCGCCGTAGTTTGCGACCACTCGCGTGATTTTTCCGTTCTTGCCGAACTCCATGAACTCAGCCGTTTTTGTACCTTTCTGATTCTTGTAGCAAAGCACGATACTGAACAGACCATGCATCACATCGAGGAGCTCAAAGTGCAAGTTCGGATACACTTCCAGCCCCCGCTTGAAGTAGTTGCGCAAGGCGGCGTTTCCTTCGACCGTTCCGGATGGATCATCCAAGATCTTGGCTGCGACGGGAGAGGTCACGACAACATCCGCATCGTAATGAGACATGATGGCGTCCAGGTCGTGTGAGTTCCACGCCGCGACCCATTGACGTGCAAATTCTGTGGCTTCCGACGCCGTAGTCATGCAATGCATTGTACATTCGAACCAGAAGAATTTTCAGAAACGCGGTTATTGGACGGAATGAACGGAAAAGAACGAAAAACACCAGATGTTCATTTCACTGCCACGGTCTGATTCTAGGAGAAGTGGCGCGCCCTGAGAGATTCGAACTCCCGGCCTTCTGGTTCGTAGCCGTGGGCCGGAATTTACGAGAACTTGCCGGAACCGAGAGAAATGCGGCAAAATCAACAAATTGCTGCAAGCCAGCGCTAACCATTTTCCCTTCCCTGTTCACTTTTTCTTCGCGATTTTGCGCAGATTTTCCGAAACTTGTATGTCACTTTTATGACACTCGCGTCTGGTCGCTTCGGACGGCCCTAGGAGCGCAACGACCAGATATGCTGAAGCTGGTGTTCGGCGAGGCAGCAACGATTGGATGTGCGAGCTCTCAATTGAGCTTAAGGCGGACCGCCTGGGCAAGCTTTCGCTGCCGCTGGTCGAAACTAAATAGGTACTCGACGCCAAGGTCGAGCGCCGCAGCTACGTGCAGTAGGTCAGCCGTGCGCGTGCCTAGTTTGGCCGTGGTTTGCCGCGACAGCTCGCGAGCACGGTCGAAGACGAGGTCAGGCAGTCCTCGTAATTGGAATAACCCCTGCTGCAAATCTTTCTCGAAGTCACTTAATGATGAATGGGCCTGGACCGTGGTGATCTCCTTCCGAAATACGCGTAACCCCAGGGCATTGATAACCTCAAGCTCACCTAGGATGGATATGAAACGCTCCCCGCCAGAAGCTCGCATGGCGCGCGCTGCGGCGGCAGAGTTGCCATCTAAGCTGTATAAGGAGAGCAGGAAACTGGTATCAGCGTAAATCCTCAATAGCGGTTCCGATCTTCAGCTACCAGTTCAGCGCCGCTGACTCGCAAAGGCTTCTCGCCATAGATCGATCGCAGTCGCGCCAGAAAGTCGGGCAATCGCGCGACGTCCGCGGTGCGCTCTGGGACTAACCGGGCAATTACGCGCCGGCGCTTGGTGATTTGGATCTCTTCACCTTGGTGCAAAAGGCGTTCTATCTTCCTGAACCCGTAACGGAGATCTCGAATCGAAGCTTTCTTCATGTGATACATTCTAGCATCACATCTTGGGGTTTGCAATCGCATCGATATTGCTGGCAGCGTCACGATTTGTCAACGAGCAAGAAACACCCCAAGAAACACCCGCGTAACAGATGAATATAGCCGCATTCGTTTTTGGGCAGGCTAGGAGCACCTTTCTGAGCACAGTACGCCGTTCCTATGGAAAGCGTGGTCGTTAAGAATCCCAAGATTTTAGGTGGAACGCCCGTGTTTCGGGGTACACGCGTGCCACTCCAGCTTTTGTTTGACTCGCTGGAGCGCGGGCACACGCTCTAAGAGTTTCTAGCGGGATACCCCACAGTTTCGCGCGAGTTGGCCATCGCCGCGCTTGAAGAAGCACAACAGCTCTTATCGGCCAGGGCCTGAATGCGGGTTCTACTTGATGAGTGTGTAGACGAGCAGCTGCGCCATCACTTCCCAGGACACGAATGTCAGACCGCTCGGTACGTCGGGTTCGCAGGACTCGAGAACGGGGAACTTCCAAAACAGGCAGAAGCAGCGAATTTCGACGTACTGTTAACGGTAGATCGAGGCTTCGAGTATCAGCAGAACTTGGCCGATCGTCAAATCGCACTCATTGTTTTCTGCGGAAAATCAGTTTTGTTTGAAGACCTTCTGCCACTGATGACGACCTGTTTCGACCACCTAAAGACTATGCGTCCTGGTGAGGTAATTCGAATCGGCGATTAGGAAGGCTCTTAGACAAGAACCCTTCACATGGCTTGGGCCTCAAGACGTTGTCCACCAGGGCAACCTCCGCGCCTATGGAATTGCTACAGCATCGGGGCGCGGCTGTCTTGAAATAATGATCCCATTTTTCGGGCTGCTGCGCTCTACCGTGTGAGGAAGACAACCGTATTGCACTAAAGGGCAGTCGTTTTCTGCCTCAACCACATTACGAGGCGACACAGTCGCCAAAACGAAGGAGGACCCATGTTTTCTGTAATTCGTCATTACCATTTCGATGCGAAGAATGGTGCCGAAAAGCCTTCCCTCTACGACAGACTTGGTGGCGTCTACAGCATCGCCACCGTGATAGATGACTTCATCGACCGAATCATGGTGGACCCGAGGTTGATTGCCAATCCTCATCGCGTGCCGCCACGTCGACAGTTCCGACGGAAAGATTGCAACCGCCAAGAATCCACGGAAGTGGCCGCACTTGCTCGACTGCCGCGCCGCTCTGACTGACGAGTCCTCTGATGTCTCCCCAGTCCCTCTATTAACTGCGGCCCGGGGAGTTCACCGATGACGCAGACAGTTCTTGGTTCAATCGTTTCGCTCTGGCGGTATCTTGTGAAGTCGATGCTGGGAGAAGAGCGGCGATTTCTTCGACCGTCTCGAACCTCAGCGCTTGACCCGTTACTACGTCACGCGTCTCGAACGGCTCGGTCACAAGGTCACGCTCGAAACCAGCATCGTCGCCTGATCAAATTGTCGGAGCAGCAATTTTCGGAGCAGGATGTCTTCGGAGCGGACCCGGCGGACCACTTTATAGATGGTGGACGTAAGGAGATTCGAACTCCCGACCTTCTGGTTCGTAGCCCGGGGGCGGAATTTACGAGAACTTGCCGGAGCCGAGAAAAATGCACCAAGATCAAACAATTGCTGCAAGCCGGCGCTAACCACTTACCTTTCCCCCGTCACTTTCTCTTCCCGATTTTGCGGCGCTTTGTCAGAACTTGTATGACACTTCTATGACACGCGCTGCTGCCGGACAATAATCCGCGGAAGGACATGTTGGCTCGTCGCTCAGGTACTACTCCGCCGGCACATAAACAGGCTCGAAGTGAAAGCCTTCGTGCGGCCGAGGTCTTCACCTGGGGAGCGCATGCTTTGCAAAGTAGCTCATCCACTTCCATGTCCTGCTTACGTTTCTAATGTTTTCAGAAGCTTCTCGGCGCCGTTGGCGTAGCCATCCCGTGTTGCGTATGGTCCCTTTGCCTGCAAGCCGTCGCCATTACCCCGGCAGGGCTGATGGAACTTGTTGGCTCGTACGCCATCGCCGTTTCACGACGCACCCGATTAGCTGAACTTATGGAAAGCATAAAAATTTTATTGACATACAAGTTTCTCCGCCGGAGAATTTCGTTGCTCACCTTGATGCCCGGTCAGACCCGCGCACAGTCCACGCGCATCGAGACGCGCACAGTTCATCAAAGAAATCAAAAAGGCCCAACGTACAAAACTGAATGTTTTAAGGAGGTGCCATGGAAGTTATATGCCTCAGTGGAGGGTTCCGCACGCGGACTGTTAGCATAAAATCCAGCTACGGTGCGGCGTTCCTTCTGGCTGTTGCTTTGCAGTTCCTTTTCACAAGTCCGTCCTGGGCACAGAAGCGGCAACCCGTATTTCCCGGCGGTAGTTTTTGCGATGACGTTAACTCCGGTCTGTGCACGGACTTGGCTAAAGGGACCAACTACGAGGGCCAATATTCCGGTCACGACGAGCCCGCCGTCGTGTTCTATTCGAATAAACCCGGGTCGGGTAATTCTAGCTACTATTTGATTCGAATACCCAAGGACGCACCCATAAAACCCAAGCAGGACGGGGGAGGCGGCACGTGGAACTTCCAACTTCGTCCCGCGTTCTGGTTTAGCGTGGCGATTTGCGATAGCCAATCGGACCCGAACTTCACAAATGTATGTGAGCCGGATACCGATGCAAATATCTTCGACAATCCTGACCCGAATGCTCCGGATTTCATTGGCAAGCATCCCGGCGTGGCATTGATGGAGTTCCAGTTCTACCCCCCGGGCTGGGCGAACGACTGCTTCCCGACAACCTGGTGCTCAGCGATGGCGATTGACAGTCTGTCAGACAAGGCATCGACTGGCGAATTGAACAACCAAGATTGCCTGAACAAGGTGGGTGAGGAGTATGTGAATTTCGCCTTCCTTACCTTCAGTGGGAAATCCCAAGCTGCTGCCGACCCCTTGGCGCGCGCACTGGATCCGAATCAGATAGCCGGCATCCCAGACCCAGCTCAGGTGCTCCAGTACAATCCAGGTGACGTGCTCGCAGTTTTTCTCCACGACACACCAGACGGGTTCCGTGTGAACGTTGTGGACCTCACAACCGGCCAGAGAGGCTCCATGACCGCCAGCCTTGCCAATGGGTTCGCCCAGATTAACTTCGACCCAACGGCCAAAGTCTGCTCGTCGAATCCATATGTGTTCCATCCGATGTACTCCACGTCTAGTGAACATACCCGTGTAGTCTGGGCGGCCCACACGCTCAATACGGCGTTCTCAGATGAGATCGGCCATTTCGAATGGTGCGACGCGATCGCAGCCGAAGGCGGTGCCTGCACACTCGCTGGCGCCAACGACCCTGGCGGTCTCGATCGGGATGACCACTTCTGCTTCGACAACTTCGGCGACCCGACACTGATTCCAGTGACGGGCTGCACCGCTACGGAGCGTGATTTTGATGGCGTCCCTTATTTGGCGAATTCATGGCCTGGGGGCACAAAGGACGAGGACGCTGACCGCCACCTTCGGCCGGAGCCCGTGCAGTTTACCAGTCCACTCTTTGTGGACAAGCACGGTCACCTGCGGAACTACAAACGTGTGGCCTTCGAGGCCGATATCCCAGCCATCACACCCAACCCCCCTTGCAGTCACCGAACAGGCGTAGGCTGCACCAATCCTCCGCCGGGAGCTCAGTTCTATCCCATCTACAGCACAACCGAGTTTCTCCCGGGAGTGTGCGGGTGGCAGGAAGGCGGTGGGAACATCAAAGGCACCATCAACAACTTCGGCGGCACCTCAACCGCGGAGTATGGACCGTTGCTGTTCAGCCCCTATATCAACGGAAATAGCTCCATCATCTTGGTGGAAAACAACCGCCAGGTGCTCAATCACAATCCGTGTAAGTTCGGCTCTGGCGATGACGACGAGGACAACAACCAGTAAAGCGCGCTGAGGATTAACTAATCCGGGAGCCTCTTCGGAGGCTCCCCTCTAATTTTGGTTTGAGTGGTCGGGCGATCCAGTACAATCCTCTATACCATTTCCGCTTTTCCTCGTGACCCGATTTGGTCAGCGGCGCGTTCGGTGCGTCCCGCTCTTCTCTCGTGCAGTGGATTTCACCTGTGTTTTGCCAAAAGCCCGGCCCACTCCAAAATCAACAAGATACGATGACGATGCGAAAACTAAACATCGTTACATCAATGAGTTCTGGTCGAGGTCGAAGGTAGAGCGCGGAAGTTCAAGCCCTTTTTTCGCACGCGAGGTATCCCGTCATTGATTTCTGCTGGGTTTATTCCACAGTGAACACGCTTCGGATGTTTATGGTGACGCTACCAGTGCCCCTCTTATAGCGCACTTTTGACCCCGCTCTGGTAGTGTGATCATGATGCGCGTTTCGGGCACGGGCTGGCGGTTGCCCGTCGCCAGTGCTATCGTCCTCTGCACATTCAGTTTTTGGCTGGAGGGCAATATGCGAGAACGGGCGCTGAAGGTCGTGCTGGTTTTAGTGGGATTGCTGTTTTGCGCTGGCGTTTATCCCATGATAGGCGGTGTATTGCACACAGAGCAGTCGGATACGGGCGACACCATGATGATGAGCCTATACGCCACTCTCGGCGTCTTCCTGCTGCTGGCAGTTCGACAGCCGTCCGAGCATCGCAGTCTCATCGCCTTCGCCGCATGGTCCAGCTTTGCCCACGCCCTAGCAATGTCGCTCTTAGCAATCCCGCTTGCCGCCGAACGTGTGGGCTATCTGATCGGCTCGGCTGTGCTCGTTGTCATCGGTGTAACCTTGATCGCGCTGGCTCCAGCAAAGCACCCAGTTGACCGGGCATCGGCAGCGGCACTTGCTCATTTTTAACGCGATGGCTCCCCGGCGTTCACTTTACGAACGATTCCGGCAGCTTACTTGCCTGTGAGCGCAAGATCCAGAATCAAGATGCGCATCAAAATATAGAATGGACCTGCAACCCAGCGCGGGATTCGGCCCTGCTTGCCCCAGACCAATTCAGTTGTCCATCCTAAAGGAGTGAACTCTTGCCTGAGCAATCCGAGCAGGATACAGCCGACACCCAGAGCAATCTTGGCAACCTTCCAAAAGTCCTCCATCGTGGCTCCGTCGAGTCATACCAAGAGTAGCGATATAAGTGTGACGAAAACAGAAAAACTCACCATTCTCCACCTGCGCTGATACTTGGATCGTATGGCGGCTGCCGCGTTACGACGCAGGCGCAACGGCTCTTCCACCCTTACACAACGACCTGGCAGAAAGCCATTCAATGTCCCCGTTGTTTTCGCCCCGATTTATATCCCTCTTCTGTTTCTTTCGCCGGCGTCACTCTACCGAGTCGTCGAGCTGATCATCCGTGGCCCTTTCGCCCCCTGGCGTTAGCACGTCGTGGGGCCGCTTTCCGCCGAGTGACGCTCGCTTCCTTCGTGAAATGAAGCATGGCGTTCCGCAGCAGCCAATTCGCTTTAGTCTGATAACCGCGGCCATCAGCTTTAAGCCAGGCGATGACGTCGGAATCCAGACGCATAGTTACAGGCTTCTTCTTTGGCCGGTAGAACTTGCCGATTTCGGCTCCGCTCCAATCGAGAACCGCCGGCGCGTCGGAAAAGTCAATGTCCTCGTCTCTTTTTGCGGCGATGGCGCGGATGTCTCGCTTCTGCTGCTCCCTTGTGAGCTTCCTCATAGGCTTTCCTTTCGTGCGACTCAGCAGCGCGAGCAGAAATGATACGGATGATTTCTTCGCCCTGCTTTTCGTAGAACGTGTGCACGACCAGTAGAATCGAACCAGGCCCTATGGCCCCAACCGTTATCCATCGCTCCTCATCTTCACAATTGATGTCGCGTTGTGTGAGAGGTAGGGATCATCGAAAACCAGCATAGCCGTTTCAAATCGAACATCGTGCTTGCGAAGGTTTTGCCGGTTCTTGTGCTCATCCCATTCAAATCGCATAGCGGGTTGCGACTAGAACAAGAATATGGTTCTTCACGGAAATTGTCAATACATTTGTACGTACCACATTGCCGTGG
>Ga0306925_10003074_pt1 | contig 14620 bp, 13 predicted proteins | sample flu12Cox44000176_FD_203755 | JGI IMG/M metagenome (GOLD analysis project Ga0306925, IMG submission 203755) | Lab enrichment of tropical soil microbial communities from Luquillo Experimental Forest, Puerto Rico - flux8day.12C.oxic.44.000.176 (v2)... | ecosystem: Environmental > Terrestrial >... | reverse complement strand
TACCGGCCGGCAACAATGTGGTAACCAGTGCGCTGACCCAGCCGCGTTTGTAAGCCGGAATGAATTCCTGCACCAGCGGCAGGTCGATCGTGTAAATGCCGGCGTTGCCAAGTCCGACAAAGACGCGGAAGATTACCAGGAACAGCCAACCCGGGATCAAGCCGCCCGGTCCTGGCGTGAAATACATCACGCCCGTGGCGAGCGCGATCGTGATCGCCGACAGGATGAACACGGTGCGCCGGCCGATGTGGTCGCCGAGCCAGCCCCAGAAGAAGGCGCCGGGCGGGGCGCCGATGCCCGAAGCCAACAGGATCAAGCCGCCCTGCAGATAGGTCAGCGACCACTGTTTGGTCAGCGCTGCGGTCACATAGCCAATCAGAAAGAGATCGAAGAAATCGAGCAGGTCGGCGAGGTTGGCGGTGCAGATCAGCTTCCACTGATTGGCCGTAAGCTTCTTCTGCCGCTCCAACAGCTCGATCATTGCACCCCTCCCGATCCCATTCCAAAGGCGCTGCTACCCGGGAACTCGCGCGGCCTGCAACCCCGACTAGAAAGACTACCTGCGACCGGCTCCGCTGACAATGGCCCGTCCGTCATGCTTTTGCTGGAATAGGCTGCGGGCCGGGTGCGTGCTTTGCGCAGCGACAAAGCGCGGTTCGCCTGATAGGCTAAGAGGGTGACAATTCAGCGTGGGAGGACGGGATGAAGCGCCTGGTTGTGTTCGGCTTATTGCTCACTTTCGCGGCTTGCGCCCCCCAGCCACCGCCACCGCCGGCGGCCACCGCACCACCGCCTCAGGTCGCCGCGGCACCGCCGCCGGCCATGCCTGCTCCGGCGCCGGCTCCGCCGTCACACACCTCCTTTGACGGGCTTTATAAGGGAACGATGACCGCGCAGGCATTTGGCGGCGGGACTCAGGAACTCACGGGTGGGAATTGTAACCCCGACGCGCCGATCAACATGAGGGTCAAGCGCGGCACCGTCAGAATCTGGTATAAGAACTTTGCCGGTCACACGCTGCACTACCGTGGTAGGATCGACGCCACCGGCAAAATTGAAACGGGTCATACAAACGCCGGCGGCAACCAATCTATTTTCGCCCTGCAGGTCAGTGGTGATCAGGCCACCGGGAACATGGAACGCGGCCGCTGCTGGTATGGAGTGACGATGACCCGAGCCTGATCGGCGCGCGCGGGCTATCCCACCTTGCGCTGCATGATGGCGGCGGTGGCGCCGGCGGAATAGCCGGGCGCGACGCGAACATCGACGACGCAGACCCGACCGGCGCGCACCGCGGCGACGGCTTCGCGCATTGCCGACAGGAGCGTTCTCGGGTCCTCGACGGGCCCGATGCCGGTGCAGCCCTGACCGCGCGCCATCGTGGCCAAGTCGATGTCGGGGTCGCGAATCGCTTGGCCGATCCACCGATTCTCGGGCGGGCGGCCGCGCTGCAAGGCGACGCGCTCCTGGTGCAGCTCGTCGTTGAAGAAAGACCGGTTGTTGGCGACGACAACCAGCAGTGGGATATTGTTGCGCACCGCCGTCCACAGCGCGGTGACACCCATCAGAAAGTCGCCGTCGCCGAGCACTGCCACCGGCAACCGGCTACTGCCGCTGTCGCGCAGGGCCAGCGCGGCGCCGACCGACATGCCCGGCCCCGACCCGACACCGCCACCGCCATCGGTGCCGAGATAGTCGAGCGGATGGCGATACTCCGACAGCCCGTCGGCCCAGGACAACGGCAAGCGGATCATTGTCACCGAAGCATCGCCGAGCACCTCGTGCAGCGCCGTGGCGATGTGCGGCACCTGGATGATCGCGGCGTCATCGAGCGCCGATAGCGGCGGCGGGCCGGAGCGTGCCACGGGCGCCGGCACGGGCGGCGGGTTCGGCCGCAGCGCCTTGACCGCGGCGAGCAAAGCCGGCACCGCGGCATCGGGCTCCGCCAGCAAATAGGTGTCGGCCGGCGGCAGGCCTTGGTAGTCCATGCTCCAGCCGTTATGGACGTATTGGTCGACCGACACCTGGATGATCTTCGCGGTCACCGGCTTGCCGGCATGAGTGGCCCGCAAGGTGCCCGCGAGGTCGACCCAGTCGAGGCTCAAGATCACCTCGGCATCGACAACTGGTGGGGTCCCGCGGACGTGCAGGGGGTGGTCGGTCGGGAAGGTCGCACCCGATTTTCGGTCGGTCACGACGCGGGCACCGATCGCTTCGGCGAGCGCCACGCGCCGCTGCCATGCCGCAGGGTCGCGCGACCCGCGCCCGGAGAGGATCACCGGACGCCGCGCGCCGGCGAGGAGCTGCGCGGCCTGCTGCACGAGCGGACCGGAGGGCTCGGGCGCCATCGGCGGGGCATGGCGGGCGACGGTCGGCGCCGGCGGCAGCTCGGTGATTTCGTCCTCCTGCAAGGCAAGGTCGAAATTGATGTAGACCGGCCCCTGCGGTGCCGTGTTGGCGATCATCCAGGCGCGCAGGATCGCCTCCTGCGCGGCGCCGATCGAGGCCGGCTGATCGTCCCATTTAGTGAAGTTGCGGATCAAGGCACCCTGGTCGCGCGCGGTGTGGATCCACTCGATCCACGGCCGTCGGCGGGTCGAATCCATCGGTCCAGTGGCGCCCAGCACGAGGACCGGGGCGCGGTCGCACCACGCGTTGAAGATCGCCATCGTCGCGTGCATCAGCCCTACATTGCTGTGCACAAACGCGGCCATCGGCCGACCGGTCACCTTGGCGTAACCGTGCGCCAGGGCGACCGCACTCTCCTCGTGCAGACACAGCAGCATGCGCGGGCGGGTGTTGCCGAGATAGTTCACGAGGCTGTCGTGAATGCCGCGGTAGCTGGCACCCGGATTGAGCGCGATATAGGGAATGTCGAGCTCGCGCAGCATCGCGGCAATCGCGTCGCTGCCCCACACCCGGTTGGACGGCGCGCTCGGCACCGGCCGGTCGATCTCGTTGCCGGCTGCTGCGGCGGGCCGTTCCGCTATGTCCATCCCTTCCTCCCTGTTCGACCGAGTGCGCCAGGATTAGGCCGGATTCCGCGAAACAGGGCAAGCGCGCGCCGTGACACACGGCACCAGGCCGGGATGATACGCCCGTACCCGCTGGAGAGTGTCATGGGCAAGCGGATCGCAATCGTCGGCGTGGGTGCGGTGGGTGGCTACACTGGGGCGTACATGGTGCGCGCCGGCGAGGACGTGACCTTTCATCGATTTCTGGCCGGCGCATGTCGACGAGATGAAGCGGAACGGCCTTCGCATCACCCACGACCAGGGCGAGGAGCCGTTCACGCTCAAGGTAAACGCCCTGCATGTGACCGAGGCTCAGCATCTTTCGAAAGAGCGTCGATCGACATCGCCTTTGTCTGCACCAAATCCTACGACATCCATTGGGCGGCCTTGCTGATGCGGCAGTATCTGGCGCCCGGCAGCTATGTCGTCTCTCTGCAGAACTGCATGAACCAAGCGACGATCGCGGAGGTGGTCGGCTGGGGCAAGACCATGGGCTGTATCGCCAGCAACATCAGCGTGGGGCTCGTCGAGCCGGGCCATGTCCATCGCGGCGGCGTCAAGGGTGATGCCGCGCACACCGTCTACCGTACCGGTGAAATCCAAGGCAATCACCGAGCGGGCGCATGAGATCTGCCGGCTCGTCTCCTATGCCGCAAGCGCCAAGGTCACCGACAACTTATGGGGCGAGCGCTGGTCAAAGCTCGTCGCCAACACGATGGCGAACGGGGTCTCGGCCTGCACCGGGCTCCCCGGCGCGCAGCTCGCGCAGAACGAGACGACCCGCCATTTCCAGGCGCGGCTCGGCAGCGAGGCGATCCGCATCGGCCAGGCGCGCGGCTACAAGCTCGAAGAGATCGATCATCTGCCGCCAGAGACGATCGCCCGGGCCGGCGAAGGCGATCTTGCGGCGCTGAAGATCTACGACGAGTGGCGGCTGTCGCGGGTCGGGCGCGGCTCGCCCGACCTGCCGTCGATGGGCCAGGACATGATGAAGGGTCGGCGCACCGAGATCGAATATCTGAACGGCTTTGTCGTGCGCGAAGGAGAACAGGGTCGGGCTTCAAGCCCGCGCCAATGAGCGGCTCGTCGAGATCGTCAAGAAGTCGAGCACGGCGAACTTCAACAGGACCCGGGCCACATCACGGAGTTCCGGCTGAACTGAGGGCTCGGGAGCGCCACGGACAGAGGCGCGTCTGAGCGAAATAACAGCGAAAACTGCGTTTTTTACCACCAAACCCCTCTATAACCCAGAGAAAGAGGGTGATTTTCAAAGTCTTAGAACGCAATTTCGCTACGTCAGTCGAACAATGGAAATCTTCAACGGATCAACGAATTCGAGCGGCGGTAACAAGCGAATAACAATGGAAATCGCAGCGGGTCGGAAAATAGCCGGGGAGGGGCCGTAGTTCGGCTTGGCTTAACCAGGATTGAGGCCCACCTGAACCTGCGCACGCTCTTCTTGCAGGGTCACAAAGATCGAATTGCACGGTCACAAAGATCGAAGCGTCGCGGTCGGCCCAGCTGCGGGCCATCGCCTCGATCATTTCTCTTCCGCAAAGCGCCGAGCGGCATCGGCGTGTTCGTGGGCGCCAGCTCCTGGGCGCTCCCCGGATCTTTCAGCGCCAGCTCCAGCGAAAAGCCCGGTTCGAAGTCGCCGCGCAAATCGGTCGCCGGCGGGCGCACCTTGAGGCTCACCATCTGTCCGAGGGCGGCTTTGTTAAAGACCTTGGTTAAAGACCTTGACGACCGTCGCGGCGTCGATCCCGGCCTTGACCCCAGCGGTCCAGCATTCGGCCATCACGAGATCGATGGTGAAGCTCGCGCTGTTGTGCATGAATCTTGCTGATCGACTCAGTGCCGATGCCGCCAATGTGGATGACCCGCTTGGCGACCGCGTCGAGCAACGGGCGGGCGCGCTAAAAGGCGGCCGGCTCCCCACCCGCCATGACCAACAGGTCGCGCGTCCGCGCACCCTCCATGCCGCCGCTGACCGGCGCGTCAAGCATCGCGACACCCTTCTCAGCGGATTCGCATAATTTCTTCGCACCAATGCGGGAGAGCCGGCCGGGTGGTCGATGCAAAGGGCCGGGCTGGCGTCGCGAAACGACGAGGATGTGGCCGCGATTCCGAACAACGCGCCGCGCCGCGCCGGAGGATTGCGGCCGAGCCGAGCACGTCGTCGTGATCGGTGGCGGCGACAAAGGCTCTGATTGCATCGGCACGTCGGTGCGACGGGGTTCGGTGTTGATCACGCAACTGGAAATCTTGCCCAAACCGCCGGAGCGCGAGAACAAGGCACTGACCTAGCCCGACTGGCCGATGAAATTGCGCACCTCATCTCTCAAGAAAAGGCAATGAACGCGATTGGTCGGTATTGACAAAGCGAGCAATCGGCGAGAGCGACTGCGTGCTTTCGAATGCACGCGTGTCGAATGGCGGAAAGACTCGGACGGCCGTTTTTAGATGCAGGAAAAGCCTCACGGCATCTTCACGTTGAAGGCGGATCTCGTGCTGTCGGCGATCGGGTTTGCTGGCCTACGGCGGCCCGGAATGATCGAGCAGTGCAGTGTCGAGCTCGACCAGTGCGGCAATGTCCGCGCGGATACGGTCGACTATCGCACCTCATGCCCAAGGTATTTGTCGCGGGCGATATGCGGGCGGCCAGTCTTTCGCTGCCCGGGCAAGCGGGGGAATATCCATGACAATGTCGCAAATCGTGCCAATTGCGGAGGAACACATCTCTAGTTTTCCCTGCAGCTGTCGACGTTGCTGCACGAGAAAGTAGGTACCTCGCTTTTTTGGCGGCGCCGCCGCTCGCGGATGTGACGAGCTTTGTCCGCGACAATCTCGAGCGCAGATATCCGCAATTCGTGGTCGTGAGCGCCGGTACTGTGGTCGGCTGTGTGATGTCCTTCCCAACCGGACCCGGGTCGTCTATGCGCACTGCGGAACTTTGGGGGTCGGTCTGTTGTCAGCGTTTCGCGGCCAAGGCGTCGGTCGGCAGCTGATGCAACGGACGATCGACGCGAGCGTTCGCGTTCGGCCTCACCCGCATCAAGCTGACCGTCAGGGAAGCGAACGTCAACGCCATCGCGCTCCACAAGAGCCTCGGCTTCGATATCGAGGGACTTCACCGAAACGCGGTTTGCATCGACGGACAATACGAAAATTTGTATTCGATGGCTCTTTTGAGGATTTGGCTTCTATTCGCCTGAGCTACTACTCGAAATGCCGGAGCAGCCAGCCCAAGGTTTCGTCGGGAGCCTCCTCCGGCACGCAATGCCCGCAAGGCAGCGCACCGCCCGAGGCATCGGTCGCATAATGACGCTGCCACACCGACAATACATCGCCATGAACACCCTCGGTGTGGCTCTTGGCACCCCAGATCACCAATAGCGGTGTGGTGACCTTTCGCCCGGCCTCGAAATCGGCCTTGTCCATGTCAAAGTCGCAGGTCGGGCAGGCGCGATAGTCGGCGCACGAACCTTTGATCGTTTTCCAGTTGAAGCAGCGCACATACTCGGCAAAGGCCTTGGGGTCGAAAAAACCGAGGCCGATGCCCGGCTTCGACAATTTCTTCTCCATATACCATTGCGCCGGGGCACCGGCCAGCATCCGCTCGGGAAAGTCATAGGGCTGGGCCGTCAGTGCCCAGTGCCACGAGCGCAACGCCCACTCCTTTGAGGTATGCGTCCAAATGTGGTGGTTGGGCAGAATGTCGATCAGAGCCGCTCGCTTTACCCGGTCGGGGTGGTCGAGGCACATGCGTGCGGTGGTGCGGGCGCCGCGGTCGTGTCCGGCGACAAAGAACTCGCGGTAGCCGAGCTTGTCCATGACCTCGACCTGGTCCTGCGCCATCGCCCGGAACGAATAATTGATGTTGTTTTCGCCGGCGTCATCGGGGCCGATGCTGTCGCCATAACCGCGCAAATCGGCTGCGATGACATGAAAACGCTCGGCCAGGCGTGGGGCGATCTTGTGCCAGGAGACATGGGTCAGCGGGTTGCCGTGCAGCAGCAAAAGCGGCGGGCCGTCGCCGCCGTGCCGCAGATGGATTCGTGCGCGGCTGGTCTCGATTTCCGTCCGGGTGAAGCCCTCGAACATCCGCTGTCTCCTGTTTTGGGCTCGAAAGCCGAATTTAGCGCGGGGTTCGCGCGAGAGGTATGTACATCGGCTCTCCGAAGGGACGAAAGTAGGTTTTGCGAGGAGAGCCCAGTCCGGGTGAAATCAATCGTGGCACGACGCGACGCGACCGAGACGACAGAGGGTGCTGCGACGGCGGTCGCAGCATTGCCCAACGCCGATCCCGTCCACGGCGCGGCGATCGGAGCGCTGATGCCGCTCTATGTCGTAATCTTCATCGGCTTTGTCGGCTACAGCCTGATGATCACGGTCTTCACCCCAATGCTATTGCGCGCGCCGATACAGCGATGCTGCCCGTGGAATCGACGATGCCGTATCGGACAGTCATGCTGGGAGTGCTGCTTTGCCTCTATCCGCTGGGGCAGTTCTTTGGATCGCCGATATTGGGCTCGCGGTCGGATCGCTTCGGCGACGGCCGGTATTGCTCATTTCACTATGTGCGACGACGGCATGCGATGCCGCAATCAGTGCTTCGATTGCCTTTCAGAACCTGCCGGTCTTGGGCTTTGCGACGCTTGTGGCCGGCCTTGCGGAAGGCAACATCGTCATCGCACAGGGGCGATTGCCGACATCGTCTCGCCCACACAGCGCAATCGCTACTTCGGCTATATTTATGGCGAGCGGTCTCGCCTACATCATCGGTCCGCTCGGTGGCGGCAAACTGGCCGATCCGACGCTTGTTCCGTGGTTCAGCGATGCAACACCATTCTGGGCAAGCTTCGCGTTACTGGTCCTGACCACCCTTACTGTCCTTGTTCTCTTCCGCGAGGCCAGGGCACACCACCAGCCACGCCGCCTCCGTCTGCTCGAGACCTTCGGCAGCCTATTGCAGGTCTTTGCCAACCCACAGCTGCGGCGGTATTATATTGTTAATTTTCCTTTATATTTGGCGATATTCGGTTTCTTTCGCTCCTATCCGATGTATCTCGTCGATAGATTTCATTTGAATGTATCGCGCGCGTTTCGGAGTTCGTGGCCTGGGTGGGTGTGCCGATCGTGCTCGCCAATATCTGGCTGACCGGTTTTCTTTCTGCACGCATCCCCATCAAAAGGATGACTGCAGCGTCGGCACTATTGACCGGCGTCTTTATAGCCACTGTTGTCGTGCCGACGATCCGGTTCGGCCTGTTCCCGGTCCTGTTCGCGACCGGAGCGGTGTTGGCGATCTGCCTTCCGAGCTGCGCCACCCCGCTGTCGAATGCGGCCAAGGCAGCGGAGCAGGGCCGCGTCATGGGTAATAATCAGGCGCTGCAAGTGGCGGCGGAAGCGTTGTCTGGGCTCGCGGCCGGCTTGCTCGCGGCGATCATCGTCAAACTGCCCCTGTCATGCTCGGAGCAACATCGGTCTTCGCGGCCGTGCTCGTGGCGATCGCCATCTGAGAGCGCTGGACCGCGATCGGCGGCTACTAACGGGGCTTCCCCGCAACTCCCCGCAGGATCAAGCTTCAGCACACGAAAACCCGATTGGGCGAGGCTGCGTTGGGCGGCCGCCGATTGGTCGTCGAGCTGATCTTGCGCATTACGGCGGCGACGGCTATTTGATCCAACGGTAGAAATCCTGGTCCCGTCGAACTCGTTCGCCTGTCTCTATGGGATCGCGACGGATCTCGTCGAGCGCCGCGCTCGCCCCCGGCTACCGCAGATCAGCACTCCCGGTCGTTGGCATACTCGGATCACCCCGTTTCGATTGGCCGGGTACCATCCGGAAGTCTCTGCAATATACGGGAAACGGCGCCAATTTTTCGTTCACCCAGAGTGCGTCGCCCATCCACGACGATGAGCTGATCGCTGCACAGGGAAAGCTGTTGGTCGAGGCCGACGTCTTCACCCCGCCCCCACCCAAGCCACACCGTCGACGCAGCCCAATCCCGTTCTGGTGAACCCCTACGACAGCATCGAACGGCTCAACTTTGCGGTCGACCGGATTCCTGCCATACACGGGCGCAGGTGCCCCTCACCGAGCTGCAAAAGGGATCGGGAAGGTGTCGTATTGAACGAGAGATCGCTTCTAAACTTAGGGATCGCCAAACCGGCGGGGCTTCCACTCGCCGCTTTCCTCGCCGGCGGCGGCGGGCTAGAATCACTTTTCGCCAAGCCTGCCGGGCGAGGGTGCGTTGGGGGACCGCCGGTTCGTTGTCGAGCTGATCAAGCCGTCGCATTACGACGACGACGGCTATGTGATTCAGTGGTGGAAATCCTGGATCCCGTCAAACTCGCTTGCATGTATCTATGGAATCGCAACGGATCTGGCCGAGCGCCGCGTGCTCGGCTCCGAGGTCGCTATCGAGATTTGGGCCTATGACGAGTGCCACACGGTGATCCCGATCCGCCAGATCATCCGGCGGATTAAGGGTGCGGATGCCGGGCTCGTCTGCCTCGTCGGTGTGCAATCGAACCAGTTCCCGCGAGCGATGGATCTGGCCGCCCGGTTTCGCAATGCCGGCATTCAGGTGGCGGTCGGCGGGTTTCACGTCTCGGGGTGCCTCGCGATGCTGCCCGAGCTGCCGCCCGACCTTGTCGCCGCACAGCGTCTCGGGGTCACGCTATTCGCCGGAGAGGCGGAGGGGCGGCTCGCCGGGTTCTTCGCCGACGCCTTCGCCGGCCGGATGGAACCGATCTACAACTTCATGAACGACCTGCCCGGGCTGCAGCAGCAGGTCACGCCGTTTCTGCCGCTCGACATCGTGCGGCGCTATGGCGAGACAATCGGCGCCTTCGATGCCGGGCGCGGCTGCCCGTTCCAGTGCAGCTTTTGCACGATCATCAATGTGCAGGGACGCAAGTCGCGCTGGCGCGACGCCGACGATGTCGAGCGGCTGATGCGCGCCAATCTAGCCCAGGGGGTCTTTCGCTTCTTCATCACCGACGACAATTTCGCGCGCAACCGCAATTGGGAGGCGATCTTCGACCGGCTGATCGAGATGCGCGAGCGGGAGGGCCTGGAACTCCAGTTTATCATCCAGGTCGACACGCTGTGCCACCGCATCCCGAGTTTTGTCGAGAAGGCGGCACGCGCCGGCTGCAAGCGGGTCTTTATCGGCCTCGAAAACATCAACCCGGACAATCTGCTGCAGGCCAAAAAGAAGCAGAACCGGGTGCACGAATACCGGCAGATGTTCCTCGCTTGGCGCGCCCAGCGCATCATCACCTACGCCGGCTACATCCTGGGCTTTCCCGGCGACACGCCGGAACGAATCGCCCGCGACATCCGCACCGTACAGCAGGAGCTGCCGGTCGATCTGCTCGAATTCTTTATTCTGACGCCGCTGCCGGGCTCAGCCGACCATCAGTCGCTGCACAAGAACGGGGTGTGGATGGATCCCGACATGAACAAATACGACCTCGAGCACGTCACGACCGGCCATTCGGTGATGACTTCAGCCGACTGGCAGCAAGTCTATCGGCAGGCCTGGGACCTCTATTACTCGACCGAGCACATCGAGACGATCTTGCGGCGCGCCAAGGCCTCCGGCATCAAGCCGGTGCGTCTGTTGAACCACATCCTGCAGTTCTATTTCACCTTTCTGCAGGAGAATGTACACCCGCTGCAGGGCGGCTACTTCCGCCGCAAATTGCGCCGCGAGCGCCGAGCCGACCTGCCGCGCGAAACCCCGCTAGTCTTTTTCCCGCGGCGGGTCCGCGAAGTTGTCGGAACCCACCTCAAGCTCGCCGCCTTCTACCTCTATCTGCACCGCATCCGCCGCCGCGTCGAGCGCGACTCCCGGCCCTACACGGATGCGGCACTAATGCCAATCGACGGCGATATCTTGCCGATGCGTCGCAAAGAGAAGGTACCGACCAGCGCCGCGGCTTGAGATCCGACGCCGAAATTGGCCGCGGGGGCGACGTTCGGCACTTTGGGTCTTCGAGAACCGTCGCGTGACTGTGCTGAAGCTGTGCGCCGGCTGAGCAAAGGCGGGGTCGTCGGCTGAGCTTTTGCTACGAAGCCGGCCGCGTGGTTATGGTTTGCCACTGGCTGACCACAGTGCGCTGTGCCCATCCGGCGCAGCAGATCGTGCTGCAGGATTATATTCAGGCCTTGCAGAACGCCGAAGCCCGGCTCGACCGGCTGACGCGGCGAATCGAGGGAGTTGCTGCCAAGCTGGATGATGGCGCCGGTGGTCACCGCGCTGCAGGCGATGCGCGGGGTCGCCCTGGTGGTCGCGGTCACCGTGGTGGCCGATGTCGCCGGCTTTCGACGCTTCGCCAATGCCCGGCAAGCTGATGGCCTATCTCGGCCTCGTGCCGTCCGAACATTCGTTCGGCGCCGGCATACGCCGCGGCGGCATGCTAGTGCACTTCATCGCGAGCTTTGCTTGGGCGAAAGCCGCGTCTACTCCGCGTTCTCCTCCTGAATATTGGTGCTGACACATTACCGACCGATATTGGTAATCCCGGGTTTGCGGCCGCGGAGCCGGAGCGTCGGCCAGTCGCTTCATCGCTATCACTTAGCCCACCGATAGCCAACCGCGATCGAAGGCGTGCGCCATGCCGACCATGTGCATTCGCCACACGCGGTAGCGTTCGGCGCCGCCGGCAGTGATCGCGGCGGCGCGGTGCGCTTCCAGCCGCGCGACCCAGCGCAACAGAGTTGGTGGATAATGCTGGCGGAGGTCTTCCCAATCCACCGCGTCCAGGCCAACACCGGAAATTTCGTAGAGCACGCGTGAAATGTGCGATACCTCGCCGCCGGGAAAGACGAAGCGGTCGATGAACTCGCCGCCGGGCGGTCCGTGAGACTGGCCGTCCCGCTCACCGGCACAGCTCCCGTGATTGAGGACGACACCGCCCGGCTTCAGCAGCCTCGAGATTGCATGGAAATAGAGCGGCAAGTTGGCGATGCCGACATGCTCGTACGTGCCGACCGAGACGATCTTGTCGAAGATCACTTCGCCGGCGATATCGCGATAATCCTCGCAGCGTACCTCGACTCTGCCGGCCAGCCCGGCCGCTTCGATTCGCCGTCGGACTTCGTCGACCTGAGGCTCGCTCAGGGACACCGACGGCGCTGACACCGTAGCGCGCCGCTGCCCAGCGGATCAGCCCACCCAGCCGCAGCCGATGTCGAGCAGCCGATCGCCGGGCTCGAGCCGCAGCTTGCGGCAGATATGGTCGAGCCTCTGTTCCTGTGCAGTGTCGAGATCTTCCTCGCCGGTCTTAAAGTGAGCGAAGGAACAGACCATGTGCCGGTCGAGCCAAAGACCGTAGAACTCGTTCGAGACGTTGTAATGGAAGCGCACATCGGCCGCATCACGTGCCTTGATACGGCGCCGGCGTCGCCGCGGGGCAAAAGGGCGCAATACGGTGAAGCAGCGGCGACTCGCCGACATGTTCGGCGATCGCGATGTCGATCCGCAGCACATCACGCGCCTGGCCATCGACGGCGAGTGCGCCGGAGACGTAAGCCTCGCGCAGCCCTCTCATGTTGCCTGTGAGGAACAAGCGCAACAAGCGTGGTGAGCCGAGGCCGAGCGTCACGATCGGCGCGGGCGAAATCGATTGCATCGCCGTCCCAGAACACGAGCCGCAGCGGGAGGATGGAACTGAGGTGGCCTTTAGTGGTCGAGGAAGCGCTGGCGTAAGGACATGGCTCCGATTCCGACTTGCGCTGCAGCAAAAATGCTTTGCAGATTCGCCGCAAGTAGTCGACTGACCGGCCAACGGGGTTGCCCATATCAGGTTCCCACATCGGCTTAATCGCTCGACTCTTGAGGAAGATAAGTCGGTCAGAGGGTGATTCCGAGCGGCAACTGAACATATGCTCTGTCGAGGCGAGGATTTTCGGCTGGTGCGGGAGCGTCCCTGGTAGTTCCCCGTTTAAAGGGCATCACCGTCCACGACAACGGACACCTGATGGCCAGGAGGAATGGTGCGGTGGCAGCCCGCGACGCATTGCGGTTTGCCGCAATGCTCGACGGGATGTCCCTACCCGGCCGCGGCGCGCGCGGTCTGCGCCGGCAGGATTTATCATGTCGGTACTGATTGCCGGGACACTCTGGATGAGCCTTGTTGCGTATTTGCTGTTGCGGGTGTTGCGTCAGAGCCGCGTCTACGACGCTGGGTCCTTGCGATCGGGAATGCCGCGGCGGGGCCCGGTTGCCGTCTCGATCATTCTCCCCGTCAGGAACGAGATCGCCCACATCGAAGCCTGCCTACGAGCACTATTGGCCCAGACCGGATTGGGCAGGGGTGCAGGTTGGATGGGACAACCCCATGCGTGCTGGTGCGGCGCAATGCGGGCCAAAGCCGAGTGGATCTGCTTTGTCGACGTCGACGTTCGCGCGGCGCCACGACTGGTGGCTACCGCGGTCGCCGCTGCCGACGAACAGTCTGTCGACTTGCTGTCTTTGAGCCCGTTCCAGGAACTCGGCAGCTTCTGGGAGCGGCTTATCGTGCCGGTCGGACTGGTACTGATCGCGTGCGCGATGGATTTGCGCCAAATCAATGATCCGGCGGCACCCGATGTATCCGCCAGCGGTCAATTCATGTTGTTTCGCCGCGACGCCTATTTCGCCGTGAGCGGCCATGCCGCGGTACGTGGTGAGATCTGCGAAGACAAGGCGCTGGCCGCACGGATCAAGCAAGCCGGTATACGTTTTCGCCTAGTCGGCGGGGGACGTCTCGCGCGGACGCGCATGTACACCGATCTGCCGTCGCTGTGGGAGGGGTTCTCGAAAAACGCTGTCGAAATTCTCGGCAATGCCGCCGCGACGGTAACGCTGGCGATGGCCGGCCTGATCTTTAGCTGGACGGCGCTGGCGCTGCCGGTCTGGAGCGCTCTCGTTCTCGCGGGCGACCCGTTTGCACCGGTGGTATTGGGGTCTGGTCTCTGCGTTGCCGGCTCGCTCGCGATCCTGGGTGTTCATCTCGGCACGGTATGGCACTGTCGCATCCCGCTCTGGTTCGGTCTACTGTTTCCCGCGTCCTATACCGCTGTTGTCATTCTGGCCTGGTCCAGTCTTGTGCTGCGGCGGACCGGGCGCGTCAAATGGAAGGGTCGAACCTACAGCGTTGTGGGGAAAGATGAACCCGGACCTTTGCGAGACCCTGTACCGACCGAGAGGGCGTCTTTCCGTTCTACCGGAGCGCCCCCAGGGACGTCTCCGTCAAAGGGAGGTGCGGGAAAGCCCGTCACACCCTTCCTGCCGAACCGCTGATCTCGGCGAAAAGGGCGTCTAGCCCCTGAAGCCTCCTTTCGGCAGATAGTTACGACGAGCGCATATTTCTAATTTGACATCGCAAAATTGAATTGCTATATACTCGTTTCATAATCGCCATGGGTTACGAAATCGGTATATCCGCGCCTGCGGTCCCGGTTCGCCGCTTCCAGCCCGATCTTTCCCCGCCTCGCAGGAAGGATGCAGCGTGGAGGCAATGGCGGGTGGGTGAGGTGGGGTCCCTCCTCCCCTGCCTCACCCCAACCCGCTGCTAAATCAACCGAGATCAGCACCCCACTCGTCCCGG
>Ga0306925_10003072_pt1 | contig 14621 bp, 18 predicted proteins | sample flu12Cox44000176_FD_203755 | JGI IMG/M metagenome (GOLD analysis project Ga0306925, IMG submission 203755) | Lab enrichment of tropical soil microbial communities from Luquillo Experimental Forest, Puerto Rico - flux8day.12C.oxic.44.000.176 (v2)... | ecosystem: Environmental > Terrestrial >... | reverse complement strand
AGTGGTTATGGCTTATATTCAGGAAGCGCTTTTCATGTTGCGCGAGGGGATCTCACCCTGGCTCATCGACAATGTTGCGCAGAACGCCGGCATGCTTCTTGGCCCGCTCACTGTGGCCGATCTCACATCGCTGGACCTGTTGGCAAATATTTTTGAAAGTCTCTCGAACCATGGCCGCGGAATGGCGCGAGAGGCGCCGGAAACGTTGGAAATTCTTAGGCAATTCACAATACGCTCACGGCTGGGACGAAAAACCAGAGCTGGGGTCTACGATTACGACGCGAAATACAATAGAGTAGATTGGCCGGAGTTAAAGCATCTGTACGCTCCCCCTTCAACCGAACCGGTTCCAATGGAAATTGAGCAACGTCTCTTTGTGTCGCAGGCGATCGAGGCGTCGCACGCCTTGCGTGAAGGGATCATTGAAGATCCCGCTATCGCCGATCTCGCATCGGTTCTGGGATGGAGCTATCCGGCGGCGCGAGGCGGAGTTTTATCTTACGTCGATTTTGTAGGCGCGGATGCATTCAGGCGCATTCGACAAAGACTGCAGCAGAAGTTCGGTGATCGATTTGCCAGTGCCGGATAATCCTCGGCGTAACTTTGCGCGAGGCCCAAAGTTACCACGTAGTTGCACAAATTTTCTTCGAGAAACGCTCACCGCATCTTTATAGTGCGTGTGAAGCATGATCCAACGTGATTACCTGATTGTTGGCGGGGGAGTCGGCGCCGCCAGCGCCTGTGACGCGCTGCGTCAATATGACCAGAAGGGCTCGGTAACGCTCGTCAGCAACGAGGCTAATGTCCCCTATCAACGTCCGCCCCTTTCGAAATCGTTTCTCAGGGAACCCAATACTTCCTTCGATAAGTTAGCCGAGAGAGCCGAGGATTGGTACAGGAAGAAAGGTGTTGAGCTGCGCCTTGGCACGCTGGTCAGGGAGTTGAATATCGAACGGCGGCTGGCGGTCCTCGAAAACGGGCAAACCATCGAGTTTCGCAAGGCTTGCATCGCAACCGGCAGTCGTGCAAGGCGGCCACAAGTGGCCGGGGCAAGTCTGGGAAACGTCGTCTATCTCCGGGGGTACCGAGATGCGCTGGCAATTCGCGAAATTCTGCTTTCCGAAAAACATGTCGTTGTCGTCGGCTCCGGCTTTCTTGGCGCAGAGATCACTTCTTCTCTTCTGCGCTCAGGCGCCAAGCTAAGCCTCCTTAGTCGCGACCGGGTTATCTGGCAGGAATTGCTCGACCCGGCGACGGCGCAATGGTTGACGGATCAATACCAGGCATCTGAAATTCAATTGCTGCTCAATGAGAATCTGAATGGATTCGAGGGCAAAACGGTCATCAAAAATATTCAGACCAAGAGCGGGCTGCGATTTCCCGCCGGGCTTGCGATCGTGGCTGTGGGGACAGAGCCCAATCTGCAGCTGGTCATGAATACGCCTTTGAGCAGCCCGAACGGTTGTCCGGTAAATGAATATCTCGAGACGGACGAGAAGGGTATCTACGCGGTAGGCGATATTGCGCTTTACCCCGATCGCGTCTACGGGGGCGCACGGCGAGTCACTAATATCGAAATGGCGCGCGTGCAGGGTTTGACTGCCGGTGCAAATATGACCGGCAGAAAACGGCAGAAATTTGAAGTGCTCCCGACATGTTCGAGTAGTGTGCTGGGCATGCATTTCGATTTCGTAGGCGACTTCAATACACCTCATCTTGTGGCAGATATTGAAGGCTCGCGAGAGAAGCGAAATTTCATCGTGCGTTATCGTCGTGGGGAGACTCTCGTCGCAGCGGTACTCTGCAACCGGAAAGCCGAAGAAGTCGGACAGATTCAAGAGGAAGTGAAAACCAGCGTCTTGTCGCGCGCCAAGAAGTAGCCTTCTCGTGTCCTGTCCCCGAAATAGGCATGTCTTTCGCCCGGCGGCTGCCGGATCAGTTACGTATCAATTTAGATATGCGCCCTCTTAGTGCCAGTCCGGCTCGGACCGCCTTGCCGGCGGCCCATTTTGATCGCAACGAAAGATATGCCTATTTCGGGGACAGGACACTACTTCCCCGGCGATCCGCCGCGTCTCAGCCAGCAGTCCTCTCGAAAAACCGTAGGGACTCCTTCTTCCATAACGAGAACTTTGCCTTCCATCTCGTATTTGCGCACTTCGGCTCTCAGGCGGCGTAAAGGTTCTTCCGGAGGCTCAAAGCTCAACCGGAAAGATCCGTAGTGCATGGGGATCATGATGTCTGCCCTCAGTTCCGCAAACGCTTTGACGGCTTGCTCCGGATTCATGTGCACTTCTCGGCGACTGGGCGGATCATAGGCACCGATGGGCATCAAGGCTATTTCAGTCCGCAAACGTTCGCCGATCTCGGAAAAACCCGGAAAGTAAGCGCTGTCTCCGCAATGGAAGATCGTTCTTGGCCCAAGTTTGAGATGAAACCCGCCAAAGCCTCGATGCGAATCGTGGAGCACTCGAGCTCCCCAATGGTGACACGGCGTAAGAGTGATCTGGACATCTTTAATGCGCAGTGATTCCCACGGGTCAAGTTCGTAAACTCGATTGAACCCAAGATCGTGCACCAGGTTCCCAACGCCATGCGGCACGACAATCGGCTGCCGCGCGGCAATTCTTCGCAGGGTTCTCCGATCCAAATGATCAAAATGAGCATGCGTCACGAGCACAAGATCAATCGCGGGGAGATGTTTCAACGGGAATCCTGGGCGCCGAATGCGCTTGACGATCTTGAGCCAGAGAGACCAGATCGGATCGACCACCATATTCAATCCTTGCCACTGGATCAAGAAAGATGAGTGACCGATCCAGGTCAGGCAAATATCGTCAGGGGCAAGCTCGGGAAATTCCGGCAAATACGCCGTTCCTTTTCGACGAGTGAAAAGAGAGGGTAAATAGACCTGAGTGATGAAGTTTCGTTGCAGCCATCCCTTGCCGGGCTTCAGACTTACGCGATGGGCAATATTCCTGGCGGATCGAGACACGACTAGAATCCTTAGAAAGCAAAACTGGTTGGAGATGAGTCAAGTTTTTTTCTGTATCCGCACATTAATCGTTAGCGAGGCCGCTTCACCAGGTCGACGCTGCTCCAACCTGCCATGCCACTCGCTGGTGTGAGGGGTGGCCTCGCTGGTAAGCCATCATTCAATCGTGAGAAAATGGCAAACGTCGCATCAAATTTTTCTGAGAAATCGCGATTGAGGAAATCGATCAGGCAGCAGCTGAGTGAGCTGAGCTTAGAAGATCGAAGACGGCGATCTATCGAGATTTGTCAGAAGCTCGAGCGACTCCTGGCCGGCAAGAAAAACATTGCATTGTTTGCTCCGAGACCCACGGAGCCGGACCTTGACCTTTTCTGGGAACTGGGCCTTTTGAAAGATCGGATCCTGGCTTATCCGCGGTGCCACGGCGACAGACTACTCTTTTTTGCGGTTTGCAGCCTGTCAGAACTTCATCCTGGGAGATTCGGAATTCGTGAACCTGATTCAAGACGAAGCGTGCAACACCTCGACGCCATCGTCCTTCCGGGTTTGGCCTTCACCCAGACAGGGATTCGTGTGGGACAAGGAGCCGGGTTCTACGATCGCTTTCTTGAGGTGGCTCACGCTGACACAATCAAAATTGGGGTCTGCTTCGATTTTCAAGTCCTCCCGAATATCCCCCGCGAAGAACATGACGTAAACGTCGATCTCCTGGTTTGTGCCTAGCCTGCATTAATCACAAATCCTCCGCCATAGTCACAACAGTTGCGTTAACTAGCCCGCAATGAACGCGCCGCTCTCTACAGCGCGTGATTTTTGCGGGCTAGCCTGGATGCCGTTCGGGAAGCGGCATCACGCAAAGGTATGCAGAGCGGCCCGATTTTAAAATGCATAAATCGAACAAACTGTTTTTAAACCTTCTCCCGAAAGAGCAGCGGAATTCCGCCGTCGCTTCGCTATGGCGCGACCTTACCCGCGTTGCGGACACGCCGTAGCTCGAAGAGCGAAGGTGGTTTCCGGCGGCAGCCGGAGAATTGCGCTGCCAGAGCCTGCATTCAGCACAAATCCTTATAGAATTCAATGTAACTGTTGTGACTGCGGCTGAGGATTTGTGATCAATGCAGGCTAGCTATGCCATTCGAGCACGAGCACGACGACGAGCACGAGCACGATTGAGAAGGGAAGCAAAGCTATTGTCGGGAGAATCCTCGCAGGAAAACAAGATTTTGACCGATTGTACCTTTGCGCGATGCTTCCACCAGAGAGCGCCGACGGAACGGACGCCCCTCAACAGGGTCGATCATCAGTTCCGGAAGAGGCAGGGACCTGCATTTCGAATCGTGGTATCCGGACAATGAACGGCTTCCCTTGATCTGAAATTCCGATAAAGGCACCCTCAGCCACACTATCGGTGCCAATGACGTGGTAGCTGTTATAGGAAAATCGTTCGCCGGGCCGAAGGCGCGGAAATTCGCCAACGACGCCGTCTCCTTCCACTACGACCTTTTGTCCAAGTTGATCTGTAATGACCCATTTTCGGCCCCTGATGGTGATCGTTTCAGATGATTGATTATTGATCGTAATGAAATAGACAAAAGGATACGGCCTGTCTGGCGGCGCCTCAAGCGTTGGCACATAGACCAGCTTGTCGATCGTCACGCGGAGATCGGTCAGTTCGCGAAACACGGAATTCACAAGTCTATATTGGCTCACATCCAATGGAAAGTCTCTTTCTATGGAAACACCTGCAGCAATTACAATTGCCGGATCGGACAGCTCCTCAGGAGCCGGTATCCAGGCGGATTTAAAAACATTTTCACACTTCGGCGTATACGCTCTAACGGTCGTCACATGCGTCGTTGCCGAAGTCCCCGGCGTTGTTTCGTCTATCCAGGCAATCGACCGGGAACTGATCCGCAGACAATTGGCTCTTAACCTTGCTCATTTTCCGATAGCCGTAATCAAAACCGGGATGCTCTACTCGGCCGAAATCATCGATTTAATTTGCGATATGCTACAGGCTCTCGACCCTCGACAGCGACCGATGATCGTTGTTGATCCGGTCATGATTGCCACCTCCGGTGAACCATTGATCCAACCTCGCGCGATCGATGTGTATGCTTCACGCCTGTTTCCGCTGGCAACCATCGTAACTCCAAATCTTGATGAAGCTTCGGTCCTGCTCAACCGCCAGCTTAATTCCCTGGATGAAATGCGTGACGGCGCCACCGAACTTTATCAAAAATTTCGGATTCCATTTTTGTTAAAAGGAGGTCATCTCCGGTTGGCAGAAGCAATTGACCTCCTTGTTGATCAGCAAGGTTTGCGAGGCTTTTCTGCGGCTTATCAGCGGGAAGTTTCAACCCATGGAACGGGCTGCGCGTATTCCGCGGCAATTGCAGCAAACTTGGCTCTGAATCTGCCCCTTCGCGAAGCGGTAGGCGTCGCCAAACAATATATAACGGCAGCTATCCGTGAGTCGTTTCGATGGAGCCGCGACGGGAGGACGGTCTTCGCTCTGAGGCACGCTCCGCCAATCGGTGGTGGATGCGCTTAAAAATCGAACTCGAACTCGAACTCGTCGTCGTCCTCGATTGCAGGGATTCTCACAAAGCTTTTGGACGTTCTATTCTTGCACAGAAGCAAAGATCTCAAAGGGATCAGGCAGATTTTCTGCCAACCCAACTTTTCTCTGCACTGATGCTCGCTTCCCCTCTACGACCATCATCTCTTCGTGATCTGTGCGTTCTTTTGTGCCGATCCCCTTCGTGCGATAGTCGCATCTCCGAGGCGCCCCCGCTCGCGATGTGCCGCTTCCGACCTCCCGGTCCGCTCGGAGATCGGACCCTACCAACGCAGGCATAAACGCGCAGGTAGGCTAGAATCCTTGAAAAGCAAAACTGGTTGCAGATGAATCAAGTTTTTTTGTGTTCGTACATGAATATGAGGTGGTTTGCTTTTCAAGGATTCTATAAGCGGGACCGGGAAACCGAGCTAGGAGGTACCGCTTTCCGGGCAAATGGACATGCGAATCGAAAGGACAAAGCAGTATGATGATCATGGGCGGGCAATGGTCCAAACCCTTAACAAAATGTCGGTCCCGCAAGAGCGAGGCCGCTTCACCCAATTGGCGCTGCTCCCAACGCGACCTTGAGATCCTTAGATCTCGCCGGTCTGAGGCGCGGCCTCGCTAGATTGTATTTTAGCGAAGAGCATTCTCGCCGAGGTAAGATCGGTAAGCCGGATTTCGGAGCCGGCCGTTCTGACGAGGCTGACTCATAAGGCAAGGTGTAGCGCGTTGCGATCAAGTCAGGCTCTCGCCTTGTTCCGACGATTATGCATCCAGTCGTCGATTTGAAGCATCAGCACGATTGGATTAAACCGAAATCGGCGTGACCAGGAACGAATACAGTCCAGGTCCTTAACCCTGGAATTTTCCCTTATCCAACTGGCTATCTCCTCGTCCCCTGCACCCGTGGCAACAAACCGCTGGAGGTCTTCGGCCTCAATTCCCACAAAGCGCAAGAAGGCGCGGTCCAGCGGACAATTGTAATGGTAAGATCCCGGCGTGCCTGCAAGTTCGGCGCGGCATTTATCGACCATCCGGGCAACGACAGCACCGAAGGGACCCAGCGGAGCGAGGACTCCACGAGGAGCTCGACGGGTGAGATCGAGAGCTAGCGCAAGAAGCTTTTGATTCGACATCGACTCACTCAAGCGCTGAATTCGTGCCCTCGCAAATCCGCCGCCGGCTGCGGCACCCAGCCGGCGGTTTGAGGCGCGGCTTGCTCGAAGTTTCCGCTGGCCATCGAAACACTTCTATTGTTCGTTAGCCACGGGAGTCAGGGAACGTTGAACAAACCTCGACTTCCATGGCTACGAATGTCGAACCGCAACGCAGGGCAAGGGGGGCCGAAATCCTTCTTGAAATCTTACGATCCGAGGGCGTTCGATTTATCTTTGGGAATCCTGGCACAACGGAGCTTCCGCTGATCGATGCACTGGTCGTTAAACCGGATATTCGTTACATTCTAGGGCTTCAGGAAACGACTGCCGTGGGCATGGCCGATGGCTATGCTCAAGCATCGGGGAAACCCGCTTTTGTTAACCTCCATACCTCCGGCGGCCTGGGTCACGGAATGGGGGCGATTATGAATGCCAGGATTGCCCGGACGCCAATGGTGATCACCGCCGGACAACAAGATCTCCGGCACATTCTCGCCGATCCACTACTCGCAGCCGATCTCGTGGGAATGGCAAGTCCTGTCGCCAAGTGGTGCTTCGAGCTCAATGCATTGGATGATTTGCCGCTGATCCTTCGCCGTGCGTTCCACAGTTCCATGTCTCCGCCGCGCGGCCCGGTCTTCTTGTCGCTTCCTATGAATATCCTGGACGAGGTCGGCTCGCCGCACGTCCTTCCTCCCAGTCGCATCGAGTTATCGAATGTAGGGACCGGCGTCGAGGAACTTGCCACAGGACTTCAAAAGTTTGATCCTTGTCGGACAGTCATTGTAGCGGGTAACGATATAACTGAGCCCGGCTTGGGCAAAGCGATCTCCCGAGTCGCACAACTCCTCGGCGCTCCCGTCTACGGCGCTTCCTGGCCCTCAGTCAACAACTACCCTTCGATTGATCCTTTCTGGCGAGGCTCGCTTCCAATCACCGCTAAGGGGATCTCGGAAATTTTGGGCCGCTACGACTGTATGCTCGGCCTAGGCGGAAAAAGCCTGGTCTCAATCGTTTATACGATGCGCGATCCTATCCCTGAATCCATCGAGTTTTATCACATCTCGGAGGACGCAAACGATTTGGGCTACAACGATGCTCCAAAGCTTGGAATTTTTGGCAACGTCCGGGCCACAATGGAAGCCTTGGCTGAAGAACTGGAGTCGAGAATCTCGCCCGCCGCTGTAAGACAAAACATCGAACATGCGCAACGGCAAAAGGACATTCTCTTGCGTGAACTGATGGAACAAGCCGACGCAGCAATCCAAGACGACGACAAAATCGAACCAATCGCCGCTGCCCGGGAAGTCTTGCGCACACTTCCGGATGGATTTCTCCTGGTGGACGAAGCACCCGTGCGCAAACCTTTATACGCAGCGGATGCACCGATCCACTGGGGGGCGCCAATATTTCCACAACAGAGGAGGAGCATTGGGATGGGGCATGCCTGCAGCAGTCGGCGTTTCATTAGCGCGGGACCATGCGCCGGTGCTTTGCATCGTTGGCGACGGCTCGGCCATGTACTCACCTCAAGCGCTCTGGAGCGCCGTTCACGAAAAGGCGCCCGTGGTTTTTGTCGTGTTGAATAACCTCGAATACGGGATTCTCAAAACTTTCATGCTGAGCCAGCCGCAATACAACGCGAAAGACCATGGCTTCCTTGGGATGGATATCCGCGAGCCGGCAATTGATTTCCAGTCACTGGCAAGAGCGATGGGAGTCGAGGCAACTTTCGTAAGCTCCCGCCTGAGAATCAGCGAGACCGTGGAAGCCGCGCTCAAAACCGGAAAGCCGCATTTGGTCGAAATCCCAGTCACCGGGACCGCTCAAAGATGAGCACGCCCTACGAACCCGCTGAGAGACCTACCATGTACTTTATTGGTGTTACGACGGGAGAGTCATCTATCAACAAAGTCTTTCCGCTCTGGGCCGACTACCTTCAGCTCCGAAATTGCCGGCTTAAAGGGATCGATTTCAAGCCGCACGATGAACCACGTCTCTACCAGGAAGCCGTCAATTTCATAAAGGGCGATCCGCTCTCGCTCGGCGCCCTTGTTACAACTCACAAGATCGACTTGTACAGGGCCTGCCGGCGAATCTTTGATTGGATCGATCCTCTTGCGGGCTCGATGGAAGAAGTCAGCAGCATCTTCAAACGAAGCGGTAATCTGTATGCCCGAGTCGTTGATCCTGTGAGCAGCGGACTCGCCCTCAAAGCATTTTTGCCTCCGGATCATTGGAAAAAAACAGGCGCCGAAGCCCTAGTTTTGGGAGCCGGCGGATCGGCTCGGGCGCTCACCTGGCACCTTGTCCAGCGGCACCATGGTGCGAACCGGCCATCCGCCATTCATGTGGCCGACGTTTGCAAGCCCCGGCTTGACCATCTGGCGAAACTTCATGCCTCATGGAAGACGGAAACAACTTTGAAATGTCACGCCGTGGACGAATCGGCCTCAGCGGACCCAATCCTCGAAACCCTGAAGCCAGGCTCGTTGATCGTAAATGCGACAGGACTGGGAAAGGATGCCCCAGGCTCTCCACTGGGCAGGGGCGCGAAGTTTCCGATGAGGTCGTTTGCCTGGGAGTTCAATTATCGTGGAGATTTGTTATTCCTGAAGCAGGCAAAAGCGCAGAAAGCCGAAAGAGATCTCACTCTTGAGGATGGTTGGATCTACTTCGTGCACGGCTGGACGCGCGCCATCGCTGACATATTCAACCTCAAAATCCCAAGCCATGGACCGGAATTCGATGAGCTTTCACGCATCGCGGCCAGCGTTCGCTGAACGTCGCGCACCCTGATAATCCAGTGCAGCCTCTTTGGGGGATGGCACATGCGAGTTTTGTAGGCGCCGTGCTCGGGGGCGGATTTCCGAGGCGCCCGCCCGGAACGGCCTCTGAGGGCGTATCTATGCCCTTTACCAGGATAACGGCCGCCTCGGAGATGCGGCCCTACCAACCCGCACCGGAAAACGCTTTCGTCGGGAAACGGTTTGGTAGGGGCGGATCTCCGAGCCGCCCGTTGAGGACAGGGCTGCCAGCCAGGACCGACCAGCTCGATGCACTAACCCTACTCGCCGCCGGACTTCAATTGGTTCCGATACTTCTGTATTTCGGTTTTGTACTCTTGTTCGCCCTTATTATAGGCGTCAGTCGAGATTTCATGGTTCTGATACTTCTCCTCTAGTTGAGCTCTTTTGCGCTCCGCCTCCATGCGCTTTTTCTCCAGAGTCTGGCGCGCCGCCTTCGTAAGCGATTTATCCTGACTCTTTGTTTCAGCCTCCGGCTTGTGTTCGTGCTTTTGTCCCACGGAAACCGGTGAAACTGCGGGAGTTGATGAGCGCGCAGGAGTCGCCGCCGGTTCCTGCCCAGAGGTTTTTGGATCGGTCGCCGGATTACTGGTGACTAGCGGTGCCGAGGGTGCAGGATCCGGGCTAAGGAGAGGCGCAACAGCGGCACCTTCCTTATTCTCCGGCGCTCGCGGCGAAGCCTCTGCAGCCGGAGGCGGCGTGGCAACTCCCACTTCCTGTGGTAGGCTTGCCTTATGCTTAAACGCTCCGAAAACTGTCAAGCCTATTGCTGTGAGTGCGAAGAGAGCGCCAACCGCGAGAATACCAATTACGACCAAGTTCGGCGATTTCCGGCGGCGACGAGCATCAGAGACTTGGGTTTTCGATCCAATCCGCAACGGCAAACGATAGAGCTTGTTCATGGAGGTTTACACCAAGAGTATACAAGATATAGTGGACTTCAACATTGTTTCTCACAATATGTGTGCTTTTTTTTTGACACCGGACGGGTGGTTACGGTTCCAAGAGGTCGCGCCCCTGTGCATCGAAACCGTTTTTTGTGAAATAGTGTCCTGAAGCAAACACGCAATTCGTCTTAGAACTGGAAATAACAACAACACAAAACATATGAGCATAGAATCGACCCCATCAGGATATCTGCTGCTATTTCGGAATGCCGGCGACTGGCACCGCGGCCTGTCACCGCAAGAACTACAAGAGGTCACAGATCAATGGATGACCTGGTTCAATCGATTGTCCGAACAGGGCAAAGTCACGGCGGGACACCCGCTCATGCACGAGGGCAAGATCGTATCCGGCAAGCATGGACAATTCGTGGCGGACGGCCCGTTCGTAGAGTCCAAGGAGGCAATTGGAGGCTATTTCCTCCTGAGCGTCGAATCGGTCGACGAAGCAATAGCAATTGCCCGGGAGTGTCCGGGGCTCCAGTATGGCATGAGGGTCGAAGTGCGGCCTGTCGCAGCAAAATGCGCTCTTAGGGAAACCGCCAAGGCGGAACTCGCTCAGTCGCGCGCTTAGAAAACAATCGAGCCCCTGGATCGCACTGGTCTGAGGGGCGGCCTCGCTAGAATCCTTGCAAAGCAAAACGCCGCAAAGAGATGCTCCGCCTGGGGAAATTCCCCAGGTGGTGGAACATCTTTTTCGGCATGAATGGGGAAAGTTGGTCTCCAGCCTAACGAGCATCTTTGGCATTGATCGTCTCAACCTGGCGGAGGATCTGGTCCAGGAAGCGCTTGCCAGGGCGCTGCAGACTTGGCCGTATTATGGAGTTCCGAAGAATCCGGCCGCATGGATCATGCAAGTTTCCAAAAATCTCGCGATCGACTATGTTCGGCGCGAGAAGGTTTTTCGGGACAAGGAAGCTGAAATCGTCAACCTGCTGGAACAGCACAATACTGTTTCCAACCAATCTCCTTCCTTCATTGAGGAGATCAAAGATGACAGCCTGCGGATGATGTTCGTTTGTTGTCATCCAATCGTTCCGCGTGAGGCGCAAGTCGCGCTCGCTCTTAAGATCCTGTGTGGCTTCAGTCCAGCGGAGATAGGTAAGGCTCTCCTGGCCAGCGAGGCGGCGGTGGCAAAGAAGCTGACACGCGCAAAGGAGAAAATCCGGTTGGCTGGAGTACCATTCGTGGTACCCGCCGGAAAAGAACTCTCTGAGCGGCTCGATGGCGTGCTGCAAACCCTTTACCTTCTTTTCAACGAGGGATACAAAGCTTCGAGCGGACCGCGCCTGATCCGCGAAGAATTATGCCACGAAGCGATCAGGCTGACTTCTTTCCTGGCAGAACATCCTGTGGGCAACTGCCCAAAAGTACATGCGCTCTTAGCCCTGATGCTTTTCAATGCGGCGCGCTTGCCCACCCGGTTGGACCACAATGGGAACATTCTCCTTCTGAAAGAACAGGACCGGTCCCGCTGGAACCGAGCCCTGATTTCCCGCGGGATGTTTCATTTTTCGCAATCGGCTGCCGGCGACGAAATCTCCGAATATCATATCCAGGCCGGCATTGCCGCCTCCCATTGTGCTGCTCCTGATTATGATTCCACTGATTGGCGAAACATTTTGTCACTCTACGACGGGCTGATCGAGATCGACGACTCGCCTGTGGTAGCCCTCAATCGGGCTGTAGCAATAGCAAATGTCCACGGTGCTGAAGCAGGCATTGAGGCCGTGGCGGCGATTCGCGGGCGAGCAAGGCTCGATTCTTACTATTTGTTATATGCCGTTTTGGGAGAATTCGAGGCACAGTTGAACCACCGCGACGCTGCGGCCGGCTACTTTCAACGCGCGCTCGAACTGGCCGACACCAGGTCCGAGCGGCAGTTCCTGGCAAAAAAATTGAGAGAGTCACAGCAAGCCATCAAAGAGAAGAAGCAAAGGAAGCAACGCTCAATCGACGCCAGCGGGTGACGCAATCCAAGGGATGCCTACTCCAGAAAATGGATGATCACGTCGTTCAGACTTGGGAAACATGCGATGACCGCAGCCATAACAATCATCGCCCATCCCGCAAACCGAATGGCTTGAGTTTGATTCAAACGCTTTAACAAAAGTCCAACGGCCATTCCAGAGCCTAGGACCCCCCACGCCGCAATCAAACAGCCCATCGCAAACACGAAAAACCAGCCGTTGTGCGGGCCTTCACCAACCAGGGCGACACCGTGAAACAGCGCGAAGAAAGCAACCGAAGCAAAACCCATAACCAGGGAAAGGCGTTTGCGGTAAGCAAGCAAACCGCCAAGCACGATGATCGAGGCGAAAATCGCGTGATCAGTAAACGGAACGGCGAGCCCGGAAACGTTCATGACTCCGCCCAGGAGTAAGAGCAAACTGAACGCTGCGGGAACAGCCCAAAGAGCGTAACCACCGATTTGAATAGCGATCAATCCAACTGCAAATGTCACCATCATGTGATCCAGGCCGTGTATGGGCATGCTCAGGCCCTGGATGAAGGGTTTGCCCTTCATCCACTCTGCATGATGAGCCAAGAGGACGCCGGGCGTGAAAAAACTGACCAGAAAACTCCCCAAAAACAGTCTCCGATTCGATCGCAATAAAGGATTCATGGTTACTCGCCTGTTATACCGTTCACGACTCTCTTTAAGCAATCGCTATTCATAGTTGATCCTCTTTCTTCCGATCTGACAACAAAAGCGCGAGCTGATTCCGGCCTCGCGAGAGACGCGACATGACGGTTCCAATCGGAACTCCGGTCACTTCTGAGATTTCTTTGTAGGACAGACCTTCCAATTCTCTCAGTACGATAGCCTCCCGAAACTGTGTATCCAATTCGGCGATAGCCGCACGCACGACCTCTAACGTTGCCTTTTTCGAAAGGGTCACCGGAGGTAGCGGCGATGCATCCGGGATTTCATGTGCTTCTTCCTCCAACGGCACTTCTCGTCTTGTGCGCTCACTTTTGGCCAAAGCCGTGTAGCAGGTATTTCTGACGATTCGAAGTAACCAGGCTCTCGGATTTGTTCCTTCATGAAAACTGCCAAAAAACTTGTATGCCCGAAGATACGATTCCTGAACCATATCCTCGGCATCCTCAGGATTTCGCATCAGCCAACGAGCTAGATTATACGCCTCATTCATAAGCGGCAGGAAAAGAATTTCAAAGCGCGCGCGAACGTTCTCTGCATTCATATCCTGAGTGCGCCCTATCACCAGGGCTAAGCAAACGTAGTTGAAATTTTTTGATCATCCTTGTCTTGTTTCCGATCCTGCCTGCTACAGGCGCCATTATGCGATCGCAATTTTCTCACGGGCCAAGGCATTGTTCAGGGCAAGTGAAAGATCGCTTCGCAGCTGCGCCAAGTCCTCATAGCGTTCTATCCAAGCTCGAAGTTGAAAGGTTAGCGCACCGGCGCTGAAGTTGGTTACGTAGACGTGCGGCGATGGTTCTTTTGCCACACCAGGATGAGCAGCGGCAGTACTTTTCAACAATTCAACCACGCGGTGGGGATCGGCGCCTGCGGCCACGTTGACGGAGACTTCGACCGCGCGCTTGCGATCCGATAAGGTCCAGTTCGTCACCTGACTCGAGATAAGCGATCCATTCGGTACGATGATTTCCGAACCGTCCGCCGTACGAATGACGCTGGCCCGGATGCCGATGCGGCTGACCTCTCCCACACTGCCGCCTACGTCGATGACGTCACCGACTTTAATGGGACGTTCAAAAAGCAGAATCAGGCCACACGAAAAGCACAGACCGTCTATGCATCCTAGATTACGAGATCACTTTTACAACACATTCAGGCTCCTGATCTCCCTGGCTCTCAATCCGTCTCGTCCTCGAATCCGCTATGCGTTGCTGACGTCGATTTACCCACAGTCAAGCACTAACCTGAGAGCCAAGTTCTTCCCGCAATAGAGGTCCAGGGCGATTGTTAGGCAAAACGAACGGATGACAAAGAGTGAAAAAGAGCTGATAGATAACCTTCGCGCCTTATGGACCGATCCCGGTCCTCCGGAAGAATGGGTCTCTCTATCTGTGGAGAAGGAAGTTCTCAGCAAGAGAGTTAGAACTGCTCCGAACTCCGAACCCCGAACTCCGAACTCCGCGGAACCAACGGCTTACATCGAT
>Ga0306925_10003067_pt1 | contig 14633 bp, 13 predicted proteins | sample flu12Cox44000176_FD_203755 | JGI IMG/M metagenome (GOLD analysis project Ga0306925, IMG submission 203755) | Lab enrichment of tropical soil microbial communities from Luquillo Experimental Forest, Puerto Rico - flux8day.12C.oxic.44.000.176 (v2)... | ecosystem: Environmental > Terrestrial >... | reverse complement strand
GCGCTACCCACGGGCCCGTACGAGCTGCGTAATTCCGCCGGACGCGGCCCGTGGGTTCGCTTACTGCGATATTCGATCTGAGGGCCGCCACGGCCTGTAAGCTTCATCGCAGCATGCCAGTAGGGCAGACGGTAAAAGACTCGCGCTCCCCATACTGCCGACAAATGGCTGGCGTCGAGGCTGAAGAAGTAAACGCCCGGTTTCCCGTCGTAGGTCACATAGGTCCGGACGTTCAGCTCAGCAAATTGCGAAATCCACGGAAGCGACGGAATTCCCGGTGGCCGCAGGTGATTGATCCAGAACGGTGTCAGCGAGATCCAAGCGCGACTCCGAAAGCTATCAAGCGCCAGAACTTCGGGAACGAGCGGCCGGATCTTTTCTGGCGGAACTTCGTAGTGCAGAAACAGCAGGTCGTTCCAGCGCTGGGTCATGACCCATGGCGTCATCGGTGCGGGCCAGGGGCGATGTCGCGTGGCGAAAAGGATGGAGTCAGCGCCGATCCACTGGGTTCGGCCTTCTTCGTGCTCGGCTAAAACGTTAGGCGGCTGGGACACGGTTACCCTGCGATTCTATCCCGATTCCGCTCGAGCTAAGCGTCGAGCACCCGGAATCCGCGAGTAGATTTCCTCTGCCGTGCGCCTTATCCGTCATTGCCCGAAACTCAGGTCGCCTCCTATGATTCTTAACAATGCCCAACGATCCGAAAACCGCCATGGATGTTGTTGCCGTTCCGGCGATGTCTGAAGCTGCCACCGATGTCTATGCCGTTCACGGCGCCGATCCCGAAGTGCTGGCCTATGGTATGGCCAAATATTCGCGCTCCGCCCTCTCGCTGCGCCAGTCACTGGCTGAACTGAACCAGCAGAAGGCGGAGAAGTTCCTCGACACCTTCTACTTTCAGTACGGACATCGCAGTATTGCCGACCTCGCTCACCTTGCATTCGCGATCGAAAAGTTGTCGGTATTGGCTGCAACAGTTGTTGTCGACGAGCCTCGCTGGGACGGACAGGAGCGTTCCACTCGATATCAGGATTTCCAGAAGAGCGGCTACTTTGTTCCGGACTTTGGCGGCGATTCGGGGGCCGATGACCTCTATCGCGACGCCATCGACTTCCTCTTCAGCGAGTATCAGTACTTCTCCCAGCAGATGTTTCAGTATCTGCGCGATCGCACTCCTAAGCCGGCGGAGATGAAGGCGGAGGCGTACGAGCGGACCCTCAAGGCGCGCGCCTTCGACCTGTCGCGCTACATGCTGCCGCTTGCTACCAACACATCCCTGGGGCAGATCATCAGCGCCCGCACGCTGGAAAACCAGGTGTCGCGGCTACTGTCGCATACCCACGCAGAAGTTCGGCGGCTAGGGGAGTTACTGAAGAAGGCCGCGCGCGAAGCCGCCTACAACGTAAACCATGTGAACGTTGAAGCCCCACTCGACGAGATCCATCAGCGATCCGCGGAGCCGGCCAATCGAGTGCAGAACGCATTTTTGCGGGAAGTTCGTGCCGCGCCCACTCTGATGAAATACGCCGAGCCCAACGCCTATCAACGCGAGAGCCGAAATGAGCTGAGAGCTGCCGCTGCTCAGCTCCTGGGCTCGACCGCCATTGAGCCTGCTCCGCTGGTCGACTTGCTGGAAGACGAGCCGCTCGAGGTCGAACTGGCCACAACGCTGCTCTACCAATACGCGCACCATTCATATCGGCAGATTCGCAGCCTTGTTGAGGGCATGACGGGGGTGCAGCAGGCGGAAATCATCGATCTCGGCCTGCGCCATCGCGGTCGCCACGACGAAATCGCTCGCACCTATTACGGCGGGCAGAAATTTCGCTTCGACATCCTCATGGACATCGGCGGCTTTCGCGACATGCACCGCCATCGCCGCTGCGTACAGATCCTGCAGGAATACACCACGCTCCACGGATACGATCGCCCTGAAGAGATCAAGAAAGCAAATCTCGCGGGCCGATACGACGTAGCCATGGCGCGTGCGCGCGATACCGCAGCGACACTCGCCGGGCGGTCGGCCTCGGAGGCCACTGAGCAGTCGCAATACGTCATACCGCTGGCCTATCGTAAGCGCGCTCTCTTCAAGATGGATTTCGCTGAGGCGCTTTACATTAGCGAACTGCGCAGCGGACCGGCTGGGCATTTCTCTTATCGCAACGTTGCCTATGCGATGTATGAAACGGTCGCTAACCGCTATCCGAACTTGGCAAGATACTTCCGCGTTACCGATGTGCGAGAGCCGGTGGATTTGCTTAAGCGCTAAGCTTCCCGCCCCGAATCAGTAGCGCTAAAACGACAACCCCTTCGTTTTCGAGCCGTTTGCGTTCCCGAGCGCGACAAGCTGGCTACTGGGTCATCAACACCCCCGCTTTATTTCGCTATTTCTTCGCTTTCCAAAGCGTGTATACTACGCCGTCAGCGACGCTCGACCGGCTGCCCGCAATCTGCGAAACGCACCCGGACTAAGGCGATGTAACTTATAGAACAGTAAGCTCTTTCTGTACGGCAGAGCGTAGGAGCAGCCATGACGGCAGACCAGAAGGCAGAAAAGAACCGCGCAGTCGATAACGCCATTGCGCAAATCGAGAAGCAGTTTGGCAGGGGCTCGATCATGAAGCTGGGAACCAAGGAAGCCGTGGTTCCCATCTCCGTAATCTCCACCGGCTCCATTTCCTTCGATGCCGCGCTCGGCGTGGGTGGCGTTCCACGAGGGCGCGTGATCGAAATCTTCGGTCCGGAGTCGAGCGGCAAGACTACGATCGCGCTACAAGTGATTGCCGAAGCGCAGAAGAATGGCGGCATGGCAGCGTTCATTGACGCCGAACACGCTCTCGATCCCATTTACGCCAAGAAACTCGGTGTGGATGTGGACAACCTGTTGGTCTCTCAGCCTGACTACGGTGAGCAGGCCCTCGAGATCGCTGAGGCCCTGGTCCGCTCCGGCGCAATCGACGTCCTCGTGGTTGATTCGGTCGCCGCCCTCGTGCCTAAAGCCGAGCTGGATGGAGAAATGGGAGACAGCCACGTTGGTTTGCAGGCCCGACTTATGTCGCAGGCGCTGCGCAAGCTGACCGGTATCGTCTCCAAGTCGCGTACGTGCCTGATTTTCATTAATCAGATACGCGAAAAAATCGGTGTGATGTTCGGCAACCCGGAAACGACCACGGGCGGTCGTGCCCTGAAGTTCTATTCCTCGGTGCGCATCGACATCCGCCGCATCGGCGCGATCAAAGACGGCGATCAGGTTGTCGGCTCGCGCACCAAGGTGAAGATCGTCAAGAACAAGACGGCCGCGCCCTTCCGCGAGGCCGAGTTCGACATTGTCTACGGCGAAGGTATCTCTCACGAGGGCGATCTCATCGATCTGGCCGTGAACCTTAATCTCGTCGAGAAGTCGGGCGCGTGGTTCAGCTACAAGAGCGACCGCATCGGACAGGGACGTGAGAACGCCAAGCAGTTCCTGAAAGAAAACACCGACATACGGGAGAAGCTAGAAGCCGAAGTGCGCAAGGCGCTGGGACTGACCTCGATCGCGGAGAAGGCACAGGCTGCGGCCAACGCCGAGGCGCCAACTCCGGTGCCGAAGGCAGCGGGCGGGCGCAAGTAGCCGAGGTCGGAACCGCCGATCAACCTGCAGCCCCAGGTTTGCGCCTTGGTTTGGGGCGCCAAGCTGGGGCCTTTGCCGAGCGCTATGCCCTTGGATACCACAATTGCCACCCGCTCGCACTGCAGCATAGAATCGAAACTCGAATCTCGCCCGCCGAGGCCCTTTGAAACCGATCGTCGCCATCTATCCGGGATCGTTTGATCCTGTGACAAACGGACACCTCGATCTTATCAACCGGGGCAGCAAGCTCTTCGATAGGCTTATCGTCGCCGTCGCCCAAAACCCAGATAAGGGCGGATCTCTGTTCAGCGTGGAAGAGCGAGTCGAGATGCTGAAGGGGATGACCTCGCAGATCGACAACGTTACCATCGATGCCTTCCAAGGGCTTTTGATGAACTATTGCATCGAGAAGAATGCCAACGCAGTGTTGCGCGGCATTCGTGCCGTCAGCGACTACGAATTCGAACTGCAGATGGCGCTCATGAACCGCAAAATCGAGCCGCGCGTGGAGACGGTCTTTATGATGCCGGCGGAAAAATATTCCTATCTCAGTTCGCGCATCGTGCGCGAAATCGCATCATTCGGCGGGCCGCTCACCGGACTGGTGCCTGATATGGTGGAAGAGCGCCTGCACCGCAGAATCGCTGAGAAGCGCTCCGCCGCGTTTGCCATCCCATAGAAATGATTGAGTAAAGGGTCGACGAATGACAACGACAGGAATTCAGGTCTCTCCACCTCTCACCAATCGCATTCAACGCATTGAAGTGTCGGCAACCATGGCCGTCGCCGCCGAAGCGGAAAAGCTGCGCGCCAGTGGGGTCGACATCGTGGACTTTGGCGTGGGCGAACCGCACTACACCACACCCCAGCACGTCAAGGAAGCCGCCATTGCCGCCATCAACAACAACTTCTCGCGGTACACAGCGGCTGGCGGAACGGTCGAGCTGCGCGATGCCATCATCAAGCGCCATGCGACCGATTTTGCCTCCGATTACAAACGCGAAGAATGCATGGCGTCGGTCGGCGGCAAGCACGTGTTGTTCAATGCGATTCAGGTGCTGGTAGACCACGGTGACGAAGTCATTCTTCCTGTGCCCTACTGGGTTTCGTTCAAGGACATGATCCGCTACTCCGGCGGTGAGCCGGTCTTCATCGTTACCGACGAGAAGGACGACTTCGCGCTGACGGCCGAAATGGTGGAACGCGCTCTCACCCCGCGAACGAAGCTGATTATCCTCAACTCTCCGTGCAACCCTTCTGGAGCGGTAATGAAGCCCGAGGACATGATCGCAGTGCTGCGCCTGGCACACGAGCGTGGTATCTACGTCATCTCCGATGAGTGCTACGTCTACCTTAACTACACAGGACGTTTGTTCTCCGCGGGTGAAGTTCACGAGGTAAAAGACCGGCTATTGATTGTCGGCTCGCTTTCCAAGACTTATGCCATGACGGGATGGCGTCTCGGCTATGTGCTCAGCCCAGCGCCCATCGTGAGCGCGATGAACAAGCTGCAGAGCCAGAGTACCTCGAACCCGACCTCGATCGTGCAGAAAGCCGCCGTCGCTGCCCTGTGCGGTTCGCAAGACTGTGTGGCGGAAATGCGCGCGGGCTACATTCACCTCCGCGACAAAGCAGTGGCCGGACTGCGCGCCATCCCTGGGATCACCTGCGCCCATCCCCATGGAGCGTTCTACGTGTTCCCGAACCTGAGCCATTACTTCCGACGCCAGGGGCTGAACTCCGCCGCCGATGTGGCGCGCAAGCTACTGCATGAAGCGCATGTGGCGATCGTTCCCGGCGAAGCCTTTGGCTCGAGCCAGCATGCGCGACTGTCGTACCCGGTAGCCGAGAAAGATCTGGACCGTGGCCTCGAGCGCATGCGCCAGTTCTTCGCCAACCTGTAATTGATATCCTCACCACAGTGGGTGTCCCACACCAGCAACGGGCGCCGGTTTCTGCGCTCGTTGGAGTGGAAGCCGTTTTGCTTGTGTGCGGGCGTTTCCTCGAACCGACTATGTCCGCCCTTTACCCCTTCCTCCTGATCCCGATCTTCGATGAGCGTCCTTGGGGTGTGCGCGATCTTCGTCCTGTGTACACCAAGATAGTGAAGGAACCAATCGGCGAGAGCTGGCTGACCTGGAGTGACAGCCGCGTCGCGAACGGCCCCTTCGCCGGAAGTTCGCTTGGCGACATAGCAAGCGATTTCAAACGAGGCCTCGTCGGTACTGCCGCGGTTTACGAAGATCGCTTTCCGCTGCTGGTGAAGTTTCTTTTTCCAGCAGAGAAGCTTTCGGTACAAGTGCATCCGGACGACGCCGCCGCGCGGCGTATCGGTGAGCCGTGCGGCAAGACCGAATGCTGGTACGTGCTCGACGCGCAGCCCGGAGCGCAGGTCGCACTCGGACTCAAGCCTGGCACGACGATCACCGACTTCGAGGCGTCCATTCGTGAGAATCGCGCCGAAGAATTGTTGAACTGGATCAATGTGTTCGCGGGTGACATGCTCTTCGTCGCGGCCGGTACCGTGCACACCATCGGCGGAGGCATGGTGTTGGTTGAGACGCAGCAAGCTTCCGACATCACCTATCGCCTCTACGACTATGGCCGTGGCCGCCAGCTGCACATCAAAGACGGAATTGCAGCCATCAAGCTCAATACACGAGCGGGCAAGGTCGTTCGCCAACCGGGTGACGATCCGAACTTCCTGGTTCGTTCGCCGTTCTTTCAAGTGGAAAAACTGGAGCTCACGGCCGCACTCGAGGCGCGTGTTACCCCCGCCTCGCCGCACATCATTGTCGCGATCAGCGGCACCGGGATGCTGGAGTCGCCAGGCATGGAGGCCATCAGTTTTTCTAAGGGGGAAGCGGTTGTTGTGCCTGCCTGTGTGTCGAGCTATGCGGTGCGTCCGCAATGGGATTTGGAGGTCATGCGCATGTCGGTGCCATCGGGCAACGTTGCAGAACCCCAGACCAAGCTTGGATAATCATTGGTCGCTCTAATCGCTTGGTTGGAATGCCTGCGCGATAGCAAAAGGGAATCCCTCTTGGCCAGTTCATTCATAGCGAATTTCTATCCTGTAATCCTCGCCGGCGGCCGCGGCACCCGCTTCTGGCCACTGAGCCGCAAACATCGCGCGAAGCAATTGCTTCCCCTCAATAGCGCGAAAACCATGATTCAAGAAACCGTCGAACGCCTTGCACCGCTTGCCCCCCGCGACCGCTTCTGGATCGTCACTAACCAAGACCTTCGCCCTCCAATTCTCGAGCAACTCCCAAACCTGGTTCCGGATCAGGTTCTCGCCGAGCCGGCCGGCCGCAACACCGCACCGGCCATCGGAGCAGCGGCATTCATTCTGGAGCGCATCGATCCAAATGCTGTGATTGGCATGTTTCCGTCCGATCATGTGATCCGGGATGAGTCAGAGTTCCGCTCCAACGTAGAGGGGGCCGTAGCCATCGCCGCTGCGGGCCCGAATATCGTGGTCATGGGAATCAGGCCTACGCGTGCCGAAACCGGCTATGGTTACATCGAAGTCGCAGGCGGTGTCAAGCAGGATAGTTTACCGGTTAGGCGGTTTGTCGAGAAGCCCCAAAGAGACATCGCCAAGGAATACTTGGCGGCGGGCAATTACTTCTGGAACAGCGGTATGTTTGTCTGGGGCGCTCGCACTCTAGCTGACGCCTTGCGTGAGCATCTGCCCAACACCGCGCCGATTCTCGAACAGATCGCTCGGACGTACGGCACGGGGGAGTTCGACGCCAAATTGGTTGGGCTATATCCCAAGTGCGAAAACATCAGCATTGACTACGCGGTTCTCGAGCCACACTCGCAGAAGGGCGAAGGTAAGTCGGGAATCTATTGTGTCCCGGCAACCTTCGGCTGGAACGACCTTGGCTCCTGGACTGCTTTGTATGAGCACAAAGCGGCTGCTCAGCCTGAATTGTCGAACGTTATCTCGGCTCGGACCAAGTTCGAGCTCGATGCCACCGGCAATTTCGTCCACTCCAGCAAATTCGTGGCGGTCGTAGGCGTACATGATCTGGTAATCGTGGAGACCGACGACGCCTTGCTCATCACCACCCGCGACAAAGCGCAGGACGTTGGTAAAGTGGTCAAACACCTGGATGAGCAAAACTTGGAAGATCTGGTGTGATGCATTCATCAGATAGCTTCGGGCTCCTAGCTTCTCGGTTGCCAATGGCAAGAGGTGGATAAAACAAGATCCAGCTCAAAGCTGACGGCGGAAGCTAAAAATCAATCGCTATACTTACGGTCACTCATGAACACAGCAATCAAGTTTGGTACTGACGGATGGCGCGGGGTGATCGCCGCCGATTACACGTTCGAAAATGTGCGACGTGTCGGTAACGCGATCGCCCACTACGTGCATGAGAACGAGGATGCTTCCAAGGGCCTCGTCGTCGGCTATGACACGCGCTTCAGCTCGGGGGCGTTCGCTGAGGCGATCTCCGAGGTTCTCGCCGCAGCGGGCATCGCAATTCATCTGTCCAACGACTACACGCCTACTCCTGCACTCTCCTACGCCGTGGTGAATCTCGGTGCCGCCGGGGGTGTGATGATCACCTCCAGCCACAATCCCTTCAACTGGAACGGTGAAATACAAGGCGGGATATGGTGGCTCAGCGACGCCCGCGATCATCAAGTTGATCGAGTCTGCCCTCGACGCGCCGCCGATCGAACGCCACGGCGGGAGGGTTGGGTTTGCCGACTTCAAGACTCCCTACGTCGCGGCGCTGAAGAAGTTTGTCGACCTCGACGTGATTAAGAAGGCGAACTTCAAGTTCGCCATCGACACCATGTACGGCTCGGGTCGCGGAGTCCTGAAGGGCATCTTCGCCGAAAGAGGGATTGAACACGTCGAAATTCGGGGTGAAATCAACCCGTCGTTTCCCGGCATCAACCCCGAGCCGATCCTTCCCCACATCGCACTTCTGCAACAGACCGTCGTCGGCCGACACTGCCAGGCGGGACTCGCCACCGACGGCGACGCCGACCGTCTCGGCGCAGTCGCGGAAGATGGCAGCTTCGTCGACTCGCACAAGATCTTTTCCCTGATTCTTGAATGGCTCTTGAAGCGCAAGCAGTGGCCGGGCGAAGTCGTACGCGCCTTCAACACCACCCGCATGATCGACCGCATCTGCGCCAAATACGGCCGCCAGATGCACGAGTGCGGAATCGGCTTCAAGTACATTTGCGACCTTATGCGCGAGCGCGACATCCTGATTGGTGGTGAGGAGTCGGGCGGAATTGGCATTCGCCGTCATCTACCGGAGCGCGACGGCATTCTGAATTCGCTGCTACTTGCCAACATCATGGCCGAGGAAGGCAAGCCACTCGGCGAGCTCGTGCGCGACCTGCAGCAGAAATACGGAGAGCATCACTACGCCCGCACCGATCTTCACCTCACCGAAGAGGTCAAGAACGATGCCATGCGCCGCGCGCAAGCGAAGCCGGACAACATCGGCAGCTTCCGCGTTCTCGATGTGGGAACGCTTGATGGTGTGAAGTTCTTTCTCGACGCCCCCCCAAACGGCAGTGGAGCCAAAGCCTGGGTGCTGGTGCGTGCGTCCGGCACGGAGCCGCTGCTTCGAATTTATTGCGAAGCCGCAACGCCGGAGCTCGTCGCCGAAATCTTGCGCGAAACCGAGGCCTTCGTGAAAACTCCGGTCGCGGTGGAGACGCGGTAGTGGAGCAACCGAACACTGCTGTAGCGCCCTATCCCGCGTCGCCCGTAAGCGATACTTCCGAGGTCCGCCGCTACAACCGAATCCGCCGCTGGTTGGGTATCGCCGACGCGAGCATCGGCTTTCTGCTGCTGGTCGCGCTGCTCGTTACAGGGTGGACCGGCAAGTTGCGCGATTGGTCCTATCATCTCGGCGAACAGCACTACTTTCTTGCGGTTTTTCTTTACGTGCTGATGTTCTCGGTCATGATGAAGGCACTGAGCGCGCCGCTCGACTACTTTGGCTTCTGCCTCGAGCAACGCTACAACCTGTCGAACCAGAAAATGCGTTCCTGGGTCTGGGACGAACTGAAAGGCTGGCTGGTCGGTTTCCTTATGGGCACTGTGTTGGTCGAGGTGATTTACGGCATCATTCGGATCGCACCCCAGCGCTGGTGGATCATCGCCTGGGCGGTTTTTGTCGGCCTCTTTCTGCTCCTCGTGCAGCTCGCGCCTGTAGTCTTGTTCCCGCTCTTCTATAAATTTGAGCCGCTCAACAACGACTCGCTACGCGACAGGCTGATGCGTCTGGGGGAGCGTGCGGGAGCTCGTGTACGCGGCGTCTACGAGTGGAAATTGTCCGAGAAATCCAAGAAAGCCAACGCGGCGTTGATGGGCATCGGCCGCACCCGCCGCATCATCCTGGCCGACACTTTGCTCGAGAACTATACGGATGACGAGATCGAAGCGGTACTCGCTCATGAGCTCGGACACCACGTCCGCCGCCACATCGTGAAGGGCATTATGATGCAGGTGGGCATTACCTTCTTCGGATTCTGGCTGACCAACGAAGTGCTGTGCTATGCCTTAGCTCACGATTGGTTCCCGGTGCTCGACCCCCGACTTTACGACTTCGCCAATTTGCCGCTCATTATCCTGGTAGCCACAGTGCTGGGTTTCCTCCTGATGCCGGCACTGAATGCGCTCTCTCGTCACCACGAGCGCGAAGCCGATCTCTACGCGTGGGAGAGCATTCCCGCAATCAGCCCGTTTGTCAGCGCCATGCAGAAACTGGCCGAACAGAACCTTGCCGAACGCACTCCGTCACGCTTCGTGGAATGGTTCTTCGAGTCGCACCCCTCGATCCACAAGCGCATCGCCGCGGCGGAAGCATGGGCCCGAGGTCGGACGAGTCCGTTAGCGAGCGGCTAGGCTCGTCTCCGCGCGCTTGAAATCCTCTTCCGTATCCACTCCAACGGTATCGAATGGCGTCTCCGCCACGTGGATCGCGACACCGTTGTCCAGAAACCGCAACTGCTCCAAGCGCTCGCTGCGCTCCAACTGCGATTCAGGCCAGGCGCAAAAGGCGTCCAGTGCGGCTTTGCGGTATGCATAGAAACCAAGATGTTTGAAGTAGGCGACGGCGCCGCTGCCGTCCCGATTAAAGGGTATCGTCGCGCGCGAGAAATACAGGGCCCGTCCATCGAGCGCCGTCACAACCTTCACGGCATTCGGATTGTCGACATCCTGCTCTGCACACGGTGTCTTCAGCGTTCCCACTTGCACGTCTGTGCGCCGCATCAGCCTCAACAGCACGTCGAGGTGCTCGTGGCGCGCCATCGGTTCATCGCCCTGCACATTGACGTACACATCGGCCGCAACCGCCTGCGCGACCTCATGCACGCGCTCCGTCCCGCTTCGGTGCGACGCCGACGTCAAGCGGACGTTCCATCCATTCGCCCGGCAGACATCGGCAATCTCGTAAGTGTCGGTAGCCACAATCACGTCCGCCAGATCCGCACACGAGCGAACACCCTCATAGACATGCGCCAGCATGGGACGTCCATTGATCTCACGCAGAATCTTGCGCGGCAACCGGGTCGACGGCAAGCGCGCGGGAATGATGGCTATGGCTTTCACGCAGTTAGTTTGCTAGCTCGCGCCCGCCCCATGCAAGTTCGGAAAATCGACCCGCGATGCCGAACTTCTAAATTGACCCGCCCCACGACGGGCTAATAAACTCAATTAGTTATACCTACGCCGGGAATATCGCCGTGCCCTTATACGAATACCAATGCAAAAGCTGCCATAGCCTCACGGAGCGCATCCAAAAGTTCTCCGATCCGCCTCTCACGAAATGTCCAGGTTGCGGAGGCGAGCTTGAGCAGCTAATTTCCGCTCCTGCCGTGCAATTCAAGGGTGCTGGCTGGTACGTAACCGACTACGCCAAGAAGTCGGGCGCGCCTCCGGCCGGCGGGAGTGGAAGTAATCCTTCATCTGCGCCTGCGTCCGAAACTAAGTCCTCCACTGAGACCAAGCCGGGCGCTTCCAAATCCGAAGCATCTACTGGCAAAAAAGACGCCACGTAGGCCAGAAGGAGACAAAGGTCATGCCCAAAGACGCTGTGACCATTACCGATCACCGCACTGATAAGACATACGAACTGCCCATCGAGAATGAAACCATTCGCGCGATGGACCTCCGCAAGATCAAGGTCAACCCCGACGATTTTGGTCTGATGACGTACGATCCCGCCTTCATGAATACGGCCGATTGCAAAAGCACAATCACCTTCATTGACGGCGACAAGGGCATACTCCGCTATCGCGGGTATGACATTGACGATCTGGCTCAGAACTGCACGTTCCTCCAGGTCGCCTACCTGCTATTACACGGCGAGCTACCCAATCCTGAGCGTGAAAAGGAATGGGTACACGACATCACCTTCCACACCATGCTGCACGAGACCACTAAGCACTTCATCGATGGTTTTCGTTATGACGCTCATCCGATGGGAATTCTCGTCAGCACTCTGGCCGCGCTCTCTACCGTTTATCCCGAGGCGCGCCATGTCCGTGACCGCGAAGTGCGGCAGAAACAGATTGTCCGGCTCATCGCCAAGATGCCGACCTTGGCAGCCTACTCCTACCGCCACCGCATGGGTCATCCTTACATCTATCCCGACAACGACCTCAGCTACACCGAAAACTTCATGAACATGCTGTGGCGCATGACCGAGCCCAAGTATGTCGCCAGCCCCGTGATTGCCCGCGCGCTCGACATTCTCTTCATCCTGCATGCCGATCACGAGCAGAACTGCAGCTCCACCACAATGCGCGTAGTCGGCAGCGCTGAAGCGGATCCGTATCTCTCCATGGCAGCGGCCGCAGCAGCGCTAGCTGGTCCCCTACACGGCGGAGCCAACGAAGAAGCACTCCGCATGCTGGACGAGATCGGCTCGGTAGCCAACATCGGGAACTACATCAAGCGGGTAAAGGCTGGCGAGATCAAGCTGATGGGCTTCGGGCACCGCGTCTACAAGAACTACGATCCGCGCGCCCGCATTATCAAGGAAGTTGCCGACCAGGTCTTCGAAGTCACCGGCCGCAATACCAAGATCGACATTGCGCTCGAACTGGAACGCATTGCCCTGAGCGACGACTACTTCGTGTCGCGCAAGCTCTATCCCAACGTCGACTTTTACTCTGGCATCATTTACCAGGCGATGGGATTCCAGCCCGATATGTTCACGGTGCTGTTTGCCATACCTCGGGCTGCGGGCTGGCTGGCGCAGTGGAATGAACTGATGACCGATGCCGAGCAGAAGATTTCGCGTCCGCGCCAGATCTACCTCGGAGAGCAGCATCGAAAGGTCACGACCCACAGCCGGGCGGCCGATCCGATCGCCGTCAAGCAGAGGAGGCCGGTGGCGGTTCGGTAGTGCGTCATCACTTTGCCCCTGATCGCCGGGGTGCTTCGCGATCCGAAGCACCCCGTTTGTGTTTACCTATGACCAACACCCGTCCGGCTGGGGTAACTGCGATCGTCGTACTCGCGATCGTCACCGCGCTCGCAGCACTGACTTTCGCAATCTTGACCGCGACGGGCCACATTCCACTTTCTTCCGGATCTTTCCTTCTCGGCGGCGGCTTCGAACAACTCGGTCCGGTCGCGTTCTTTGTCTACGCAGCGATTCTTCTCGCGCTCGCAGTCGCATTGTGGAATCGCGTTTTCCTCGCGCGCCAGGCAGCCCTGCTGGTCGCAATAATAGGCATAGCTCTGGCGGCTCCTGCTATTTCCAGTGCCGTGGTGGATTCGCGGCTCTTCGCCATTGCCCGCGAAGGTCTCGAAATCATCCTGCGCGTCGTGATCGTCTTCTACTTGAGCCAGGAGCCAATAAAGGATTGGTTTGCGCGATCGTCGAATCGTGGTGCCGATGATGTCGAAATACGGCGCAGGTAATCGATTCACGGCAACCTGCCCCCATAACGAGCCCCTCCTACAGGGGAGACCGCACATTGTAGGCGGGTTTTCACCGGAGGGCTGATGGGGAAGGGATTCCGTGATTTCATCATGCGAGGCAATGTCGTCGACCTTGCTGTGGGCGTCGTGATCGGAGCGGCATTTGGAGGCGTTGTCTCGGGCTTCGTGAAGGATCTGCTCACGCCTCTGATCGGCGCCATGGTGCGTAAGCCTGACTTTTCCGAGCGGAAAAGCGGTCATGAATGCCGAGGACTCACGACCACTAGGCTTTGGATTCAAAGCCAGCTACCTTAGACTCCTCCAGGCAAACTTGCTCGCGATGCGATACGGTTTGCGATAGTAAGCTGCTTGTAATTTCCAGCGGCGCCCCCCTATAGTCTTGTTTTATCTTTCGAGCCGGGGCACCGCCTGCCTCCAGGAGGGCGTCATGTTCAAGGGATTCCGCGAGTTCGTTCTTCGTGGCAATGTCGTCGATATGGCAGTAGGTGTCGTGATAGGCGCGGCATTCGGTACTATCGTCACCGCGTTCGTCAAAGATCTGCTCACGCCGTTCATTGCCGCGCTGGTCGGCAAGCCCGATTTCTCCGGCTACGTCTTCGAAGTGAATGGTTCAAAGTTTCTGTACGGCGACTTCATCAACGCGGTCGTCTCGTTTCTTCTGATCGCTGCAGCCGTGTATTACTTTGTCGTACTGCCTGTGAACGCGCTAATGGCACACATTCACAAGAACAAGCCCGCTGAGGTGCCCGACAAAAAGCAATGTCCGGAATGCCTCAGCGATATTCCTATCGGCGCACGTAAATGCGCATATTGCAGCTCCGCAGTCGCGTAGTAGACACAAAGAGTCGAATCCGAATTCGAACATCGGCGCTGGGAAAATCCGTCCATTTCGCGCCAAGTTGCGTCCCGGATCGAGTCCTCTTGGGCATTGCGATTACCAACCAAATACCACCCTCCAACTCACTGATATCAAAGTGCTTAACGCATGCCTTCGGGCTCCAAAACCGCTTTTTTTATGGTAAAATAAGCACAGATCGTCGGCCTCTCAAATCGTTGAAATTACGGGTACTTGAG
>Ga0306925_10003061_pt1 | contig 14643 bp, 9 predicted proteins | sample flu12Cox44000176_FD_203755 | JGI IMG/M metagenome (GOLD analysis project Ga0306925, IMG submission 203755) | Lab enrichment of tropical soil microbial communities from Luquillo Experimental Forest, Puerto Rico - flux8day.12C.oxic.44.000.176 (v2)... | ecosystem: Environmental > Terrestrial > Soil... | reverse complement strand
GCGCTGCGCACCTCGCTTACGATCTGCGTCAAGGTGGCGGCAGGTGCTAATGTATAGCCGGGCAATGCGGCCGACCAGCCTCGTGCGAGTACTCCCTCGGCAAAGCACGAAAAGTCCTCGCGACTTCGCATTTGCCAGTAGCCGCCGTGGGTGAATACCAAGCAGGGCGCTGTTGGATTATCGGCTGGGAATAGGTCCCACTTATTCCGCTCGCCCGGACCATAGGGCACGTCTAGTTGCTTCGGTCGCTGCGAGCGAAACGTTGCCGATGCTGCGACCCAGCGATTGACAATTTGCGCGCTGTCGCTGACCGCCTGTGAATTGTTGTAAGCAGCATCACGCGCGGCACGGGTCATCGTCCCCCAAGTCACATTGCTACCGGTCGACGTTTGAGCTTGAGCGAGATTGGGTATGACAACCGACGCGGCAGATGCAGCCATGAATGCCCTACGATGAACGAAACCCAATCCTAGACCTCCCCAAATGCGAGGTGGCGGGTCCCAGCGACCGGATTTCACCCTGCCGTTGGCCCCTCTAAGGTCAAGGTACGCCCCTGTCCAGCGTCAGCGCAATCCGAACCGCTCGGGCTCCAGTCCGCCCCAGTCCGCCTCGGTCGCCGCAGCTTCCGCTCGGCGATGCTCTCGAACCGGGTTCGCTGGAGGTAGTACGCCTCGACACAGCGCTCGGGGGTCGGCCGCTCCGGTGATAGCCGCTGGAACACACGGCGCGGGATCCCGACGCCGCCGCGGTACTCCCCGATCTCGACCCCTAACTCCACCGCTTGCCACGCCAGGTTTCACGGGGCGAATTCGGGCGCCCTTATTTCGGCCCGGCTGGCCGGAGCACCGTCACGGGCCGCAGCGGTTGGGAAGCGGGACACCTTGCGCTATCCTGGCTGGCGGTGCCGCCGACGCTTTAAGGAGCGCGCACCATCGGGGAGGATCGATGAGACGATCAACGGGAAGGGCATGCGAGCATTATCGCCGACGAGGTGACGGGCTGAGGCGGCGCACCCTGTCGGCGCTGGTCGCAGCCGTTGCCATCGCATGGCCTCTTGGCGCTCGCGAGCAGCAGCCGATGCCTGTAATTGGCTATCTCGACAGCGGCTCACCGGAGCCTGACCGCGTAGCCGCCTTTCAGCGGGGCCTGAATGAGACTGGCTACGTCGAAGGCCAGAACATTGCCGTCGAGTATCTTTGGGCGCAAGGCCGATACGACCGATTGCCTGGCCTCGTGGCCGATCTGATTGGTCGTCAGGTGACCGGAATTGTCGCACGTGGCGTCCCTACAGTGCAAGCCGCCAAGGCGGCGACCGCGACAATCCCGATTGTCTTCACCCTTGGCGTTGATCCGGTCCAGTTCGGTCTGGTCGCTAGCCTCAACCGGCCGGGCGGCAACATCACAGGCGTAGTGCTTCTAGCTGAGCTGGCGGCAAAACGGCTCGACTTGCTGCACGAATTAATACCTACAGCATCCATCGTTGCTCTCCTGGTCAATCCGACCAACACCGCTAACACCGAGGTCCAGACGACAGGTTTGCGGGATGCAGCGCGTTCTCTCCAGTTGCAGCTGCATATCCTGCCGGCAAGCAGCGCCAGCGAGATAGACGACGCGTTTCAGAAGCTTGTCGAGCTCCGAGCAAGCGCGCTTGTCGTCGCCGGCGATCCGTTCTTCACAAATCGTCGCGCGGGCAGCCCGTCACGCGGTGCCTGCGATTTACGCATGGCGCGAGTTCGCCGCGGCCGGCGGCCTGATGAGCTACGGACCCGATCTTGCCGACGGATCGCGCCTCACTGGGCTCACCGTACCATTGACCCTGCTTGGCCGCGCCGACGAGGTCATCGAGTGAGCGACCGATGGACATGGGCGACGGGTAGATGATGGCGATGCTGCCCACGTCGAGCCCTGGCTATGCGGCGCTGATCTGCGTCGTGGGGGGGTGATGATGATAGCCATGATGCTGCCGACCGCTGCTCCGACGGTGCTGTTGGTCACCTCGCTCGCATGGGATCGGCGCTCTTCCTCCTATTGGCGCTCGCCGGATGCGCTCAGGTGGCAACGGAGCAGGGGCAGGCGCCAGTCCCGTCCTATCCGCATGACAACGGGCCGGACAGGCGCGGCGATATGATGTAGCCGACTGGGGCAATCGGACTGACGGAATCGCTGGATTGAAAACTGGGAGCGGCTCGCTGACCGCTGGCAGCGTTCGCATCCGCGTCAATGAGATCGCTGCCCTTTTGGCTTCGCTGGCCCAGCCTCTCAGCAGGCGATTGATCGGCCGCCGCCGGCGCGGACAATCGCACGGATTGATCGGGCGGTTCAGTGCGGCATGATAGCAATCAGCTCCGCTTTTGCCACGTCAAGTCGTACGAACAGTACCCTGTCACCTGGCCGGTGATCCGATTTTGGCTATTAATCGACCCTTCAAAAACCTGACCAAAGGGGGAGGTCATCATCAATGCCCCGCTTGGGGTCACATTTCCGGTGAGCGTGTAACCCTGCCAGGGAAACTGAGCGCGGCCGCGCGAAATCACCAAGGTCGGCGCAGGCTCGGTTACGCAGGGTTGCGAGCCCCCTGAGGTCCAGGTGTTGCCGGCACTGTTATTGACGACAGAAACACCGACGTATGTTCCGTCGTAATTGAGACCGAGGTTCTTGGATGGTCCCTGGCCCGGGGGGCTGGCCGCGGCGACCAATGGCGGGGCTGGCTGCTGTATACAAGCGGCGACCCCAAGGAGCAACATCGCGAACAGGGATAGGCGTTTCATCGGTTCCTCCCACCAAAACGCGGCAAGACTGGTGCCGCCCTGAGATCAGCTGTTGAGCTGGTTACATATGTAGACACCATAGGTTGATCCCAGAAACGTCTCCGCGGGAATTGTGAGAAATTTTAGCGAACTGTGACGTGCTTCACACTCTCCGGGGCCGCGAGAGGTTACCTCCCCGATAGGACCAGCTTGGTCAATCGAAAAGCCACCGGAGCTGAAAATGTTCAGGATCTTAAGTTTCCCGATTATCGCGGGGACGATCGCTTGCGCCTTGCAAACCGGGACCGGGCCTCCGGCCTTGGCGCTGGATCGTTGGATCGAGCTTACCAACAACACGCGGATGCCGATCGTCGAGGTTTACATCTCCCACGCTCGCTCCGAGCACTGGAATATCGATCTTCTGGGTGACGATTACCTTGCACCGGCGAGTTCAGTCTTGGTGAATATCGACGATGGCGCCGGATGTCGATTTGACTTCAAAACTGTGTTCGACGACGGCACCACCCAGATCCACCGAAATGTCGACGTATGCGCGGTCGAGAGATATGCGATCTCTTATCGATAACGGTGTGGGTCAGGGCCGCGAGATTAGCGGGCGGGTAGACAACACAATTCGATCGCACAGCGCTTACTCCGTAAACGACCGCATGCCGCTAGACGAATCGCCTGCGGAGCGTGCCCCCGATAATCGGCTGGACACAGGAGCATGTGTGATCGTGATCGGGCTCTTGTCGCGTGGGCTCTGGGCAGCGATCTGGGCGGCTGTCGCCTCATTGATCTCGGCCGCCGGTGCGCTGCGATAGCCTGAGCTCAGAGCTTTCCGCTCGGTGCCTCTGGGGCTGAGCTTGTCCAGCCGCAGCCGCACAGCGATGTGCGGTCGTCGACATGCCCGGCAGTTCGAGCTGCAGTCCTTGCCGCTGTATCACACGGCCGCAGCTTTCGGCCGGGCGCCTCGGCTTGCTGGCGAGGTCGACCGCGGTAAGCCTGTGTGAAGCGAGGGGACATAAACCCATACGTTTTCGGAAATCGGGCGTGCTTGGGAAGCGAGCTTGGGAATAGAGCTAGCCCAGGGGGGGCCTCGCACCCCCGGGCGCCACCCCCCACCCCGTGGGTTGCCCGCGGGGCGGGCAGGAGAACGCTGCTAAACGCAACCAAGCCGTGCGCTCGAAGACTATCATCAAACAAGGCTAAATTTGTCGGGCGGGCAACGCTTCCATCCTGTAGCAGCGCCGGCTTAGCTCCTGGGTGGCACTTTTCGGATCTCCGAATGAGTGGGCGATTCGCGGAGGTTGCACGCTGTGTCCATAACACCTCAGACCCACATGGCAGCCCGCAAGCCATGCTGCTGACCAGCCGTAAGCTGCTTCAGCGCAAGCTGCTGGACGTGGAGTCCGATTTGCGCGGCACGCTGCACAATTTCGGTCTGAAAGTGGGCGTCGTCAGCAGCTTTCGATACGACGCACGGGTCCGCGAACTCGTCGCGGGCTTTCCTCGGCTGGCTGCATCGCCGAGCCGCTGCTCATCGTCCGCCGGATCATGCGCCAGCAACTCGCCGTCCTGCACAAGATGCTGCTCGACACGGTCCGCGACGACCCGGTGTGCCGGCGGCTAATGACTGCCCCCGAGGTCGGTGCGGTCGTAGCGTTAACGTACCGTGCGACGGTCGACCAGCCCCAACGTTTCCTTCATTCCCGGGCGGTCGGCGCGCATGTCGGCCTGACACCGAAGCGATACCAGTCCAGCGAGATCGACTATGACGGCGGGGTGTCCAAATCTGGCGACGCCCTGCTACGCACAATGCTCTACGAGGCCGCACATTCATTGCTTATCCAGAGCAGGAAATGGTCTGGCTGAGGACCTGGGGCATACGGGTGGCTCAAGGGCACGGGGTACGCCGAGCCATCGTCGCGGTCGCCAGGCGCCTGGCCGTGGTTCTGCACCGGATGTGGGTCGACGGTAGCGAGTTTCGCTGGAGTAAGGATAGCACCTCGGTTCCTGCGGTTGCCTGAAGCGACGACGGAGAAATTGCAGGCAAGGAGATAACGCGTTCTGCTTCAAAATGTCCTCACGGGGACGACGGGTGGGGTGAGTTCGTGATGACCGCCGATCCTGCCGCTGATTAGCGGCAAGGCCGTCCGTTAGATTGTACCGCCCCATCCTTCTCATCCCATCATGAGGCGGCCTGACGCCGACCTCGAAGAGAAGCGAGAGCCCCGTGTGACAGGTGAGTCGAAGCGCAAGACGGCGGGCGGGTATGAGGTGATCGGGCGAGGCTTGACATTGGCCGCGATAGAGAAGCGGCCGCTCAGCCTTGGAGGCGGGAACGCGTCCTCATGCCCCGAAGCCGCCCTTGGTGTAAGGCCTGCGAGGACGGAAGGAGCGGTCATTCCTGCGTGATGACGACATGAGCTCTATCATGCGTCAGCCCCGTTTCTGGGGGCCGCGGCCTGAACACCGAATACATTCGCCAAAAATTACCTGGTGATGCGAAAATCTGCCTCGTGTGAACTACCTCACACTCCGGTTCGGAATAGGGCGCATAGGTTAACCAAAACCGATTGTCGAGGTCCCGGATAGAAGGTACCGTTAACTAAAGCGGGTTGCCGAGCCAGGACCTCCTGGCAACCATAGAGCAATCCGGCAAAGCGTTTCTGGGTGTACGCGTACGCATGGCGCTTTCGCTTAACAGGGGCATGCCATGGCAGAAAACGGTACCACCGGCGAGCAGGGAGGGAACGGCCCAAGCGCGGAAGCGTCGCCGTTTAGACCGCCTCAGATCAACCTGCCCAAAGGCGGTGGCGCGATCCGGGGCATTGACGAGAAATTCGCCGCCAATCCCGTCACCGGCACGGGCTCGCTCAGCATCCCGATCGCAACGAGCCCGGGTCGCTCCGGCTTCGGGCCGCAGCTTTCGCTGAGCTATGACTCGGGCAGCGGCAACGGGATCTTCGGGATGGGCCACAGCCTGTCCTTGCCATCGATCACTCGCCGCACCGACAAAGGGCTGCCGCGCTATTGTGATACCGAACACGAAGATTCCGACATCTTCGTTCTGTCGGGCGCGGAAGATCTGGTTCCGGTACTAGAGTGCGGGCAGTGGGTCTTCGACGAGTTCGAGCGCGACGGGTATCGCGTCAAGCGATACCGGCCGCGCATCGAGGGGTTGTTCGCCCGGATCGAGCGCTGGACAAAGCTCGACACGGGCGAGGCGCATTGGCGCTCGATTTCGAAGGACAACATCCTCACAATCTATGGCCTCGATGCCAGTTCGCGCATCGCCGATCCCGAGGCACCCGATCATGTCTTTTCTTGGCTGATCTGCCGCAGCTACGATGATAAGGGCAACGCGATCGTCTACGACTACGTCGAAGAGAACGATCGCGGCATCGACCTACGGAAGCCCAGTGAACACAACCGGATAATTTCGGCCAACCGCTACCCGAAGCGCATCCGCTACGGCAATCGGGTGCCGCTGCTGCTCGATCCGGACACGCCGAGCTTTCGACAATCGCACCTCGCGCCACACGATCTCGACGCCGCAGGATGGATGTTCGAGGTCGTGTTCGATTACGGCGAAGGCCACTACCGGGAAGAGTCGCCGGACGAGGAGGGTCGGATTTTCGCCCACGTCAATGTCGGGCCCGACCCGGATTGGCCGGTCCGCAGAGATGCTTTTTCGGCTTATCGCTCAGGCTTTGAGGTCCGCACCTATCGGCTGTGCCGGCGCGTGCTGATGTTCCACCACTTCCCGGAAGAATTGGGAACTGACAATTACCTCGTTCGCTCGACCGCGTTCCATTACCACGAAAAACCGATTGGCTCTTTCATCACGCGGGTCGTGCAATCGGGCCACAAAAGACACGAGGACGGCCGCTACCTAACGCGGTCGCTGCCGCCTCTCGATCTCGGCTACACTGCCAGTCCGCTCGAAGATCCCGATTTTCGCGACTTCCCGATCAAGGACGTTGATCCCGAGAGCCTCGCCAACCTGCCTAGCGGGATCGATGGCGGGAACTACCGCTGGGTCGATCTTGATGGCGAAAGCATCTCCGGCGTGCTGACCGAGCAGGGTGGTGCTTGGTTCTACAAGCCCAATCTCGGCAATGGCCGTTTCGGCGCCGTGAAAGCGCGCCCGTCGATTGCCGCCCTGAGCGACGGACGTCAGCAGCTGATGGATCTGGCTGGCGACGGCAACCTCGATCTCGTCGATCTTTCGCCGCCGGCACCCGGCTTCCACGAACGAACCCTTGATGCGGGCTGGAAGGGTTTCGCGCTTTTCGCTCCCTTCCCGTGCGTGACTGGGACGATCCCAATCTGCGTTTCGTCGATCTAACCGGTGATGGCATCGCCGACGCGCTGATCACGCAGAACGACGCCTTTACCTGGCATCCCTCGCTGCTGCTCGAAGGGTTCGGCGCCGGAGTGCGCGTGGCTGTCCCGCTGGAGGAAGACAAGGGGCCGCGAGTGATTTTCGCCGACGGCACCCAGTCGATCTATCTCGCCGACATGACCGGCGACGGGCTGTCCGATCTCGTGCGCATCCGCAACGGCGAGGCCTGTTATTGGCCCAATCGCGGCTATGGCCGGTTCGGCGCTAAGATAATCATGGACCAGGCGCCGTGGTTCGACGAGCCCGACCTTTTCGACGAGCGCCGCATCCGCCTTGCCGATACCGACGGGTCGGGCACCACCGACGTCCTTTATCTGGGACATGACGGCGTAAAAATCTTCCTGAACGAGACCGGGAACGGCTGGAGCCGCGCCCGCCATCTGCGTCAGTTTCCGGCAATCGACAATGTCGCGTCGATCACCGTCACCGATTTTCTCGGGCGCGGCACCGCCTGCCTGCTCTGGTCCTCGTCGCTGCCGCGTGAAACCGGACGACAATTGCGCTACGTCGACCTAATGTGCGGGCGAAAGCCGCATCTCCTCGACCGGACTGTCAACAATCTCGGCGCCGAGACGCGGATCGACTATGCCTCCTCGACAAAGTTCTACCTCGCCGACAAGGCGGTGGGCGCGCCCTGGGTCACGCGGCTGCCGTTTCCGGTGCATGTCGTCGAGCGGGTTGAGACCGACGACTACGTCAGCCGCAACCGCTTCGTTACGCGCTACACCTATCACCACGGGTTTTACGACGGGGTCGAGCGCGAGTTCCGCGGTTTTGGCCGTGTGGATCAGCTCGATACCGAAGAACTCGCGACGCTGACCGCCAGCGGCAATTTCCCGACCGGCCACAATATCGATGTTGCCTCGAATGTGCCGCCCGTCCTAACAAAGACTTGGTTCCACACTGGAGTTTATCTCGAAGCCGGGCGCATCTCGCGGCACCTGGCGCACGAATATTATCAGGAGGGATCGGCGCGTTGCGGCGAGGGCAAACTCGATCCACAGCAGATCCAGGGGATGCTGCTCGACGATACGATTCTTCCGCCGCGTCTGACGCCCGAGGAGGCGCGCGAAGCCTGCCGGTCGCTGAAGGGGTCGACGCTACGTCAGGAAGTCTATGGGCTCGACGGAACCGAGGAATTGAAACGGCCGTATTCGGTCACCGAGAACAATTTCACGATCCACACATTGCAAAGGCGCGGACCTAACCGCCACGCCGTCTTCTTTACGCATGCGCGGGAGCAGGTCAGCTTTCACTACGAGCGAAAGCTGTATGACATCGACGGCCGGCGTCGCGCCGATCCGCGCGTCTCGCATGCCGTCACCCTGGAGGTCGGCGATTACGGCAACGTGCTGAAATCTGTAGAGATTGGCTATGGGCGGCGGTTCCCGGACCCGTCGCCATTGCTGACCGACGCGGATCGGGAAAAGCAGTCGCGAATACTGCTGACCCTGACCGAAAACGATTACACGAATGCGGTCGCGCAGTCGGATGCTTGGCGCACTCCGCTCACCGCCGAAACGCGCCTTTTTGAGTTGCTGAAAGTGAGGCCGGAGGCCAGGCTCCCCGGCATCACCAATATGTTCTCGTTCCGCGAACTGGCGGAAAAGATCGCGGCGGCCGGCGACGGGACTCACGATCTCCCGTTTCAGGATTGGCAGGGGATCGACGCGCTCGAGAACGCGCCTTACCGCCGTCCCGTGAAGAAAAGCCGCACGGTTTATCGCAGCAGTGATCTGCGCTGTCTGTTGCCGTCCGGCCGGCTGGAAGCGCTGGCGCTGCCGGGCCAGAGCTACACGCTTGCCTTCACGCGCGATCTCTTGACTGAGGTGTACCAGCGCCGTGAGCCACCGGAAGTTCTTCTGCCCGACCGCAACGCTGTGCTGCGGGAGGGCGGCTATATCGACCTCGACGGCGACGCGAACTGGTGGGTGCCGTCCGGCCGCGTTTTTTACTCGGCCGAGGAGGGCGACAGTCCCGCGCATGAATTCACGGAGGCGCTGCGGCATTTCTTTCTGGTCCGACGCTATCGCGATCCGTTCGGCAATGTCCTGCGCGCCGCCTCCGACAAGTACGATCTGACTCCGATCGAGACGACGGACCCGGTCGGCAACACCATCCGTGCCGAGCTCGATTATCGATTTATCGCCCCTCGGCTCATTACCGATCCCAATGGCAACCGCTCCGCAGTCGCCTTCGATGCGCTCGGCCTCGTCCGCGCCACGGCGCTGATGGGAAAGGTTGGTGAAGACCTCGGCGATTCGTTGGATCGATTCGAGCCGGACCTCTCGCCGCTGCAGTTGAAGAGATTTTTTGTCGCCCCCCATGCCAGCGTGCTGGGGTTGCTCGAAAACGCGACGACCTGCCTCGTGAGTGACGTTGAGCGTTATTTCGCATCCGAAAAACCGGTCTTTGCGGCGACGATCGCGCGGGAGACGCACGTCTCCGATCTGCGGCCGGGCGAGCGCTCGAAAACCCAGATCAGCCTCCATTTCTCCGACGGCTTCGGCCGCGAGATTCAGGCTAAGCTGCAGGCCGTCCCCGGCCCGGTGACCGAGGGCGGTCCGGACATCGAGCCGCGCTGGATCGGCAGCGGCTGGACCATTTTCAACAACAAGAACAAACCGGTCCGGCAATACGAGCCGTTCTTTAGCGAATCCCACGATTTCGAGTTCGCCGCGCTCGCCGGCGTCAGCCCGACCCTTTTCTACGATCCCATGGAGCGCGTCGTCGGCACGCTGAACCCGGAGAAGACCTATGGGAAGGTGATCTTCGACCCGTGGCGGCAAACCAGCTGGGACGCGAACGACACCGTCACGCTCGACCCAGGATCCGATCCGGATGTTGGAGGGTATTTTCGACGTCTCCCCGATAGCGACTATCTACCTACTTGGTTTCGCCTCCGGATCGACGGCGACATGGGGCAGGCCGAACAGACGGCCGCGAAAAAAGCCGCGTGCCACGCCGACACCCCGGCCGTCGCCTATTTCGACACGCTTGGCCGGATCTTTCTAGGGATCGACGACGATGGCGGCGACCAGAAATATCTGACACGGACGGTCCTCGACATCGAGGGGTATCGCCGCGCCATTCTCGATGCGCTCGACCGCGGGGTGATCCGCAGCGATTTCGACATGGGTGGCGTGCACCTCCGTGACGCGAGCATGGAGGCCGGCGAGAATTGGATGCTGAAGGACGTGGCGGGAAAGCCGGTCCGCTCCTGGAGCAGCCGCCACTTTGTCATTCGCGCGGAATACGATGCGCTGAGACGGCCTACCTGCTCTTTCGTGCGAGGCGGCGACCCCTACGAGCGCAACGCCCTGCTATTCACCGAGGAGACCCTGTTCGAGCGCACCGTCTACGGCGACAGCCCAGACATAGGGCTGCCCGAGCATCGGCAACGCGCAGCAAACCTGCGCGGCAAACCCTATCGGTATTTCGACGATGCCGGCGTCGTCACGACCGACCGATATGATTTCAAGGGCAATCTGTTGCGCAGCGAACGGCAATTCTCCCGCGATTACCGAAGCGTGCCTGACTGGTCGCGCGACCCTGCAATGGAGGTTGAGCGATTTGCCGGCAGCACCACTTACGATGCGCTGAACCGGCCGGTGACTGTCACCAGCCCGGACGACAGCTTGTATTACGCCAGCTAACCAGACGGGGCTGCTGCAGACGATCGATGTAGCGTTACGCGGAGCGCGGCAGGACGGCAAACCGGTGCTGACATCATTCGTTCGCCATATCGCCTACAACGCCAAAAGCCAGCGCATTGGTGTTCAATACGCCAATGGCGCCGACACGACGTACGTCTATGATGATAAGACCTTCCGACTAATCGGCCTCAAAACCGTGCGCCCGCCGCAGCGCAACGGGCTGAGCGCACAGATCTTCGCAGATGCCTCGCGAATCCAGGATCTGAATTATACCTACGACCCGGTCGGCAATATCACCCGGATAGCAGACCATTCACTCCGAACGGTGTTTCACCGCAACCAGCGTGTCGATCCCACCTGCTGCTACACCTATGATCCTCTCTATCGGCTGATTAAGGCGACCGGGCGCGAAAGCGTTGGCCAGACCGCCTTCGACTTCGCCCCGCCTGAGGGCGACTATCGCGATTTTCCGTTCACCGGCGCGGCAAAGCTCGGCGATCTGCAGGCTTTGCGGCAGTTCGCCGAGCATTTCGATTACGATCCGGTCGGCAGTATTCGGCGCATGACCCACCGCGCCGAATACTGCAGCTGGACCCGGCAATACGCCTATCGGGAAGAAAGTCTCCTCGAGCGCGGGGCCAACAGCAACCGCCTGAGCCAAACCTATTTGCAGGGCGACGAAAGCCGCGCCCCGGAACGTTATCTCTACGATGCCGACGGCAACATCGTGCAGATGCCGCATCTGCCGGTGATGCAATGGGATTTCATGGATCGGCTCGCGGCCAGCGCGCGGCAGGTGGTCAATGGCGGATCGTCGGAAACGACGTTCTATCGTTACGACGCGGCCGGGCAGCGCGTGCGCAAGATCACCGAGCGGCGCAGCGGGATGCGCAAGAACGAGCGGCTTTATGTCGGTGGTTTCGAGGTATTTCGAGAATACGACGGAGGTGGCGGCACTGCGCTCGAACGCGAGACGCTGCACGTGATGGACGATAAGCAGCGCATTGCGCTTGTCGAAACGCTGACGGAAGAGCGGGGGAATTCGCTACCTGTTTGCTACCCGGTGCAGCGATTTCAGTTCGCCAATCACCTCGGCTCCAGTACGCTGGAATTGGACGAGGCGGCTCGGCTGATCTCATACGAGGAATATGCTCCCTACGGCGGCACCGTGTACCAGGCCGGCAGTCATGCGGCCGAGGTCCGGCACAAGCGCTATCGCTATACCGGCAAGGAGCGGGACGAGGAGAATGGTTTTACCTATCATGGTGCAAGGTATTACGCGCCGTGGCTCGGCAGGTGGACGAGTGCAGACCCCGCCGACTTGGCTGATGGCGTCAACTCGTACATTTACGCGCGGGATACGCCTATTCGGCTCGTGGATCCCAACGGAACGCAATCCATCGAGGCGACCGAGCAAAAGTATTTCAGCAACACGAATCCGCAGGCCAAGCAAAATCTTGCACATTTTATCGAAGCTGCTGGAGGGTTTTGCTACAACCCTAAAACTGCCTCGTACGCCACACTTTGGAATGCGTACCTTAAAATTAAGGATAAGCTTCAAGGGCAAAACTCGAATAGGGATGGTGCCTATAACGGGCCGTCCGTCAGCCAGTCGGATGAACCGTATGATCGGCGCCACAGATATATAAGAACGCCTGTCGACGATCCACTCCAATACGAATTAACGGAGGTGTACGCCACCGCCGACGAAGCAGCTCAGATGCAGACGCAAGTCGATAATGAGGAAGCACTAAGTAGGTACTATCAAGCTCTGGCGGCGGGCTCGCAAGTCTACAAAGGTTCTGCGTCGAAAGGAATCGTGCCGCCGCACCCGGCGGAGGCGGAAGGAGCGGGCGAACCACCACCTGCAGTCCGAGGTGGAGGCACTCCGACACCTACCTCGCCCCCGCCACCTGACTCGCCACCGCCTTTCCCGGATGACAGACCGACCCCTCCATTGGGTATACGAGCAGCAGAGCTGCGTTTTACTCCACTGGGTGAGGAGGGGATACGCGTTGAAAGTCAAGGCGTGAGTATCATGTTCAGAACTGAAGGCGAGGGCGTGATTCTTGAGCATATTGTCAACCCCAACCCATTTGGCAAACTGGGGACTGGTGGAAGGCCGATTAATCCGGCCGCAATATTTGCGGATGCATTGAGGTCCCTCGGGATTTCGCAACCGAAATTTATCGAAAGTACTCCAATAATAAACCGCAAACTTACGACGATGCTTAATTCTGGAAACGTAGCTCAAGCAAACGAGATCTTGCGCCGTCAATCTTCGCCATTTAAGCAATTGTTTGGGGCAAAATCCATAAACGCAAGTTTCGTTAAAAACAGGGCAGGAAACTGGATAGCAAGAGTCGAGTTGACATATTGATAGCCAGTCGATGCGGATGTGATTCAGCAAAAAGCTATTGGCATCCGGCTGGCACCAGCCGAGGCCAGGAGAGTACATGTCGCCAAACATCGCACGCTCCCTAAGGAAAGTCTGAACAAGGGCTGACCGCGAGGAGAAAGGAGATAGAGAATTGGTCAGCCGGCGACAGGGCAGGTGATTGCACGCTGTCGTGGGCGTCTTTGGGTGTGTCTGTGAGGGGATTGGCGCGTTGCGGTCAGTCTACGCCACCGAGCGGTGCAGCAGGTGGCGGCGCGCGATGAACAAATTGGCAAAAGCGCAGGTCACCAGCAGATGGTGGGTGCTCTTGTTGAGCCCGCGATAGCGCACCTTGGCGAGCCAAACACCCGCTTGATGACCCCGATCGAATGTTCGACCCTGGCCCGGATCTTCGACTTGGTGCGATTTTTCGCCCGCTCGATCTCATCCACGACGCCGCGGTGGCGGTAACGCCGATTGGTGAAATCTTGGGCTTTTGGCGCGTGCTGCCGGATCACCGCGCGCTGGCCGCGATAGGCCTGATCGCCCCACACTCGGGTTTCGCTCCCGTGCAACAGATCGGGCAGCACCGTGCTGTCGGCGGTACGGTATTGGCCGGGGTGGCAGCCACCGCGTAGATCAGCTTGCTGCGGCTGTCGACGCCGAGATGCGCCTTCATGCCGAAGCACCACTGATTGCCCTTCTTGGTTTGATGCATCTCGGGGTCACGCGCCTTGTTGGCGTTCTTGGTCGAAGACGGCGCATTAATGATCGTCGCATCGACAATCGTGCCGGTGGCCACCTTCAGTCCCTTGGCGCCCGGTCTTCACCTTCCCGGTGAGCAGCGCGATTGCGCAGCATTATATCTATTACCCGCTGATTTCTTTCTTTGAGATAGAGATCGTCGCAGTTCCCGCGGCGGTCGCCACCGCCGTTATTCCCTTAAATCTGCCGGCGCAAACTCCCGAATACCTCAACATCACGTTTGAGGCGTCACGGCTTTCGGGTCTCGGTACCGACACCATTCCCGTTGACAATCCATATTACAATGTTGCGTGGAGTGCTGCTGATTTTCCGCCGCCATATCTCTTTCAGACTATATCGAGCGACGACACCAGGCTTTACATTACTCTGCCGCCGCAGCCTGGGACCGCCGCGATCTCGCTGACGATCCCGAACGACGGGTCGCCGCCGCCATTCGACGCGCTTTACACGGCGATGCAGACGGCGCTGCAAAACAATCCGTTTCTCGATACGTTGACGAGCAACACGATACCGGCGCTGACGGCGACGACCACGTCGCCTAGCCCGTCGAAGACGAGCACATTGACGTTTTCAGCGGCTGACGTGAGCCGCATCGCCGCCGAGTTGGGAACAGGCAGCACGATCGGCGGACTCTATGTCAGTGGAACGAGTAGCATCGCCAATCGCGGGAAGCTGCACTGGAAGGCC
>Ga0306925_10003057_pt1 | contig 14650 bp, 11 predicted proteins | sample flu12Cox44000176_FD_203755 | JGI IMG/M metagenome (GOLD analysis project Ga0306925, IMG submission 203755) | Lab enrichment of tropical soil microbial communities from Luquillo Experimental Forest, Puerto Rico - flux8day.12C.oxic.44.000.176 (v2)... | ecosystem: Environmental > Terrestrial >... | reverse complement strand
GCCAGCCCGGTCATCATCACCATCGTGAGCGTAAGGATCACTCCCATCAGGCCGGGTACAACGTTGTACTGAGTGATGCCTTCCGGGTTGAATAGACGATGAATCCTCACGTCAAATGGGGCCGGGACCCCCGCCAACGGAGCCAGTGGCCCAGTCAACTCTTTTTGAATGACCGATTGGGTGACGCCATCGATGGCCGACAGTGCGTTCGCACCGGCAATCGGATCGCTGCCGTCGGTCTCAATCAGCAACGCAGGCCGCTCTTGTCGCAGAAGCTGCCGCGTGAATCCTGCCGGAATGTTGACCACGAAGAGGACCCTGCCCTCCGCCAGCGCGTCGCGCCCAGATGCTTCGTCCGGCAACTCGCTGACGATGTTGAAATACGCTGAGTTCTTCAGCGCCCAGATGAAGCTGCGCGTGATGTTGCTGTGGTCGGCGCTGATGATGGCGGTGTTCAGATGCTTCGGGTCGGTATTGATGGCGTATCCGAATAACGCCATCTGGATGATGGGAATACCCACGATCATCGCGAAGGTGACGCGGTCGCGCCGGAGTTGAAGGAACTCCTTGCGGACAATGCTCCACCAGCGAACCAGCGAGAATCCGTCGCGCCGTGTCACGCTTCGCCTCCGAAATTGTCAGCCGAGCGGCTCATCATATAGATGAAAACGTCTTCCAGACCCGTATCGATCTTCTCCGTGCGCAGTCCCTTTGCCACTGCGGTTGTCTCAACCGTGCGCTGGAGGAGACCGGCGTCAGTTCCGCTAACGTGCAGCACATCACCAAAAGTAACGGTTTGCTCGACTCCCGGCTGGGTGCGCAGGGTCTCTTGCAATTGCACCAGGTGGTCTCCGTAGATGGCCCAACTGCTGAGGCCCTGTCCGGCAGTGACTTCCGCGGCCGAGCCCTGGGCCAGCAGCTTGCCGTAGGCGATGTAAGCCAACTTATGGCACCGCACTGCCTCATCCATGTAGTGCGTGCTGACGAGGACCGAGATGCCGCGGGCTGCCAGACCCTGCAGTTCGTCCCAGAAATCGCGGCGCGCCTTGGGATCCACGCCGGCTGTGGGCTCATCGAGCAACAACAGCCGCGGGTCGTGCAGCATGCACGCCGCCAACGCCATTCGCTGCTTCCATCCTCCGGACAGCGTCCCGGCCAACTGCCCGGCGCGACTGCTGAGGCCAAGGTCTTCGATCGACTTCTGCACCACATCGCGGCGATTAGGAACCTGGTACATGCGGGCCACAAAGTCGAGGTTCTCGTGGATGGTGAGGTCGTCCCAGAACGAGAATCGCTGCGTCATATAGCCGACGTTGCGCTTGATTTCGGCGCTCTCGCGGCGGATGTCATAGCCAAGGCAGGTTCCTGTGCCCGAGTCCGGCTTCAGCAAACCACACATCATTCGAATGGTGGTTGTCTTGCCGCTTCCGTTGGGGCCCAGGAAACCGAAGATCTCGCCACGACGTACGCGCATCGACACGTTGTTGACGACGTGCTTGTCGCCGAAGTGCTTGTTCAAGTCATGCACGTCGATGGCGAATTCGCTGCTGGCCTTACCCTTCATTGCAGCATGACCTCGATCGGCTGCCCGGGATGTAGCGCTGCCGCTCTGTCCACCGGAGGCTTGGCGATCACCATGAACACCAGTTTGGATCGGCGCTCGTTGCTGTAGATCACCGGGGGCGTGTATTCGACTTGCGTGGAAATGAAGGTGATCGTCGCCGGCACCTCAGAAGAGCAGCCATCGCATCGAACGCTGATGCCTTGCCCGAGCTTAAGCTTACCCACCAGTGTTTCGGGCACAAAGAAGCGAATCTCCAGGTTCTCCGGAGGTAAAAGTTGCACGACCGGATTGCCGCCGGCGACCCATTCGCCCACGCGATAAAGGGTGTCGAACACCAATCCGTTGCGCGGGGACGCGATCTGTTTTTGTTGCAGCTTCCACACCGCCTGATCCAGTCCCGCACGATCTGCTGCGACCTGTTCCGCCTGAGCCTTGATCTGCTGGTCGCGGCTGGGAAGGGCAGCGACCGCGAGGTTGCTTTCCATTTGGCGCACCTGCGCGGTATCGGCTTCAACCGTCGCACGCGCATTGATCAAGTCGGTCAGAGCGAATCCACCCGACGCATATTGGGATTCGTAGCTTTTGAGAAGGTCGATGGACTTTTGCTTTTCGGCTTGCGCCTCTGCCAGCTGGGCGCGAACGACGTCGATTTCGGGTGGGCGTTTTCCAGTCTGCAGGTCAGCCAGCCGGGCTTGGGAGACACGCACCAATTGCTGGGCCTGGCGAACAGCAGCGGCTTCGGGTTCGTGGTCGAGACTGAACAGTGGGTGGTTGACCGCGATCGTCTCCCCGCGCGCGACCGACAAATTAGTGAGGCGGCCTCCTTGCGGTGACGCGACGTATACGAACTTGCCCTCAATATAACCCTGGTAAGTGTTGGTTGGCTTGCGGGAACAACCCACAAGACCTGCCGTCAGGGCCGCGATCAGACCCAAGACCGAAAGACGGTTTGATCTACCGATTCTGCGCATTGTCTTCTCCGCAGTCATTGCTTTCGTCGAGTTGTTGTCCCGCGAACGCCATCCAATAACAGTCCAGTGATATGGCGGGCCATTACATCGCGGCTCGGCGGCGGGCGATGGAAAACCTCTTCCCAGGCTTTGGCCGTAGCCATGTGAAGCATCACCAGTCCCAGGGCCGAGAACACTGCCAGCAGAGGATCGAGATCCGGATTTACGGTTCCGGCAGACTGTCCCTGGCGGATTGCGACCCCTACGATTTGCATCTTTTCGAACGGAATGCGGCGCAGCGCTCTGCCGCGCAGGAGTCCTCCTTCGTTGAGGATCTCGCGCATCCATGTGGACGGAACCCACGGCGCCCGCTCGCTTCCAGCCAGGAGACGCTCGACGATGCCGCGAATCAGCTGCGCTGGATCGCCGCCGGGTCTCACAGGATCCCACACATATGCGATGAAAGGGCAGAGGCGCTCTTCCACGACCGCGTCCAGAAGTTGACCTCGATCGGCGAAGTAGTAATGGACCATGGCTGGAGTCATCCCGGCACGCTTGGCGATGGCGGCGAAGCTGGTCGCGGCCACCCCGTGTCCGGCAAAGAGCTCGGTGGCGGCAGTGAGCAACAACTCGCGCGCGTCGCGATCAGGATCGGCGACGGGCCGCCCCGGCTTTTCCGACGGGCGGGATTTCTTCCTCTTCCGCATAATTAATTAAGTAAGTAAATAAATAAAACGACCGTGTCAAGAACAAAACGAAGGCACAGAGCAGAGAGGCTCACGCCGGCGATTAGGGCCAGGTAAACTCGGTGAGAAATCCAGGCTTTAAAGCGGTGCTCAACCGGTACCGCTACACGGAAAATGCTCTGAGCCCTGGCGGGAGCATCCTTGTATACCGCGATCTTAGGCGGGCCGAGGAAACACCCCGTAGTCCTCAGACAAACTCCTCTATCTCTGCGGATTCGATCATGCTACCGGATCAAAGCGACGCGTCGAATATCAATCAACGATGCGCTCGATCGGCATTCGACCTCTGATATGCTGACGGCTTCCGATGGCAACCTCTGGCGTCAGCGTCTCCCATTACCTGCGCCTGGCCCGCGAAAACGCCAATTTCCGCCGGCTGTGGCTCGCCCAGATTGTCAGCGAAAACGGAGACTGGTTCTACACCCTTGCCATCTATAGCCTGCTCCTCGAGCTAACCGGAAAGGCCTCGTCGGTCGCATTGGCGCTGGTTCTCCAGGTGTTGCCGCACACTCTTCTGGGGCCGCTTGCCGGCGTGGTGAACGACCGCATCAGCCGGCGGAGAGTCATGATCGCGTCAGATCTGGTGCGCATGGGAATTGTGGCCTGCATGTTGCTGGTGCGGTCCCCTCAGACGGTTTGGCTCATTTATCCGTTGCTGCTTCTCGAAACCGTGATGGTAGCGTTTTTCGAGCCGGCTCGAAGCGCTGTCATTCCCAACATCACAGCGGAAGCCGATGTGATTGTTGCCAACACGCTTTCATCCGTGACGTGGTCGTTCGACTTGGCGATCGGATCGGTGTTGGGAGGAGTCGTCGCGGCCTGGCTGGGCAGAGATACGGTTTTCGTGCTGAACGCTCTGTCATTTGTCGTCTCGGCCTGGCTGATCAGCCGCATGCAGTTCTTCGAATCGCATGCCGACGAGGCGAATCGTCATCCCGAAGACCGGGGAGCAGGATGGTCGTCCATTCGCGCGGGTTTCAGGTACATCGCTCACGATCCGAAGCTGGCGGCGCTGGTGTCACTCAAGGGAGGAGTCAGCCTATTGGGAACGTCATGGGTGCTCCTTCCTGTAATGGGAGAGCGTGTCTTCCCATCTCCCCTTCACGGTTTATCACATGCACGTGCTGCTCTGTTGGGAATGAGCGTATTAATGGGGGCACGAGGTGTCGGAGCACTGCTGGGACCACTGTTGGCATCGCATTGGACTGGACAGCGCGAGAGCAGTCTCCGGGTCAGCGTTCTGCTGGGGTTCGTCCTGGGAGGTATTGGGTATCTCCTGCTGGGTAATGCGCGTACGGTTTGGTTTGCCTTTGGGGTGATAGTTCTTGCGCATGCCGGTACCTCGACCGTCTGGGTGTTTTCCACTACGCTGCTGCACCTGAATAGCGAAGACCGGTTCCTGGGAAGAGTGTTTGGCGCAGATCTGGCTATCTCAATGTTTGTCCTGGCGGCCGCCACCTGGACTGCGGGCCAGGCGATTGACGCCGGTGTGTCTCCGCGAGCCGTGGCGGTCGCAACCGGAACAGCCATGTTCCTGCCCGCCGCGATCTGGGCCCTCGCGTTACGCTTGTGGAATTGGGGGCCACATCGCAAAAACGAGATCGCCACCTAGATGCTATGCGAGAGCCTTACCTCCGTGTTATCGGTAATGATAACGGGTATAACGGGTATAGCGTGTTATTGACGATTCGTGAGGTAGGTAGAATCGGTACGCGGGAATGCCACGAGCGAGATATACTGCGAGGATATCTGGCCTTTGGGGGGACGCGGTTGCCCATGAGGTCAGTTCGGCCAAATACACGTGGGGAATATGCCAGGCGACGCGGACCGAGCATCGCGGAGAGCGCAGGAGGGAACCGCTGTTTCCAGCGGTGAGAGTTCTGCCGCCGTTCCCCGTCCCGCACTCGACTCCGACGGTATAACGTTGGCAGGCCGCAGTGACCCAGACGTCACGCAGGCTGAGAGCCAGAGACCTCCTACTCCTGCGCCTCCACCTTCGCCAGCCCCCACGGCGAAGCGGGACTCCTCCAACGACCCCACGATCGCTGAGACCCGGCGCGTCCGCGACGCCAGCTCTGGGGCCCCCAATCAGGTTTATGCTGCCATCGGCGCGACCATGCTGGAAGTGGGCACCGTTCTCGGTGGCCGTTACCAGATCCAGAGGCTGCTCGGCATGGGAGGGATGGGAGCCGTCTACAAAGCGCACGATCTCGAGGTCGACCGCACGGTCGGACTCAAGGTGATTCGCCCCGATCTGGCTGGCAATCCCGCGATTCTGGCGCGCTTCAAACAGGAGCTAGTACTGGCGCGACAGGTCACCCATCGCAACATCATCCGAATTTACGACCTCAATGAAGCTGAGGGCGTGAAGTTCATCACCATGGAGTTCATCGAGGGCGAGGACCTGCGCACTATCCTGACACGCGCCGGCAAGCTCCCGCCCAAGGAAGCGATCCATATCATCCGGCAGGCTTGTTCAGGCCTGCAGGCAGCCCACCAGGAAGGCGTCATTCATCGTGATCTGAAGCCCAGCAACATCATGAAAGACGCTGCCGGCCGGGTGGTGATCATGGATTTCGGCTTGGCGAAAACCGTCCAAGGCGACGGAATGACCCAGACCGGCATGATGATCGGAACTATGGAATATATGTCGCCCGAACAGGCGATGGGCTCTGAATTGGACGCGCGCTCCGACATTTTCACGATGGGTTTGATCTTTTACGAGCTGCTGACGGGCAACATACCGTTTCGTGCGGAAAGTGCCATCGCCAGCCTGGTGAAGCGCACCCAGGAGCGCGCGGTGCCGCTGTCGGACGTCGATCCAACCATTCCACCGGCGTTGAGCATGATTGCAGCCAAGTGTCTGGAACGCCATCCGAAGGCGCGATACAACAGCATCCAGGAATTGATAGACGACCTCGACATTTTCGAGGGCAGGCGTCCGCGGCCGAGTAGCGGCAGTCGTGCCGCATTGGGCGCTTCTGTTTTTGGGTCTCACGAGCTGGGCGCGAAGAGTCCCCCAGTGCCGCTTCCAAGCCCACTGCCTGCAAAGCCGTTCCCCCTGAAATGGGTTGCGATTGGGGTGGCCGGACTGGCTCTGGCCGCGGGAATCGGTGTCTTGGTCAAATCAAGAATTGGCGGGCAGTCGGCATCGCAAACCGCGGCCCTCTCGCTGGCGATCATTCCGTTCTACAACGCGTCTGGAGATCCAGGCGCCAATTGGCTGGCATCGAGCCTCTCGGAAACCTTGAGCACCGATATCGGGCAGTCGCAACGTGTGCGGTTGGTTTCGCCGAGCCGGCTGCAACAGGCGCTCCGCGATCTGCACATTTCGCCACAATCGCAGCTTGATTTGGGGACCCTTAAACGCATCGCCGAGTTCACCAATGCGGACACCGTAGTGTATGGCCAGTACACGAAGTTCGACGAAAAGATTCGGGTGAATGCGACCGTCTACGATCTGAAGCACGAACGCAACTACGAACTTAAGACGGATATTTCCAGCGAGAAAGAACTTCTCGCCGGGTTGGATAATCTTGCCTCCCAGGTGCGCGCCAATGTATCGACTGATCCGGATGTTTTGAAAGACCTGAAGAGCCAGCCGCAATTCGTGCTGACCAAGTCGGTGCCGGCGCTGCGGGCGTATGACGAGGCGTTGCAACTTTCTCGCCTGGGCAAGGATCAGGACGCGTCGAAGAGTTTCGAGGAAGCCGTAACCCAGGACCCGAATTTCGCCCTAGCATATTCGAAGCTGGCATTGTCGTATCACAGCCTGGGATTTGACGACAAAGCCGAGCAGGCGTCCCGCCGCGCCGTTACGCTGAGCGACGATCTGCCGTCGCAGGAAAAGTATCTGATCGAAGCCAATCACGCGGTGATCATGAATGACACCGCCAAGGCGATCTCAGCCTACGAGAGCCTGACCAAGGTCAATCCCGATGACACCGACGCCCAACTTGCGCTGGCGGGACTCTACGAGCAAGTCAGCAATTACGACGAAGCACGCAAACGTTTGACGCGGGTGCGGGCGGCGGATTCCAAGAATCTCGACGCTTTGCTGGCCAGTGGCAGGGTCGAAATCAGCGCGGGCAATCCCCAGGCGGGGCTGGAATTTCTAAATTCCGCCTACAGCCTGGCAACGCAGTTTGGCAATGATGAGGCGAAGGCGTCCGTCGAGCAGCAGATGGGTGCCGCCTACCTGAACTTGAACAAACTCGATGAAGCCCTGAAAAACTTTACCGGGGCCCTAGAGATCCGCAAGAGGCTTGGTTTGGAGAAGGGCGTTGCCAGCAGCCTGAACATGATTGCCACGGTGCAAGAGATGCTGGGAAATTCCAGTGAAGCGCTGGCCAACTATAAGGAATCGTTGGCTGGGTTCCAGCGGATTGGCGACAAACGTAACACGGCGATCATCCTGATGAACCTCGGGTCCTTCTATTCGGACCATGCCCGGTACGAGGATGCGCTGAAGAGCACTAACGATGCGCTGACTCTATTTCGGGACCTGAGCGACGAAGCGCACCAGGCGTTGTGCCTGAACAATCTCGGTACGATTCGCAGCTATATGGGGAACTTTCAGGACGCGCTGACATATTTCGAACAAGCCCGTCAGATTCGCGAAAAACTGAGACTCACCGACGATCTGGCTGAGTCGCTGCATAATCTGGCTGAAACCAATGTCGACCTGGGCCAGTACGACACAGCGGTGAACCAGTACCTGAAGGCCCTTGAGATACGACGCAATAGCGGTGACCAGAACGGTGTAGCAATCAATTCCAGCAGCCTGGGGGCTCTTTTCGCCGCACAGGGAAAATACGGCTCAGCCCTCAGCGCCCTGCAGGAGTCGCTGAAGGATTTTAAGCAGACCAACGATCAGAGTTGGATAATGGTTGAAGCGAGGGGCCGATACGGTAATGCGCTGTCCGAAGTCGGGCGTTGGGATGAGGGCCAGCAGAGCCTGGAAGATGCAGTCCGGCTGGCCACCGAGGTCAAGAACGATACCGTGCTGGCGCAGGCGTTGAACTATCTCGGTGACAGTTATTTCTACCGTGGCGACTACGCTACCGCCCGGCAGCAATATGAGAAAGCGTTGGCGGTGGCGACAAAGTCAAAGAACCGCGAGTTGCAGGCGGTGACCGGGTTCAACTTGGCGAAGCTGAATGTGGTTCAAGATCGCCCGGCTGCCGCAATACCAATCTTGAAGAAACTCGTGGAAGACTCCGATTCTCTGGGCTTGAAGGCGCTGTCCGTGCGGGCGTCGGTCTATCTCTCCCAAGCCTTGCTGGCGACTGGCAAACCGCAGGACGCGCAGCAGGAATTGGACCGCACCATGAACCGCGCCGAAAAGCTTGGACTGCTTGTGGAACAGGCCAGGGCCCACTACCTGCTCGGAGAAATCTACAGTCGCACCGGCAAGACCAAGGAATACGCTCCCCAATATCAGGAAGCAGTTCGCATCCTGGAATCGATCAGCAAAGAGAGTGGAGCAGGCCGGCTGCTGGATCGCTTCGACCTGAAGGATGTCTATCACGACGCCATCAAGTCGTACCAGGGCGCTGCGTAACCCCTTCGTCGTTCGTGATAAGCCCGAGCATGTCACCGCTGCGGCAGACGAACGCGGTCATCGCGTATGACCGGGAGCTGTCCTCTTCAGCTCTGTTCTGCTTGACCTGCTGGCCGCCCGTTCGTGGTTGCGCGCAAACGAAACTCCGGCCGAAGCCGGGTTTCGCAAGCCGGTACTTCGAACTCGCACCCGTTACGGCGTGAACGTGGCGACAAAATCCGAGGGAGTACTACCCTTTCCCGTGGTCTTGGCGTCAAAGGCGTTCGGGTCGAAGGACACGAAAATACTCTGCCAGTTTTTGCTTCCGATGGGATCAGCCTTAAGGTAATCCGCATTGGCCCCGGTGACATTATCGTCGGTGAAAAAGCTCGTGCTGAACGTGATGCAGGCCGGACCCTGTACGTTATTACACATGTCCGGCGGGCTGGCAGGGCAGGTGACATCGATTGTGGGAGCACTATTCTGCTGGCATGTGATCGAGTAGACGATGCAGTTTCCACCCGTCCCGAGGTAGACCAGGCACTCCTCATTCGAAAATGGTGTTCCCAGCAGTCGAAACACGTCGAAGACCTTGCGTGCGACGGGGGTTGCTTTCACCGTCATGAGACATGGGTCGTCGGGGTGCATGCCGTCACAGCCGTTGTTCCGAAATCCCGTGAAATAGGTCACTGCGGTATCGTGCGCGCCAAACGAGTAAACAGCCGGAGTGTCGCCCGGAGGAATCATGTGTTGCACCTGGGCTGCCGCGTGCGGGGTGAATTCCCAGGCCAGTACATCATGCGCTTGCGGAATGTCGGGCTGCGAGGCGGTGAATCCAACCCAGGCAGCGCCCTGGTTGAGCGCGATTCCCTTACTGTTGGTGGAGCTGTCGATGTTATAGGTGATGTTGATGGCAGCCACCGCCGCGACCGGACAACCTACGACCGTGGTGTTCGGGCATGGAGTGTGGGTGTGGGGAATAAAGGGCTGATCGATCCACACTTGCAGGGTACCGGGGGCGCCGCCGAACGGGGCATCATATTCGATGACGACTTCGTGCGGCGCGCCGTCTGCACACGAGGAGGTGCTACACTTCGTGCCCAGATGACGGATGGAGCTGTTAATAGCATTGGATGCGACCAGGCAACTCGTCACTTCGTTGTTGTTCCCGATGGTGTAGGTTCCGGGATCATGCACCGGGCCGTTGGTGTTCCTGCCGCAGCTCTGCACCGCCACGTGGTTGGCGCTGGGATCCCAGGGGTTGGCCAGGGTATCAAATTCGACGGCCAAGCTGTTGCGAATCCCGGCGTAGCCCAGTCCCCCAAATCCGACTCCACGGGCCGTGAGGCCCGCACCCGTCGCACCGTACGACGCATCCGTGGACGAGTTTTGAACTACAAATGCCAGGCCGTCACCGGGAGTACAACAGATCGCGGCGGTGTGGATTTGGAACTTGAAGTAGGTCGTGAACCCCGCGCTCACCGGTTGCTGCTTTTTGAACCAACTCGTCGAGTTCTCAGGATGAAAGACTCCGACTCCCGGATAACCATCCGTGAGGCGCAGTACTTTCTTCCCGGCCCAGGTTGCCGGGTGCGCGTTACCGTTAAACATCATTAACTTGTCCACCGACGAAAAATCGGGGAAGCTAATCTGCTGGGCAGAAGCTGACGGCATCCACAACAGCACGGTAAGACCTACCAGCACGGTCGTTACCTGTTTTTCAAACCGCATAGAAATTCCTTTCGACGGGTGTGCCGCATGGCTCGCGCCGTTGTCATCCCATGCGTTGGGCCGGATTGTTTTGGGGGAGAATTCGCACTCGTTGTCGGGTGTCGCCTGCGCGTCCCAGTTCAGGCATTCTGCGGGCGGCTGACTTAATAAGTCAAGTATTTTTTGACGGTCGAAATTCCCCGTTGGTGGCAAACCGATTTCCACCGAAGTGCGACGCTGCTAACCACGATTCGGCTGATTCCCCCTTAGCCCTGCGGAGTGAACTAAGCCAGGTGTCAGCCGTCGACAGTGAGGGTGATAATCGGAAATTCGCCAACCGGCAGGACCACACCAAAGGACTTCGATCGGTAAAAATCTTGTTTTCGAAAAGTTCGGGACAGCAAACTTTGGCAGCCTTTGTGACGGCAGCTTCGCATCTGGAAATGAACGATATGCGGCAGCGGTAGAGGGGTCGCGGAACCGTGGCTAAACTCTGTCACACAGCGATGTTCGCGGTCTTTTCATTCCCGTTACCCCAAGCGTATAGTCAGAGAATTGAAGCTGATTGCCCGAACCGCAGGTGATTGGGTTCAAGTCTTCAAGCTCATGGGAGCGTTTATCATGTTCTTCCTTCATCGCACCGGCTTGCCCGGATGTTTGCTTCTCGCAGTGGTTGCAGCGTTTGTCGCCATCCCGCAGGTTTCCTTTGCACAGAGCCAGGCTGCCGCTGCTCCGCCTCCGGCGTCGCCCGAGATTCATGCCGTTCTCGAGAAGCTGGTTCACCCGAAAAAGGTGAAGGTGGGCGACCAGGTCAGCGCTCGCATGACAGAGCCGGCCAAATTGAAAGATGGAACTGAACTTCCGAAAGGCACGCACATCGTCGGCAAGGTTACGGAGATAAAGCTCAAGGCCGACAAAGAGGGGCCTTCGAAGCTGGGCCTGCTGTTCGATAAGGCGCAACTCAAGGATGGCAAGGAAGTCCCGTTGACGATGGCACTGGTGAGTGTCGCCCCCCGCTGGGAAGCAGGTGGAGTCGATCCGGTAGCAGCGGAGAATCAGTCCGCGTCCGCCGGTCGCGTCACCGAGATGTCGCAAGCCGCGGGCCGGACAGACGGCAGCGCCGGAGGTGATACCCTCAGCAAGGGTTTGGGCATTCGCGGCGCCAAGTCGGTGGGCGAAGACGCGATGCACCCCGGAGTCTGCTATTTGCCAGACACCGCGCTGGCCAGCTATTCAATGGGCGAGCCAGGAACCATCCTGCAGTCCACCAAAAACACGGTTTACCTCGATTCCGGCACTCGTTTGCTGCTTTTGGTTCAGTAACCTCAGTAATATGGACCGCAAAGTGTGCGGAGCGCCAATGCCCTACGGGCTACTGATTCAGTGCTTCCAAGCTCTCGAGAACGCAGCTACGGTGTACTCCACCGCGTCTGCAATCCCCTGTTAGTAGTATTAAATTACTCAATGGTGTATAGTGGAGTTGCGTTTGTTTGAACGGCGCGTTAGCAGTCATCCTCTCTGCAGTTCGAGTGATTCCTGCCCGTAACCTACCGATCCCGCAGCGCAAGATCAACACAAGGATATTGAAGAATCAAATGGAACAAGGAACAGTAAAGTGGTTTAACGACGCCAAGGGTTTTGGCTTCATTTCACGTGAAAATGGTGAAGATGTGTTTGTACACTTCTCGGCCATTCAGTCGAACGGCTTCCGCTCATTGCAGGAAGGTCAGGCAGTGAGCTTCGACGTGAAGCGTGGCGCCAAGGGTTGGCAGGCAGAGAACGTTCACGTTCTCTAATCGGTATGTAACGACGGAGGGCAGTGCGAACTGCCCTCCATCGTGTTTCGCCGGTCCAAAAGTCTTCGCAAAATAGAGTCATTCGTCCCACACACACGAACAGCGGCCGCGCTGCGTAATCGATCTCTGATCCGCGATACGGCCTCCCAGCTCAGAAGCGAGGCAACGATGAAGAACATTTATGTGGGGAACCTGACATTCGAGGCGACTGACGACCAGCTTCGTTCGTTGTTTGAAGCTTATGGTCCGGTCGACAAGGTAAGTATCGTGACAGATCGAGACACCGGCCAGCCACGCGGGTTCGCTTTTGTCGAAATGGTGGACGACGATGCTGCGTCAAAAGCCATGGAAGCGCTGAACGGCACCAACCTCGGCGGCAGGAATCTCACCGTCAATGAAGCGCGTCCGAAAACCGACCGGCCCCGGAGCGGTGGCGGAGGCGGCCGTGGAGGATTTGGCGGAGGCCGCGGTGGTGGCGGGGGCCGTGGACGTTCCGGCGGTGGCGGAGGCGGAGGCGGCTGGGGACGGCGCTAGTTCCCACGGACAAAAATGATTAAGAAGGGCACCTCGGGGTGCCCTTTTTGCTTTAGCCGACTGGGGAAGACGGCATCTCGGCTGACTATGAACCCGTTCTGATAGGCTGATGCCCAATGCCGCACCTCGGTTACGACCGCTGATCGAACGATGGGTGAAGCCGTAAATAGCGCGATTGAATTTCGCAAGGTCGAATATCGATTATCGTCGGGAAAGGTGCTGCTCTCCGGGCTGAACCTGACTGTGCAGCGCGGTGAGACCCTGATGCTGTTGGGGCGCAGCGGCTCGGGCAAGACCACTTGCCTGAAACTCATCAACCGCTTGCTGGTCGCTTCCTCAGGCGAGGTGTTGGTCGACAACAAGGCCTCCCGTGAATGGGATCCCATTCGTCTGCGCCGAAGAATTGGCTACGCGATTCAAGACGTTGGTCTCTTCCCGCACTACACCGTGTGGCAGAACGTGGCACTGGTGCCGAAGCTGGAAAAGTGGGACCACCAAAGAATCGCTGATCGGGTGGAAGAGGTTCTGCAACTGGTGGGACTGCCAAGCCGCGATTTCGCCAGCCGTTATCCTGGCCAGCTCTCCGGTGGGCAGCGGCAGCGCGTAGGATTGGCACGCTCCCTGGCTGCGGAGCCGCCCATCCTGCTGATGGATGAGCCGTTCGGCGCGCTCGATCCTATCACGCGCGCTGGGATTCAAATGGAATTCAACAAGCTTCAACAGGGGTTGGGGAAGACGATTGTTTTCGTGACGCACGACGTGGGAGAGGCACTGCTGCTGGGCGATCGCATCGCCTTGATGGAAGAAGGGCGTGTGCGGGGCATCCATACGCCGAAGGAATTCCTGCAATCTCCCGACGCGGTAGTCCAGGACTACGTGAGGGTGTATCGAGCAGGGCAGCAGTTGCCTGGGTACGGACGGTGGCCGTTATGAATTTTCTCCTCACCCACAAACACGAAGTAACCATGTTGACTGGCGAGCATCTGTGGCTGGTCGCCATCTCGATGCTGCTTGCGGTTGCCGTCGGCGTTCCACTGGGAATTCTACTAACCAGGCAGCCAAAGCTCAAAACCATCGTTCTCGGCAGCACGAACGTCATTCAGACCATCCCCAGCCTCGCGCTTTTCGGATTGCTCTTGCCGCTTCCCTGGCTGGGGGCGCGCGTTGATCGACTGGCGATTGTCGCTCTAGCGCTTTATGCGCTGCTCCCCGTCGTGCGCAATACCTATGTCGGGATAGCCGGAATCAGCGAACCGGTTCGCGAGGCGGCAGTGGCGATGGGGCTCACGTCGCGTCAACTGCTCTGGCATGTTGAATTGCCGCTGGCATCGCCGGTCATCCTCGCCGGAATTCGCGTCGCCACCGTGATCACCATCGGGGTGGCGACGATCGCTGCCGCGATCGGTGCGGGAGGCTTGGGCGAGTTCATCTTTCGCGGCATCGCGATGGTGGACAACGGCGTGATTCTGGCGGGCGCCATCCCTGCCGCGCTCATGGCCTTGGTGGCGGATTTTCTGCTGGGTGGCGTAGAAAAGCTCATGGCGCGAAGGCAGCACTGACATGATCGACCGCCGCACGTTCGTCTCCGGACTCCTGATATTGGCCGCCGGATGCAAGTCGACCAGCCACGACATCGTCGTGGGCTCCAAAAACTTTACCGAGCAATTGATCCTGGGTGAGCTGTTCGCCCAGACGCTTGAGCAATGTTGCCGAACCACGGTCGACCGGCGCTTCTATCTTGCTGGAACCTATATCTGCCAGCAGGCAATACTGGCCGGACGCATCGATCTGTATCCGGAGTACACCGG
>Ga0306925_10003054_pt1 | contig 14660 bp, 8 predicted proteins | sample flu12Cox44000176_FD_203755 | JGI IMG/M metagenome (GOLD analysis project Ga0306925, IMG submission 203755) | Lab enrichment of tropical soil microbial communities from Luquillo Experimental Forest, Puerto Rico - flux8day.12C.oxic.44.000.176 (v2)... | ecosystem: Environmental > Terrestrial > Soil... | reverse complement strand
TTGGATGGCGTTGTAACAATTTCATCGGGACAGTTCAATATACAGGGTACCGTGTATAACCCGCCTAAAACATGGGCCGATAGCCAAACTTGCGCCGCCGGACAAATAGCATGGGATGACAATTACATCTATGTGTGCACCGCGACAAATACGGTAAAGCGGGCGTTACTGTCGCCGTTTTGACGAAATGAATAGTTCAGATTGGTTTCGACCACGAGCACAAACGCCATGGCACGACGGCCCTGTTCGCCACTCTGGAGGTGGCTACCGGCTTGGTTAAGGCCGGCCAGTTGGTACATCCCGGCTGATGATTGTTCCAATTCCGTGGTTATTGCGTCTTCCGTTTTCACGCACCTCGGGCACGAGGAAAGCTACTTTTACCTGCGCGAGATGCACCGCGTACTTCGACCACTGGGGCGCGTTGTCATCCTCGTTTGTGGAGTTTGCCGCCGCACCTAATCACTGGCATCAGGCAGCCTAGAAAAAAGCTCATAATATCCTGCGTCTCTTCAGCTCTCCTAAGAGATGAGCAAGGCCGCCTCGATCGCGAAAGTCTGGGGGCCTCAGATGCTCTTGTCTCCACGTTTTCCGATCGTCCCACGTCATAGACGAGATGACCTTAACCAGCCTGTCGGCGCGAGGAAACCCATGGAGTACGTAAAATGCGCGTGGCAAAAGCACCCAACTGTCGAATGAGCCAGAAAAACAGACAGTCCGTATGCCGAGGGCAGCTAATTCCACCAGGTCAGCGGGATAATCGACTTCGCACGCTGTCAGGACAAATAGATCGCACATCGCGATTAACGGATAGGGATTATCAACCTCTCCTGTACAGTAAAAGTTATCGAGGTTATCCGACATGAAGCCTTTCTCTAATGCCGTACGGTTCGCTTCGTCCGTCCAGGCCCCGATCCATAGAAAGTCATGTGCAGGCATTTGCCGCGCCGTCTCAACGAAGATATCGATGCCATTACGGTGACAGGCGGCACCCCACATGACGACTAGCTTACGATCTGACTGCGCGTACTGTCGACCGGAATGCCATCGAGCGCTGAATTTCTGTTGAACGCGTCTCAGAATTTCGACGTCATCAAGTAGGACGCCTACGTCGATTATGTCGTCCGGCACGAAACCCAGACACCTTTGCAGGTCCGACGCAACCGCGTCACCCGAAACCGCGACCACATCCGCGGCGGCGCACACGTCGATACAAGTAGCTCCAGAATGCAATAGAGCCATCAACTCGCGACGAAGCTCATGGACGTGAAGAACGACTTTGGCTCCCAGCTGTTTTCCGGCGACGACCCAAGGCGAACACGCTACCGAGGTGGCATACACCATCTCCGGCCGAAGCCTTCCGAGCTCGCCTCTCGCCGCATTGACCTTGTCACGAAATGACCCTGAAGCAAAACCGCTGTTGCGTACCACTCGGTAAGGGACGCCTCTCGTCTCGGCGATCCGGCCCATCGGCCCTTCCGAACCGAATAAAGCCAATCCCGCCCCTCTGGCATTTGCAATGAACCGGAAAATCTCTAACCCAGCGCGGTTGAGGGCGCTCGCCGACCCGTCGTGTATCACTCCAACCAACTTTTCGTTCATCAGACCCACCAAAAAATAAGCCCCTCGTCTTTCACTAGATTTCCTATCAATCGCTCGACAGCATGGGCATACTGCCCGTCAAGATGAAAATCGAGGTCCTTGTCGTGCCCATCCTCAAAATGAAGTTCGCTCAAAACCCCACAGAGTCTCTTCGCCACCTCCGTTCGCGTGAAGAACATAGTGCCGGCGACGAATTCACAATCTCTTGCTTCGGGTGAAATGCGGGCTGCATCAAGCAATTCGTCATATTTTTTAGCGTTCAGGAGCACGCCAGTGTCACGCCACGCCTTCCCAGCAGTTATCCCTATCCTTGGATTGGCGCGCATCCCTTCGATCCGGGCGCTCGCGACGGCCGGAGAGCCGACGATTGGATCCAGCAATCCTTGTCGCCAGCGGCGGCCTTGGTATTCAAACAACTGTGGACTTCTTTTTGAATGGATGAACAGGAATAAATCATATCTGCGAAAATCTACAAAAGATAAAAGGCGTGAAAATCCTCCAATGTCGCGGCCCTGATCCGGTGAAATAATAACCCTTGCTTCCGGAAAATGGTTGAAGATTTCATGATACAGCTCAGGGGCCCAGGTAGTATCTACGAGGTTTATAACGACGTCCGTTTCGAATTCAATATTTTCTATATACGACGCTAGCTCATCAAACATCTCGATATAATATAGATGGAGAAGCACACAAATTTTTCTGGGGAAAATAATCCCGGTTGAAGCGAGCTGATAATCTGCTTTAATATCTAGGTCCTGAACGTGAAATATCCTTGGGATCCGACCCTGGGATCGACCGTATAGCAGATAGTGAACAATGGGGGGGTAGCCGTTACCGGCAGCATCGGGATAATTCTGTAAATAAAAACAGGTATCGAAATCCGCACACGGATTGCGCTCCTCCTTGGCACCGTGGACCACAAAGTGGTCGAACAGGTCGATTCCATCGATGTCCAGGTCTGGATATCGAGATCCGTACCAGACCGGATCAAAAAACTCGAGAAGCAACGGCTCTAGCTGATCCCAGGCGGGATGCGCGCGAAGCGTGGAGCGGGAGCCGGCCTTGACCTCGTCGTGGCTCGTGGCCTGCACTTCCGATGCGTCGCCTCGTATCGAATGCCCCAGCGCGCAAAGGTTCACGGACACTACTCGCCGCATCGGAAACTCGGCATAGGGGGCCGAACCCCGCCACCGGTTATGAGCCTCGGCGGACAGGAAGTAGACGTCCGGATCGTCGTCGAGGCAGCGCAACATCTCGTCGAGCAGGGAGCGCCGCAACCCGACCGCTTCCACCACGCCCTGCAGCATCGCAACGTGACCGTCGCTGCCCCGGCCTTTATAGACGTGGTCGATCGCGTGAATGGTCGGACACCCGTCGTTCCGCAGAAAGCGCTTGATGCCCGCGAACAATGGGCCGATGCCCGCTATCGGCACGTGCTCCAAAACCGAGATTGAATAGATCGCGTCGAAGGATCCGGCCAATGCCGGCGACACCGCCTCCGGAAAGCGGCCGCGAATGAAGGTAACCTGAGGGTGGGCCTGACAAATCCGCTCGAAGTCAGCCGGGCCACGGTCATCGCCCTCGTAGGGATCAACGATCGAGACGTGATAGCCGAGTCCGACCAGCCGGCTTGCCACGAAGGGATCCCCGCCGCCTATCTCCAACAACCTGCCGCCTGGAGGCACCCGCGCTAGTAGGGCCTTCAACATCCACGGCCGCTGGACGTCCTTGATGTCGTGGTTGATCTGTGCGAGGTCCGGCAAAAACTCGAGGCTATCGACGTAGTCGGCAACAGTCGCATAGCCCAGTCCGAGAACGGGGTAGTCGGCGTACCGCCCATGCAGTGATGACAGGCCGACCCCGGTCATCGGCGACGTAGTCTTGGGCCGAATATCGTACCGCGCCAATCGGGATCCGATCACGGTCCGGCCAAGGACTCGGTCATAGAAGCCCAACAGCTTCTCGGCGCTAGTATTCCAGTTCAGATGCTTCTCGGCAAATTTACGAGCGCCGAAGCCCAACCGTTCGCACAAGCCGGGATCGCGTATCAGCCGGTGAATCTGGCGGGCGATGTCGAGATTATGGCCCTCTTCCATCACCAGACCGTCGACCTCATGGCGCATCTGCCGCCCGATATTGGTCTTGGGGAGCACGACCGGTCGCCCCATGGCCAGGAACTCCGGGAGCTTCGACGGTATTCGAAAATTGTTGAACTCATCGGCCCGGCCGGGCTGCACGAGGAAATCGGCAAGAGCAAGATAGCCGGGAATTTCCGTATGCGGCCTGAAACCAACGTCAATGATGTGCCGCTTGATGAATTCGAGACCATCGCCCAGAAAGTCTAAGTCGTCCCGGCCACACCGCACCAGCTTTAGCGGATGCCCCTGGCGATTAACCAGCCCGATTGCCGAGTAGAGGCTGCGCATCTCCGGCGCATTGGCCGCATGGGTATTACCGGTGTACGCAAGGACATAGTCACTATCTTCGATGCCGAGCGCTTTCTTTACGGCGCAGTCGGCTTTCTGGGGGAAAAATAAATCTTCATCGTAGCCCGGCCTGATTTCCTCCTTGGGAAGATTCTCGGGCGCAAAAGCGAAGAGGGTGTCGATTATCGCCGTCACCCCGGCTGCGCCTTCGAGGAAGCGGCGATACCGGACCGGGTGCGACAGGTTTTCGCCGGTTCGTTGGTCCAGCTCCTCGATCGACATGGTCCGGGCCCGAGCTGGGGCAATTCCCCTGACCGCCTGGAATATGAACTCCTCGTTGTCCTCAAGATGAACGACATAGGGGCAACCGTGGCGTCGGGCTAACGTCTCGGTCTGCCTGCGGACCAATTCGCGCGGGGTCCAAGCATGAAGGAGATCGGGCTTTCGGCCGTCCAGGAATGGGCTCGCACCGGCATTAAGCTCGTCGAACTCGCAAGGAGTGAATTTCGCTTCGCCTAAGGTCTGTATCGTGATCTTATCACGGGGAACTGCCACCGCACAGTTTACGCCATATCCCACCAGCCTATTCGCAAGGTTGAAGATATGAGTAGAGCTATTGGAATCAAAGCTCCAGTAGTTTATAAAAAGAACGTTTGTCATGACAGCAGAGCCTAATTGTGTCCTTACGGAGTGCTAGACTGTGATTCGATAGAGCAGTTCCAGTAAACCCAGCAATAACTGTGGCAGTCGCGAAATCGCCATTCCGGCGTATCAGCTGGTGTCGTAAGATACGCTGAACATTGACGTCCAGCTCCTGCCTGATCAGAACCGTCGATTTTTCCTATTGAGTAAGAGAATCGGCTCATCATGAGACGGGGGCTGTTGCGTTCTATCGTTTATCATCATGAGTAGCTAGTTTCGTCGGAATCCCTCTTGCGTTCACCGGTCATGCAACAGCCGGGGCTTCGCCACAAAAAATAAACTATCGTAAGGTAATATGCCGGTCTTATTAAGGGTATCTTCAATTGCAATCAATACCTGTAACCATGCCTCAACGAAGGGGTCATTATCGACCTCTCCAAATGGAAAGTGGCTAGAAATATATAGCATAATGCTGCCGCCCGCCGGCTTTTCTTCTACAAGCTCGAATTTCGAGCTAATCAACTCTCGTAGTTGAAATCCCGAAACTGCTTCCGATGGATCCAAGGCGAGCATCTCCGCGACAGTGGGGGGAACGAAGTGCACGATTGCCTGTTCGGATAATGACGGCGGCAGTTCTCCGTCCATGGCACCAGGAAGAGATCGCAACTTACGTGGTATTACCCCCAGCGCTGCGTTGATCCATCGAACCTGGCGTTCCGGCAGCTGGAACCGAAACGCCCCAGTATATTCCATCGCAATTAGCAAACCAGATGGCTTCAGATTAGCAAGGAGCCGATCGAGACAGCCATCAAGATCTTTTATGTGATGAAGCACGCCCTCGGCAATGATGAAATCGAATTTTTCGCCGAAGTCGTGGCCGTTTAGATCAGCGCAGACATGCTCGACGTTTGTGAAGCCGCGCTCCAGCGTTCGGCGATGAGCTCGCGCCAGGGCCTTTTCTGCAATATCGCTGGCGACGATGCGACCACGGAATCCGTGGTCGCAAAGTTTGATTTCCATATGTCCTTCGGTAGCCCCCAACAACAGACAGGTTTTGTTGAATGCGGATGGGTCGATGTATCGGTTCAACACATAGTCGAGCCAATGCGTGTGGGGATTTCCAGTAATTTGCCCATAAAGGTGTCGAAGGTACGCCTGTGCCGACAACCATGTGCCTCCGTAGCTCATTGGTTGATCTCGATCCCAGGGGTTGGGCCCAGCACCCCCAGACGAAGCGGGCCCCGCCAGGGCGGGAGCTGAAGTCGGCAGGCGATCATCCGACCCGCGCACACGCGCCTCCACCTCTCGTGTCTCAGGCATAATGCTGCCGTTAAAGGCCATAGAGAATGCGCAAAACCCTCCGCGACCGACTTGCACGAGATCTTCGCGATAACGGCTTGCCGGAACCGTCCCAATGAAAGTGCCGTTGACAAAAATGTCCACGAGAGCGGGAGACGCTGGATAATCTTCATCAATTGCCCATCCGGCAATTCCGACTTGATCAATCCTGTCAACCCAACCGCGCGCGTTCATCCTGTCCCTCCGTCTGCCGAATGCGGTTAGCGCATGATAACAGCGAAGGATCGCCGCATCTCGGGTTCGCGCTCACACCTGATACCACCGAATTCTTACCGGACGCGTGAGATCTCTGGCAAGGCTTTGTACAGCCGAACGGGGACTCGGATTATGAAGCAACGCGGCGGCGCCTACTACCGCGCTTCGACGCGGTGGCGGGGTCGATCAGGGTCACAGGCGAGTATGGGTCCAGCAAATTACCGCAGTCGACGCATATCCTCGGCGCTTCTCCGGCATCGTAGCCTGGGCTATTCTGCCTTCTAGCGTGCGCTGCGATCGGATAAAGTCGATCCTGTCGATCGGAAGTGGGAACCGCTGACTCGAAAGCGACGAGAATGTCCAGCCTGCTTTTTTATGTCGACATCATTACCACCTCCCAGATCGCGGGTTGGATCGACGATAACGGTCCAGTGGACGAAATCGAGCTGGAGATCGACGGCTGCTGGGTATGCACCCTGTCGCCCTCAGTCTATCGGTCCGATGTCGAGCGGGCGGGTGTCGGTGACGGGCGGCGGGGGTTCATCTTTCCGCTGGCCGGTCGGGCCGATCCCGACAGTGTCGTGGCGATCAAGCGCCACGGCACCATACTCTACAAGGCTCGCGTCGGCGACGCGATGAATCCGGGTGCAGTGCCCGAAGCGCAGGCGCATGTGCGTTCGCAACAGCGGTGGCGCGAGGATGAGCCCGCCCCGTATCTGACCTGGGGTCGGCTGATGACCGGCGCCTCACTGTGGGATCTCTATCTGAGTCGACGCGACTTCACCGCGAGCGATCGAATCCTCGAGATAGGTCCGGGCTATGGGCGGCTGCTAAAGACAGCGCTCGAACGCCGCGTATGTTTTGCCTCCTACACCGCCGTGGAATTGTCGCAGCCGCGCGTCGATCGTCTTGTGGCCGAATTCCCGATCGGCGGCGTCCGTTTCGTTCAGGGTGACATAGATGAGTGGAGCGACGGCGAGCCCTTCGACGTCGTCATCTGCTCTAGCACGTTCGAGCATCTCTACCCAGATTGTCGCCGCGCATTGCGCAATATTTGTCGCCAGCTGTCACCCGGTGGCGCGGTGTTCATCGACTTCATTGAGACTGCCGGGAGTGCGCAGAGTTTCGACGCACATGGTACCTACGTCAGACAGTATTCCAAGGAGGAGCTGACCGCGATCTTCCGCGAATGCGGCTACGCTCTTCAGTCGGTCGAGAGCTGCACTCTTGGCGAGGGCAATTTCGGTCCGGTCAACCGGTTTGTTGTCGTCGCGCAACCGGCGTAGCGGCCCGTGGCAAAGATAAGATGCCGGAGGTCACTGGCCCAGTGGGCTGAACACTCATCACAGCAACGACCGAACGGGCTTCGCGTGCATTCCTTGGGCTCCAGAGGAGAGAGGAGGAGGACACGGTGGTTGGGTCGACATGCTCGACCCAACCACCGTCAAGCGTGCGCGTAGTCGCCGCGCTCAGCCAGTCATTTGACTTGAGCCGCCACTGCAATGCGAAGAATGGGAATAAGCATCCCGTCTCCGCCAATCCCCTCTCCCAGGAAGATGCTTTCCATCCCATCGATCTCGATCCCGCACGATTTAACAATTTCCTCGATCTCAGAGACGCTATAGATTCGTACAAACGCACTCGCGTCGAACGTCGCTATACTCGTCCGAAATTGATCATCCGCCTGCGGGAGATCAATGTAAAGCCGACCGCCGCTAACCATGTGTGCCTTTATATTTTTCATGGCTGCGCTAAAGTCCGGGTGCAAATGCTCGAAGGTCGATGAACAGAAAAATATGTCGAATCGCTCGGGAATTTGGATATACTGACACGATCCACAATAAAACCTAATATTACGGTTTACTGTCGTAAACTCATCGTGCAATCTTTTAGTGCGCGCCGGCGAGAGTTCTATGCCCGCGTATTGCGCAATTGGAATCTCGCGCTTCACAAGAGTACGAAGAATTCGGCCGTACCCAGGGCCAGCCTCGATATACCTATGGTGTCCAAATGTCGGCAATCCGTTCCGGAGCATGAAATCCACAAACGTGTCACCCGTCATGGGCCGACCCCAGGTTAGGTGCTCCGGTGCCTCGTCACCGCGCCATCGCGCCTCGACCGCATGCTGAATTGACTCCCCGGCAATGCAAAACACTCCGTTCGGCATCAACTCGCCATTCTCAAAATGCACGGTATAGTACCCGGCACAGATTTGCCCGATACTTAGCGAAAATGCGAAGCCACAACCCTGGCCGATGTTCAGCTTTTCGGCTACATCGGGGCGTGGAAGAGTGGCCGGCACTTTTACATCAACGCCGTCCGGACATTTTATAACGACGCTGGTCGACTGGTTCTCTTTGGCATTCCAGGCCCAACCAGCTATTGCGTGCGCCGCTGACGTATCAAGATGGCCCACGAACATTCCATTCTCCCGTCTTTGCATATCAGTGCCGAGGGTCGCGCCCCACCTTAACCCACGTCAAGCCGGGTCAAGTTCGCGCCACAGCAACTGCGTATTGGCTGACCCCGCGCTCCGTGAGTTGGTCGTCCAGCGCCAGAGCGCGCCTTATTTCTTCAATATTGTCGTGTATGTTGTGCAGAATGTCGTTGAGCCCAAGGTGATAAATCATACCTCCAGTCAGCCGGATTTTTGCGTCTGGAAAAAAGAGTTTCAATGCCGAAATGATATTCGATGAGTCTGCTGCTTCGGAGGGATCCCAATAGATCATGTCATCTATAGAGGCGTTTACCATCTTATCAGCGACTAACTCGCCATGTGTATAAGGATTTAGTTTGTAGTGAGGAGGAAGACTTTGACGATAGGAGGTATTGGCGTCGAGCACCCATTGCGGGAATTGCATCCGGGAGGGTCCGACATATTCGTCCATAACGAGCAGACCTCCTGGGCGAAGGACCCGCCGCGACCACGAAAGAGCCGCGTGGACATCTGGCATATGATGAAGCGAGTTATTCCAGAACACCAGATCGTAGAAGTCCAGACGTTCGAGCGCATCGCCGTGATGGAAAACCATGCGATCGGCCAGTCGCTCTCCCTCAGCGGCCTTGCGTCCAGCCTCGATGGCGAAGGCGGAGAGTTCAAAGAGATCGAACTGCTCGACCAACCCAAGCCTCAAAGCCTCGATTTCCTTCACACCTTCGCCGCAGCCCACGGAAACCCCATGCCTTAATGGCAACGGGCCAAAATCCCGCAACAGCCATCGGTAGAGTCCCTGAGAAAGCCCAGAAACTTGTTCTCCACACACTCGTTCGTTGACGTGGCGCACGATTAGATCGGATTGCCACCAGCGAACGATCGGCGCGATCTTGTTGGAATACTGATCCGACCAGTGATCGTCGATTATCTGCCCGGGATCATAGTTCAAACCGACATCTCCGGCTGGCACAGGCGAGCCGTCCGAGAAGGTCACGACGATCCTGTTTCCTCCCGGCTTGAGGTGACGGCTGAGGCGAAAAAGAAAGCCACGAGCATTGGGTTGGCCCGCTGCTCGAGCATCTTCTCGGGCTGCCGTTACGGTCGCGTGACCGACGGGTACGCCGTTGACGAACACCTTGACTGCGTCCGGCGGGCTTGCCCAGCCCTGCACCGCATAGCGATCCACCACATCGACATATCCGTGAAACATGACCATGATCCGGGGACTTCCTGACGTCGAGATTTTCCGCTGCGTTCAGCCGACTCCTTGGTGGAAATGCCCTTGCAGCGACGCTAGGAACGGCTGCAGAGGGGACAAGCCATCCCGCGGTGGTCACGGGAGTTTTCGCAATACGGCGATGGATTGAAACATAGCGGCTGGCCCCCTGTCTGTCGGAATGCAAGCGTCATTACCACAGATGAACCGCTCCACAGAAAATCCCAAATGCTCAGACCACAGCTCGATCGCCTTGCGCTCGATGAACACGTTTAAATGTTGCAAAGTCCCCGCTTCAGTAGCCTTTGCGGTGTCCTCGAAAATCGACCAGTTGTAGTCGGCAAACTCGTAAAAGGACAGGATAACGCACCCTTGCGGCCGGAGAACACGATACATCTCGCGAAGGTAGATGTAGCTTTCCTCGTGCCTGAGGTGCGTAAAGACGGAAAACACGGTAACCACGTCGGCGCTGCAATCATCAGCCGGGATTCTCAGTTCTTCTACCTGCTCGACCCGGAATGTGGTCGGGGATCTTTCCTGCGCAAAATTGAGCAGCTCTGGCACCACATCAGTTCCAAGATAACTACCGGTAAAGCCATTCGGGGCAAGCTTTGTTGCAAGACGCCCTGATCCACAGCCGACGTCGATAATGTCGGAAGCCATATCGACGCCGAGGTAACAAAGGAGTGCGATCTCGAGGTCACCGAGCACATCATAATGACCACCGACGGCGAGAGATGCCGCTTCCTCGGGCGCATATTGCTCGAACAGAGATTTTACCAGGGCCTGGTAATCTTCCACATAATGGCGTCGCCGAATTCGCTCCGCGGCAATGCAAACCACTCCATTCGGCATCAACTCGCCGTTCTCGAAATGGACCGTATAGTACCCGGCATAATTTGGCGAAAACGTAAAGCCACAACCCTGGTCGATGTTTAGCTTCTCGCCGACATCGGGTCTCGCAGAAGTGGCCTCCACGGTCACAATGGAGCTGTCTGGGCATTTTATAACGACGGCTGTCTGCTTGTTCTCTTCGGTGTTCCAAGCCCAGCCAGCTATTGCGCGCGCCGTTGAAATATCGACATACCCGACAAACATGCCATTCTTCCCGTGTTGGACGCGAGCAAGCGCCATATTCTATCCAATCAATTACGCGCCGACCAACAGCTCAACCAAACCCTCATGAATCTCCCGTATGATCTGATCAAACCCGTAGGTCAGCTGCCATGACGGGTAGTGGGTCTGGAAGCGACAGTTATCGCTGATCCACCAGATATGATCCCCGATACGATTGGTTTCGCTGTACCTCCAGCGCATCGGACGACCAGTCAGCCGTTCGCAAGTCGCGATCGCTTCCAGCATCGAGGTGTTGGAGAAGCGGCCGCCGCCGATGTTGTATACCTCACTGCGGCGCGGCTGCCGGAAAAAATGCCAGAACGCGTTCGCTAGATCGTAGGAATGAATATTGTCTCGCACTTGCTTTCCCTTATACCCGAAGACCGTATAAGGCTGATCGGCAACAGCGCACTTGACCAGGTAGGCCAGAAAGCCGTGCAGTTCCGCGCCAGAGTGGTTGGGGCCGGTAAGGCACCCGCCGCGGAAACAGACCGTGCTCATGCCGAAATATCGCCCGTATTCCTGGACCAGCACGTCGGCGGCGACCTTGGACGCGCCGAAGAGGCTGTGCAGGGTGCTGTCTATACTCATGCTCTCGTCGATGCCGCGCTCGAAATACGGATGATCTTCGGCCACCTCCCAACGGGTCGGTAGCTCGACCAGCGGCAGGCGGTTCGGCGTATCGCCATAGACCTTGTTGGTGCTGGTGAAAATGAATGGCGCCTCAGGCGCTTGGCGGCGCGTGCATTCGAGAAGATTGAGCGTTCCGTTTGCATTGACGGTGAAATCAGTAAGGGGCTCGCGCGCCGCCCAGTCATGGGAAGGCTGGGCGGCAGTGTGGATGACGACGGCGATGGCCTTGCCGTAACGCCGAAACAGGTCGGTGATCGTATCCAGGTCGCGGATGTCAGCGGCGACATGGGTGTAGCCCTTGACCTCGCGTTCGAGCCTCTCACGGCTCGGGGCCGTGCTCGCACCGTCGCCAAAGAAGTAGCTTCGCATATCGTTGTCGATGCCGACAATATCCAACCCATTTGCGGCAAAGAGGCGAGCCGCTTCGGCTCCGATCAGCCCCGCCGACCCGGTGATGATTGCAACCGACATATCGTCTCTTCCTCCCTTCACTCACAATAGTATCACAGGCGCCATGGTGAAATAACGGATCTGTAAACCGTATAATCGACGAATTTCCGATCGAAGTTGACGTTGTAGTAGGGGTCGCCCTTGTCGATCGCTTCCCGCCAAACATCTGCAATCAGGCCTCGGTCGAGATGATCGCAGGAATTGCTCCGTGAAACGCTCTTGTTGTGAAGCAACCAGCTGCGCGGCGTGAAGAGAATTCGCAGGCCTCGTCTGCGCACTCTGAGGCAGAGATCAAGATCCTGGTACTGGCTGACGAGTTCCTCGACAAAACCACCGAGCTCATCGAACAGGTGACGCGGCATTAAAAGACAATCGGCGGTCACCGCGGTGACCTCTCGGGCGCAACACAGCGATCCCCCGTATCCGTCGGCACCTGCGGGGCAACAACGCATAACATGATCGGCGACACTGCCGGATCGGAGGGTCATCCCGGCATGCCGAACCTGTCCATCGGGGGAGGTCAATAGTGGAGCCACAATACCCAGATCGTCGTATTCAAGGAAATAGAACAACATATTCTCAAGCCAATCTGTCGTGACCACTTCCGTATGGTTGTCGAGGAAGACCAAATACTCACCCGATGACCGGGCAACTCCCAAGTTGTTAGCACGAGAGAAGTTGCGCGGCTCCTCAAAGATGCAATGGACAATAGGGTAGCCGAGCAGAATTTCTTCAGCTGCTGAGTCACGGATGCCGTTGTGAAGGACGATGACCTCGTAATTATTATAAGAGCTACGGGTGAAGATACTGTCGAGGCAGCGGCCGATTCCCTCCGACACATTCTCCCGCGCAATAACAATGCTTATCTTCGGCCGGTGACGGAGGCCATCGGGGAGGATCTTGACGCGATGCGGCCATTTATCATTGGCGACAGCCTCAGCCCTCACTCCAAGTCGAGCGAGGTGTGCTGTCACTGCGGCCATCTGTAGGTTCCCGATATTGGACTTTTCATTGGAGCCGAAGGCGAGGCTGCCCGGAATCATCCGCCAGTGATAAAGGATTTTCGGAATGTGAAAGATGCGGCTGGTTGTCTCGCCCAGACGCAACATCAACTCGTAATCCTGGATCTTGTCGAACCGGGAATCGAGACCACCTACTCTTGTGAGCAGGCTGCGACGCGCCACGAGCAGGTGGCCGACATACATTACGCCGCGGAACATCTCTGGCGACCAGTCCGGTTTGTGGAACGGCTCGGATCGGTTGTTTTCGAGATCGATCTTGTCTTGATCGGAGTAGAGGACATCGGCCGCGGGACAGTTATTGATCGCCTTGACGACCTCGTATAGGGCGTTGGCGGTCAGCATGTCGTCATGGTCCATCAGTGCTATGAACTCGCCTTGGGCGAGCCCCAAAGCGGCGTTGGTCGCAGCCGAAATGCCACGATTGACGTCGAATTCGACGACCCGTATACGCGGCTCGCGCTGGCGCAAATTATTCAAAGCGCGAATCGCGGGTTGGAAGGTCGAGCCGTTGTTACAGATGCAGATTTCCCAATTGTCGTAAGTCTGGGCCTGGATCGAGCGAATCGCATCGACGAGCACGCGCTCGTCGATTTCCTTCGTCGCGTAGAGCGGCATTACTACCGAAATCAAGGGATGGTATGGAAAGCTTTCCAGTATACCGGCGTGATCGGGCGGCTCGCCAGGCAAAAGCCCGTAATTGTCAAATGGCGAATGGCCGGCCGGGTTGCAAATCCGCTGTTCCTGGCCGCCTTGCAGCACGTAATGGACCGCCGGATTGAGGCCCGAAGCGGTGACATCCGGATAATGCTCCAAATAAAAGGCTAAGTGAAAAAGGGGATGGGGGTTGCGGCCTTCGAACCCACCGTGCTCGAGGAAGTGGACGAGCGGGTTCATCCGGCCAGCGGCAACGCTTTCGGCAACATCCGGATTAAACTGAAGATAATAGATGGTGGCAAACAGCGGGTGGGGGTCGACGCCTTTCGCGGCGCCAAAGCGCAGGTAGTCGGTGACCGGGTCTGGGCTGCGGGTGTGCCAGTGCCCGCCTCGCGTTTCATAAAATCGGACGTCGAACAACTCGTGCGGATTGCGACCTTCCCGAGCACCCCACTGAAGAAAATGCCCGACCGGGTCGATGCCGGCCGGCAGGTCCGTATTGTTTGCCCGGTAATATGCTTCGTCGAAAAGACCCGATTCGCGGATTGCCCGAATGTTGCCTTCCAAACTTTCCGAAGGGGAACCGCTGGGTGTTGCAGGAAGCCACTGGATCTCCCCCGTTTGGGCCGGAGGTTGGGAAAACGCGATCAGTCCTCTCAACTCCGCCGTCTGGGTTTCTGACCAGCCAAGCCTACTCAATTCCTGCAGCGGATAGGGTATCGACGGATCCAGCGCGAAGGCGCGCAGGTAGGAGGCTTCGGCCTCATTGGTCTTGCCCTGGAGCTTCAGAACGTGGCCGAGCTGCAGATAGGTGTCGGCAGCTCTTGGGTCGAGCGACTGCGCCCTGCGGTAGGCGATTTCTGCTTGCGCCAGCTTGTCGGGATGGTTGAGCTCGCCGGATTCTTTCAATGCGT
>Ga0306925_10003049_pt1 | contig 14666 bp, 10 predicted proteins | sample flu12Cox44000176_FD_203755 | JGI IMG/M metagenome (GOLD analysis project Ga0306925, IMG submission 203755) | Lab enrichment of tropical soil microbial communities from Luquillo Experimental Forest, Puerto Rico - flux8day.12C.oxic.44.000.176 (v2)... | ecosystem: Environmental > Terrestrial >... | reverse complement strand
GGCCCAGCCAGGCGAACCAGGCCAGCGTGCCGCGGAGCCGCAGCGCGTGGGGAAGCTCGACCACCGCGCTGCGCCGGCCGATCGTCGCCATGATGCCCTTGTCGAAGTAGCGGAACGGCTGCGTGGACCGGCCCGCCATGAGCAGCGCGATCTGCTTTCCCGCATGCCGCCCGGTCTGGATGGCCGGCTGGGCGACCTGGGGCAGCATCTGGCCCTCGATCAGCGCGACGTCCCCGGTGGCGAAGATCCGGTCCTGCCCGGCGACCAGCAGGTCGGGCCCGACCTCGATGCGGCCGCCGCGGCCCTGCGGCAGGCCCCAGGCCTGCACCTCGCCGGGCGCGGACACCCCGGCCGCCCACACGGTCACGTCGCTGGGCAAGACGTCCCCGTCCGCCAGGATCACCCGGTCATTGGTGATCTCGGAGATCTTGGTGTCCAGGTGCACGTCCACGCCACGGCGGCGCAGTTCCTTCAGCGCGTAGCGCTGAAGCTTGGCGTGGAACGGCGCCAGCAGCGCCGGGGCCATCTCGACCAGCCTGATGTGCACGTCCGCCCGGTCCACCTCGGGGAACGCGTCCGCGTCGTCGCGCAGTTCGGCCAGGGCACCGGCCAGCTCCACGCCGGTGGCCCCGCCGCCGACCACGGTGAAGTGGACCCCGTGGCCGGGGCCCTGCGCGTCGAGCCGTTCCAGCCGGGCCATGATGTGGTCCCGCAGCGCGACCGCGTCCTGCCGGGTATACAGGCCGAAGGTGTGCTCGGCCGCGCCGGTCACGCCGTAGAAGGCGGCCGATACCCCGGTGCCGAGCACCAGGTAGTCGTAGTCCAGCACGCTGCCGTCGGTGAGCGTGATCCGCCGGCCGGCCGGGTCGATCGCGGCCAGTTCCCCGGGCCGGAACCTGGCGGCCTTCCTGCGCGCGAGCGTCCGGAGCGGGTACGCCACGTCGCCCGGGTTCAGCCCGCCGGTCGCCACCTGGTACAGCAGCGGCTGGAAGGTGCTGTAGACGTTCCGGTCGATGAGCAGCACCTGCGCGCCCACGCGACGCAGTTCCTTCACGGTCGCAAGCCCCGCGAAGCCGGCCCCGACGACGATCACCCGGGGCGCGTCCTGCGGCGGCTGGCGGCTGGACCGCGCTGTCATCGCATGCCTCCTTCGTGCCGGTAGGTGTCTACCCGTCCTCTTTAAGAGCAACCAGGCCGGCCGCGCAAACATGCCCTGCGGCGCCGCAAGCTCCGTCAAGGGGCCAGGGCCACGTGACGAAGGAACGCGGCCTTGAGCCATCGGGGGGTTCCAGGGGGTCGCTCCCCCGGGCCAGCACAGCCCCCTGATCCCGGCCGCTGGCAGGGCCCGTGGTCAGCGGTTGAGCACGGCGAGTTCGGGGCGGGTGCACCTCGGCACGGTGGCACCCGCCGCCTGGGAGGCCACTTGGCCACAGATCGCGAGCAGCACCGCGTCCTGGCCCGGCGGGGCGCTTCCGCCGATGCCGGACAGGTCCACGAAGTAGTGCGGCCAGGGCAGCGGCCGGCTCGTCCAGATCACCTGCCTCGCCCCGATGCCATAGCCCCAGGCCTTGCCTAGCGCGCCGTGATCGATGCCGAGCACCGTGCCCTCGCGGATCCCGTACAGCCCGGACGAGGAGGCCGCGTTCACCCGGGCCAGGGTGCTTCCGGTCTGCGGGTTCAGCCCGATCAGCGTATTGCCGGAGATCAGGTACAGCCGGCCCGCGATCGCGTCCACCGTGTCGGGCAGCGCGCCGGGGTAATGCCACAGCTCGCGGCCGGTGGTGGTGCTGTACCCCCGGGTCCACCGCGCCGAGGAGAACACCACGACGCCCTGGTAGGCGAGGCTGAGCGCGCCGGGGAACGACGGGCCGTGCGCGCGCACGACGTGCTGCACGCCGGTGCCGAGGTTGATCCGGCGCAGCGCGGTGACCGGCGCGGAGCCGAGGTAACCCCCGGCCGCCATCGCCATATAGAGTTCGCCGCCGTCCGCCTGCCAGGCCTGCGGGACCGTGCCGGTGGGGTGGCTCCAGCGCACGGCGCCGGTGTGGTTGGCGTAGCTGGTCACCGCGCGGGGCCCGACGACGACCGTGGTGCCGGGGCTGGCCGCGACCGCGCCGCCGAACTGGGCGGCCGGGTAGGCGCGAATCCGGTGCCCGGTGCTGGCGCGGAGCACGACCTCGTCCCGTGGCGGGCGGTTGCCCGCGACGGTCCCGCCGCTCGTGGCCGGTGTGCCGGACGTGGGCCGCCCGCTGACCTGGCCGGTAGCGTGCCCGCGGCCCGCGGCATGGCCGCCCAGGGCGGCGGCGCCGCCAGAGGCGGGCGCGGCACTGGTGGACGGCCCGGGCGGCGCCGGCGGCACGACCCCGACGGTGACCACGCCCGGCCACACCCGGACCGCGGTGATCGCCGACCCGGCCCGGAAGCCGGTCAGCACGGTATTCCACAGCCGCTGGCCGGTGCTGGCCTGGTAGGCGGAGACGGTGAGCCCGGCGCCGACCGCGGCGATCTGGGAGCCCAGCGCGGCGTAGGCCTGGCCGTCGACCGGGGTGGTGCCCACCTCCCCGGTCTGCACGGTCCACGACCCGGGCATCGGCCGGATCCACCGGACGGTGCCCGCGCTCTCGCAGGGCGACCCCTGGCACTGCTGCGACGACCACCTCGACGCCATGCCCGGGGTGATCGCGGCAACGAGCAGGACGGCCGCGAACGACAGGCGGCGTACCCACGTCGAACGCTGCGTTACCCTCACGCCTTGCTCCGCGCCTTCCCGGCTGCTGCCGCCCGGCCCAGATCCCTTCCGCGGCACCACGGTAGCGCCGCCGGCTGAGAGCGGCTGGGCCAGGTGGGGCGGCGGCCGGCTGGGAAGGGATTTGCCGCCCGTGACTGCTGGGCTGTGGATAGCGTAGGCGTGGCCGCCCTGCCCCGCCTGCGGACCGGCGGCCATACCCGACCGACCTGTACGGAGATGACCCATGACCGAGCGCGCGCCCTTGCCCTATGACTTCATGCCGTCCGTGCCGTCGTTCGCGCTGACCAGCACCGACGTGGCCGAAGGCCAGCAGATGTCCGACGCCCAGGTCTTCGACGGCTTCGGCATGACCGGGCAGAACATTTCCCCGCAGCTGAGCTGGAGCGGCTTCCCCGCGGAGACCAAGAGCTTCGCGGTGACCTGTTACGACCCGGACGCCCCCACCGGATCCGGGTTCTGGCACCTGGTGTTGCTCGACGTGCCCGTATCGGTCACCGAACTGGCCACCGGCGCGGTCAGCGGCGACCTTCCCGGCCTGCCCGCCGGGGCGTTCTGCGTCCGCAACGACTACTGCGTCAAGGCGTTCGGCGGTGCCGCGCCGCCCGCGGGCGAAACCCACCGGTACGTGTTCGCCGTGCACGCGCTGGACGTGGACGACCTGGCCAGCCAGGGCGTGGACTCCGACGTCTCGCCCGCCGTCGCCGGGTTCAACCTGCGCTTCCACACCATCGCCCGCGCGACCCTCATTCCGGTTTTCGGGCACTGACCTACCACGACGCGACGATCTCTCCGCAACGGGACGGGTCGTAGCCGGGCAGGCTGTCGAGCTGGCCGAGCAGCCACGGCGAGGCGAGCACCCGGCGCAGCGCCTGGACCTCGCGGGAGCCTGCCTGCCGGGCCGGGATGACCAGGTCGAACCGCTCCGCGGCGAGCGGGAGGAAGGCCAGGCCGTACGCGAGCGCGGCCGGCTCGCTCGCCACCCCGGTGTCCGCGAGCCCGGCCGTGACCGCGGCAGCGACCTGCAGGTGCCCGGTGACCTTGGTGTCGTAGCCCGGGAGGGTGTCCGGGACGATGCCCAGCCCGGCCGCCTCCCGGTCGAGCACCCGGCGCGCCTCGGCGCCCTGCTCCCTGTTCACCAGGCGCAGCCCGCACCGCGCCACGTCGGCCAGGCTGCCGATGTGGCTGGCCGGGCCGGGCCGCAGCACCAGGCCCTCCTGCCAGGCGGCGAAGCAGAGCACCTCGGCGCCATCGTGCTTAAGCCGCTCGCGGCCCGGGCCCGTGTTGTACTCCCCGGTGGGCCCGCGCAGGTGCGCGCCCGCGACGTGGACCAGGCCCGCCTCGGCCAGGCGCAGCGCCTCTGCGCTGCCGCAGGGCCACCAGGCGAAGCCGACCGGCGGGTCAAGCCCGGCGAGCGGGGTCTCAAGCAGCGGCAGCGCCGGGTCGCAGCCGGCCACCACAAGCGTCGGCCGGAGCGGCGCCACCGGCAGTACCTCGCCGTCCCGTTCGGTGACCACGCCCCCGGCGGGGGCGAAGCCTGCCTGGGCGGCGGTGTCGCCGGCCAGCGGAAAGGCCACGAAGGACTCGCCGAGCGGCGCGAGCGACACCCGGGCGCCCGGCGGGCCCAGCGGCGCCACCGGCTGCACCGCCACCGGTGGGGGCTCGTTGCCCCGGCCGAACAACTCCTCGGCGGTCACCCCGAGGGCCCGCGCGAGCGCGAGCGCGACCCGCAACGACGGATCGGAATGACCGGCCTCCACCGCGGACACCGCCTGCCGCGACACCCCCGCCATGTGGGCAAGCTGCTGTTGGGAGAATCCCCGCGCCTGCCGGGCCAGGCGCAGCAGGGCACCGGAGCCGGCCGGCCCGGCCCTGCTCATGCCGCCACCTGGCCGGTCAGCACGAGCCCCCGCCCGCCCTGGGTACCGGGCACCACTCGTTCCGGGTACACCCCGGCGACGGCGTCACCAGCGGCCGGGCGCGCAGCGCGCGGGCCGCTGATCGAATGTTCAACATGATGAGACAGTAGCTACGCCTGGTTAGCGTAGGGCAAGAGACGCTGACATACCGTTGCCGGCTCGTGTCCTTGCCGGCCGGCCCGGCCGGCCGATCTGCGCCCGGGTGCCCGGGGCGGGCCTGCAGCACATCTTTTACGCCCTACGATGGAGGGCGGCCGGGGGATTCTTGTGGACCCTTCATGAGGACAGGCGATGGGTAAGGCGAGCAGGATCAAGCAGCAGAGCGCCCGCGAGAAGATCGCGGCGCAGCGTGAGGCGGCACGGAAGGCCGAGCGGCGCAACCGGATCATGATCACGGCCGGCAGCACACTCGTCGTTCTGGTGATCGTGGCCGCGTTCATCGTGATCAAGCTCAGCCAGGGCTCGCCGTCCAGCAGCTCCGCGAACGGGCGCACGCTGCTCCCGGCCAGCGTGTCCAGCCAGGTCACCGGCGTGCCCGCGGCCACGCTGAATAAGGTGGGCGCGGGCGCGGTGCCCGCGTTCACCCAAGGGCGGCAGGCGTTCACCGCCGGCACGGGCGCGCCGCTGACCAGCGGCGGCAAGCCGCAAATGCTCTACATCGGCGCCGAGTTCTGCCCGTACTGCGCGGCAACCCGGTGGTCGATGGCAATCGCGCTGAGCCGGTTCGGCACGCTGACCCCGCTGCACGGCATCCACTCCTCGTCCACGGACGCCGACCCGAACACCGCGACGCTGACGTTCTACAAATCCGGTTACAACAGCAAGTACCTGAACTTCACGCCGGTGGAGGTCCAGACGGTCAGCCGGGGCCCGCTGCAGAACCCCACCAGCGCGCAGAACGCGATCTGGGCCAAGTACGAGCCGGACGCGAACAGCCGCGGCTACCCGTTCATCGCCTTCAGCAACAAGCTGGTCATGAAGGGCCCCATCTACGACGCGGCGGTGCTCCAGGGCAAGTCGTGGAGCCAGATCGCCGCCGCGCTGAAGGACCCGACGTCACCGGTCTCCCACAGCGTGGTCGGCGCGGCCAACTACATCACCGGCGCCATCTGCAAGATGACGAACAACCAGCCGTCTGACGTCTGCACCTCGCCCGCCGTCCAAGCCGTGCAGAGCGGCCTGTAGATGGCCACGCGCAAGCCGGGCACGACGGCCCGGCCAAGCGGCGGGACACAGTCACGCGACAAGGGCACCCGCGGCGGCCGCCCGGATGCGAGCGCCACTGCCGGCACGAGCGGCCAGCGGCAAGGCAAGCAGGCCGCGCGCCAGGGCAGGCCGGGCAACGCGCAGGCGCGCGCGGCCGGCCAGGCACAGCGCGGGCGCACGGCCCCGGTCGCGGCCGCCGCCGTGGAGCCCAGCATCGCCGCAACGCCGGCCTGGTTCCAGTGGACCACCTGGGCGCTGTCCCTCGCCGGCCTCGGCGTGTCGATCTACCTCACCATCGCCCACTTCAACACGTCGGTGACGCTGGCCTGCCCGGCGACGAGCACGGTCAACTGTGAGAAGGTCACCACGAGCCCGGAGTCGTACGCGTTCGGCATCCCGGTCGCGGTGCTCGGCCTGGCGTTCTACCTGTTCCTCGCGGTCGCCAACTCGCCGTGGGTATGGCGGATGACCTGGCCGCCGATCCGGTGGGCGCGGATCGGCTCGATGGTGGCCGGCATCGTGTTCGTACTCTGGCTGGTGTACGCGGAACTGTTCAAGATCGGCGCCATCTGCCTGTGGTGCACCAGCGTGCACGTGATCACGTTCGCGTTGTTCGTGCTGATCATGTTCGGCTTCGCGTCCGGGTACGGCACCACGAAGGATCCCGCCCTGGCCTGACCGGCCGGCTCGTCTCCAGGACGAGGCGAACCTCGTCGGTGCGCCGATGACAGCGGGCCACGGCCGCCCGTAGCGTCATTGCTGGCCCCGCCGCCCCGCGGGGGGCCAGACGGCGGGAGGCCCGGGCATGACCAGCGTGATCAGGTGCGAGGGCCTGACCAAGCGATACCGCGGCGTCACCGCGCTTGACGGGCTGGATCTCGACGTCGGGCCCGGCCAGGTGTTCGGCTTCCTCGGCCCGAACGGCGCCGGTAAGACGACTACGCTGCGCATCCTCCTCGGGCTGGTCACGCCCACCGCGGGGCGGGCCTGGGTGAACGGGCGGCCAGCCGGTGACCCGGACGGGCTCGCCGGTGTCGGCGCGATGATCGAGGAGCCGGCCTTCTACCCGTGGCTCACCGGGCGGCGCAATCTGGAGGTGCTGGCCCTGTCCGGCCCGCCTCTGCCGGGACCGGCGGGCCAGATCGGCCGGGTACTGGCGGCGGCCGGCCTCGGCGCGGCCGCGGACCGCAAGGTCAAGGGCTACTCCCAGGGCATGCGGCAGCGCCTCGGCCTCGCGGCCGCGCTGATGCGCGACCCCTCGCTGCTGCTGCTCGACGAGCCGGCCAATGGGATGGACCCGGCGGGCATCGCCGAGTTCCGCACGCTGCTGCGCTCCCTGGCCGGGCGGGGCATCACCGTGTTCCTGTCCAGCCATCTACTCGCGGAGGTCGAGCAGATCTGCGACCAGGTCGCGGTGCTGCGGTCCGGCCGGCTGGTGGAGCAGGGCCCGGTGGCCGGGCTCGCCACGGCCAGGGCGCGGGTGCGCGTAGTACTTGACCCTGCTGACCACCGGGCCGCCCTGGCGCTGCTCGCGCCCTGGGCGGCGCGGCCGGACGGCCCGGACGCGGTGCTGGTGGACTGGACCGACGGCCAGGCGGTGACCCGCGCGCTCGGCCAGGGCGGGGTCTGGCCGCACCAGGTCGTCCTGGACCGGCCTGCCCTGGAGGAGGCGTTCCTGACCATGATCGAGGACACCGCGGCGGTGAACGATGCGACTGCTTCACGCTGAACTGGCCAAGCTCGCCAGGCCGCTGAGCCTGGGGGTGGCGGCCGCGGCGGCACTGTTCTGCCTGCTGCTTGCCGCCGGCGGGAGCCACAACGCGGTGCTCGCCGCCCAGGGCGCGCCCCGGCACCTGCCCTCCTGCGCAGCGGAACAGGTGCCCGCCGGGCCGCAATGCTCCCGCTGGCAGGCCGCGGCCCGGGCCCGGCTGCGGCAGATCCAGGCGGAACCCGCCCAGGTCTCCGGCCAGCTTGCCCCGGCCGCGGCCGGGGCCGAGGCGGCCGGGCTGATCGCCTCCCTGCCCGGCGCCTTGGCGATAGCGCTGCTCGCGGGCGCCCACATCGGCGGCGAGTGGTCCGGCCGGACCATGAAGAGCCTGCTCACCCAGCATGGCCGTCGCTGGCAGGTGCTGGTGGCCAAGCTGGTGAGCTTGTGGCTGGCCGGCATCGGCCTCATCGCCGCCTGCTGGGCGGCGCTGGCGCTGGCCGGGCCGGTACTGGCCCGGCTCAGCCACCTGCCCGGGCCGGATCAGACGGTTGCCCACGGGCTCAGCTTGTCCGGCTCCCAGGTGGCCAGGGCGCTGCTCGTGCTGGCTGTGTTCGCCGTCATCGGGCTGCTCGCCGCGGTGATCACCCGGGGTGCCGTCGGCACGATCGCGGCCACCGCGGGCGCGATCCTAGCGATGCTGGCCGTGGCGGCGCTGCCCGGCGCCGGGCGCTGGACGCCGGCCACCTGGGTGGCCAGCTGGATGGGCTTCCCCGCGGGGCTCGGCTCGGTCACGGCCCTGCCGGCCAACTTCTGGTCCCGGTTCATCGGCACAGGCGCCCCGCCCGGCCAGGTGGCCGGTTTCGCCGGGCTGGCCGGGCTGGTGGTGGCCGGCCTGGCCGTGGCGGAGCGGATCTTCCGCCGTGCCGACATCAGCGGCTGACGCAGTGCGCGGTGCTGGCCCCGGCCCCACCGCCCCGCCCATGGCTGGCTCCGGCCCTACCACCCCCGCCCATGCGGTCCCGGCTCGACAGCACCGCGCGGTCCGGGCGCGACGGCGCCAGGTGGTCATACTGTCGGATCATGCGCGTGCCGGCCTGGCGTGACCTCGGACGCCCCCAGCGGGTGGACCTAGCCATCGCGGCCGTGCTGCTGGCCTGGGGGCTCCCCGACGTGCCGTGGTGGTGGGAGCCGCCCGGCCACGCCGGGTCCACCCCGGTCGTGCTCGGCTCGCTGGGGCTGACGCTGGCCATGTCGGTTCCGTTCTGCTGGCGCCGCCGGTTTCCCGCGCTGGTACTGGCCTTGGCCGCCGGCGTGCTGGCGACCCGGGCTGCTCTGGGCCGCAACGAGATCTCCGCGTTCGCGGCCGTCCTGGTCGGCGCCTACGGGCTCGGCGCCTACTCGGTCGCGACGAGGCGGTACGCGCGCTGGCTGGGCTGGGCGGCACTGGCGGTGGCGCTCGTGACCGTCGCCGTCAACCACATCAGGCTGGCCGCCGCGCCGTTCGCACTGCTGGGAGCCGCGTTCGTGCTCGGCGACGCGGCGAGCGCCCGGCGCGCGGAGACGGCCGCGGCGGTGGCGGCCGCGCACCAGGCGGAGCGCACGCGCATCGCACGTGAGCTGCATGACGTGGTTGCCCACCAGCTCTCGGCCATCGCCGTGCAGGCAGGCGCCGCCCGCATCGCGTCGGTCAGCCTGGATGCCGGTGGACCGGGCGCGGGCGAGCTTGGCAGTACGGCCGAGATCCTTGCCCGGGTGGAACAGCTGTCCAGGGAGGCGCTAGCCGAGCTCAGCCACCTGCTTGGGGCCCTGCGGCGCGACCCGGATGCCGCCGCTGACATGCCGCCCGCACCGACGCTGGCCGGGCTGGACGCGCTCATCGCCTCGGCCAGGCGGGCGGGAGTGCCGGCCGAACTGGCCATCGAGGGCCAGCCACGAAACCTCTCCCCCGGCGTGGAACTGTCCGGTTACCGCATCGTCTCCGAAGCGCTGGCGAACGTGGCCAGGCACGCGCCCGGGGCCACGGCCAGCGTCGTGCTCCGCTACGCCGCGAAGCGGCTGGAGATCACCGTCAAGAACACCACGCCACCGCACGGCCACCACCGCCCGGCCGGGGCACCCGCCAGGGCGGGGGCCGCGGCGCGGCCGGGCGCCGGGCCGCGGGCGGGGCTCGGGCTGGGGGTGCGCGGGATGCGGGAGCGGGCCGAACTCTACGGCGGCACACTCGACGCGGGCCCGTGCCCGGACGGCGGGTTCCTGGTCACCGCGACGCTGCCCTACGGTCCGGCGGCGGGCCACCAGGCTGGCGAGGCGGGCCGCCAGATCAGCGACGGAGCGGGCCACAGGGCCGGCGACGAGGCCGCGCCCGCGGGAGGCCCGCCGTGACCGGCGGCGAGCCGGTCCGCATCCTGATCGCGGACGACCAGGCCCTGGTGCGGGCCGGGCTCGCCACGCTGCTGGACAGCCAGCCGGGGCTGACCGTCGTCGGGCAGGCGGGCACCGGCGAGGAAGCGGTCCACCTCGCCCGCAAGGTCGCGCCGGACGTGGTGCTGATGGACATCAGGATGCCGGTGCTCGACGGGCTGACCGCCACCCGGCGCATCCTCTCCGCCCCGCCGTCGCCCGGGGCCCGCCCGATCCGTGTCGTCGTGCTGACCACCTACGACCTGGATGAGTACGTGTACGAGGCACTGCGCGCGGGCGCATCCGGCTTCCTGCTCAAGCACGCGCCCCCCGAGGAACTGCTGCTCGGCGTGCGCGCGGCCGCCGACGGTGGGGCGCTGCTGTCCCCGCAGGTGACCCGCAGGCTGGTGGCCGAGTTCGCGGCCCGGCGGCCGCCGGCGGCGCTCCGGGCGCCGCCGGAACTGGACCGGCTCACCCCGCGCGAGCGGGAAGTGCTCGACCTGGTCATCTGCGGCCGGTCCAACACCGAGATCGCCGAATTGCTGGTCGTGTCCCTGAGCACCGTGAAGACCCACCTGGCCCACATCCTGGACAAGCTGGGGCTGCGGGACCGGGTCCAGGCGGTCGTGTTCGGGTACGAGCACGGCCTGGTCGAACCCGGTGCCGGCTGAGGAACGCAGCGGCAGGAGGAAATGCCGCTCGTCCCTGGCGCGTTGCTGATCGTGGAAGCCTGACGGGGAGGGAGCGGCAACGGATAAGAACGGTCGGCAGAGCACGGACGGGAACACAACCACTGATCAAGCGCAACGCCCGGCCAGCGCGCCGGGCGCCAGCCCACGCCAGCGCGGCTGGATAGCGCGGCTTACGGGGTACTGCTGGCGCTACCAGCGCAACGTGATCCTCGCCCTCGGCGGGACCCTGGTGGTCAGCGCGGTGGGAATCGCCATCCCGCTGATCCAGCGGGCCATCGTGGACAACCTCACCTCGTCCAGCCAGGCCGCCATCTGGCCGCTGGCGGTGGCACTGCTCATCGCGGCAGTGGCCAACTTCGGCGCGCTGTACCTGCGGCGCTACCGGGCCGGCCTGCTCTCCCTGGACGTGCAGCACGACCTGCGCACACAGATCCTGGCCTCGCTGTCCCGCCTGGACGGCACCCGGCAGGACGAGCTGCACACCGGCCAGATCGTGAGCCGTTCGATCTCCGACATCACGATGGTGCAGGGCCTGCTGTCCATGGTGCCGATGCTGATGGGTAACGTGGTGCTGTTCGCTGGTTCCCTGATCGCCATGGCGGTGCTCTCGCCGCTGCTCACCGTGATCGCGCTTGCGGTCGCCCCGTCCCTGTGGTTCATCTCGCTGAAGTCCAGGCGCACGCTGTTCCCGGCGAGCTGGGACGCGCAGCAGCGGGCGGCCGCCGTCGCGGAGGTGGTCGAGGCCTCCGTGACCGGCGTGCGCGTGGTCAAGGGCTTCGGGCAGGAGGAGCAGGAAACCGAGCGGCTCGAACGGGCCGGCTCGGATCTGTACGGCTCCCGGGTGCGGACCGTGCGGCTGACGGCCAAGTACAACCCCGCGCTGCAGGCGATCCCCTCGCTCGGCCAGGTCGGGGTGCTCGCGCTCGGCGGCTGGATGGCGCTGCGCGGATACATCACGCTCGGCACGTTCCTGGCCTTCGCCTCCTATCTGATGGCCATGGTCTGGCCGGTCCGGTCTCTGGCCATGCTGGTCACGCTCGGCCAGGAGGCCAGGGCCAGCGTGGTCCGGGTGTTCGAGGTGATCGACGCCCGCCCGGTGGTGACCGACCGGCCGGGCGCCTCGGCGCTGCCGCCACAGACCCCGGCCGTGGAGTTCGACGACGTCCGGTTCGGCTACGTGCCGTCGCAGCCGGTGCTGCGCGGCCTGTCGCTGCGGGTGGCGCCGGGCGAGACGCTGGCGCTGGTCGGCACCGCGGGATCGGGGAAGTCCACGATCTCGCTGCTGCTCCCCCGCTTCTACGACGTGCGCGGCGGCCAGGTCAGGGCCGGCGGCTTCGACGTCAGGGACCTCACCCAGGACTCCCTGCGCGCGGCGATCGGGCTGGTGCTCGAGGAGAGCTTCCTGTTCTCCGACACCGTCGCCGCGAACATCGCGTTCGGCCGGCCGGACGCGACCCGGGAACAGGTCATCGCCGCGGCCCGCGCGGCCGAGGCGCACGAGTTCATCACCGGGCTGGCCCAGGGCTACGACACGGTTGTGGGCGAGCAGGGGCTCACCCTGTCCGGCGGCCAGCGGCAGCGGGTCGCGCTGGCCCGCGCGCTGCTCACCGACCCGCGCATCCTGGTGCTCGACGACGCCACCTCGGCGGTGGACCCGCGGGTCGAGGCGGAGATCCACCAGACCCTGCGGCGGGTCATGGAGGGCCGGACCACGCTGCTGATCGCGCACCGGCGGTCGACGCTGCGCCTGGCAGACCGGATCGCGGTGCTCGACGAAGGACGACTCGTCGCCGAGGGCAGCCACGAGGAGCTCATGGCATCCAGCCCGCTCTACCGGCTGCTGCTGGCCGGTCCCGGCGACGACGCGGAAGGCATCGGCGCCGGCGAGCTTGACGCTTATCAGGACGCTACGGACCTCGCGGCACCGGGCGCCGCGAGTTCGGCTCCGGCCGTGGCGACCGCCACGCAAGCGGGTGCCCCGCAGCCCCTGGCCCTTGCCGCGGCACGGCCGGGGGGAACGTCGCGGCCGGCGCAGGGGCGGCCGCGTAATGCAAGCTCAACGGGCTTCCTCGGCGACGTACCTGCCTCTCCCGAACTGCTGGCGCAGGTGGACGCGCTGCCGCCCGCGTCGGAGACGCCGGGCGTGGACGCCGCCGCCGCCCGTGCCCCCGACCCGCACTTCACGCTGCGCCGTCTGCTGCGGCCGTTCCTCGCGGCGTTCGCCGTGGGGCTGGTGCTCGACGGCCTCGACGCGCTGGCCAGCCTGGCCATGCCGGCCCTGGTCCGCGGCGGCATCGACCACGGCATCGAGACCGGCGTGCTGGCGGCGATTCTCGTCGTCTCGGTGGTGGCGCTGCTGATCACCCTTGCCGACTGGGTGATCAACGCGGTGCAGACCACGGTGGTGGGCCGGACCAGCGAGCGGCTGCTCTACACCCTGCGCGTGAAGATCTTCGCGCACCTGCAGCGGCTGGGCCTGGACTACTACGAGCGCGAACTGTCCGGCCGCATCATGACGCGGATGACCACGGACGTGGAGGCGCTCTCCTCGTTCCTGCAGACCGGGCTCATCACGATGGTGAACTCGGTGCTGCTGGTCGTCGGGGTGCTCGCCGCGCTGCTGATCATCAACTTGGAGCTTGGGCTGGTGGTGCTGGCGATCATGCCGGTGGCCGCGGTCGCTACGGCGGTCTTCCGCAGCAAGGCGTCCGTGGCCTACCAGGACGCCAGGGACAAGGTCAGCGCGGTCAACGCCGACCTGCAGGAGAACGTGGCCGGGCTGCGCGTCTCCCAGGCCTACCGCCGCGAGGGGCGCAACCTGGAGCGCTTCACCGGGCGCAGCGACGCCTACCGCCGGTCGCGGATGCGCGCCCAGCGCTACATCGCGCTGTACTTCCCGTTCGTGCAGTCCCTCTCCACGCTGGCCAGCGGCCTGGTGCTGCTGGTCGCGGCGGGCCAGATGCACAGCGGCGTGCTGACCGCGGGCGCGCTCATCGCCTACCTGCTCTACATCGACATGCTGTTCTCGCCGGTCCAGCAGATCTCCCAGGTGTTCGACGGCTACCAGCAGGCCGCCGTGGGGGTGCGCCGGATCCGGGAACTGCTGCACACCCCGACGTCCACCCCGCAGGCAAGCCACCCGCTGCCCTCGCCGCGCGGCCGGGCCCGCATCGAGTTGCAGGACGTGCACTTCGGCTATGCGGGAACCGGCCAGGAGGCGCTCGCCGGGGTCAGCCTGACCGTCGCGCCCGGCGAGACCGTCGCGCTGGTCGGGCAGACCGGCGCGGGCAAATCCACCCTGGTCAAGCTGGTGGCGCGGTACTACGACGTGACCGGCGGGCGGGTCCTGGTGGACGGCACCGACATCCGCGACCTCGACCTGGCCTCCTACCGGCGGCGCCTGGGCGTGGTGCCGCAGGAGGCGTTCCTGTTCGCGGGCACGGTGCGGGATGCCATCGCGTACGGCCGGCCGGAGGCCAGCGACGCCGAGGTGCTGGCGGCGGCCCGGGCCGTGGGTGCCGTGGACATGATCAACCGCCTGCCCGGCGGCTTCGGCCATGAGGTGTCCGAGCGCGGGCGCAACCTGTCCGCCGGGCAGCGCCAGCTCATCGCGCTGGCCCGTGCCTACCTGGTCGATCCGGACATCCTGCTGCTCGACGAGGCGACCGCCGCGCTGGACCTGGTCAGCGAGGCCGCCGTGGCGCGGGCCGCGGAGCGGCTGCTGGCCTCGCGGACGACGCTGGTGGTGGCGCACCGGCTCACCACCGCGGCGCGCGCGGACCGGATCGTGGTGCTCGACCAGGGCCGGATCGCCGAGGTCGGCACGCACGACGACCTGCTCGCGGCGGGCGGTACCTACGCCTCGCTCTGGGACGCGTTCACCGGCGACGCCACGCTCGCCGCCTGAGTGGCTGTGCTGGCCCGGGGGAGCGACCCCCCGGAACCCCCCGATGGCCTCAAGGGCCCGCGACTCCGTCGCGGGCCCTTTGGCCTGC
>Ga0306925_10003048_pt1 | contig 14666 bp, 9 predicted proteins | sample flu12Cox44000176_FD_203755 | JGI IMG/M metagenome (GOLD analysis project Ga0306925, IMG submission 203755) | Lab enrichment of tropical soil microbial communities from Luquillo Experimental Forest, Puerto Rico - flux8day.12C.oxic.44.000.176 (v2)... | ecosystem: Environmental > Terrestrial > Soil... | reverse complement strand
AGAAGGAAAAGGCTCCAGAGCACCGAGGCGATGCTCGCGCGGCGCTTCAATCGATGATATCGGGCGGCCTTAGCTTCGTTCACTGTCTGCGTTCGACTCGGCGGCGTCGCTGTGGCTGCGAATGCGAATGCCCCCGTTGGTCGTGTGGAGCTCGATTGGCGGGCCGCCGCCGTTCAGCCTCCCCTCGAAGCGCCGCCGTCCTCGCTCGGACACCTCGATCTTCACGTCGTCCGCCACTCTAATGCCGCCGTTGGTCCACGTCGCCAGGATGTCCGCTCTCGCGGTGTCCGGCACGTTGAGGGTCACGCTGCCATTGGTCGTGCGCAGGAAGACCTTCTCGGATCCCATCGACGCGAGATCCACGTTCACGCTGCCATTCGTGGTTCGCGCCTCCACGGCGCCGGTCAGATTCTTGGTCGTCACGCTGCCGTTCGTGGTCTGCGCGGCGACCCGGCCGGCAAGACCGCTCACCATGACCGCTCCATTCGTGTTCGTCACGTTCACGACCGCGTTTCGCGGCGCGCGCACGTGATATCGCACCTCGAAACCGGCGCCGAGCATGATGCCGCTCATGCGCTCGGTTTCAATCGAGACGCGGTCCGGCGTGATGTCTTCCTTGATGACGATCCGCGGGAGCAGTTCGCGTGCGCCCTCGTCGGTGGCGGCTCTCGCGATGCGTTCGGCGCGCACCTCGACCGTGGACCCTTCGGCGGCTTGTACTTCGATCCGCCCGTTGGTGTTGCCGATTCGAATCTCGCCGCCCGGCGCCAGGGGGTAGCTGCGGACCCACTCGTCACTTGCCCGGCCAGTCAGATGGCCGAGCGACATGTCGCAAGCGCCGGCGGCGACCGCTGCCAGGACGAGCGCCACCGTCACCCGGGCGAGAGAAACCGTCTTCATGGCCACTACCCTCCTCGGCAGTACGTATATACGCCGCGGAGGATACCTCAGTTCAACCGGACCGACACAAGCTTGGAAACACCCGGCTCTTCCATGGTGACCCCGTACAGCCGATCGGCGATCTCCATCGTTTTCCGGTTGTGCGTGATGACGATGAACTGCGTGTGCTCTTGCATGCCGCGCAACATCTCCACGAACCGGCCGATGTTCGCATCGTCAAGTGGCGCGTCGATTTCGTCCAGCAGGCAGAACGGGCTCGGCTTGTACTTGAACATGCCGAACATCAAAGCGATGGCGGTCAGCGCCTTCTCTCCGCCGGACAGCAGCTGCACGCTTTGAAGGCGCTTGCCGGGGGGCTGCGCGATGATTTCGATCCCGCTCTCGAGCGGGTCGTTTTCGTCGAGGAGCGCGAGCCCCGCGCGCCCGCCGCCGAAGAGCGTGCTGAACATGTGCTGGAAGTTCTGATTGATCGCGGCCAGGGCCTCACTGAAGCGCTGGCGCGTGGTCTCGTCGATCCGCTTGATCGTCTCCGTCGTGAGCGCAATCGATTCGATGAGGTCCTTTCGCTCGGTCGAGAGAAACGTGTGGCGCGCCTCGAGCTCGTCGAACTGCTCGATCGCCATCATGTTGACCGGGCCGAGCCGATCGATCTTGCCGCGCAGCGCGGTGATGGCTTCTTCGGCGCTGAGCGTGCGCCGTTCGGCGGCGAACACGGCGTCGACCGGCGGCATCGACTCCGCCCCCGCGAGGCCCGCCTCGTCGTCACCGCTTGCTTCGTCTTCTCCAGCAGCGGAGATCACGGCTGCGTCCGGCGTCGTCTGACCTTCCGCCTCCAGCTGCTCGACCTCCGCAACCACTTCAGCGAGCGCCATATTGACGGCATCTTCGCACGTGTGCGCGAGATGCGACAGGTCACCCTCAGCCGTCGCCCGGGCGACATCCAACGCCGAGACGTCAGAGCGAAGCGCGTCGTGTGCGGCGCGGGCTTGCTTGATCGACGCTTCGAGATCATCGGACATGGCTCTCAGCGTCGAAACCGCATCGTCGGCGGAAGCCACATCCCGGCGCAACTCCTCGAGCGCCTGGACGTCGCCATCGAGCGCGGCCTCGCCCTCGACGATCGCCGCCCGGAGTCCGTCGATCCGTCGACGCGACTCGTCGATATCCGCGGCGAGGACGTCCGTCCGCTGTTCCATCTCCGCGGCGGCTTCTTCCAGGCGCAGGATCTCGGACGCCAGCGCGCTCGCGCGCTCGACCAGTCCAGCGTGCGCCGCCCGCGCTTCGGCAGCCCGCCGGCTCAACTCTTCGGTCGCCTCGCGCGCCTCGAACAGGCGGCGCTGCGCGACGGTCAGACGGTCGTCGGCCACACGCTGCGCCTGATCGAGCTGTGCAATCGAGGCCCGCGCCTCTTCCTGCCGTCGATCGAGCGCGTCGCGTTCTTCTTCGGCCTGCCGGCGCTCGCGCGCCAGCTGTTCACCTTTCTGACCGAGCCGTGCCTGCTCCTCCGTCGCGTGCTGCAGCTGGGCCTCGCAGGCCACGACGGTTTTCTCGTGTTTGTGGTGGTCGGCGTTCAAGGCGGCGATGGCGCTGGTCGCGTGTGCAACAGTGCTGTCCAGCTCCGCAGCCTCTTGGGCCAAACGAGCGAGAGCCTCGCGATCCGAGCGAACGCGGTCGCCGAGCTCCTTGATCTCGCGCTTGGTCTCGAGGATGCCGTGAGCGTGCGCTTGCGCACCACCTGAGACCAGCGATGGGCCGCGGAAGACGTCGCCGGATAGCGTCGCAACCGCCAGCGGCGTCAGGCCGCTCGACCTGGCCGCGCCGGCGTAGCTCGGGACGATCCACGCATCGCCGATGGCGGCCCGAATGGCGTCCGCGAACGGGCCATTGACGCGGACCACCGACGACAGCAGGCGGAGACCCTCTTCGGCACTGCTTTCACCCCGGGGCCCCTTCGCCCCGAGCGCGCCGCGGTCCGGCCGCACCGCCGACGTGACGAGAAACCCGCAACGCCCTACCGCCGCGTCGCGCACCACTTGGAAGCCGGCTTCCGCGTGCTCCGGGTGTTCCACGACGATGTGCTGGAGAAGGTCGCCGAGGCAGGCCTCGACGGCGCGCTCGTACCCTTTTTCCACCTCGAGATAATCGGCGATCGCCCCCTGTTGGTTGACCGCACCGTTGGCTTGGGCCAGCACTGCTCGGGCCGCATCGCCGTAGCCGGCGCGCGCAGCGTCGAGCTCCTCGAGCGATTTCAAACGCGCCTCGACGCCGGCAAGCGCGTGCTCGCGGGACCGTACGGCCCGCGCGCGCCACTCGTGCTCGATGCGCGCGCTGGCGAGCTCGGACTCACGCGCCATGCGCGCGATCTTCGCCGCCTTGATGGCCTCGTGTGCTCGTCGCAATCCGTCCGCCGCCGCCCGATGGTCCGCCGAGGCGCGCTCGGCCTCGATGCGGATGTCGGCCTCCTCGACATCGAGCTTGGAGATCGCGTCCAGGACCTTGTCACGCGCAAGGGCGGCGTGCTCGAGCGCGTGCCGGAGTGCGGTCGCCGAATTGATGGCCGAGAAGACCTCGCTCCGCGCCGCTTCGACGTCCGCCTCGAGCCCCTCGATTTCCCGATGCGCCCCCTCGTACGCGTCGGACTCGGACGCGAGCGAGGCCGCCGCGCGATCGCGCTCGGCGTTGGCTTCGGCCGCTGCTTCTCGCCGGGCGGCAATCGCCGACCGCGCGGGCTCGCGGCGCGCCTCGAGGGCGTCCCGCTCGCCGGCCATGACCGTGACGCGCTCCTGGAGGCTCTGGATCTGCTCTCGACTGAACGTGATCTGCTGCTGCTGTCGGTTGATGGCGAGCTCTCGCGCGTGCGCCGCCTCGCGGGCGCGCGTCGCGCGTGACTCCGACTCGACGAGCTCCATCCGCGCCCGACCCAGGTCGTTGTCGATCTCCGCGACTCTGGCCGCCGCCGCCGACTCGCGCTCACGCGCCTCGTTCAGGCGCGACTTGGCGGACGCGATCGTTTCCGAGAGCTGGCGGTACTTGCGTGCGAACAGGACTTTCTCCCACCGCCTTAGCTCCTCGCGCAGACGTTGATAGCGCTGCGCCTTGGCGGCTTGCCGTTTGAGCGCGCCGCGCTGCTTCTCGACCTCGAACACGATGTCCTCGATGCGCGTGAGGTTCTGCTGCGCGGCTTCGAGCTTCAGCTCCGCCGCCCGACGGCGGACCTTGTATTTGGTCACACCCGCCGCTTCCTCGATGAGCTGACGGCGATCGGTCGGGCGTGTGCTGAGAATCATCCCGATCTTGCCCTGCTCGATGATCGCGTAGGCCTTGGCGCCGAGGCCGGTGTCCATGAGCAGGTCGTGAATATCCTTCAAGCGGCAGACCCGGCCGTCGATCAGGTATTCGCTCTCACCCGATCGGTAGAGCCGTCGCGTGACTTCGATCTCTCGGGCGACCGACTGAAAGATCTCTTCGACGGGTGACAGAACGCGGGCATGGCCGTTCCCGTCGCTCCCCGGCGCGGGCCCGTGCCCGTTGCCCCCTACCACTGCTAGTCCTTGGGCCTTGGGCACAGTTGGTCCTTGGGCCGCGGGCCTTGGTTCTTGGTCCGTCCTTGGTTCTTGATCCGACCCTGGTCCTTGGTCCGACCCCGGTCCTTGGTCCTCGGCGACCGGCGCAGGCGCCTCGGCGGCCGTAGCAGAATCCGCTCGGGCTTGGGCCGGCGGCTCGAGCGCAGGACCGGATAGGGTTTTCAGGAACCCGCTGAAGCGCAGGCGTACTTCGGCCGATGCCGTCGGCTTGCGCGCATCGCTGCCGCTGAACAGCACGTCCTCCATGCGCTCGCCCCGGAGGCTCTTCGCGCTCTGCTCGCCCATCACCCACGTGATCGCGTCGGCTACGTTGCTCTTGCCGCACCCGTTGGGACCGACAATCGCCGTGACCCCCTGATCGAAGGCAAGCTCCGAGCGATCGGAAAATGACTTGAAGCCGTTGATTTCGAGACGCTGCAAACGCATCAATCAATCCAATGGGGATTGCGGATTGCAGAATGCAGATTGACTCCGGCAATCAATCCGCAATCCTTAATCCACGATCCGCAATCTGAGTGAGTTGGCTGGGAAAGCAACGGGATACGACCGAGTATGTGCCCTTTCACTGTCCGAAATGTGGACAGCGGCCCCGGGCCCAAAACGGTCGTCAGTCTAACAAGGCCTAGTTATAGCGGCAAGTTCAAACTACGCCCCATATGTTGGGCAGCGCCCCCAACGCTGGTCTTTAGTCCCTGGTTCTTAGGACCGGTCCGTCCGTGGTCCTCCGTCCGTCTAATTGGCTTTGGTCCGCGTGCCCCTGTTGAGCTCCGTCAGCTTCACGGCCTCGCCGAACGCGCCCAGCGCGGCCACCGCCTGCGGGTCCACTTGAATGAGGTGACGCCGCCCGTCCGCGATGCCGAATACCGCGTTGTCGATCTCGAATCGAATCATCGCCTTGATGAACTCGAGATCCTTGGCGAAACCGTCCTCAACGATGCGAACGTGATCGGACTTCAGCTGCTCGCGGAAGTCCGCCATCATCGCATCGTCGACCACGAAGTTCGGTTTGACGAGCCGGCGCCCCGTCGACTGCTGCGTAATGCGCGTGTCGCCTTCGGCCGCGTATTTCTGCGCGTAGTTGGTGAACGCCCCTCGCGCATACAGACCGCGACCGAAGCGCCCGGGATTGAAGCCCTCGACCGGGCCGGCCACACGCTTGTCGGGCTCGATGCCTCCGCCGCTGTAAACGGGCCGCCCGGCGTCGGTGTATCTCAGGTCCGCAGGGCTGTGCGCCTTGTTCGCGTCCTGGTCGCGCAGCGAGTAGCTGAGATACTCGTCGAAGCTCGCGTCCCACGGGCGCTGGATGAGCCGCTTGCTCGGCGTGTAGTAATGAGCGGTCGTCAACGCCAGCCCGGCGCCCGCCGTGATCCGGTAAACCGACTGCACGAGCGCCTTGCCGAACGTCGTCTCGCCGACGACGTACGCGCGGTCGTGGTCCTGGAGCGCGCCCGTCACGATCTCCGAGGCGCTTGCGCTGTTCCGGTTCGCGAGCAGGACGATCGGCATCTCCGTGAATTCGCTCTCTTCGGTCGCGCGATAGTCCTGATCCGAGTTCGCGATCCGCCCCCGTGTGTAGACGATCATCTTCCCTTTGGGCAGAAATTCGTTGGCAACTTTGATCGCCTGGTCCAGCGGTCCCCCCGGATTGCCCCGCACGTCGAAGAGCAACCGTTTCATCCCCTTCCCGGCCAGATCGTGCAGCGCGTGCTTGACGTCGCGATCGGTGTTCTCGCCGAACTCCTGCATCCGAATGTAGCCGGTCGTTCCATCGACCATGAAATACGCGGGCACGGTCGGAATGTAGACTTCGTCGCGAACCAGATCGAACGGTATGAGCTGCTCGTACCCGCGGCGCCGCACCTCGACGTGCACGAGCGTCCCTTTTGGCCCCCGCAAACGCCGCTGCGTCTGGTCGATGGTCCAGCCCTTGGCGTCTTCGCCCTCGACGCGCGCAAAGACATCGCCGCGGCGAATCCCTTTTTTGTAGGCCGGAGACCCTTCGAACACATTCTGCGCCGTGATGTCGCCATCGTTGGACACGATGGACACGCCGATGCCGTAGTAACGCCCTTCCTGCCGCTCGCGCATCTGCGCGTACTCGCGTGGCGTGAAATAGCTCGAGTGCGGATCGAGCGTAGCGAGCATCCCCCGGATGGAGCTCGTCACCAGCGTCTCGGAGTCGACTTTGTCGACGTAGCTCGATTCGATGGCATTCAGCGCCGCCGAGAACGCGCGATAGTGATCGGGAATCTTGTCGTCGGTGGCGAGTGCGCTTCGCCCGAAAAGCCCGCCAACGAGGGCCGAGACGAGAATGGCAAACACGACAGCGGGCAGGGAGCGGTAGGGTCGCATATTTGGCTACTTCGATTTAGACTAGCAGATAACTACCTTACAAACAACGACTTCTGAGCATCGACCCGAACGGCTGGTTCCTGAGGTTTCTTGACCGGACCTTCGCCCGATTCCTATAATGACTGAGCCGGCCCGCCTTCGGCCTTACGGATTGTTTGAGGAAACGAGGACACCATGTTTGGCTCCATCGGCATGCCAGAGCTGATCATCATTTTTGTGATCGCTCTGATCGTCTTCGGCCCCCGAAAGCTACCCGAGCTGGGACGGTCGCTGGGGAGAAGTCTGGCTGAGTTCAAGAAAGCCTCGAACGAGCTGCGGAGCACCCTCGAAGAAGAAATCCGGGTCGAAGAACAGAAGGAAGGTCAGAAGGAAGCGGCAGCCAAACAGACCGTTTCCGCGCCCGCGGCTGTCACCCACGCGGACGAGTCCGTGCGCCAGGATCACAGTGCGTAGAGGCTGATGGCTCTCGTTCCATTTCCAGGCAACCAGACGGGCGCTTACAAAGCGCTCCCGCCGGACGACGAAGACGATGCACTCAGCGGAAAAATGTCGTTTCTGGAGCATCTCGACGAGCTCCGGAAGCGCATCGTGAATTCGTGCATCGCGATTGCCGTCGGCGTCGTCCTGACTTTTGCCTTCATCGAGAAGATCTTCAACTTCATTCTCGCGCCGACCCGGAAGGCGCTGCCTCCCGGCGTGAAGATGATTTACACGCAGCCGGGCGAAGCCTTTTCGCTGTATGTCACGGTCGCCCTTATCGCAGGCGTTGTCGTCGCGGCACCGTACATCATGTATCAAGTCTGGCTGTTCATCGCGCCGGGCCTCTACTCGAACGAGAAGCGCATGGCGATCCCGTTCGTGTTGTTTACGACCTTGGGGTTTCTCCTGGGCGCCGCCTTCAACCACTACGTCGCGTTTCCGTTCATGATGGCGTTCTTCGCCAGCTTCAACGGCGTCGACCTCGCATTCATGCCTCGCCTGGAGGACACGTTTGGCCTCTACACGAAGATGCTGCTCGGGATGGGCGTCGTGTTTCAGATGCCGACCGTCGTATTCTTCCTCGCCAAACTGAACCTGGTGTCCGCGCGCTTCCTCGCGCGGCACTTCAAGTATGCGTTCCTCATCATCTTCATCGTGGCCGCCGTCATCACGCCGACGGGCGATATGATGACCCAAACGATCTTCGCGGCGCCGATGGTCGGGCTGTATGTCCTGAGCATCGTCGTCGCCTGGGTCATTGGACCGAAGCGCGCGAAGGGCATGCTCGACGAAGACGCCTAAGTGACAATCAAGGCATCCGCGACCAGGGAGATCGAAGCCCTTATTGCGGACCTCACCGGCTCGAACTCCGTTGCTCGCGATGCTGCGGTCGCCCGGCTCACCGTTATCGGCCCCCGCGCCGTCGAGCGGCTGATGCAACTAGCGGAGTCCGGCACCGAGGCGGGTGCCCGCGTCGCGGCGCTCCGGGCGCTCGAGGGGATAGGCGATACGCGCGCGCTCGCCACCGCCCTGAGACTCACAGACGATCCTCTCGCTGCGGTGGCGGCTGCTGCGGTGTCGCTGGCCGGCGTCTTCATGCGCCACGGCCAGGGCGCGGCAGCCATCGACGGGCTGACCGCCCTTGCGTTGGACGGCAAGCGGGCTGAAGAAATCCGCGCAGCGGCCGTGCGTGCGCTGAAAGACCTCGAGCCGTCGACGATCGCGCCCCTGCTGAAGTCGCTCGCGGGCGACGCGAGCGCAGTGGTCCGCGCTGAGGCGCATCCTTCTCCCCCGGCGCGGCTCTCGCGCTCGAGGCGCCGGCCCGTTCGTGACTCGAAGAACGGCGCGCCGACCCTCGAGCCGGATGCCGCCCCCTCCCACTGGCGGAGTGTCTCGCCAGGCACGGAATTGACTCGTGTCGTCGACGAAGGGCTTCCTGACGATGCCCAGTCGGTGCGGCAGATGCTCGTGGGTAGCGGTAAAAGTACTGCCTTGCCTGTCCTCGTCCGCCTGGTTGACCGGATCAGGGAGCGCGAGTCGGCCGAGGCGCCGAACCAACGCGCCGCGTGGACCGCCGCGCGCGCCTTGGCGCACCTGGTGCTGGCCCGCCGCGGCAGCCGCGTCGCCCTCTACGACCTCCGCGAATCGCTCGAACGGGCGAGCGACCCTTTGCCAGTCGACGCGCTGGCGGCGCTGTCGCTTATCGGCGACTCCTCCTGCCTCGAGCCGATCGCATCGTCTTATGCGCGATCGACCGACGCGTGGTGGAAGGATCACCTCACCGACGTGTTCCGGGCGATCGTTGAGCGTGAACGCCTGACGAAACGGCACGCGAAGATCAAGCGAATTGAAAAGAGGTGGAAGCCGGCGCTTGGCGCGCTTTGGGCTGGCGAAACGAGGCACGGCATCGGGAAGGCGCGTTGAGCGCTTCGCCCGTCCCGCCCTTCCTGCCCTTCCGGCCCGTTTTCAATATGCCTTCGCGAACCACGCCTCGTACCTGGCGGGGTTGTCGCATCGCACACAGTTCCCTGTCGGCGCGGTCTTGCCCGTTATGCCCTCCTGGGGCATATTGCGAAGCGTCGCCTGCGTGTCGGCCTTGATCTGCGCCTCGCACTCGGCGGACCCGCACCACGCCGCGATCACGAATCCCGGCCGCCCTTCCATTGCCGCCTTGAACGCGTCGTAGGAGGCAACCCGCTGCGTGCGCTCATCGCGATACGCGCGGGCGCGCTCAAACAGGTCCCGCTGTATTCTGTCTAGAAGCTCCGTGATCGGCGTGGGTAGACCGTTCATGGACAGGTCCTGCTTGGCACCTGTATCGCGCCGCGCGACCCGGACGGTCGATTTCTCGATGTCCTTCGGACCGATCTCGAGACGAAGCGGTACGCCGCGCAACTCCCATTCGGCGAATTTCCAGCCCGGCCGCTCGTCACGCTCATCCAGCGTCACGCGGATGCCGGCACCCGCGAGCTGCTGCCGAATCTCCCGTGCCTTGGGCAGCACCGTCTCGCGCCAATCGTCCCGGCCGATCGGAACGATGACGACCTGGTAGGGAGCGACGCGAGGCGGCAGCACCAGGCCGCTGTCGTCGCCGTGGGTCATGATGACGCCTCCCACCAGCCGCGTCGACACGCCCCAGGACGTGCCCCACACGTGCTGGACGCTCTTGTCCCGTCCCTGGAACGTGATGTCGAACGCTTTGGCAAAATTCTGACCGAGGTTATGCGACGTGCCCGCCTGCAGCGCGCGGCCGTCGCCCATCAGCGCCTCAATCGAATAGGTTCGCAGCGCGCCCGCGAACTTCTCGCTCTCGCTCTTCTGCCCCTTCACGACGGGCATGCCAAGGACGTCCTCTGCCACGCGGGCATAGATGTCCAGAATCATGAGCGCCTCGGCCTCGGCTTCATCGTGGGTTTCGTGGGCCGTGTGGCCTTCCTGCCAGAGGAACTCGGTCGTCCTCAGGAAGGGGCGCGTGACCTTCTCCCACCGCACGACATTGGCCCACTGGTTGATCAAGACGGGCAGATCGCGCCACGACTGGATCCACTTCGAATACATGGAGCCGATGATCGCTTCCGACGTCGGACGCACGACGAGCGGTTCTTCGAGCTCTTCGCCGCCGGCACGGGTCACGTACGCCACTTGCGGCGCGAACCCCTCGACGTGCTCCGCCTCTTTGTGCAGAAAGCTCTCCGGAATGAACAGCGGAAAGTAGGCGTTGACGTGCCCCGCGCGCTTGAATTCGCTATCGAAGGCCTGCTGGATCTGCTCCCAGATCGCGTAACCATAGGGGCGGATGACCATGCACCCTTTGACCGGCGAATAATCCGCAAGCTCCGCACGCCGCACGACGTCGAGATACCACTGTGAGAAGTCGTGCGAGCGCGGCGTGATCTCGGTGACGAATGTGGTCTTCGCGGCCTTGACCGTGTCAGAGGATCTGTCGTGTTGCGCCATGTTTGTGGGTGTGTTCCCAGGTCGCCTGGTCGACGACGTGGACCCTCCAGTGTATATCGTCGCGTTCCGGAAAGTCTGCCCGGCAATGTCCGCCGCGGCTCTCCTCGCGCCGAAGCGCCGAGCGTGCGATGAGCCGCGCGACCGTCACCAGATTCCGGTGTCGCCAGCCGTCGGCTGGGGGCGCGGCGGCGGCGGCCGCCGCCGCGACGTCGAGGCGCGCGACCGCTTGTTCAAGATCGGCTCGGATCCGGAACAGGCCGACAGATCGCCACATCAAATCGCGAACCTCGTTGCTCGTCAACGCTGATGGCAGATGGCTGATGGCAGGCGGCTGACGGTGAGCCACAAGCCATGCGCTATCTGCCATGACCCTGTCTTTCTTCAGAGGCGCTGCTCGCGGCGGTTCCGTCATGGCTCGCGCAGCCCGCGCCCCGAACACGAGCCCCTCGAGCAGTGAGTTGCTCGCGAGCCGGTTCGCGCCGTGGACCCCTGTGCACGCCACCTCGCCCGCCGCGTAAAGGCCCAGGAGCGAGGTTCGTCCCCATTCGTCGGTGTCGACGCCCCCCATGATGTAATGCGCGGCGGGGCCCACAGGGACGGGATCGCTCGCAAGATCCAGCCCGACTTGTCGGCACATTTCCGCAATCGTGGGAAAACGGCGCCGGACGAAGGCCGGATCGAGGTGCGCCAGCGTCAGGAACACGGGCCCGCCGGTCCGCTCGGACTCGCGCGCGATGCCGCGCGCCACGACATCCCTCGGCGCGAGATCGCCGTCAGGGTGGACGTCGCGCATGAACGGCTGGCCGTGAACGTTGACGAGACGGGCGCCTTCGCCCCTGAGCGCTTCCGACATCAGAAAGCGTGGCGCGCCGCTCAGGTTGAGCGCGGTCGGATGGAACTGAACGAACTCCAGATCGGCCACGCGGGCGCCGGCCTGATATGCCAGCGCCACGCCGTCCCCGGTGGCAACTGCCGGATTGGTCGTCTCCCGAAACACCTGTCCGGCGCCACCCGTCGCCAGCAAGGTGGCCTCGGCGCGCACTTTCTGCCGCCTGCCGTCCACATCGTAGTACACGGCGCCGCGCACGCAGCCGCCATCGCCCTCCCGCGCGAATCGCTCGACCGCGAGCTCCGTCACGAGCGCGTGCTCGATCGTCGTGACGGACGCCAGCGTCCGGACCTTCTCCCACAGCACGCGTCCGATCTCCCGCCCTGTCGCGTCTCCGGCGTGAAGCACGCGGCGCACGGAATGCGCCGCCTCTCGCCCGAGCACGAGACGCCCATCGGCATCGCGCTCGAATCGAGCGCCCCACGCGATCAGGTCGCCGACGCCCGCAGGTCCGTTCTCGACCAGCACGCGCACGGCATCCGCGTCACAGAGCCCGTCGCCCGCGCGAATCGTGTCCTCGGCGTGCAGCGTCGGACTGTCATCGTCTCCAACCGCGGCAGCAATGCCGCCTTGCGCGACCCCCGTGTTGCTGTCGGTCGGTTCCGCTTTGGTGAGCACGAGCACGCGTCCGCTTGGCGCGAGCGCGATAGCGGCGCGCAGTCCGGCAATGCCGCCGCCTACTATGAGAAAGTCGACGACGTCGGGCGAGGTGAAGGCGTCGACCGAGCGGGAGGAGCGCACCCGAGTGTTATCCTACCATCCGCAAACGGGATGCCCCCTTCGGACCCGATCCGCATCGACGTCGTCACGCCGACGCGCGCTTACCCGGTGACGATCGCTGACGGCGCGATCGATCGGCTCGGTCGATCGCTCGACGACCTCCGGCTGCCGGAACGGCGATTCGTGGTCTCGAGCCCCCTCGTGTGGCGACTGCACGGACGCCAGATCGCGCGGGCCATCGAGGCGCAGGAACCGATCCTCGTGCCAGACGGCGAGCGCTTCAAGCTCCTGGCGACGGTGACGCGCATCTACGACGCGCTCGTCCGGCTCAACGCCGACCGCGCGACGACCCTGATTACATTTGGCGGCGGTGTCATCGGCGACATGGCCGGCTTTGCCGCCGCGACGTACCTACGCGGCATTTCAGTCGTCCACGTGCCAACGACGCTGCTCGCGCAGGTCGACAGCGCGATCGGTGGCAAGGTCGGCGTCAATCATCCCCAGGGCAAAAACCTCATCGGCGCGTTCTATCAGCCGCACGCCGTCGTGGTCGACCCGAGGGTGCTCGGCACGTTGCCGCGCCGGGAATTCCGCGCCGGTTTGTACGAGGTGATCAAGTACGGCATGATCTCGAGCGCGGCCTTGTTCGACAGAATTGCGAGGGACCGCAAAGCCATTTTCGCGCGTACACCCGAGGCGACGACGCCTGTGATCGCGGAGTCGTGCCGCATCAAAGCGAGCGTCATCGCCGCCGACGAGCGAGAGTCGGGGCCGCGCCGCGTCCTGAATTTCGGCCACACCGCCGGCCACGCGCTCGAGACCGTGACCAAATACCGGCGGTTTCGCCACGGCGAAGCGGTGGCCTACGGCATGCTCGTCGCCGCGGAGCTCGGCACGGCGCGAGGGGCGCTTGCCGACCGGGACCGCCAGGCGCTCGCGGATGTGATCGCGAGCCTTGGCCCTCTTCCGCCGATCGCGGACATCTCGGCAAGCCAGGTGCTCGACGCGATGCAGCACGACAAGAAAATGGTGGCCGGCCGCCTGTACTACGTGTTGCCCATCGCTATCGGCGCCACGACGATCGTCGACGACGTGAGCGAGAAGGAGATGCGCACCACGTTGAAGCGCGTCGGGTTCGCGAATTGAAAGGCGGACCGGGCCGGACTCAGCTTTCGATGCCGTGTTCCCTCAGCTTCACGACGAGCGCCTTAAAGCTGATTTGCAGCAGCTCCGCGGCCCGACCGGGATTGCCCCCTTCCTTGAGCGCCTGCTCGAGCTTGCGCCGCTCCACCTCCGCAACCGTCCGCCGCGTCGCGTCCGCAAGGGTCCCGCTCAAGTCGATCTTCGACCATGGGCTCGCGTCGGCTTCGGTCAACGTCGGCGCCGGGGCGCCGCGAAACGACAGGTGCAGGTGATGGGGGTGAATGGTCTCCCCCTCGGCGAGAATGACGGCCCGCTCAATGCAGTTCTGGAGCTCGCGAACGTTGCCCGGCCAGGGGTAGGCACGCATCTCCTGCTCGGCCGCCAGCGACAGCGCGAGCGCTTTCTTGTTCAAGTCTCGACAGTATTTCTCGATGAAGTAGCGCGCGAGCTTGGGGATGTCCTCCGACCGGTCGCGCAGCGGCGGAATCGTGATTGGAAACACGGACAGCCGGAAATAGAGATCCTCTCGGTACTGCCGCGCGGCCACGGCCGCCTTCAGGTTCCGGTTCGTCGCCGCGACGACGCGCACGTCGACCTGGATCGGCGACGTGCCGCCGACGCGCTCGAACCGCTTCTCTTCGAGCGCCCGAAGAATCTTCGCCTGGAGCAGCAGCGGGAGATCGCCAATCTCGTCGAGGAAGAGCGTCCCTCGATGGGCCAGCTCGAATTTGCCCGGCTTCCGGGCCGACGCGCCGGTGAAGGCACCCTTCTCATGTCCGAAGAGCTCGGTCTCGAGCAGCGTCTCCGGAATCGCCGCGCAATTGATCGCCACGAACGGCCCGTCCGCACGGGGGCTGAGTACATGCAGCGCGCGGGCGAAGAGCTCCTTGCCGGTCCCGCTTTCCCCTTCGAGCAGCACGGTCGTGTCGGTCGCCGCCGCGCGGTGCAGGGCCAGCGTCACCTGCTTCAGCTTCGCATCGTCGCCGACGATCTGCGGCGCGCCCCGGCGTTGCGCGAGCTCCTCCTTGAGCAGGATGTTCTCGGTCGCCAGGCGCCGCTGCGCGAGCGCGCGCTCGACGAGCAACAGCAGATGATCCGGGTCGACCGGCTTCGCCAGGAAATCGAGCGCGCCTTCCTTCATC
>Ga0306925_10003047_pt1 | contig 14673 bp, 19 predicted proteins | sample flu12Cox44000176_FD_203755 | JGI IMG/M metagenome (GOLD analysis project Ga0306925, IMG submission 203755) | Lab enrichment of tropical soil microbial communities from Luquillo Experimental Forest, Puerto Rico - flux8day.12C.oxic.44.000.176 (v2)... | ecosystem: Environmental > Terrestrial >... | reverse complement strand
TTGGATGCGGAACCTCAGCCCCAACAATCCGGGCGTAATGCTCAACCTCAGCCATCAATTCATCTGACGAAAAAGTCCCTGGCCCGGCGAAAAAAGACTGCAGGACTTCAAGCAACACGTCCGTTTGCCCGCGTCTCATACTCGCCCCTTATTTTTGGCCGCCTGATCATTCCTATGGTTTCGAGTAGTCGGATTGCATCAAGGTAACCATAAACTGTGTAAACGCCCCCGCTGCCAGCCCATTTCAACTCATTATGAAAGTCTTTTTGCTCGTCGTCTAAAGAGCCGTCTAACGTCTTTACTTCGATAAAATATACCTTCCCCATAACAACCGCGATTATGTCTGGCGCGCCTTTCTGAACCCCTTCGTCTTTGAGCCTCTTTGCTGTTATGCGGTCCCGCTTCATTCCATTGGGAATGGCCCACATTTTCACGGCGGGAAGCCGTCTCTTATTGTAGGCGCGAAAGATCGCGGCTTGAATTTGATGCTCATCAAAGACGGCGTAAGGGTCGTCAGCTTTTTTTGCCATTGGCCTTTTCTTCCTCGCCGGGGGTTGCCAGTTCCTCGAGCGTCAATTTTACCCCGTAGGCGACGGAAGCCAGTTGCAGAGCGAGGTAATGCTTTCTTGGTATCGCGCCCCCTGTCCCGTTGAGGCGCTTTGGGTAAGCCCAACGTTTCACGCTGTCTTTCGAGCGTCCGACAATTCGCGCGACACGTCGCAAACCTACGGCGTAGTCATCGCCGCGGGCGAAAGCCAGAATGATAGAGTAAGCCGGTTCAAGGGTATGAAAGCGCATGAGGGCAACCCTACACTATGTTGACACGTTCAAAAAGGGCAAAAAATACCTTGGCCATATCAGCAAAAGTGATTACTCTCAGGATTCGCGACAAGGGGGAAGTCTTTAGAGGGCGAGGCTTCCCCCGCCATAACGGGGAACGGAGATGAAATTAAGAGGTTTTTCAATACCTACTTCGGACAGAAGAGGCAGGCAGAAGCGCCCCAAGCTTTACACTTACGGCGAGGCTCGCGAGCAAAGCGAGGCTGAGCGCAAAATGAATATGCCAGGCCGCCTTATTAAGCGGGGGCTATGGGTTCCCCCGGGCTATACCGGCGAGCAACTGCGGCGCATGCGGAAAAAGAACGGCGTGGGCAGGCCGCCGAAAATCAGGCTCAATCAACTGGCAATGCGCGAACTCTTAAAGCATCTGGTCTTGTGGGACAGGGAAATTGCCGACAAGGTAAATGAGGGCTTGCGGCGAACGATTGGCCTGCATCCGGGCAACTTTAGGGGTTATGCCATCGAGCGCTCTAAGCAGGCTCTTTGGTTGGGGCAGTCATGACGCATTGCCCCCTTACTTGCGGCTGTGAATACTGTGTGCGCCTTCGTCTTGCCGACGGGGGCGCAAGCCGCTTTGCAGGCCTCGCCTGGCTGGCAGCATTTGCGTTCGGCGCGGTCTTTTGGTTCGCGCTCTTTCGGGTTTTTAAAGGAGGTTAAGGGAATGAACGGAAAGCCACTTTATCGCGCGGAACGCGAACGAGAGGAAGACGAGGCTTGGAAATGGGTCACGGGCAGGCCGAACAATTTCGGAACTCGCCGGTCCTCGTCGCTTATCACGACTTCAGCGCTTCCTCTGATAGACGAGGACGTGGGCGACTTAGACCAGGTTATTACCTGGCTTATTGTCGCAGTTGTTGGCGTCCTCGCCGTCGCCGTGTCCGCTCTTTGGTATTTTCTTTTCTAGCGGTTTAAGTAGGGCAGTCAGCACATGAGTATCAATATCGAAAACATTGCAGAGCGAGCCGACGCGGCAACCTGGAAAGATGCCTATCACAGCGCCCGCCCTGAACCTCACACAATCGAAAGACAGCGGGCTTTACAATTCGCGGCCCGTGTCGCTCTCGACGTGATTGACCAGTGCTTAAGGGAGATTCAGGGGCTGAGAGTTTTGGCCCCTGATGCTGAAATTGTGAAAGACAAAATCAGCGGGCGCTTGCGAGCGATAGCTGGCGAGGTTCGCAAAGCGAACGGGGTTGAAAATGGCAACTGACGAAAGCGACGAGTGGGCCAGCGATTTGAAAAAGGGCGTCCTCGCCCTGGTTCGGCGCGAAGTCCTGCAGGAACGTGCCGCAATCGTGCGCATGATCGAAAACGCCCTGCACCGTCACAATCGAGACAGCGAGGCGTTGCTCGAGCTTCTCTCTTCAGTCACGGCGCGCAAGCTCAAATTTGGGGGCGTCCAGATATGAACGACAACGAGAAGCCTGCCGCCTACGACAACGAGGCGCACCAAAAACTATGCTGCGAGGCCTTTGACTGGCTTCAGGAAAAATTTGGCCACGATTACGGAATCACGCTTTCCGTCTATCACAAGGGGGCGGAAGAAAGCGTTCTTCTCTCTCAGCCGGCAGATATGCCCGAACTCGTTCGGTATCTTCTGGACGAGGCCGAATGTGTCGCGCGCAAGATACAAGCTGCTAGGTTCCGGGGAACGGCCGCGCTGAATTGACGCCAGCCAGGGGGGGGTGCCCTAGTGCTCTTGCGGCGTTCCCCCTGGCCGCAACCCCTTCTTTAAGGATCAACGAAATGAAAGCAATATTTTTCGTCCTCTTGTGCTTTCTTGGTGCTGGATTGGCCGCAATTTGCCCGCCTATCGGTTTTCCGGTTCTTTTGCTCAGCGCAGTATGCCTGTGCGGAGGTGACGCCCCTCGAGGGCGAGCGTCTCGCATGTCTGGAAAGCGCTGAAGTTCAGTTCGCATAATTTGCGTTATGGAAACTTTCGCGTTTTCTTGTATTGCGTCAGGAATAGCTTAGGAACAAAGGAGAACGACATGTCTTACGATCCAGACCCGGAACCAGACCCCCAAGGTGATGGAACTGAAGGCGATTACGAGGAGAGCAATGGCGGCGGCTTTGGTGACCCAGAGTGTTAAGCGGGCGCTCATTTGTTGAGATTACATCTTGCGCAGATTCTGCCCTGACTTTGACCCCCCTCATAAAATCCCAAGTGGCGCACCTATGGGAAACCTCGAAATCAAGCCTTGCCCGAAATGTTGCGGGCTTCTCGTCAAGAAAACTTCACGCCAGGCGCTTTCGCGTGCGGACGTGAACCCCGTTCGTCGGATGTATTTTCTCGAGTGTGCGAACTGTCATCATCAAGAGCAAGGTTTCTCGGCCAAACAGGTGGCGGCCCGATGGAACAAGAGAAGGGTTAAAAATGGTTAAACTTATGAAACCTGTTGTCGAGCTCGATCGCGCCCCGGCGGCCGAGCCCCGCGACTGGGAAGGCCTCTTTTTAGCCGATGTCGAGACTGAGCTCGCAAGGGCCCGAAGATTATTCCCAGGCGCTCCAGTTACGTATATCGCTATGGGCGAGGAAGTGGGCAAGCTCGCCCGAGCTCTTATGGATGAGAGCGGCCAGCAAGTCTGGAAAGAGGCCGTGCAAGTCGCCGTTATGGCGGCCCGCGTCGCCATCGACGGCGACGGAAGTCTTGACGCACTCAGGAAAAAAAGGGGCCTGGACGAGCATAGGAAGGCCCGCAGATAGACAAAAAAAATCGCGCTCTGCAAGGGAAGAAAACAGAGCGCGATTGAGTTCCGATTTAACGGGAGCCGATAAAAAAGCAATCAGCGAATCAACCCTTATCAGCCGTTCGTCCTTTTCGCAATACCCCGCTCTGCCAATTCCCCAAGATTTTGCCTAGCGTGTCCTCGATACGGTCCAGACGCCGCACGATTTCGACGTTTTGGTTCCTGAATTCGTTATACAGGGTACTGAGGTAAAAAGACGAGGAAACGGCGAAAACGAGAAGCGCCACGACGGCGAGAAGGGGGAGCGTTGTTTTGGCCAGGTCCATTTTCACGTCACCGGAAGAGAGATAAGGACAGGCCGCGCAAGCGCCTTCGTATTGCTGAATATGAGCGTCAGCATATCGGCCGTTCATGAAGGGTTCCGCGGCGAGTTCCATTATTCTAACCTCGTTTTGGCGCTGCCGGGCAGGCTTGTTTGACATACTTCACGACGGGGGGAGGGGCAGGCAAGCGAACTGTCCGCGTGATGATTTTCGTGGGGGCCTCAGCGCGCCCCTGTTCGATGTAGTGCCAGCGCCCGTAAAGCAACAAGAGGGCTGCGACAATCGTGGCGAGGGCAATGCGGCCCTCATAAGAGCGCGCCATGGCCCCGATAATCTCAGCCACGGCCGAAATCAGCGAGCCGATAAACTGCCCGATAGCCGTCAGGACTGGCCCCACTGGGCCAAGAAAGCCGAGATTAAGTAGGCCGGACAGGCCAAGCTTGCCAGCCAGGCTGAGCGCCCACGGCAGGGCCTTACTGAGAATTTGCAGCATTTGCGGCCCCCTGGTAAGTGAAAGTCCGATAGGCGTTGACGTGATCGGCGCGCATGACGCGGACCAGGGCAATCAGCCCGACGGCGGCAAGGGCAAAGAAAATCCACGCGTGCCCGTGTGCGAACTCGAGCAAGTTTTGCACGGGGGCGAGCATATCGCGCGCCCCTTCAACGCTTTCCATGACGCTCGAGCCTTGCAGCGCGCCTGCAGCGACACTGCCCCCGAAGAGCCAGCCGAAAACGCGCTGCAGCCGGTTGAGCCTTTCCACGGGTTTGTCACCCTTGGCCTCGAGATCTCGCCTGGTGACGCTTGCGCGCTTGGGCAGCATCGGGGATGCCCCATCGAGGTAAGAGGCGTAAGAATCACGCCACTCGCCCTTTTCGCCCGTCAAGCCGTTGTCGTCTTGGAAGAGGATAACGGCGCGGCGTAATTGCTCGCCGTAGAAGCCGTCAACCTCGCCCACGGGATAGCCGAGGGCTCTTAGTCTGGTCTGAAGCTCGAGGACCGCCTCGCCCTTCATGCCCGCGTGCAAGTCGCTCGCCTGGCTGATCCAATGCGTCTCTTTCCCCGCCATGGACATTGCAGAGGCCTCCGCAAGAACGCCCATAACCCTTTCGCGCCAGCCAGCGCCGAACACTCGCCAAAGCTTGCCCAGACGCTCGAGGAAGGCGAGGCGGCTCTTTTGGTAGGCCTCTATTTTTCCAAGTGTGTCAGGAATTGAAACGACGTCGTTTTCCCATGTCTGAGCGCGCCCGACGCCAGAATTAACGGCCGCGTCGAAAACGGCGAGGTCAAGCCCGTCGGGCAGCGTCTCGCAGTTCATGGCGTCCCAATAATTCGCCCTGTAAATGGCGCGAAGCTCGCCCTCTTCGATTTGGCGAACCGGCCGCGTCCTGAGCCCGTGCTCGAGACGCCACCTGTCATATTCGCGCTGGATAATTCCGCGCATTGTCGGGCCGCCAGGATCGTCAGGGTGATTCGAGTAACCCCCTTCCCAATGAAGAGTGATTGCAAGGCATTTCTCAAAGTTCGCGCCCATGTCTCCCTCCCTAAAAAGTAAGTCGCTCAGACGGGTTAATCTTGTCCCGCAAAGTGTCTGAGTGCTCAACCGCGGACCAGGCAAAGCCAATGCCGGTCACGATTACGCCGGCGATTGCGTCCGCAAAGTTTGGGTCACGCCCGATAATCCAGATGCCCAAGCATTTTAGAAGCCCGCGGGTGTGGGATTGAACCTGCTCGTTTGCGGCGAACCGTAAAAGCGCAATACCTGCCGGAATAAGCCAAGCCTGCATTTTGCGCCCCCAAATCCTCGCCCTGATTTCGAATGCGATCACCTTGACATAAACCCAAAGGCACACCGAAAAGATAAAGCCTTTCATGCTTTAGACTTCCTAAAGTTTACTATTTGCCGAAGCACACATAGCCGATGTGATAGGCAACGCTTGCCGTAAGGTTTACCGCGTTGTTGTCCCAAGCGCCCGCTGCGGCCGTGTTCGCGCTTGTGCTGTCCATGGTCGAGGCCCGCGCATTCCAGGCCGTGCCGGTATTTGCAAGCTGATAGACGCAAGCGGGAATGTTGGTGCCGTACGCTGCCGCAAAGGTGATTGTGAAGGTTCCCGAGTTGCCGGGGGTTGTGCCGGTCGTTATCAGGATTTTTCCGGCTTGAGAGTTTGAGCCTGTCGAGACTGCGCAGGACGGCCCTGTGCCGGTTCCTGTGCTGCTGCAGGTTGGCGCTGAGCCGTTGCTCTTGATCGGGGGCGATTGCCAAAAATTCATCGCTGATCCAAGCGATAAACTAAAAGTCGGGGCTGCGTTGTCGACCAATTGGAATTTGGCGTTGCTGTTCGCCGTTCCCGTGATCCAATGGATGGCCGCAGCGGCCGACGCCCCGGTGTTATTGTTGGCAACCGCGAGCCGCGTCGCCGCGTTCTGGTCGTTCTCGATCTCGAGCGCCCAAGTGTTGCCAAAGGCCGAAAGACTGCCATTCGGGCCGATGCCAGCGGCTCCCGGAACCATGACGTTTTGCGTTCCCGTCGGGATACTGAGGGCCGCCTGCCCGCTGTTATTGACAAGTTGCAGGTCGTTTGAGCTTCCTTTACCGGCAAAAAGGCCGCCATTCGTTGCGCTGGCGTACATCGCCGCGGTGCCATTGGCGAGCGTCGGTGCGGCCGTGCCGGTTGAGGTTATCCATCCGCTTGCGGCTGTGCTGGGGATAGACCATGAAGGAATTGCGGAGCCGAGTGAGAGGCCGAAAGTGGGAACGCCAGCGTTATCGGAAAGTGTGAAATTGACGTTGGAATTCGCCGTCACAGTAACAAAGCGATATTGCGATTTAGCAGAGGCCCCTACGCCATTATTCACGATGCCGGAAAGTGTGATTGCATTTTGGTCGACGTGCGCAATGCTGGCCCATGTTGAGCTGTACTCGCTAAGGCTCGCATTTGCGCCAGCCCCGACGCCATTACCAAAAATGTTGCCAACGTGTCCATCGTCAAAAAGGGCGCAAGTGCCATCGCCCGGCACAACGCAAGCATAAACGGGAGTTAAATTGCAGGAAGCCGAGAGGGCGAGGGCCGCCCAGGCGAGGGCGTGAATGGGGGTTTTCATATTTGAACCGTGTAATTATAAGAACAAGTTCCGGTCGGGATTGGATGCGAAAGGGTTATTGAGCCCGCGATTTGTGAGGCGATTGTCACAAAGGGGAGCATTTGCGATGCAAGAACGCTCGCCCCCGGTTGAAGCTCGAGGGCGAATTGCGAGGTTGCGAGCATCCCCGCGATGCTAATCACGGTCGAGGTTGCGTTCGCGAGCGTCACGGTTCCGCGCAGGGGCGTCACGATCCGAAACGCGTCTTGAACGGTCGAGGCCGGCACGGCCGCCATCGGTTGAAAGGGGGTGTGATAGGCGTCAACCTCGGCGAGGTTTGTTTTTACTGCGGTCATAGCTTCACAATCTTATTTACGATGATCGAGGGTTGAAGGTTGTTGTGAGAGCCGCCTGAGCCGGCGTTCTGAATGGTGATGCCGGTCGTTGCTGAATTTGTGGAGTACGTAGTTGCCCCGGTTATAAGCGGGCCAGCGCCGCCCCCGCCGCCGATTGGGGAGCCTGGGATTCCATGACTATGACCTGGGTCGTTAACCCCGTGATTGTGAACGGGCATTTCCGCGATCGTGAGGGTGTGACTTTGCTCGCCGCCGCTTTGGCCGAGAGTGACGCCCGAAAAATTCGTGATGATACCGGCCGCCGTGCCGCCCATATCGTCTTTGCCGACGCCAATACGGCCGCGGAAGTCCAGCAACTGCAGCGGCTTGTGCGCCGCAAAGTCAGCTGCAGCGCTTGCGCCTCTGCCGCCCGTAACAGGAACGAGCGTATTTGAATAGCTATTCCAAAGCAGAGTATAGAGGTTGACGGTATCAGCGTTTGAGCGTTCGGTACATCCGCAAGACGCGTCCCCGATTGTCTTTCCGTCAAGAAAGACATAGCCAGAAGGGGCCGTGGTCCCAAGATAGTCTTGAATGAACCCCGTCTGAACGCTCGAGAATGTAGCAACATCTGTCGCCGTGACGTCGGAAATTATCCATTGTGAAGTAGATGTAAAATACGTCGCGTGATAAACGGCGTTAACATTCAAAAGCCCCGCCGTAAGCTCGAGGCTTGCCGCATAGCGCAAGGGCTTTGCCGCGCCGCCATCGGCCGCCAATGTCGCGGGCGTGCCGTTCGTGACATTGGGCTTAAAGGCGATGGAAAAGCCATTCGGGGGGCTGCCCGCGGTTCCCTGGTTTGTCGTGATAGTGTAAGCGGTCCCGGTCCCGCCTAGCGAAATGGTTCCGTTGTTGTCATCGCGATACTTCGCAAAGCTCGCCATCAAGGCGCGGGCGCTGTCGTTGACCGCCGAAGGGGCCATGCCCTCGAGGAAGTTTATCGCCGTGTCAATGTTGCCGTTGTTTCCGGCAGTCTGGGACCAGTACGCCGCGCCCGTGTTGGCCAAAACGGGGTAGTAGGCGAGGCCAAGGCCAGCGATGGCCAGGCCGAGTAAGCCAAGAAAACGTCTTTTCATGTCACAAAATCCCCTGAAGCATTCCAAGCTGTTGAGGTTGAGCGAGGGCGTAAATCCCGCGCATGTCTATGGGCCGCCTGATAGGCGTCAAGCCAAGCGGGGGAGGCCCGCTGTCTTTGTCGTCCCCCTGCCCCTGGCCGGCCGCCGCTGTCTGGGTCAAATTCATGTTGCCAAGTCCAGGGATATTGAGCCCGGTTGGCGCGGCGCTGACGCCGCTGCCGCCAATGTTGTTAGGATCGATGCCAAGCGCGCCAAAGAGCCCCCCGGCAGCGGCTGGCGCTTGTGGGGCTGAGAGGCCCGACGTTGCCCCAGAAACCGCAGAAGCTGCCGCCGCTGTCGACGGGTCTGGAAAAAGCGAAGCCCCTGCAGCCGCGCCGGCCTGGCCAGCCAGGGCTGCATCCGTGCCGGGGGCGAGAGGTTGGGGCGCTGGCGTTGGCGCTGACTGACCCAAAACCTTGCGCCGCCAACCGTCCATAAAGTCTTGACTGGTGACCGTATCCACGCCCCCGGGGAACATGGCTTTATTAAACGAGGGCGAGGCGCTGGCGTTGTCTGGGATATTGCCCCAAATGGCTTGGCGAGCCCAACCTGGTCCCCTTTCTCGCCCCTCGCCGGTCGAATACATATTCTGCCAAGCTGGCGCTTCAGGGTTGGCCATGTGCGCCGCCGCGCCCCCTACCCCTTGCTGGTGAATCAGGTAGCTGTCTGCGGCGTCCGGCTGGCGTCCATATTGCTGAGTAAAGGCCGCGCGCTCGCTCGCCATTTTGCGGGCCGCCGCGTTGGCGTTGTCGACGGGGTTGTTAATGTCGCCCCCGCCATATTTGTTGAATTCGCTGTTTGAAAGCTGAAAGAGCCCGTGGTAACTGCCGGTTGTCGCCCGGGGGTTGCCGCCGCTTTCAATCATCATGACGCGTCGTAGCTCGTCGGGATTGAGCCCGTAAGCTGCAGCGGCGTTGTTCAGAACGTCGTCATAATAGCCCATTATCGCCTCATCGCCCGGTTAAGCTTCGCTTCCGTCGCGCTTTCGTCATCGCCAGTCTGATCAGAAATCGCCTTTGCCAGCTGTTGCGTTGTCAGCCTGACAGCGGCCTGCCCTTTGCCGGACTGAACGCCGTTGTAAATCGCCTGCATCCAGCGCGAAGTTGCTTGCGCGCCAGCCTGCCGCGTCAGGAACTTCGCGGCAGCGTTCGCGCCTAAAACCTGGCTGATTGGCTCGAGCAAGCCGATTTCGTGCGCGAATAGACCAAGCTCAAACCAGGCTGAGGAATGCGCGGTGCCCGACGTGTTTTGAAAGGGCTTTAGTTGCTGGAATTTCTTGGAAAGCGTGTAAATGTTTTCCATCGCGTCACGGGCTGGCGTCCCTCTCGCCCCGTAAATGATGGACTTGGAATTTTCGCTTAGGTTTTTTCCCCACGCCGTAATGAACTTGTCAGCGGACCAGCCCGCGGTTTGGCCAGGGCTGCCAGCGCTGGCAACCTCGCCCAACTGCCGGGCGTGCGCCGCGCCAAAATCCGCCCACGCTTGCGGCCCCATGGCCTTTTTCGCCAGCATGAGGCCTTGCTCGTTCGCCCGCGTGCTTTCCGACGCCATGCCAAGCAGGCCGCCAATGATTTTGGGGCCAGCGTTGGGCGTGCTCGGGTCGACGCCAACGATTTTACCCAAGGCGTTGCGGTCCAAAATCCGCTGCCGGGCGTTGCTCATGAAAAGGTCATGCGCGGCAAGCGCTGCAGGGCCGCCTTGCTGATTGATAAACTGCCGGACGTCCTCTTTTGAGGCCTGCCCGATAGGCTTCATATAATCCTTGAGTTCCGTATAGTTCGGAATCATCGAATTATTGCTTTGCGCCTGCAGGCTGGACTTATACCCAGACATGCCCTCGAGGCTCATGCCTTCGGGCCTTGTCGCCCCTTCAGCTGCAATGTTGAACACTTGACGGCCAACCGGCGAGGCCCGCTCTTGCGCCTTATCCATGGCATCTTGAATGGCCTGCATCGTGTTGGGCATGGGCGCTTTGGTGACGCCGCTTAAGACGTCAGCGGGCAAGAGCGCGTCCCGTGCGGCCCTGTCCGCCGCATTCTCTGCCGGAATAGTGCGTTGGATGTAATTCTGCATGGCGCTGGCCGCAGAATTGCCAGCCGCTTCCTTGGCGGCCGTCGCGTCAACCGCCCCGCGAACCGTTCCCGTCCCCTGGTTCGCCAGCAAGTCAGCGACGTTGTTGACGTTGCCGCCTAAGTCCTTGAGGACCTGGCCAGCGCGTTCGTGAAAGACGTGGGCCGCGCCGGGGAAGGTGCGAACGCCCCCGGCGAGGCTGCCAAGAAAGCCGTTGTCTGCATGCTCGAGGACATAAGGCAGGCTTTGAGGGCCGCCAAACTGAGCCCTTAAATCTTCCGCGGCCTGGCGCGCCTCGCCCGCGGGGGAGTTCTGACGGGCCGCTGCCGCAGCCGGACTGCCGCGGCCGATAAATTTAGACGCCACAGCGCCAACCGGAGCGCCAATGGCTGCCCCTTCGAGGCCCGCGGAAAGCGCTTTATCAATCCGATCGCTCGAGCCCTCGCCCTGTCCAAAGGCGTCTGCGGCCGAATAAGCGGCAGCGTTTGCGCCTGTGTTGATTGCGCCGGGGATGAAACCGGAACCGGAAACGAGCCTGGCCGAAGGGCTGGCGATTGCGCCCCCGATTGCGCCAAGCCCCTTTTCAACGCCGCTTGTGTAAACATCCCCGAACGGGGTTGAGACGAGCTTGCTAGTGGGCGTTTCGTCAACCGCCTGGTCGCGCGCTCGAGCAACCGCAAGCGCATTGTCGTAATCCTGGCCGAACAAAGAGCGCAAGCCAGCGTCAGCCTCATCCAAATACGAGCCAGGACCCATAACATTGCGAGAGACGCGAGAGACAAAATCGGAAGCCCGCTGTAATGCTCCCCCATCTTTCCGGGCATTTGAAACAAGGGCTCTTGCCCAGTCATTGCGGGCGTTTTCTTTATCGGCAGCGGGGATGCTGTCGAGGTACTCGTTGACTTTTGCGTCATTATCCAACCCTGCCAGGTAGTCGTCAGAATAAGGCGATTTGTACTTATTAACCGTTTTTGCGCCCGCGTCCCCGGGCGAGATCGCCGCTGACGAAGCCGCGAAAGCCTGCTTGAGATCGTCATCGCTCAGCCCGGCGAGGCTTTGCCGATAAGCGTCTTTCAGGTCCGCGTCTGAGACGTTCGAAAGGTCTAAGCTCATGGCTGCAATCCCCTTCTGCGCATTTCATCGGCAATGAGGTTGTGCATCATGAGCGCGCCAGCCGGGGGCGCTTGCCTGCCAGGCTCGCCCGACGGGTTCCGGCCCCATTGCTGAATGTCGTTGATTGTCGCCTGGCTGGCAGGACTGATCACGGGATAGGGCATAGCTTGCGGCCCCATGGTCGCGTGCCATTTCCTTTCCATCTCGTTCATTTTGCCGGTCATCGCCTGGACCAGCTGCGAACCGACGGCCGCCATTTGTTCGGGGGAATTGATCGAATTGATTTTCGAGCTCATTTCCTCGCGTTCTTTGGCGCTGCCGGAAGAGCCCGACGAGGCATAGAATTTTTCAACCTCCTTCGTGAGAATGTCTTTCATGACGTCAAGCTTATTGACGCGGGAGTCTTGGGCGAGTTCGCGATATTTGCCAAGGATGCTGTTTGCAATCTGGCTGCCGAAGCCAGAATGATAATTTTGCATCGCCTTGGCTGCCGCCATGTACTCGCCAGCGTGCGAAATGACGCTGTTCGCCTGTTCAATCTGCATGCCGTCCTTTCCGTCATTCTGGAAATTCTTGCGCATGCCCTTTCTCTGTTCGTACAGGCTATCATCCGCGTTCGGATCCAAGACGCGGGCAAACATTTTCGTCAGCATGGACTGCTGAGGACTGCGGACCCCGACCATTTCGCGGCCCTCGAGATAGGCCTTGACGTCGCTTGCGAGCATTGCGCCGTCTGGCGTTTGCTGCAGCTGTTGAAAGATTTGCTCTTTCGGCAGGCCGGACTGAGCCAGCTTGACCAGGGCTGAGGGGTTAAAAATCTGGCTTGCGGACGAGGCTTGCCCGTTCGGGCCTGTGACGCTGGCTTCTTTGACGCTTTGGTCCAAGGGGTTAACCCAACCCCGCACGGGCTGGCCCGCGAAGTTCGTGCCAATTTCCGAATAGTCGGGGAACATTTTGCCCATGACCTGAGCCCCAAACTGCGGATTAAGCACGGCCGCCCGGGCGAGGTCTGGATTGACCCCGCGGGCAATGAGGCCCTGATAAGTCGCGTTCATGGCTTCCAGCTGGTTTGGGTCACGGCCGCCCATAGCCGCCGCAATGCCCCCAAACATCGAAGGGGCGTTTGCAAAGGCCCCTAGCCGGTCGAAAAAGTTCGGTTCCCGAAAGCCTGGCGCGCCTGGCGCGCCCTGAGGGCCTACAGGCCCGGCAGGGGCTGCCGCGGGGGCTTGGACTGGTGGAGAGGCCGGACCAGCGGGCGCGGCTTGTGGGGCGTCCTGAGGGCCAGGCGCGGGGGCTGGCGTTGGGGCTAGCGTTTGAGGGCCAGCCTGAGGGCCTGCAGGTTGAACGGTTGTAGCATCAGCCCAACCCCCAAGCAAACCCTTTGGGGCGTTCTCGAGCGTCGTCATCCATGGCCCGATGCCAGCCGCGGGCGTGTTCGCCGTCGGGCTGGATGCAGGGCTTGGCGCGGCCTGAGGGCTCGCCGGGGGCGCTGCAGGGGCGAACATAGAAGGCGCTGCAGGCTGCCCGTTAAGGCCCTGAGGCGAACTGAAAAACCTGCCAATGTCAGCGAGCGACGGGCCGCCGCTGCCGTTTGGGGGCTGGACGTTATCGGGCGCGAACGCGTCTTGTGTCGCCGGTCCCGTCCCGGGTTGCGAAAGAAAGCTCAGCATTCCGCGAACGGGGTTCGTATCCTGAACGCCGGGGAAATTGCCGCCCTGGCCCCCGCCGAAAGTGTTCCCTCCGAAGGTATTCCCCCCGAAGCTGTTCCCGCCCATGCTTTGCCCGAGTGAATCCGGGGGCGGCAATGCGGGGTCCGCCGCGTCTTGCTGGCGTCTGATCAGGAATTCAGCCAGCGCGCGCTTTGAAATGCGCTGGTCCTCGTTCGGGTCAATCGCGGGGTCTGCGGCGTTCTGACGTCGCCGGGCGAGGAACTCTTGCAGGATGCCTGGCCCGGCGTCGACGGAATTGAAGCGCTCGCCCCCGAAGGTCTGGCCCCCGAAGGTCTGGCCGCCGAAAGTGTTCCCCCCGAAGGTCTGGCCGCCGTAGGGGCTCGCCGGGGGAATTGGCCCGTCTGCAGCGTTTTCCTGTCGCCGGTTGAGGAAGTCTCGCAAGGTCCAGGTCCCAACCACGTTATTCGTGCTAGGGTCTGGACTGTCGCCGGGGGAAGCGGCCGTGTTCAAAAGCCCTTTCAGCGCCGCTGCATGGGCCGCGGCAGGGTTGATTTCATAGCCGAAAAGGTCATCAAGCAGGCCCATGATTTAATTCCTCGAGTTGACGACGGCGGCCCGATCAGCCGCGGACCATTTCGCAATGCGTTCGCGGGCCTCTTTCACCTTGCCAGCCAGGGCGCGCGAGCGTTCCGTTGCCGCTTCCATGTTGACCATTTTGAAGCCGTGCGGCCCGTCTGCGACGGCTTCGGGGTTGGTCTTTTCGACGTCCTGAGCCATAGGGCCAATGCGCGTCACGCCGTCGGGCTCGCCCTTGTACCTGTATGAGTAAAGGGGCGTCCCATCGAGCATTGCGCCGATTTCCTGCTTGTCCTCTTTGGCGCGCTCGTCCGACGTCAACCAGCTGAGCGGGTTGAAGCTCATGCCCATGCCCATAGAGGTCTGTTGCTGGTTGTAATCGCCATGCCCGTAAGACTGGCCGCCCAAGCCCGCCATTGGGTAAAGCAGGGACGCGAGCATGCCCATATTGCCGAAGGGTAGCCCCATGCGCTGTTGCTCGAGGTTGAGAAGCTGAGAAGGCCCCCAGTTCTCAGCGCCAAGGGCCGCCTGCCCTACCCCCATTCCGGCTTCCCTGAGCCCTGCCCTGGCCTGGTCGAGAGACTGGCCCGTTTGCGCCGTGTTCAGTCCTGCCTCTTCAAGAGCCTGGTTGGCAGCCTGCTTTTGGGCGACGTTCTGATTATACTGGCCAAGCAGAATTGGGGCCTCGCCCTGGCTGATACCGCGGGCGAGCGTCTGAGTGTTCGCGCCCGATAGATCGCGCCCGGCAGCCGCAAATTGCTGGTTGGTTTGGTTCGTTATGTCGTTTCGAACCGTCGTCAG